>ENA-OUNI01000121-OUNI01000121.1-human-gut-metagenome-genome-assembly--contig:-NODE-121-length-32454-cov-3.521515_pt1 | contig 32454 bp, 37 predicted proteins | sample MGYA00242499_ERZ504580 | MGnify/ENA primary metagenome ERZ504580 (study PRJEB26092, sample SAMD00036315) | human gut metagenome | host: Homo sapiens | study: EMG produced TPA metagenomics assembly of... | reverse complement strand
GGAATTTCCAAACGACAGAAATGTCCGAACTGTCTGCAAGAGAGAGGATCTTCTCCCATTTCCCTGGGCGGAAATAAGTGCGGATCGGACGCGCCTTTTTCCGTGACATGCAGGAGAAAAAACAAAGACTGCATGATCATCTACGGAAACAGCAGATCCAACCTCTGCCGCGTGCTGGCCAATCTGTGCTGTGCCGAGAAAATTCCATGCTATATGATCTGTTCTTCCGAAGAAAACGAGGAACAACCGATCGAAACAAACAACAGCCGTCTGATGAAATGGCTCGGAGCCGAAGTCATTCCGTGCAGAAAAACAGAGATTGCACAGACCGTCGAGCAGACGATGAACCGTTTGACAGAAGAGGGATATCACCCATATTATATTTTCGGGGATAAATTCGGAACGGGCAATGAAGGCACACCGGTACAGGCCTACGTGGACGGCTACCGCGAGATTCTTGCGTGGGAGAAAGAACAGAACATTTCTTTTTCTCATATCTTTGCGGCATCCGGAACCGGCTCGACCCAGTGCGGCCTGGTAAGCGGAAAACTGCTCGAGCAGGGAACGGAGCAGATCATCGGCCTTTCGATTTCATCCCGAGAGTACGACCGCGCCATCCGCATCATGGAGAGCGGCATTTCCGATTATTTTGCGAAGAATCATCTCGTGCTGCCGGAAGGATGGGAGAGTGAACTTCATCTGGAAATGGGATACCGCCAGGGCGGATACGGCCAGTACGATGAGCGGATTTTACAGGTGATCCGGGAAGAGTTCTGCCGGAACGGCCTTCCGCTGGATCCGACGTACACCGGAAAGGCATTCTGGGGAATGAAGCAGTACATAGAAGAACATCAGTTACAGGACTGCGATGTGCTTTTATCCATACCGGAGGCACGCCGCTGTTCTATGACTGCATTCTGAACGATACCGATGGAGGAAAAAAATGAAACTGATTTCAATAGTCATCCCATGCTACAATTCCGAGGCAACGATCCGGAAAGTTGTAGAGATGGTGATGGAAGAATTCAAGAAAATGGACGGATATGACTGCGAATTTGTCCTGGTGAACGATGGTTCCCCGAAAGACAATACGTATGGGGAGATCAAGAAGCTCGGTGAGCAGTATCAGAATGTCAAGGGCATCAACCTGCTGCGCAATTTCGGCCAGCACAATGCGCTGATGGCGGCACTCCACTACACCGAAGGAGACTTTATTCTCGGCATGGACGATGACATGCAGACACATCCGTCCCAGATCAGCAAACTGATCCACAAGATGGAAGAAGGATACGATCTGGTTTACGGCTGCTATCCGAAACGAAAAAATTCGTTCCTGAAAAATGTCACCAGCAAACTGAACGAAGTTTCCTCCCGGATTCTTCTCGGACGGCCAAAAGACATCGTTTCCAGCAATTTCTGGATGATTACCCGCCAGATCAAGGACGAGGTGGTAAAATACGACAGCTTCAATCCCTATATTGACGGCATTTTCTACCGCACGACACACAAAATCGGAAATGTAGAGGTGGAGCATTTCAAACGTGCAGTGGGAACTTCCAACTATACGTTAAAGAAACTGATCAAATTGTGGCTTGCCTACTGGAACTATTCTGTAATTCCGCTTCGCATATCGTCCGTTCTCGGCGGAGTTTCTGCAGCCGGCGGTTTTCTGGCAGCCATCATGATTGTCATCCGAAAGCTCATCAATCCGACCGTGATGGTTGGCTGGTCTTCTACAATCTGCGCCATCGTTGTCTTTTCCGGATTGATTCTGATGGTGCTCGGCATCATCGGAGAATACCTCGGAAAGATGATTCTGATTCTGAACCGCACGCCGCAGTATATTGTGCGGGAAACCATTAACGTATCTGATGAGGAAGAAAAAAAGTGAAAAAAATCATGATTTTAGGCGCCGGTATTTACCAGGTGCCGCTGATCCGGACTGCACGCAGAATGGGTCTTTACACGATCGTAGTGAGTATTCCCGGCGATTATCCGGGGTTTGCACTTGCAGATAAAATTTATGAATTGAATACGCGGGATAAAGAAGCAATTCTTGCGGCGGCGGAAAAAGAACAGATCGACGGAATCTGTACATCGGGAACCGATGTGGCCGTCAGCACAATCGGTTATATCTGTGAAAAGATGCATCTGTCCGGCATTCCGTATGAGGCGGCGAAAATTCTGACCGATAAGGCAAAGATGAAAGACGCATTCCGGCAGGGCGGCGTTTCCGCGGCAGACGGGATGCGGGTAAGAAGCGCAGAGGAGGCACAAAAAGCCGCAGAACAGCTTGGATACCCGGTTGTCGTAAAACGGGTGGACAGTTCAGGAAGCCGCGGAATTACCGTAGTGGAGCATTCCGGACAGATCGAAGAAGCGTATGAAAATGCGAGAAACGGTTCGGCAAGAGATTATGTGCTGGTTGAAAAATTCCTCCGCGGAACGGAGATCGGCGTGGATGGATTTGTGCAGAACCACAAACTGGTCTTTCTGGCACCGCACACGAAATTTGTATACCGCGGTGCACACACGACCGTTCCGGTCGGCCACGCATTTCCGTATGGATGCAGCGGGGCACTGCGGGAAGAAATTGCCCGCCAGATGCAGCTGGCCGTCACCGCATCCGGTGCCGATCAGTGCTCCGTCAATGCGGATGTCTTTGTGGACGGAGAGAAGGTCTGGATCATTGAAATGGGCGGAAGAACCGGGGCAACCTGTATTCCGGAACTGATTTCAACGTATTACGGATTTGATTTTTATGAGCAGATGATCAAAAGCGCCTCGGGGAAGAAACGGATTTTCAGCAGACGGAAAGCTGCCCGTGCATGGCAAAACTGCTGCTGAGTCCGGTAAGCGGAACCATCACACAAATCGACCGGGATCAGGTCGGACGTCTGCGTCAGGAAGGGCTGGAGCTTGTCCTGGATTATCCGGAGGGGCATGAAGTTTCTGCATGGCAGATGGAACTGACCGGATCGGCCATGTGATTGTAAAGACGGACCGGGAAGCGGAACTGGATGAGCAGATGAAGCGGGTGTACCGCTGTATCTGGATTGATGGAAAAAATCTGGAGACAATCTGGGAAGAGAAAACAGCAAAATAAAAAACCCGGAATCTTTTCAAGACCTCAGAAGAGGAGCGGAAGGATTCCGGGTTTTGCGTTGCCAGGAATATCAATATCCGGTGGACCAATTTTGATTACACTGTTTTTACAGGCTTCATCATCATCCGATAGTAGACTGGAATCAGCAGTGCAACCGCACCGAACCAGGCAAGCGGGCTTGCGATGCAGACAGCAGTGTAGCCTAAGAAGCGTGACAGCCAGACGGTAGCAGCAAGACGCATCACAAGCTCGACCATGCATGCGGCAAACGGTGCGCGTCCGTTCTGCATACTCTGAATCGAGGTGCGGTAGACGGCGAGAAGGCCGAGCAGGAAGTAGAACGGCGCTTCGATCGTCAGGAATGCATCGGAGTAATGGTAAGAATCCGTGATTTCGCTCGAAAAGCTTGGTGAGCAAGTGCATCTGTCCCGCGAGGTCTGCTGCCGCCGCTTCCGGAAAATGACGGGAAAGACGGTGACGCAGTATCTCGAGGAATATCGTGTGTCCAAAAGCCTGCCGCTCGTCGAAAGCGGCTTTTTGCCACGAAAAATATGTTACATCTGTTTGATTGCCTGCAGCATTTCAAGATCCGAAGCAGTCACCTTGATATTGGAAACCATCGTTCGGCCGTCCGGTTTTTTCACCGTGACTTCGAGAATCGTTCCCTCCTCGATCTGCGAGGATGCGAGATCGCTCATGAATTTTACGAACTTCGGGTGGTTTTGGGCGAAACGGTCTCTCAGATTTTTTAATTCCATTAACTTCATTGGGTTAAATGCCATTCTTTTTTCTGTCCTTTCTATTCAAAACTTCTTTCGAAACATGAAAGTATTGTAACATGGAAAAGAAAAAATGCAAGCGGATAAAAAGAGAAAAGACAGAGATACTGGGAATAAGAGAAAAGATTCTCAATTAGAATGGGAGAAAAACGAATGAAAGCGAAGAAGTATCTGCTGTTTTTCTTTTGGGCTACTGCATTTATATTGCCATCGAAGTCACCTACCGCGGTTACAGCTTCCGCCTGATGGGCATTGCCGGAGGACTGTCCCTTGCAGGAATCGGAATGCTGGAAGCCGCCGGGCTGCGCCGCTTTCCGCTGGCGTTTCAGATGATGGTATCCGCCGTCCTGATTACGGCCATTGAACTGTATTCGGGGATGTTTTCCCTGAGGGTGCTGCATTACCGCATGTGGGACTATAGTACGCTGCCGTTTTCCTTCTGCGATGGCTGATCTGCCGTGGTTTTTCGGGATCTGGTATCTGCTCTCGGCAGTGGGAATTTTTCTCACAGATTATGTGAGCTATTATATTTTCCACGAGGGGACGCACCCGATGTATCGAAAGAAGAAAAAGGGTTGTGCCGAGGGTGAGTTCGTTATAAAATAAGAAAAAACAACCCAGGCAGGAGGTCCTCATGGAAAACGAAAAAAATTATCTGGAATATCTCGCAGAATTGTACCCGACCATCGAAAAAGCAGCGACCGAAATCATCAATCTGCAGTCCGTTATCAACCTTCCCAAAGGCACGGAGCATTTCCTTTCGGATATTCATGGCGAATACGAAGCCTTTTCTCATGTACTCCGCAACGGTTCCGGTGCCGTGCGAAAGAAGATTGACGATGTCTTCGGCCACACGCTCGGTATTTCGGAAAAACGTGCGCTTGCAACCCTTATCTATTACCCGAGAGAGCGCCTGGAGATGGAGAAAAAGCAGCAGGAGGATATCGATGACTGGTACAAGGTCATGCTGTACCGCCTGATCGACGTCTGCAAAATCGTTTCTTCCAAATACACCCGTGCCAAAGTGCGGAAAGCCCTGCCGGCGGATTATGGCTATATCATCGAGGAGCTGATCACCGAAAAGCCGGAGGTGCTCGATAAAGAAGCATACTACGAGGCGATCATCCAGACCATCCTCGAAATCGGCAGCGCCGAAAACTTCATCATCGCCGTGGCAGAGCTGATTCAGCGGCTCGTTGTCGATCATCTCCACATCATCGGCGACATCTTTGACCGCGGTCCGGAGCCGTATAAAATCATGGACTGCCTGATGAATTACCATTCCCTCGATATCCAGTGGGGCAACCACGATGTGCTCTGGATGGGCGCTGCGACCGGCCAGCCGGCGTGCGTGGCCAGCACGATCCGCATCTGCCTCCACTATGGCAATCTCGATGTGCTGGAGGACGGCTACGGCATCAATATGCTTCCGCTTGCCACCTTTGCTCTCGAGACGTACGGCGATGATCCGTGCGAATGCTTTGCCGCAAAAGGCGGCGAGGACAGCGGAAATTCCCAGCAGATGCTGGAGCGCCGCATGCACAAGGCCATCACCGTGATGCAGTTAAAGCTCGAGAACCGTCTGATCCGTGAAAACCCGGAATACGGCATGGAAAACCGCCGTCTGCTGGAACAGATCGATTACCAGAACGGAACGGTGACGATTGGGGAGAAAACGTATGCTCTGCGCGACAAGAGCTTTCCGACGATCGACCCGGCGCATCCGGACGAGCTGACAGAAAAAGAGGCAGAAGTGCTCGATAAGCTGATCTTCGCCTTCCGAAACAGCGAAAAACTGCAGGCGCACGTCGATTTCCTGCTCAAAAAAGGAAGCCTCTACCGCGTCTACAATGGAAATCTGCTGTACCACGGCTGCATGCCGATGAATGAGGACGGCACCTTAAAAGAGGTACAGGTCGACGGAAAGAAATACAAGGGAAAAGCACTGTACGATATCCTCGAGCACAACGTGCGCCGCGCATTTGTAAGCCGCGATCCGAAAAAACGGGAGCAGGGCCGCAATACGCTGTGGTATCTGTGGACCGCGCCGAATTCCCCGCTGTACGGCCGCGACAAGATGACAACATTTGAGCGGTATTTCCTCGCAGAAAAAGAGACCTGGACCGAGGTGAAAAACGCGTATTACCGCCTGATCGAGAAAGAGGAGACGGCGGACCGGATCTTACAGGAGTTCGGGCTTGCCGGTGAAAATGTACATATTATCAACGGCCACGTCCCGGTACACCAGAGTGCCGGTGAAAGCCCGGTCAAATGCGGCGGCAAGGTGCTGATCATCGACGGCGGCTTCTGCAGGGCGTACCACAAAGAAACCGGCATCGCGGGTTACACGCTGATTTACAACTCGTACGGCCTCAGCCTCACCGCGCACGAGCCGTTTGAATCGACGGAAAAAGCAATCCAGGAGGAGAAGGATATTGTCTCCCGCCAGGTGGCGGTGCGGTACAACATGAAGCGCCAGTTAGTCGGCGATACGGATCAGGGACGGCAGATCCGGCAGCGCATCCGTGAATTAAAGGAACTGATCGAGGCATACCGCACGGCTCAGTTAAAAGAGCTTCTTTAAATCAAGGGTTTTCAACTGCGCCGGAAAATGGTATAATCAAAACAGTGTGCGCAGATGGAAACATTGTGCGCTGGAACAGATGGAAAGAAGGAAGAAACATATGAGGGCATGGATTGCAGGATGACAGAAGATAACATAGATCAGAGCGCGGATCGAAAAAGCAGGAGAAATTCTGAAAAACGGCGGTCTGGCGGCATTCCCGACCGAGACCGTATATGGTCTTGGCGGAAATGCGCTGGATGCCAAAGCTTCCGAGAAAATTTATGCGGCAAAGGGCCGTCCGTCGGACAACCCGCTGATCGTCCACATCGGAAGAATGGAGGACCTCGAAACCGTAGCGGCAAACGTGCCGGAGAGTGCACGCAAACTGGCAGCCGCATGCTGGCCGGGACCGCTGACGATGATTTTTGAGAAAACAAATGCCGTTCCGCTCGAGACGACGGGAGGCCTTACCTCCGTAGCCGTGCGCTACCCGAGCAACAAAGTGGCAAACGCACTGATCTTAGCCGGAGGCGGCTTCATCGCAGCGCCGAGCGCCAATACATCAGGCCGGCCGAGTCCGACGAAAGCCGAGCATGTGATCGAGGATCTTGGGGACAAAATTGACTGTATCATCGACGGAGGAGACGCGAGATCGGCCTCGAATCCACTATCGTCGATTTTACAGAGGAGATTCCGACGATTCTCCGCCCGGGCTATTACAACAAAGAGATGCTGGAAAAAGTGCTTGGAACCGTGCGTGTCGATCCGGGAATCCTTGCGGAGGACAGCCATGTGCGTCCGAAGGCACCGGGCATGCGCTACAAACATTATGCGCCGAAGGCAGACCTTACGATTATCCAGGGCGAGATGGAACGGGTGATTCCGGAAATCAACCGCCTTGCCGCAGAACAGGAAAAGGCAGGAAAGAAAGTGGGCGTAATCTGCACCGATGAGACACGGGAGCAGTACACCACAGGAGATATCAAGAGCATCGGGCTGCGCGCCGAAGATGAGACGATCGCGCATCACCTGTTTGCGATTCTGCGCGACTTCGATGAGGACGGCGTGGAGGTGATTTATTCCGAGGCTTTCGACACCCCGCGTATGGGGCAGGCGATCATGAACCGCCTGTTAAAAGCCGCAGGCCACAAAGTAGCAGAGGTATAACAGTGAAACATTACAGCAGGATTTTATTTGTGGACGCGGACGATACCGCGCGCGCACCGATGGCGAAGGCGATTCTGCAGAGCAAAGAGCTTCCGTGGCCGATGGAAATTGGTTCCCGCGGGCTTGTCGTTCTGTTTCCGCAGCCGGTCAACCAGAAGGTAGAGGCAGTGCTTGCGCGCAACGGGCTTTCGGCCAAAGACCACACCACCACACCGCTTACCGCGGAGGACATCAACGACGACACGCTGCTTCTTGTGATGGAGGACAGTCAGAGGGAAAAGATCCGTGAGGACTTCCCGGATGCGCCCCATCTGCAGACGATCGCCGGATTTCTGCGGCTGGCAGGAGACATCCCCGCCCTTTACGGGGAACCGCTTACCGAATACGGAAAATGTTATGAAGCGCTGGAATTCCTGATTGAAGGTGTTCTTGCGCGGCTGAAAGAGGAGGAAGAACAATGATAGCTTTAGGATGCGACCACGGCGGATATGAGCTGATGCAGGAGGTAAAAGCATATCTGGACAAACAGGGACTGGAATATCAGGACTTCGGATGCTACAGCAACGAGGCAGTTGATTATCCGGTTTACGCCAGAAAAGTAGGCCATGCGATCCAGAACGGAACGTGTGATAAGGGAATCCTGATCTGCGGAACCGGAATCGGCATTTCTATCACGGCAAACAAAATGGAAGGAATCCGTGCAGCACTCTGCACCGACTGCTTCTGCGCAGAGGCAACCCGCCTGCACAACGATGCCAACGTACTGGCGATGGGAGGACGTGTTGTAGGCCCTGGCCTTGCAATCAAAATCGTAGAAACCTTCCTGAACACTCCATTTTCCGGAGAAGAGCGTCACGAACGCCGTATTCACTTGATTGAGCATGAAGGCGAAAATGAATAAATTTTAAACAAAACAAAGGAGAAGGGAAAATGGCAAGAACAGTCATCATGATCACCCGCTGATCCAACACAAAATCGGTATTATCAGAAAGAAAGACACAAGCTCCAAGGAGTTCCGCGAGATGATCAGCGAGATTGCAATGCTGATGTGCTACGAGGCAACCAGAGAGCTGCCGCTCACAGACGTTGAAATTGAAACCCCGATCTGCAAAACAACCGTAAAAGAGCTCGAAGGAAAGAAAATGGCAGTTGTGCCGATCCTCCGTGCCGGTCTTGGTATGGTAGAAGGTATGCTGGCTATGATTCCGGCAGCAAAAATCGGACACATCGGTCTGTACCGTGATCCGGAAACCCTGGCACCGGTTGAGTATTACTGCAAACTTCCGTCAGACATCGCAAGCCGTGAAGTATTTGTAACCGACCCGATGCTGGCAACCGGCGGTTCTGCAACGGCAGCCATCACCATGCTGAAAGAAAAAGGCGCAAAGAAGATCCACTTCATGTGCATCATCGCATCTCCGGAAGGAATCGAGAAAATGCATGAGGTTCACCCGGATGTCGATGTTTTCGTCGGAGCACTGGATGACCATCTGAACGAGCACGGCTACATTGTACCAGGCCTCGGCGATGCCGGAGACGTATCTTCGGTACGAAATAAGAGCGGAAGCAAAGTACGTTAAGAAAACACAGGGGAAATGGGTATGAGCGATAAACGAGAGGATTATATTTCCTGGGATGAATATTTCATGGCAGTTGCCCAGCTTGCCGGTATGCGCTCGAAGGATCCGCACACCCAGGTGGGAGCCTGCATTGTGAGCGAGAACAACAAGATTCTGTCCATGGGATACAACGGTTTCCCGAGAGGCTGCTCGGACGACGAGTTCCCGTGGGGAAAGACAAGTGAAAATCCGCTGGAAAATAAGTATCTTTACACAACGCACAGTGAACTGAACGCCATCCTGAATTACCGCGGTGGAAGCCTCGAGGGAGCCAAGCTGTATGTGACATTGTTCCCATGCAACGAGTGCTGCAAGGCGATTATCCAGGCGGGAATCAAAACGGTGATCTACGACTGCGACAAGTACGCGGACACCCCGTCCGTGATCGCATCGAAACGGATGATGAAGGCGTCCGGAGTCACTTTTCAGAAATACCACCGCACAGGGCGGGAAATTACCATGTCCCTGTAGCAGAAAAGATAATAGAAGGAGCGCGCCTGAACGAACAGAAAGTTCAGACGCGCTTCGTCTGTATACACGAAAAGACAAGAAACGGGAGGGCACCATGGAGAGCAATTTCGAATGGATTACGGCAAACGGGGATATCGGCATCCGCTTTTTTCACAGCATCGACGACGGCCCGCGCCACGTACCGATGGGATTCACCTCAGGTCTGATTGTGGATGATGATTTCCATTACCGCAAACCGATCATGTACCACTACATCGGCCATATTTCCAAATATATTGCTCCGGGTGCAAAACGCATCGGCTGGAGCAAATACGGAGCAAACCTGGATGTAACGGCCGCAGTCAATCCAGACGGAAGCTACGTTGTGATCCTGCTGAACCGCACAAAAGAGGATTCCGGCTGCTTCCTGCGTGTCAACGGACATATCATGCGTGTCGATCTTCCGGCAGAGACACTCAGCACGGTTGTAATCGAGAAATAAAAAGCAAAAATAAGAAAATGCCTTCTGTGCAGAATGGAAACAGTCTGCACAGAAGGCATTTTTGTAAGATACGATTTATTTTTGATCGGAATCGGAAGAATCTGAGTTTTTCTCTTCGGTCGAAGGCTTTGCCGGTGTATACGGCGCATCAACCGGAGACTCTTCCGTGGTCAGCTTTGTCAGCGCTTTGCGCAGCCGGTAGCCCGGAAAGTGGAAGACGTCGGCCTCGTCGATCTTCTTTTTCTGATATGGGATCGCCTGTCTCGTTTCCGGATCAATGTGGTCCATGTGGAAGTAAAACGCATCGTCATCCGGCAGGTGATGTTTTTCAAGACGACGGTTGGCGAAGTTGCGGCAGACCGTGCAGATAATGGCACAGACCGGAACGGCGATGATCATGCCAAAGACACCCCAGAAGCCGCCGCCGATCAGAATCGAGATGATGATAAGGAAGCTGGACACGCCGGTCGTCTCGCCGAGGATTTTCGGTCCTAAGAAATTTCCGTCAAACTGCTGCAGGAGAACGACGAAAATCAGGAAATACAGTGCCTGCAGAGGTCGATCAGAAGGATCAGCAGAAGACACGGAACGGCGCCGAGGAACGGGCCGAAAAACGGAATGATATTCGTCACACCGATGATTACGCTGACCAGCAGTGCGTACGGGGTGCCGATCAGGCTCGTCACAAGATAGCAGATGGCACCGATGATGATCGAATCGATGACTTTTCCAACGAGGAATCCGCTGAATTCCTGGTTCACATACTGGCAGTCGCGGATCACGGCATTTCCGTGATCCAGACCGAGCAGCGCGTAGACTGCTTTTTTCAGCTTGGCAATGTAGCTTTCCTTGTTGTACAGCATGTAGATCGCAACGATCGCGCCAAGCAGAATGTTTTTGAAAAACGTAACCATGTTGACGAGCTGTCCGGAGAGGTTCAGAAGGAACGTACGGAGCATCGGCATCAGGTCATTGGTCAGCCAGTTGGAAAGCTTTGCGGAGAACGTGGAGATGTACTGGTCTGCCGTCTGCTGCATCTCCGGGTAATTCGCCAGCACTTTTGTGGCAAAATCCTGAATGTTGTTTGCGTAGTTGGAGAAGTTGGAGACGATGTTTGTGATACTTGAGAACAGCTCCGGGATCAGGGTCGCAATGAGTCCGTACAGCGCGAAAAGCATGGAGACGTACGTCAGAAGAATCAAAAGCGCCCGCGCAAGCTTTTTACAGCGTACCGACTGTGTTTTTCCGTGCCGGGCAAAGAGTCTGGCGATGATCCGCTGTTCTATGAAGTTAATGATCGGGCTGATCACATAGGCGAGAATCAGGGCTGCAATCAGGGGGGAGAGAATGTTGAGGACATTGTGAAAGGCGGTCCGCACAGAAGTCTGGTGGAAGAGCAGGTAGTAAAAAATCATGGACGCTGCAAGTACCAGAAAGGCAGTAACGCCGGCCCGGACATATTTTCGGTAACGATCCAGTTTCATAAAAATGTAAATCCCCTTTCGAATTTTATTAACCTCTATTATACACATGCAATCCCCAAAATACAACCGCAACCACACTTGCGGTAAAAAAAGGAAACTGTTATACTGGAAAAGCAGATTTAGAAAAAGGAGATAACAAATTTGAAGATAAAAATGCCGCCAAGCGTAAATATGGTAATCGATTCCCTGCATGCGAAAGGCTTCGAAGCGTACGCGGTCGGAGGCTGTGTGCGCGATACGATTCTTGCGCGGGAGCCGGACGACTGGGATATTACAACCTCTGCTTCCCCACAGCAGGTAAAAGAAATTTTTGACCGCACCGTGGATACGGGACTGGAGCACGGAACGGTAACAGTTCTGGCCGGAAGCGGCGCGCACGAGGTCACGACGTACCGCATCGACGGAGAGTATGAGGACGGCCGCCATCCGAAAGAAGTGGTCTTTACCTCCAGCCTCGCCGAGGATCTGCGCCGCCGTGATTTTACGATCAATGCGATGGCATACAACAACGAAGAGGGGCTTGTGGATCTGTTCGATGGAATCGGGGATTTACAGCGCAAAGTCATCCGCTGTGTCGGAAATCCGACCGAGCGGTTCAGTGAGGATGCACTGCGGATCCTGCGTGCCCTCCGCTTTTCCGCACAGCTCGGCTTCAAACTCGATCCGGCAACACTGGATGCCATCATAGCACTCGCGCCGACGCTTGAAAAAATCAGCGCTGAGCGGATCCGTGTGGAACTGAATAAACTGCTGATCTCGAAGCGGCCGGAGTACATGGAGGCCGTCTATGAGGCGGGTATTACAAAAATTGTGCTGCCGGAGTTTGATGAACTGATGAAAACGCCGCAGAACAATCCGCACCACTGCTATAATGTCGGTGAGCACACGATTGCCGCTCTGCAGCACGTTCCGGCAGATCCGATTCTGCGCTGGACGATGCTGCTCCACGACATTGCAAAACCGGCGTGCCGCACAACGGATGAGGCTGGCATCGATCATTTTAAAGGCCACGCACCGGCGGGGGAGAAAATGGCGAAAGCGATTCTGCGCCGTCTGAAATTCGACAACGAAACCATCCGCCAGGTCGCAGCATTGATCCGATGGCATGACTGCCGCATGGCTCCGGAGAAACCGGTGATCCGCCGTATTCTGAACAAACTCGGCCCGGAGCTGTTCGGAAAACTGATGATCGTGCAGGAAGCCGATACGATGGCCAAAAGCCTGTACCAGCGGGAGGAAACCCTGGAACGGATCGGGAAGGTAAGGGAGTGCGTCAGAGAAATTCTCGATAACGGCGACTGCTTTACGTTGAAAACGCTGGCCGTTTCCGGTAAAGATCTGATGGAACTCGGTGTCCCGAAAGGCCCGAAAATCGGCGAATGCCTGAACGCGGCGCTGGAAGAAGTGATGAAAGATCCGGCGAAGAATACAAAAGAATACCTGACAGAGTACGTAAAAACACTGCTGTAAAGCCAAAACGGCAAACAAGAGAGCCGGGGACAGAACAATCCGTCCCCGGCTCTCTTTTGTTTTTGCTGGTTTTATGCGTTCAGGTCACGCAGCAGATCCGCATACCAGCAGAACACATGGGCAATGCGGTACAGTTCGCTCTCCTTGGAGACGGTGCGCCACAGCTCTTTATAGCTGTGCAGCCACCGCTCGAGATCTCCGGCGAGTGCAAAACAGTCTTCTTTCTCCGGCAGAGTGCCTCGGAAAGAAGGGAAGCGCGCAGGAACGGCAGCAGGCGGTTCAGCACTTTCAGGCCGTCTGCGGCGAGCAGGTACGCATAGATCATCGGACGGTTCTCCGGGCGGACGGTGCCGGCTTTCTCGTACAGAACGGCGCAGAGCGCGTCGATTGAAGCATTTGCTGCATCCGCATCGCCTTCCGCGCAGGAGCGGAGCAGTTCGGCAGCCTCTTCTTTGTCCTGATGCAGTTCGAGTGCTTCCTGTACCATAACGGCAGTGCGCCACGGATACGCATCCTGATGGCAGAGAAGATCGAGCACGGAAACGAGTTTTCCGGAAGCATCACCAAATTCGAACACGGAAATCTGGCGGTTGATTTCCTCCTCCGGCAGAATGTCTGCATTCCAGGAGAACGCCGCGCCGTAGATCATGCCGATGCGGGAGAAGTCCGGGTGATTGATGTGGCCGTAATCGCCCCAGTCAGTGTTCAGAAGTCCCATCGCATGGCATTCGTGGCCGTAGCGCGCCATTCTGGAAATGTTTTCATACGCCTCATGATACTTGTTGATGAGCTGGTTCCATCCCTGTACGCCCGGGCATACATACAGATGCTCGGCACCGGAATTGGCAAGGCGGGTCAGACGCTCCGATGAAACATTTGACGCATAATCAGTGGAGGCAGATCAGGTTCTTCGGCAGGAGATGATAAACTTCCGGCTCCTGGCTGATGACATCACTCCAGAACATCGGCGTGCGGCCGGATTCAGTGATATAGTTGGCAAGCTCTGTCACAAACTCGGTGTAGATGACGGTGGTTCCCTTTTCCTCGGCGAGTGCGCGGGAAGCCCTTTTCCAAGGTCAAACGTTTCATCCGCGCAGAGATTGAAATACTTCGAGGAGAAGAGCTGCATATATTCGGAAAGAATGTGTTTGGCAAGGGAGAGGCTCTCCGGGTTTGTGATATCGAGCGTATGGTGCGCCTGGCGGTCATAGAAGGAGAACGGAGCCGAAGCAGAGCCTTCCAGTTCGCACAGATGTGCATACGATTTCGTGCAGAGCAGCTTGTACAGATGGCCGAAGCTTGCAAGCGACGGAACGAGATCAATGCCAAGTCCCTTGCAGTAGCGGTCCAGCTCGAGGATGTCCTCTGCAGTGAGCGGCGTATCGTCGCGCCACATCTCGGTCAGATCGTCGAAGAGATAGCTGTGCTCGATGTAGAGCTGAAGCTGATTGATTTTATAGAAGCTCAAGGTGTCGGCAAGCTGTTTCAGATAGGAAAGCGTCGGAACACGTCCGCGGGTCGCATCGTGGTAGAAGCCGCGGTTTTCCATGGCCGGTTTGTCGGAGATTAGGACGGTTGGAAGAACAGCACCTGCCTGGCGGATCATCTGACGGAGTGTCTGCACGCCGTAGAGAACGCCGCTTTTCAGAGATCCGCAGATCGTGATGTTTTCCGGTGTGACAGCGAGGGTATAAGCCTCACGGGATAATTCCGGAGAGGCAGTCAGATAGATCAGGTGTGATCCCACCGGCTGATGACGGCGGCAGATGGCAGGACGGAATCCCGTCTGTGTCTCAATCTCCTGCTGCAGAAGCTGTGCTGCAGAAAAAAGCTCAGCCGGGCTCTCGGAATCGAGAAAAATGCGGCTGTCATAGTGAATTGTAAAGGTGCCCTCTCCGTAGGAAAGGGAAGATGGCTGTGGTAAGAAAATCATAAAAACCCTCCTTAAAATAAAATGATTTTAGAGAACCCCATAACAGGTGTTTTTCACCCTGTCAAGTTTGGAATATTTTACCATGCGGTGAAATTAAAAACAATAAAATAAGAGAAAAAGAAAATACTTTTAACATTGCTTTTGAGATGAAAGAAAAAACAGAAACCAGTATGCATGGCACAGGCGGATACGCATACATTGAATCGTGACCCCAAAAACGATCACAACAGGGAAAGGAGTCAGGCTCTTGTATGATTATGGATTGAGTGTGCTGTCCCATTACGGTCTTACGGCTTCCGGCACAATGCGGGTGCGGGGCGCTTTATTATGCCACACCGAACAGGGGGATAAGCTGATCAGCGAGTTCGGAACGGCGGCGGAAAAACTGGAGCAGCGGTATCTTCTACAGTGCCGCATCACGGAGTCGGGGCTCCTGCGGTGCGATCAGATTCTGCGGAACGAAGAGGGAGCGCTTGCAACGCGCGGGGACGACGGAGAACGTACATTGTGCGGAACTGGTACCCGGGCCGGGAATGTGAGACGGGAAACAGTGAGGATCTTATCCGCGCCTCGGATGCGCTGGCGCGGCTACATACGGCAGCTCATCTGCCGGTGAAAATGGAATACCGGAGGGAATCCCTCGTGGAGGAGTGCATCCGCCACAATGTGGAAATTCGAAAGATCCGAAAGTATTTGCAGACAAAAAAGAAGAAAAATGAGTTCGAAAAACTGCTGCTGGCAAGCGCCGGTCCGTATCTGGAACAGGGGGAGCGGGCGGCCGCGGAAATGAAAGCTTCTTCCTATGAAAAACTGCGGCAGCGGGCGGACGAAGAAGGCGCCGTCTGCACGGGGAATTCAGCCAGCACAATATTCTGCTGGAAAACGGCAGAGGCGAAACGGCGGTCAATTTCGACAAGTGGAACTTCGATCTCCAGGTGGCAGATCTTGGCTATTTTATGCGGAAAATTCTGGAAAAACACGGCTGGAGCGAGCGCGCGGCAGAACGGATCTTAAACGCCTACAGCGCCAGACGGCCGCTCGATGAGGGGGAAATCGAGACACTCCGCCTCTATCTTTCCTATCCGTGGAAATACTGGAAACTGGCAAACCGCTACTACGGAAGCAGAAAATCGTGGATATCCGGGCGGAATACGGAGAAACTAAAAACACTCAATGCGCAGCAGGCAGACTGGCTGCGGTTTGTTAAGGGATCCTTCTTTTAACCGTGCGGTGGAAAAGAGTCTGTTTTTGGCAGAAATCGCCATAAAACCGCTGGTAGGGGGGACTTTTTTTTTCTTGACAAGAGAGACGCATTAGTATATAAATATATACAGCTACGCGAAAAAGCCGGTCAACGTAACAGACTGATCATCCGGAAGAAAAACAGCCGGCAGGGCAGGTCGTGTGTATCAGCGGGCCCGCGTATCATGTAAAAAACAAATGTAAGATACAGGAGGAGTAAAACTCATGAACAAAACAGAATTAGTTGCAGCTATGGCTGAGCAGACAAATTTATCCAAAAAAGATGCAGAGGCTGCTTTAAAAGCATTTATCGATGTAGTATCTGAAGAATTAAAGAAAGGTGAGAAAGTTCAGCTGGTAGGCTTTGGTACCTTCGAAGTATCCGAAAGAGCAGCAAGAGAAGGAAGAAATCCGCAGACTGGCGAGACCATGGAAATCAAAGCTTCCAAAACTCCGAAATTCAAAGCAGGAAAAGCTTTAAAGGACATGATGAACTAAGTAAAAATCTATGCGCTTAGATAAATTTTTAAAAGTATCAAGACTGATCAAGCGGCGTACCGTAGCCAATGAAGCCTGTGATGCAGGCCGTGTCCTCGTCAATGACAGACCGGCAAAAGCATCCGCACAGGTCAAGGCAGGAGATGTACTGGAAATTCAGTTCGGAAGTAAATCCGTCAGGGTAGAAGTGCTGAATGTGCAGGAAACCGTGAAAAAAGAAGAAGCACAGGAGCTTTACCGCTACTTATAAGAAGTGCGGCAGGATTCATGTGCAGCGAATAAAAAGAGAAAACCTTCATATAATGGGTGTATAGACCATTGTATGGAGGTTTTTTGCATGGGGGAGATGAACGAACAGGTGCACCGCCTTTTGCTGGAACAGCGGAAAACACTTTCTCTTGGCGGCGTGCAGGATGTGAAAAGCTTTGATGAGAACGAAGTTCTGCTCGTGACCGTCTGCGGTGTTCTTACCATCCGCGGAAAAGAGCTGCATGTGGGCCGCCTGGAGCTGGAAAAGGGAGAGGCGGATATCGAAGGCAGCATCGACAGCCTGGTCTATACGGAACATGGGCCGCTGCAGAAGAAGGGGTCTGCGCTTGCGCGGCTGTTCCGGTAAAAATGAGTGCGTATGTCACCCGGGAGCTGATTCTGCTCGCCTGTTCCATCTGGCAGGGGGCAGTCCTGGGGTTCTGGTACGATCTGATCAAGACAGCGCGGAAACTGATCCGCCACAGCCATGCGGCGGTATCTGCAGAGGACCTCTGCTACTGGATTGCGGCAGCGCTGTATCTGTTTGTACGGATTTACGGAGAGAACAGCGGCATTCTCCGCGGGTATTTGTTTGGCGGCATCCTTGGGGGCGCTGCATTGTACCACGCATCGTTTGGACGCTTTCTTCCGGAACTTCTGGCAAAGGGAATCAAAAAAGCAGGGCGAATCCTCGCTTTTCCAGGAAAATGGCTGGTAAAAAGTATGAAAAAACAGAGAAAAAGGTTGAAATTTCATGGGAAGAACGGTAAGATGTAACTACACATGTAAGAACAAAAGAAACAAGTCTGCGGACGAAAAACAACAGATAGTTTGGCTGCAGATGGTTGGAAAATAGAAAGCAAGGGTAAAGAAAAGAATGAAAGAAAGGGAAGAAAAGAATTCTGGCCGAAAGAAAAAAGTCAGAAAGAAGAGCCGTACAACAGAGTTCTCAATTACCATAGTCCTGTGCTGCCTGGTTGCAGTCCTTACCGTAAAGGGAATCAGCCTTCAGCAGAAGGTCAATGCAAATGCATCCCGTCTTTCCAGTCTGGACAGCCAGATTGAAGAGGAGAAGCAGCGCACCGATGATATTACCGCCTTGAAAGAATACATGCAGACCGATGAGTACATAGAAAAAACGGCAAGAGAAAAACTTGGCATGGTAAAGGATAATGAGATTTTATTTAAAGAATCCCAGTCGAAATAAACAAAACAGATAAAGAAAGGGCATGATTTCGCAGTCCCCTTTGAAGTCCAGAACAAAGAGAGGAGGAGCGGAACATGCCGGAGTGGATCATTGCCATGTTCCTGATCGGCGCATTGCTGTCAGCAGGGGACATGGCTAAAATTTTTTTGGAAGCCAGAAGAAGCCGCCGGGAAGCGGCCGTCTATGACAATCATCCGCAGAAACTGCAGATGGAGCACTACGCCGATTCGTTCCGCGTTCTGGCAGAGAGCTTTTACCAGATGCCGTCAAAAAGTGTGATGCCGGAGACGGGCCGGGTGGACAAGATTCTGGAAAAAGAACAGCAGGAAGTCTGCAGCCGCTGTGCGAAGGCGTCGTGGTGCTGGGAGCAGTACGGAAACCTGACGCGCGAGCGGTGCCAGGAACTTCTTCAGACAATCGCCGACGGGGATGAGGACGAGATCAGCCGTGCAAAAGGCGAATGGAACGCCTCCTGCCTGAACGGCTCCCGCTTTCTGGAACTGTTCTGGAACCGCTACCAGCAGGAACGCCAGACGGCGCTCTGGTCGGGGCGTGTGGCGGAGAGCCGCCGCGTGGTGGCGGAACAGTTAAGTGAAGTCGCCGGGATTATGGACCGCGCCGCGTGTGATCTGTACAGCCTCAACAGTCTGCCGGACGAGCTCTCGGAAAAAATCTGCCGCCAGATGAAGAAAAACGGGGCTTTCGTCCAGAAAATCTGGCTCCAGGAGCGGCCGAAAGAGCATTTACAGATCTATATGACGGTCAAAGCGGGCCGTCACTGCCGGATCACGCTTCGCCAGACGGCGGAACTGATCGGTTCCCTGTGCGGAATCCCGATGGTTGCGGTACGCGACGGGGCACAGGTCTTAAGCGGAGAATACCAGACGGTGCTGTTTCAGGAGGATGTGAAATTCCAGGTTCTCTACGGTGTGGGACGCATCACCAAGGAGCAGGAGAGTATCTCCGGGGACAATTACAGTGTGCTCTGCGAAAACGGCCAGTTTGTCCTCTGCCTGTCGGACGGCATGGGTTCCGGGATCGAGGCAAACAGGGAGAGCGAGACGGTGGTGGAGCTGTTTGAACAGTTCCTGCGCGCCGGATTCCCGCGGATCATGGCGGCACGGATGATCAATTCGATGCTTCTGCTGCAGCCAAAGGAAGGGATGTTTTCCACGTTTGATGTTGCTTCGATTAATCTCTACACAGCGTCTGCAGCTTTTTGAAAGGAGGTGCATCGCCGACGTTCCTTAGGCGGGATACGTGGGTGGAGGTTGTGGAGTCGACCAGTCTTGCCGCAGGTCTCGTTTCCCAGACGGATTTTGATACCACAACGAAAAAGCTGTACGACGGTGATTACCTTGTGATGATGACGGACGGAGTGCTGGACGCGCTGCCCGGGGACAGGACGGAGCAGATGAAGCAGCTTCTTCTCGAAGTGAAAAACAGCGAGCCGCGGGAATTTGCCCGGGAGCTTTTGGAACGCGTGCTGCGCCTCGGCGGCTGCCGCGCACGATGATATGACGGTTCTGGTCGCCAGAATCTGGAAAAATAGGAGTAAAAACGAAGGATGCGAGAGAAAGTAAGAGCCTTTATGGAACAGTATCATATGGTAACGGCAGGCGAACGCGTGCTGCTCGGCCTCTCCGGCGGCGCGGATTCTGTCTGCCTGTTTCATCTGCTGCGGGAACTGCAGGAGCCGCTTGGCTTTTCGCTGCTGGCTGTCCACGTCAACCATAACCTGCGCGGCGCGGAAGCCGGGCGGGATGCGGCATTTGCAGAAAATCTGTGCCGGGAATATGATGTTCCGTTCTATCTCTATTCCTGTCCCGTGGAGAAGATCGCAAAAGAAAAGCATCTCTCGACGGAGGAGGCGGGACGCGCGGCGCGGCAGGAAGTTTTTGCAGCGTGCGCAAAGGAGCAGAGGGCAGTGAAAATTGCGCTCGCCCATCACCAGGATGACGTTGCGGAGACGATGCTGCATCACCTGGCACGGGGAACGTCGCTGGCCGGACTTGCTCCTTACGCCCCGTGCGGGGGAATGTGATCCGTCCGCTTCTCTGCGTCGGACGAAAAGAGATCCGGCAGGAACTGGAAAGCCGGAAGTGTTCCTGGTGTGAGGACAGCACGAATGCAGAGGATGCTTACACGAGGAACGGAATCCGCCACCATGTGCTGCCGTATCTGACCGAAGAGGTCAATCCGCGTGCCGCCGCGCATATGGCACAGACATCGCTGGACCTGCTGGAAACGGAGGAATATCTGGAGCAGCAGACGGATCAGCTGATGGAGCGGTATGCATCCGCAGAGAAAAATGCGGTTGTGCTGCGTGATGCGGTGAGCAGCGAAGCGCCTCTTCTGCAGCGCTACGTGATCCGGCGCGTTCTGGAACAGCTGGCGGGAAAACGGAAGGATCTTACCAGGGAGCATCTGGAATCTGTGCGGGAACTTTTTGAAAAGCAGGTCGGAAAAAGTGTCTGCCTGCCGTATGGAATCACCGCCGTGCGCGGATACGAGACGCTCCGCCTGGAAAAGCAGGGAGTGCATTTAAAAGAAGAACGGAAAAGGAAAAGCGGCGAAGAAGTTCCAATTCCGGTTCGGCCGGGTGTGAAGAGGAAAAAAGTCTCGCATTTGCAGAAAATCCAGTCACGATTGTGAAAAAAACATCGGTTTTTCCCGAAAGAATTGAAGAAAAAAAGTATACGAAATGCTTTGACTGTGATAAAATAAAAGACGGTCTTGTCCTCCGCACGAGAAGAAGCGGAGATTATCTGAGAGTAACGCAAAAGGCGGGAAAAGAAACTAAAAGATTATATGATTGATGCCAAGATACCGAAAGAGGAGCGGGATTCCATTCTGCTGCTCGCCGACGGACCGGAGATCTGGTGGGTCGTGGGGTATCGCAGAGGAGAGAGCGGCCGTGTCGGGGAAGACACGAAAGCAGTTCTGCAGATACAGATTGGCGTTGGTAAGGAGGAAAACAGATGAAAGAGACAATCAGAGTATTATTAAGCGAAGAAGAAGTAGACAGACGAATTAAAGAAGTAGCAGACCAGATCAACCGCGATTACGCAGGAAAGGAAGTGCACCTGATCTGCGTTTTAAAAGGCGGCGTATTCTTTATGTGCGAGCTGGCAAAACGCATCACAGTGCCGGTAAGCCTTGACTTTATGTCCGTATCAAGTTACGGCGATGACACCAAGTCCAGCGGAGTTGTCCGTATTGTAAAAGACCTGGATCAGCCGCTGGAAGGAAAAGACGTTCTGATCGTGGAGGATATCATCGATTCCGGAAGAACGCTTTACTATCTGATCGACATCCTGAAAAAGAGAAATCCGAAATCCGTACACCTGTGTACTCTGCTCGACAAGCCGGAGCGCAGAGTGCGCGATGTCAAAGTAGATTATACCTGCTTTAATATCCCGGACGAGTTCGTCGTAGGCTACGGTCTGGATTACGCACAGAAATATCGGAATCTTCCATACATCGGAGTAGTGGAGTTTCACGAAGACGAGGAGTAAAAAGAAAATATGAACAGACAGCGCAGTGGATTTGGACTCTACGCGGCGTTTATGGTGATTATCGTGCTTGCCATGTTCTACATCACCGGAAAAATCAGCGCAGGCAGCAGCCCAAGTCAGCAGAAATTTGAAACCGCCGTAAAAGACGGCAAAGTGACATCCGCGCAGATTGTCCAGAACAAAGAAGTGCCGACCGGCTCCGTCGTGGTACAGGAGCAGGGCGGTGACAGTTATAGGTCAATGTGACCGACGTAAACGCAGCTATCAGCCTTCTGGAGAATGCTGATGTAACGTACACCGTGCAGAATGTCCAGAGAGACAGCATTTTCATGACATCCGTCCTGCCGGCCCTGCTGCTCGGTATGATCCTTCTTTTCGGCATGTCGATGATGAACCGCTCCATGGGCGGCGGTGGAGGCGGCGGAAACAAAATGATGAATTTTGGAAAAAGCAACGCCCATATGTCCACCGACAAAGACAAAAAAAGTCCTGTTCCGCGATGTTGCGGGCTTAAAAGAGGAAAAAGAAGACCTTGTTGAGGTGGTCGATTTCCTGAAAGCACCGGAGAAATATACACAGGTCGGTGCGAGAATCCCGAAAGGAGTTCTTCTTGTGGGCCCTCCTGGAACCGGTAAAACCCTTCTGGCGAAAGCTGTTGCAGGAGAGGCAGGCGTGCCGTTCTTCAGCATTTCCGGATCGGATTTCGTGGAAATGTTCGTCGGCGTCGGCGCTTCCCGTGTCCGCGACTTGTTTGAGGAAGGAAAAAAACATGCGCCGTGTATCATCTTCATCGATGAGATCGACGCCGTGGCAAGACGAAGAGGCACCGGCATGGGCGGCGGCCACGATGAGAGAGAGCAGACATTAAACCAGCTTCTCGTTGAGATGGATGGTTTCGGCGTCAATGAGGCATCATCGTGATGGCAGCGACGAACCGTGTCGATATCCTGGATCCGGCGATTCTCCGTCCGGGACGTTTTGACCGCCGCGTGGTTGTAGGACCGCCGGATGTCATGGGCCGTGAGGAAATCCTGAAAGTCCATGCAAAGAACAAACCGCTGGCCGAGGATGTGGATCTGAAGCAGATCGCGCAGACGACCGCAGGCTTCACCGGCGCAGAGCTGGAGAACCTGCTGAACGAGGCAGCGATTATGGCGGCAAAGGACCGCAGAAGATTTGTGCGCCAGTCCGATATCAAGTCTGCTTTCATCAAAGTGGGCATCGGTGCGGAGAAGCGCAGTAAAGTCATTTCGGATAAAGAAAAACGGATCACCGCATACCATGAGACAGGCCATGCGATCCTGTTCCATATGCTGCCGGATATGGAGGCGGTCTATACGATCTCCATTATCCCGACCGGTCCTGGCGCAGCGGGCTACACGATGCCGCAGCCGGAGAACGATGATATGTTCCAGACGAGAGGCAAAATGATGCAGTACATCACCGTATGCCTCGGCGGCCGTGTGGCAGAGGAGCTGATCTTCGACGATATCACAACGGGCGCATCCCAGGATATCAAACAGGCGACGGCTACCGCGCGTTCCATGATTACGAAGTACGGTATGTCTGAGAACCTTGGTCTTGTCGCTTACGATTCCGACTCGGATGAGGTCTTCATCGGCCGCGACTGGGGCCATACGAAGAGCTACAGCGAGAATGTAGCCGCAGCCATCGACGAGGAAGTCCGCCAGATGATCGAGAAATGCCACGATCAGGCGAAACAGATTATTCTGGAGCATTCCTATGTGCTGCATGAGTGTGCAAAGCAGCTGATGGAAAAAGAGAAGCTGAGCCGTGCTGAATTCGAAGCCATTTTTGAGCAGGAAGCACAGATGACAGGAACAGCACCGGAAGTTTCTGGAGAAATCTGATATCTTTTTATTTGCAATAGAAAACCTGCAGAGAACAAAAAAAGTTTTTTGCAGGTTTTTTTCTGTGATTTTACGGGCGTTTGTGCAAATTAAAACAGAAAATCCGAAACGCCGGAAAAATTCATCGTTATTTTGAATAAGAATCAAATGAAAAAAATCGCGATTTGTGCAGACTTTTCGAGGGACGTATGGTACTATAATAACTGTAAAAACCCCCCAATACATTATATAGTTTTTGCTACACCCCATAAGAGAAATACCTTCTCCAAAAGAGCCAGCGTACCCCGCTGGCTCTTTTACTATATAAAAATCCAATAAACACAATCGTTACATGTGTTCAGAAAAAGGTTGTATTACATGGCGGTGTGGGGTAAAATATAAGGAATGAATGATTGAGAAAGACAGAGGCGTTAGTTCATGGATAAAACAAGAATGCAGCAGTATATGTCACAGATGCGGGCGATGTTCAACAAGCATGCGCTCTACAGCATGAATCCCCGCAGTATCAGATTCCGTTTGAGCCGAACCCGGGCGACACGGTGAAGATCCGGTTCCGTACCCTGAAAAATAATGTAGATGCGGTTTATTTCATCAGCGGTTCCACCCGTGCACAGATGCAGGTCGGTTTGGTCCGGAACGGTTTTGATTATTACGAGATCGAGATTCCGGTCGGAAATGAGCCGATCCGCTATTTTTTGAGATTCAGGCAGGCCGCGTGGTCTGTTATTACAACAAGCTCGGTGTCACAAGAGAGCTGCAGGAGATGTACTCTTTCGGCATTATCCCGGGCTTCCATACGCCGGACTGGGCGAAGGGCGCTGTCATGTATCAGATTTTTGTGGACCGCTTCTGCAACGGAGATCCGTCCAACGATGTGCTGACGGGAGAGTACAGCTACATCGGTGAGCAGGTCAACAAGGTGGATGACTGGAACCGCTTCCCGGAGCAGATGGATGTCCGCAATTTCTACGGCGGCGATCTGCAGGGCGTCATTGACAAGATGGATTATCTGCAGGATCTCGGTGTGCAGGTCATTTATCTGAATCCGGTGTTTGTTTCGCCGTCGAACCATAAGTATGATATTCAGGATTATGACTATATTGATCCGCATTTCGGAAAGATTGTCTCCGACGAAGGCGATCTGCTCTGGCCGGGCGACAAGGACAATACGCGGGCAACGCGGTATATTGACCGTGTGACGAACAAGGCGAACCTGGAGGCGAGCAATGAACTGTTTATCCACCTGGTGGAGGAGGCGCACAAGCGCGGCATGAAGGTGATTCTGGACGGCGTTTTCAACCACTGTGGTTCGTTTAACAAGTGGCTGGACCGCGAGCGGATTTATGAGCCGGAAAGGGCTATGAGCCGGGCGCGTATGTGGCGCAGGACAGTCCGTATCACACGTTTTTTAAGTTTTATAATGAGCATAACTGGCCGTACAATGAGTTTTATGACGGCTGGTGGGGCCATGATACGCTGCCGAAGCTGAACTACGAGGGTTCGGAGAAGCTGATGGAGGATATTATGCGCATCGGCGCGAAGTGGGTTTCTCCGCCGTTTAATGCGGACGGCTGGCGGCTGGATGTGGCCGCTGACTTAGGACACAGCCCGGAGTTTAACCACAAGTTCTGGAAGGAGTTCCGGCGCGTTGTGAAGGAGGCGAATCCGGAGGCAATTATTCTGGCTGAGCACTACGGCGATGCGATGAGCTGGCTGCAGGGCGACGAGTGGGATACGGTGATGAACTATGATGCGTTTATGGAGCCGGTTTCCTGGTTCCTCACGGGTATGGAGAAGCACAGTGATGAGTTTAACCAGGGGCTTCTCGGAAACAGTGAGAGTTTTATCGGGGCGATGACGTATCATATGCCGGCGTTTTATGCGCCTTCGCTGTATACGGCGATGAATGAGCTGGATAATCATGATCATTCGCGGTTCCTCACGAGAACGAATCATCGTGTGGGGCGTGTGGCGAATGTTGGGCCGTATGCGGCTGCGGAGAATACGAATAAGGCGGTGCTGCGCGAGGCGGTTGTGATTCAGATGACGTGGCCGGGGGCGCCGACGCTGTATTATGGGGATGAGGCCGGCCAGGTCGGGTTTACGGATCCGGATAACCGGAGGACGTATCCCTGGGGACAGGAGGATCAGGAGCTGATCCGATTCTATAAAGAAATGATTGCGGTGCATCGGAGATTTCCGGTGCTGGCGATGGGATCGCTGAAATTTCTGTACCATGATTATAATGTGCTTTCTTATGGACGGTTTAATCAGGAGGAGCAGGTGATTGTGGTGATTAATAACCGAAATGAGAGGGTGCATGTGGAGATTCCGGTGTGGCTTACCGGGATTAACCGGAGTTCGGTAGCGAAGCTGACGCAGGTGTTTGCGACGGATGCGGTGGGATTTTCTTCGGAGGAGAAAGAAATCGAGGTACCGGCGGGCATACTGGAGATGGATTTGCTGCCGTTATCGGGAGTGGTACTGCATAGACGCGAGGAGTGACGGACGCTCGCCGCCGCATCACGCAAGACCGAACGGGCGGCGGCGAGGCTGGTAGTGGGGGCGGAAGGTTGAAAAATAGAAATGGAAAAGAGCTCCGATTCGTATGAATCAGAGCTCTTAATCGTGCCGCAAACCGGGATCGAACCGGTACGGGTATCACTACCCACGGGATTTTAAGTCCCGGGCGTCTGCCAGTTCCGCCACTGCGGCATATGGACGGAGATGGATTCGAACCATCGAAGCAATTTGCAGCAGATTTACAGTCTGTCCCCTTTGGCCACTCGGGAATCCGTCCATGTATTTTGTTTTGTGTCAGAATGATTCCGACATTGAATGATTATACTGGATGTGGAGGGAAAATGCAAGGGTTTTTTTGAAAAAATAGAAAAAGTTGAAGGGGGAGCAGGTCGGGTATAATATCAAATATACGGGCTTCTATATTGAGTAAAAATGGAGGATATAGGGTAAGTATGATTAAGATTAAGGATTATGTCCGGGTGGGGTCGCTGGAGGAGGCGTATGAGCTGAATCAGAAGAGAAGTGCCTGTATCCTGGGCGGGATGCTCTGGACGAAGATGGGGCAGAGGCAGGTGCAGACGGCGATTGATTTGTCCGGGCTGGGACTGGATCAGATTGAAGAGTCCGAGGAGGAGTTTTCGATTGGATGTATGGTGACGCTGCGGCAGCTGGAGGAGCATGAGGGGCTGAATGCTTATACCGACGGTGCGGCACGGGAGAGTGTGCGGAGTATTGTCGGGGTGCAGTTCCGGAATCTGGCTACGGTGGGAGGCAGTATTTTCGGCAGATTTGGATTTTCGGATGTGCTGACGCTGTTTCTGGCGCTGGATACGGAGGTGGAGCTGGTTCATGCGGGACGGATGCCGCTGGCGGAGTTTGCCTGTTCAAAGAGAGACAGGGATGTGCTGGTAAGGCTGATTGTGAAGAAGCATGAGGGTGTTACGGTTTATCAGAGTCATCGAAATTCCAGAACGGATTTCCCGGTGCTGACGTGTGCGGTGCGGGTGGAAGACGGAAAAGGATGTGCGGTGCTTGGGGCAAGACCGGCGAAGGCGGCACGTGTAGAGCTTCCGGCGGAGCTGGTGGAAAAGCTGGCGGCTGGAAAGGCATCTGCGGAGGAGCTGAAGGCGGCGGCTTCGGAGATTTCTGATCAGTTTACGTATGGCAGTAATATGCGCGGAAGTGCAGAGTATCGTCATCATCTGGGACGGGTGCTGCTGCGCAGATGTATGGAAGAAATTCAGAAGAAGGAGGAGCAGTGATGAAGATTTCGATGATCTTAAATGGAAAGAAGACGGAAGCGGAAATTGATGCAGACATGCTCCTGATCGATTTTGTGAGAAGCCAGGGATGCTACAGTGTGAAGCGCGGCTGTGAGACGTCGAACTGCGGGCTGTGTACGGTTTTTCTGGAGGGAAAACCGGTGCTGTCGTGTTCGGTGCTTGCGGCGCGGGCGAATGGATGTAAGGTGGATACGCTGGAAGGCCTGCAGGAGGAAGCAGAAGAATTTGGTTCCTTTATTGCCGGACAGGGCGCCGAGCAGTGCGGGTTCTGCAATCCGGGGATGATTATGAATGCGATTGCGCTGTTCCGGGAAAATCCGGATCCGAGTGAGGAAGAAATTAAAGAATATCTGGCGGGAAATCTCTGCCGCTGTTCCGGATATGAAGGACAGCTTCGGGGAATTTTGAATTTCCTTGCCTGGAAAAAGCAGCAGGGAGGTGCGTCATGAGCAGAGAAAATCATATCTATGAACCGGACTGGTCGGGAAGAACCGATCAGCTCTGCAGTGTGAATAAGCCGGTGATCAAAAAGGATGCCCTCGCGCTGGTAACCGGAAAGCCGGTTTATGTAGATGATCTGGCGCCGAAGGATTGTCTGATTGTCAAGGTACTGCGGAGTCCGCATGCCAATGCAATCGTAAAATCCGTGAAAAAGACGGCAGCAGAGCGTGTTCCGGGCATTGAGGCGATTTATACCTGGGAGGATGTGCCGAAACAGCGTTTTACAATGGCAGGACAGACCTACCCGGAACCAAGCCCGTATGACCGTCTGATCCTCGATCAGCATGTGCGCTACGTGGGAGATCCGGTGGCGATTATTGCCGGAAAAGATGAAAAATGCGTGGACCGTGCGCGGAAGCTCCTGAAAGTAGAGTACGAAGTGCTTCCGGCCATTCTGGATTTTCATCAGTCCAAGGATAATGAACTGCTGGTGCATCCGGAGGAAAGCTGGAAATCGCTCTGTCCGGTCGGTGCGGACAATCAGAGAAATCTCTGTGCAAGTGCGGAAGATCACAACGGAGATGTGGAAGCCGTGCTCGCAGAGTGCGATGAGGTTGTAGAGCATACGTATCATGTACGCGCAGCCCAGCAGGCGATGATGGAGACGTTCCGGACATACTGCTTTATGGATACCTACGGACGGCTGAATGTGCTGAGCTCGACCCAGATCGTTTACCATGCGCGCCGCATTCTGTCCAATGCACTCGGCATTCCGAAATCGAAGATCCGTGTTTCCAAGCGAGAATCGGCGGCGGATTCGGAGCGAAGCAGACGGTGGTTGCCGAAATTTTCCCGGCGTTTGTAACCTGGAAAACCGGAAAACCGTCGAAAATGATCTTTACGAGAGAAGAGTCCCAGACAGCATCCACACCGCGCCATGAGATGGAAGTAACGATCCGCCTCGGTGCGATGAAGGACGGAAGAATCCGTGCGATCGATCTGTATACACTTTCCAACACGGGTGCATACGGCGAGCATGGACCGACAACGGTCGGCCTTTCCGGCCACAAATCGATTCCGATGTATGGATCTCTTGAGGCTTACCGGTTTGCGTATGATGTTGTGTATTCCAACGTAATGTCAGCCGGTGCTTACCGCGGATACGGTGCGACGCAGGGTATCTTTGCCGTAGAATCTGCTGTCAGTGAGATGGCAGCGCGTCTTGGCATCGATCCGATCCGGATCCGGGAGCAGAACATGGTCCGTGAGGGACAGTTCATGCCGGCTTACTATGGCGAAACGGCAAACAGCTGTGCGCTTGACCAGTGTGTGGAGCGTGCGAAAGAGATGATCGGCTGGGATGAGAAATATCCGTGCCGTGATATGGGAAATGGAAAGGTGCGCAGCGTCGGCATTGCGATGGCGATGCAGGGCTCCTGTATTTCCAATCTCGATGTCGGATCGGCAACAATCAAAGTCAACGACGACGGCGGCTATACGATGCTGATCGCAGCGGCCGATATGGGAACCGGCTGCGATACGATTCTGTCCCAGATGGCGGCAGAGTGTCTGGAGTGTGATGTGGATGACATTACCGTTGTCGGCGCAGATACCGATACGTCCCCGTATGACTCCGGTTCCTATGCATCGAGTACGACGTATATTACCGGAAAAGCGGTGGAAAAAGCCTGCATGACGCTTCGGAAACGAATCTGTGCCCTGGCGGCAGAGCGGATGAACGTGCCGGAAGATGAGACAGAATTTACCGGTACCGGCGTCGTGCATGAAAAGAGCGGAAGCAGCATGACGATGGAAGAAATCGCAACAGCGGCCATGTGCAATAACGGCATCGCGCTGGAAGCGACGGAAAGCAACTGCTCTCCGGTATCGCCGCCGCCTTATATGGCTGGTGCGGTCGAGATCGAGCTGGATAAAGAGACCGGCGAGGTCAGGATTCTCGATTATGCCGCCGTTGTCGACTGCGGAACCGTCATCAACCCGAACCTTGCGCGCGTACAGGTCGAGGGCGGTCTGGTGCAGGGCATCGGCATGACGCTGTTTGAAAATATCCAGTACACGGACAAGGGTCAGATGATCAATAATTCGTTTATGCAGTATAAAGTGCCGACCCGCCTCGATATGGGCAAGCTGCGCGTCGAGTTTCGGAGCAGCTACGAGCCGACCGGTCCGTTCGGTGCAAAATCGATCGGCGAGATCGTCATCAACACACCGGCTCCGGCGCTGGCACATGCAATCTACAATGCGACGGGTCTGTGGTTCCGCGAACTGCCGATCACGAGCGAGCAGATTGCAATGGGAATTGCGGAAAAAGAATGCGAGTAACGATACTTTATCTGGCAGCCGGGAACAGCAGACGGTTCGGGGAAAATAAGCTGCTCTATCCGCTGGATGGAAAGGCGGTGTACCGCCATCTGCTGGACCGGCTGGCCCAAATTGCCGGAAGGCATGAGAACTGGGAACTGCTGGTTGTGACGCAGTATGAAAGGATTCTGGAGGAGCTTGCGCCGCTGGTAAAAGCCGGGCGTCTGCAGACGGTGTTTTCGCCGGACAGCGAAAAAGGAATTTCCTATACAATCCGCGCGGGAATCGAGGCGGCGGAGAAGCAAAATGCCGATGCCTGTGCGTGTTTTGTGGCGGATCAGCCGTACCTGAAGGAAGAGACGGCGGAGCGCTTTCTGGAATCCATGGAGATGCAGAAGGCTCCACTTGGCTGCGTTTTCTGCGGCGGCGAGAGCGGCAATCCGGCGTGGTTTTCAAAACCTTATTTTTCAGAACTAAAAGAACTTTCCGGCGACCGCGGCGGGAAAAAGGTGCTGAAACGGCACTGGGAATCGGTAATTCCGTTCCGGGTCGAAGCCGCGTGGGAATTAAAGGATCTGGACCGGAAAGAGGATCTCTGATGCAGAGACACCGGCGGCTGCCATGAATAAAATTTGAGACAGTGCGAAATTTGATGGATTTGGACTTGCATTTCCAGTGAGAAGTAAGTACAATGGGTATAATAAAAATTCGGGAGGCTTCAAAAAAATGCAGTTATTGGAAGACAGAATCCGCAAAGACGGAAAAGTACGCGAGGGAAATGTCCTGAAGGTGGACAGCTTTTTAAATCATCAGATGGACGTCAATCTGTTCCGGGAAATCGGAAAAGAGTTTCAGCGTCGTTTTGCGGGAGAGGAGATCACGAAAATTCTGACCATCGAGGCATCTGGAATCGGAATTGCCTGTGTTGTGGCTGAAATTTTTAATGTTCCGGTTGTGTTTGCAAAGAAAACACAGACCAAAAATATCGCCGGCGATGTTTATACCACAAAAGTAGAATCTTTCACCCATGGAAGAGTTTATGATATCATTGTTTCCAAAGAATTTCTGGGAAAAGGAGACAAAGTTCTCCTGATCGATGATTTCCTGGCAAACGGAAAAGCGCTGGAAGGACTGGCAACCCTGGTACAGGATTCCGGTGCAGAGCTCGTAGGAGCAGGCGTTGTCATCGAAAAGGGTTCCAGATCGGAGGAAAACTGCTGCGTGACCGCGGCATTCATCTGGAATCTCTTGCCATCGTCGATGGTATGGATGATAAAACCGGGGAAATTACCTTCCGGAAACAGTAAGGAGGCGTCAAAATGGCAAATCTGATTGCAAGAATTGCCGTTCTTCTGGTTCTGGCGGCCGCAGGAATGGTGCTGGCCGACAGAAAAGAAAAAATTGATCTCAGTGTGTCACTGCTGCTGTTTCTGGCGGCAGTCAATGTGACCTCTTTTTTCAGCCTGAAAGATAACAGGATTGTAGTTGTCATGATTCTGACGGTATATTTTCTGTTGTACGCAGGCGCAAAAGAGCTGCTGCGGAGACGGGCAGAGAAAAAAAGAAAATGAATGCAAACCGAACATCCGGCTGCGAGCACCCATGCAAAAGTGCCGGTCGGATGTTTTTGAATTTTCCTGTAAATTCAAACATCCGGGCAGGATCGCGCTGCAGAGCGATATTGCAGAAGAACTCCATATGGAAGGAGATGCCGCAAGAATCCACCAGCTCGTTTCTCTTCTTGTGGATAACGCCGTTAAATACACTCCGGAGGGTGGAAAAATCCACATTTCTGGCGAAAAAACGGCAAAAAAGCAGAATTTTCGGTGCAGAATACCTGCGATACCCTGCCGGAAGGTGATCTCAACCGCCTCTTTGGCCGCTTCTACCGTGCGGATGCGTCGCGGGCCAGGGGAAAGAGGCGGCTATGGAATCGGCCTTTCCGTGGCTGCTGCAATTGTAAAGGCACATAAGGGAAAAATCACCGCAGAGCGGACACGAGATGGCATCTGTTTTAAAGCAGTCTTTCCGGCAAAAGGATGAAAGAAACAAAATTCCGGAAAAACGGAAAAATGACGGCAGGGCAGGAAAGGCAGACACACAAAAAAGCAGAAATCAAAAGCTTCCAAGAGAGAAAAAACAACAGAAAACAAAAGGAGGAATATATGATGTTTGATTGTGGTTTACAAAACATTTTCCAGCTGAAAAGCGGACAGTCCCGTTC
>ENA-OUNI01000120-OUNI01000120.1-human-gut-metagenome-genome-assembly--contig:-NODE-120-length-32557-cov-9.304409_pt1 | contig 32557 bp, 46 predicted proteins | sample MGYA00242499_ERZ504580 | MGnify/ENA primary metagenome ERZ504580 (study PRJEB26092, sample SAMD00036315) | human gut metagenome | host: Homo sapiens | study: EMG produced TPA metagenomics assembly of... | reverse complement strand
GGCACGGCGGCCTCTGCCTCGGCCCGGGCATCCTCGGCCCGGGCACGGGCCATCTGCCGCCGGGCGGCTACGGTGCGCAAAGCTTCCTGATACAGTTCGTTTTTGGTACGCATATGGGTAACCTCGTGTTATGTGTTGGAGCGCTTTTTGAGCCGGTTGAGCGACGCAGAAAGGCTGCTGTTGCCCAGAAAATCGTTGCCGCTGGGGGCTTCACGGTCCACCCGGATGTTCCGGCTGGCTCCGGCATCGGCCACCGGGCTGCGCACATCGTGCACGGTGCGCAGGCCCTTGGCGTTCCATGTTTTGAGGATACTGTTCCAGTACCACAGGTCGCGCTTGGCCCCGGCCTGCACGGCAGCTTCCTGCACCATGGCATCGTCGTAGCCGTAAACCTCGTACCAGCGTGCAATGGCCTTGCGCCCGCCAAGGGTCAGCTCGCTTTCTGGGATGTTCAGAAGGCCGCTGACATACTGCTCGCGGCTCTGGCGCAGTGCCAGCAGTTTGAGGTGGGCATCGGCCTGCTCACCGGTCTCCACGCCCTCGGTGCGCCACACTTTCAGCTCATGCACTACGGCGGCCATGGTGCTGCGGCCGGTGCTGGCAACGTAGGCGGTGCACAGCATCACGGTCTCCGGCGCAAAGCCCTCCTGCATATAAAGGTTGACCAGCTTTTCCATCTCCCTGTGGGTCAGTGGACGGGCAAAGCCGGTCTGTGCGCAGTCGATCAGGCTGGAGATCATGGGTCGGTGCGGCTGGCCGCAGCGATCTCGGCCCAGGTCATGGGTGCGGGGGCGCTGGGTTCCTCGCCCGGTGCAGCGTTCTCTTCGTACCGCTCCAGCAGGCCAGCACCTGCCCAGAAGGAGAGGGCGCTCTCGGCGCTGATGCGGCTGCGCAGCTTGAGGTCGGCACAGATCTTGTCCGGGTCGGTGATGCCGGTCGCCAGCACATACAGAGCCACGCGCACATTGTATTCTTCGGCGATGCCCAGTTTGGAAAACACCAGCTGCGGCACTGCAATGGTATCGCCCTTGAGTTCTTTTAAACGATAGATCATGTTTTATTCCTTCGGCTTGTCCGGCTCGGCTTCGGCAGCAGGCGGCTCCCACGGGTCGCTGTCCATCATGCTGGGGCAGTTTTTCCAGCGGTCAGGATCAGCATTGAACGCGTCCTGCAAAAAAGCGGCTGTGGCCTCCCGGCCCTCGTCGGTGAGCGGAAACACCTTCTGCACCCGCAGGGCAGGGTCGGTCTTTTCAATGGTCCAGGGGTCCGGCCAGTAGTCCACGGTGAGGATGCTTTCCTCCTTTGCGGCACCCTCGCCGCCGTCCGGGTCCGGCACGGTGCGCTTGCCGGGGATCATCCGGTATCGCAGACCGTATTCGTTGCCGCTGTAGGAATTTTTGCATTTGAAGTAATGCAACAGGGGAACAAAGATCATGGCAGAGTCCTTTCGTATTTTGCAGGGAGCGGCTGTAAGCAAAAACGCAAACCGATATTCCACGGTTTGCCGTTTGTTTTTGGAGCAGGGTACGGGACCCGAACCCGCCGCCTGCTGCTTGGGAAGCAGCCGCTCTACCGGATGAGCTAACCCTGCAAGTTGCTCATTTATTGTAGCAAAGAGGGACGGGATTGTCAAGGGCCGGAGAATGTCAGTTTTTCTGGGCATCGGTCAGGTCCAGCACCGGCGTGAAGGGATCGAACACAAGGCCGGTGATGCCGTCCGCCACCAGCAGACGCCTGTTCTGGCCCAGCAGCGGCACCACGGCGCAGCCTTCCAGCAGCTGGCGCTCACAATCGGCCAGCAGGGCACAGCGGGCGCTGCCGGTCTGCTGGGCGCTCTCGGCCAGACGCTGAGAGTAGATGGGGTCGGACCAGCCGGTCAGGCCGCCGCCCTCGGCCGTGAACTGCTGCAGCATCTGGTATACGCTGCCGCCTTCGGCGCGGATAGGAGCCAGCGCAATGGTGTAACTGCCCGCTGCAAGGCGTTTGTCGAACTCCTCCTGCGGAACCTCTTCCACCGAGAAGAAAAGGGAGCAGTCCTTCTGCCATGCGCCGTTGATCTGCTCGGCCAGTTCGGTCAGGCCGGCTTCCTTCGGCAGCAGGATGGTCACGCCGGAAAAATCCGAGCTGGCCATGCCCTGCCGTGCATTCAGGTACAATGTACGGGGGTCGGTGATGGTGGGCAGCGGGTTCCTGGCAGACTTGCGGTAATCGATGCCGTCCACGGAAAGGCCGGTGGGCACAAGACCCTCGCAGCGGTGTACAGACCGGAAGAGGGCACATCCACATTCTCCCGGGCGATGCCGGCAAGCGCCTGCCGCAGTTCCTGATCGGCAAACACAGAATCTTCGGCGCTGTTGAACAGCAGTGCCAGGTGGTGTCGGAGTAATCCACCGACTGCAGCGAGGTATCCTCGCCGGTGTCGTCCAGCGCAGCGGAGCATTTTTCGTCTGCAATGAGCTGGGCGGCGCTCTTGCCGGTGCTGCCGGTGTTCTGCACCAGACGCAGGCTGCCGATCATGGGGGAGGAGACATCCCGGTGCAGGAACAGGCCGCTGGCCGTCCAGTTGTAAAGATAGAAGCTGCCGCTGGAAAGGGTGGTCTTGGCGGTCAGGCCGTAGGTGCCGCGGGTGCTCTCAAAAAATGCTTCATCGCAGGGCATGGCACCGGCAGGGTGAGCTTGGCAAGGAAGTTGTCGTCCTTTTCACTCAGGCGGAACACCAGCGTCAGCGGGCCGGCGGCCGAAACGCCCAGCGTGCTGGCATCGGCTGTGCCAGCCAGCACGGCAGCACTGTTCTCAAGGGCGGAAAACTCCACGGCATAAGGGGAATTTGTCTGCGGCTGGAATATGCGCCGGAATGCAAACACAAAGTCCTCGGCAGTGATGGCGTGATCCGTGGAAGCGCCCTTGACGGCTTTGTAGGTCAGGCCGTCCTTGATCTGGAAGGTGTAGGTCCTGCCATCGGAGGAGATCGTCCAGCTCTCGGACAGATCGGGCACGATCTCGCCATCCGCTTTTTTGCGGACAAGCCCGCTGTAAAGGTTCTCGCAGGCGATCACGTCCGGGGCAGCAGAAGCCACCTGCGGGTCGAGGTTTGCGGGGATGGTATCCACGAACCATGTAAAGCTTGGCGCACTGGAACTGCTGCCGCAGCCGGTGAGCGCAAGCAGGAACGCAGCAGCAAGCAATGCTGCGGTAATACGGAAGAACTGTTTCAAGGGGATGACCTCATTCTATGGTATTTGCGAAAAAAGGCTTTTTGTATACAAAAAGCACTCTGCTTCGACAAGTGTAGCAGAAACAGCGGCAAAATACAATTGCAGAATTGTGAATTTACCTTGCTTTTTGGGGCAAAAAGGGCGTTTTTCCGTTGCCAATTGCGGCTAAATGGACTATAATGGTACAGCGAAACATCTCTGCACCCGTTTTGAGGTGCGTTCTGAATACGATATTATGGAGGAGGAACTGTTTTTATGCAGAAGGATCAGCAGAAACTGATTGAACTCATCAAAGGCAAAAAAGTGGCCTTCATTGGTGCCGGTGTCAGCCACAAGACCCTGATCAAGGAGTTTGTGGAGCTGGGTGCCCATGTGACCCTGTGCGACCAGAAAAAGAGCGTGGAGGACTTTGGCGATTACGCTGCCACCATCAAGGAGCTGGGCATCGACCTGAGCTTGGGCGAAAACTATCTGGATGGCTTCAAGGGTCAGGATATCATCATGCGCACCCCGGGCTTTGTGGGCTACTTTGAAAAGCCCCTGCAGGATGCCATGGCCGCAGGCACCATGGTCACCAGTGAGGTGGAGCTGTTTTTCGACTTCTGCCCCTGCGAGATCGTAGCCGTGACCGGCTCCGACGGCAAGACCACCACCACCACCCTGATCTCCAAGTTCTACGAGGCCGCAGGCCGCAAGGTGCATCTGGGCGGCAACATCGGCGCAGCTCTGCTGCCCATGCTGCCTGAGGTGGCTCCCGAGGATGTGGCTGTGGTGGAGCTTTCCAGTTTCCAGCTCATCAGCATGCATTCCAGCCCCAACATTGCCGTGGTGACCAATGTTACCCCCAACCATCTGGACCACCACAAGGACATGCAGGAGTACATTGATGCCAAGCGCAACATCCTGCTGTACCAGAAGCAGCCCTGCCGCGCTGTGCTGGGCTATGAGAATGAGATCAGCCGTTCCATGCAGTCCGACTGCAAGGGCAAGCAGGTGTGGTTCACCCGCCTGCACGATACCGACAACGGTGCTTCCTGCGCAAGGAGACAACATGCTCTGCATGGCCGAGGATGGCGTTGTGACCCCCTTCCTGGCCCAGAAGGACGTGAAGCTGCGCGGCCTGCACAACATTGAAAACCTGCTGGCTGCTGCCGCTGCCGTGTGGGGCGAGGTGCCCGTGGAAGCCATCCAGAAGGTGGGCAGCACCTTTACCGGTGTGGAGCACCGCATTGAGCCGGTGCGCACGCTGGACGGCGTGCTGTACTACAACGACTCCATCGGCACCAGCCCGACGCGCACCATTGCCGGTCTGCGCAGCTTTAACCAGAAGGTCATTCTGATTGCTGGCGGCTACGACAAGCACATTCCTTATGAGCCGCTGGCACCGGAAGTGGTGGCCCACGTGAAGAACCTTGTGCTGATGGGTGCCACCGGCCCCCGCATCGAAAAGGCTGTGCGCGAGGACCCGAACTTCAACGAAGCAGAGCTGCCCATCCAGCATGCCGACAACATGCAGCACGCTGTGAGCTGGCCCGTGCCTGCGCAAAGCCCGGTGACATCATCATCCTGTCCCCGGCCAGCGCATCGTTTGACCTGTACCCCAACTTTGAGGTGCGCGGCCGCGAGTTCAAGAAGATCGTCAACGAGCTGAAGTGATCGCGCAGGTCAGCACAAAAGCCCACCGCGCCCGCTTTTTAAATGCCTGCCGGGGGAAATGGGTGCTGGGGGCGACCCTGCCGCTGGATCTTGCCCTTTTTAGCAAAAGCCAGCCGTGGCGATTCTACGCAGGACCTACACTGGCGCTGGAACTCAGCGGCAGCACCGCATGGGCAGCAGGCACGCAAACCCGGAAGAGCTGGCCAGCTTTCTGGCTTTCTGCGGGTGTGAAAGCATCATTTTAGACGAAAACGAATGCCCACCGCCTGCCGGGTGGTGCAAAGCTGAAACGCTGACTGTATTCGGCCTTGCACCCGGCAAGGCTCTGCCGCTGCCCGCTGCAGACGAGACGCTCTGGGCCGGACTGACCCTTGACAGAGAACCCTCTGCCATGGATGTGGCACGGGCGCTCTACCCGGCGGATACGGCAAAGCAGGAGGACTTTTACTCCGAGCTTTGCACAAAGCGCACCCGCGGCAAAGCCCTTGTGTGGGCGCTGCGACAGGGGAGTGAAACGATCTGCACGGTAGGGGCCTATGCCCTTGCGAACAGGCAGGCCTACATGGCCTGCGGGCAGACAGCCCAGCCTTTGCGGGGCAAGGGCATCGGCGGGCGGCTCATTGTGCAGATGGCGAACGAGCTTGCCGCCAAGGGGGAGCACCCGGTGTTTCTCTGCAGCCCGGAGCGGGTGCACTTTTATACCCGGCTTGGCTTTGAAAAGCTGGGGGAATATGCAAGATATGAACAAACTCCTTCAGTCAAAACCTGACGGTTTTGCCAGCTCCCTCAATGAGGGAGCCTTTGGCAGGACGGAAAAGCTTTCTGCATAAGTGAAACGTTCTGGTTTCGTCAGGAGCTCCCTCCCTGAGGGAGCTGGCGCACGAAGTGCGGCTGAAGGAGTCATTCCGACAGAAAGCCTGCGCTCTATAAAATCTATAAAATTAAGGAACCGTTATAATGTCAATGCTGAACCACTTTTTCAATTACAAACCCGAAGTTCTGGCGCTGGACGAAAAGGCTATGGAGCTGTGCCAGCCTACTTCCGCCATATGGAGGAGATCCGCGATTTTAACCAGCTCAAAATGCTGAAAGCCTTTGCGGATACCAGATGTCCTCCACCGATATGCTGGGCACCACCGGCTACGGCCTGTGGGATACCGGTCGCGCAAAGCTGGAGCAGATCTTTGCCGAGGTGATGGGCGCAGAGGACGCCCTCGTGCGCAGCCAGTTCCAAAGCGGCACCCACACGCTGGCTGTGGCGCTGTTCGGCCTGCTGCGGGCAGGGGACACCCTACTGGCTGCCACCGGCCGTCCCTACGATACGCTGGAAGGTGTGATCGGTCTGGACGGCAAGGGCAGGGGCACCGGCACCCTGATGGATTACGGCATCCGGTACGATGAAGCTCCGCTGAAAGCCGACTTCACCCCGGATTATGACCTGATCGCCCAAAAGGCCCCCGGTGCAAAGGTGTGCCACATCCAGCGCAGCCGCGGCTATCTGCAGCGCAATGCCTTTGATCTGGAAACGATCCGAAAAATTGCGGATACCGCCCGCGCCGCAAACCCGGACATCATTATTTTTGTGGATAACTGCTACGGCGAGTTCACCCAGACGCAGGAACTGTCAGATGGGCGCAGACCTTGTGGTGGGCAGCTTGATCAAGAACCCCGGCGGCGGCATCGCTCCCACCGGCGGCTACATTGCGGGCCGCAAAGACCTTGTGGAGCTGTGCGCTTACCGCCTGAATGCGCCCGGTCTCGGCAAGGATCTGGGCTGCACGCTGGAAACGCCCCGTGATATGTATCTGGCTTCTACTACGCGCCCGGCGTGGTGTGCGAGGCCATCAAGACCGCCATTTACGCCCAGTGTATGCTGGAGCTGCTGGGCAAGAATCCAGTGCCGCGCTACTGCGACGACCACAACGATATCGTCACCTGCTTTGATGCAGGCACTGCGGATGCGCTCATCGGCTTCTGTCAGGGTATTCAGGCTGCAAGTCCCGTGGACAGCTATGCCGCCCCGGAACCTTCTCCGGAGCCGGGCTATACCGACGAGGTGGTCATGGCAAGCGGCAGCTTTACACAGGGCAGCACCATCGAGCTTTCCTGCGACGGCCCGCTGCGTGAGCCGTACACCTGCTACCTGCAGGGCGGTCTGAACTTTGCTGCCAGCCGTGCAGGCGTGCTGCTGGCCATCCAGAAGGCTTATTTTAAGGGCTGAAAAGGGGAGAGCGCATGCCTGTTTTAAGTGACCGTGTGGGTACCTTCACGGATTCTGTTATCCGCCGCATGACCCGCATCAACAATCAGTACGACTCCATCAACCTTTCGCAGGGCTTCCCGGATTTTGACCCGCCGAAGCAGTTGCTGGACGCTCTGGCCGAAACGGCTTACAAAGGCCCGCACCAGTACGCTGTGACCTTTGGCGCGCAAAACTTCCGCGAGGCGCTGGCAAAAAAGACCAGCCCTGCCCTGCACCACGAAGTAGACCCCAACACCGAGATCTGCGTGACCTGCGGCGGCACTGAGGCCATGATGGCCGCCATGATGACCATCTGCAACCCCGGCGACAAGGTGATGATCTTCTCACCGTTCTACGAGAACTACGGTGCCGATGCCATTCTTTCGGGCGCGGAACCCATCTATATCCCGCTGGTGCCGCCCACCTATGAGTTTGACATCAGCCTGATCGAAAAGGGCTTTGCCGAGGGTGCCAAGCGCTGATCCTGTGCAACCCCTCCAATCCCTGCGGCAAGGTGTTCCGCCGCGACGAGCTGGAAGCCATTGCAAAGCTGGCCATCCAATACGATGCCTTTGTGGTGACGGATGAGGTGTACGAGCATATCATTTATGCGCCGGCAGAGCATATCTGCATGGCAAGCCTGCCCGGCATGTTTGAGCACACCATCACCTGCAACTCGCTCTCCAAGACTTACTCCATCACGGGCTGGCGTCTGGGCTATCTGATCGGACCCGCAGAGGTCATTGAGGGCGCGCGCAAGGTGCACGACTTCCTCACTGTGGGTGCGGCTGCACCCCTGCAGGAGGCCGCTGTGGCCGGTTTGGAGATGCCCGCCAGCTATTACGAAGAGCTGCAGGCCCTTTACACCGAAAAACGCGATCATTTTCTGGCCGGACTGGACCGTGTGGGGCTGAAGCACAATGTTCCGCAGGGCACCTATTTTGTGATGATCGATATTTCCGATTTTCTGGCGCTGCCCCAGTTCAAGGGCTGGACCGACCTGCAGTTCTGTGAGTGGATGATCCGGGAAGTGGGCGTGGCCGCTGTGCCTGGCTCCAGCTTCTTCCGGGAGCCGGTGAACCACCTGATCCGGATGCACTTTGCCCGCGGCACCGATGTGCTGGACGAAGCCGTCCGCCGGCTGGAAAAGCTGCAGGCTTTACTGAAATAAAAGCAAAACAAAAAACAACAACGCCGCAGGAAGTTTCCTGCGGCGTTGTCTCTTTCCCGATACTCTATACACGATTCATCACACGGCGTGGCGCTGCACGGTGGGCATTGGCTCCACAAGAGCGGATGCATCCCCTCGCGGTAGTCCAGGTCGCCTGATCCATACCGCGCAGCAAGACCTCGGCGGTGGCAATGTTGGTGGCAATGGGTACGCTGTGCATATCGCACAGGCGGAGCAGATTCTGCTCGGTGATGCTGGCGGCATCCGCTTTCAGCGGGTCACGGAAGAACAACACCAGATCCACTTCGTCGCACGCAATGCGGGAAGTAATCTGCTGCACACCGCCCAAGCGCCCGGAGAGATAACAGTGCACGGGCAGGCCGGTAGTCTGCGCCAGCTCCGTCCGGTGGTGCCGGTAGCAATGACTGTGTTTTTGGACAAAATGGCGCTGTAAGCAGTGCAGAACTGCAGTGCAAGCTCTTTGCGGGAATCGTGTGCAAGAATGGCGATCGTCATATTGCTCTCTCCTTTGTTCCAAGTATAGTGTTGTGTGTGACGAACAACTTTCTCATTGGAAAGTGAAATGAAGTGAAATCGTTATCAAGTTTTCCAATATAGTTTTACCGCATCGAAATAGGGGTTGTCAAGGGGGGCCTTGTACTTTTTACAAAACAAAATGGAGAAAGTAAGACTATTACTTTGTAAGAATTGGAGAAAACTGGGATACAATCATCTATATCAGTGAGCGAACAGGAAAGGCAGATTGAAAACATAATTCAGCTTTTGTCTTTACTGAAAGAACATTTCATGGGAATAAAACAAAAATACAGGCTGGCGCAAATCGCACCAGCCTGTTTCGGAAAAAGCTTTTCAGTTTCGTTTCTAAATTATGAATATTATGGAGAAAACGCTCACTCCCGATTTCCGCACTGGAAAGGTAGGTTCAGCGGGCTTTAGCGGATCTGACCATTGCCGTGGATGATATACTTGTAGCTGCACAGCTCGGCCAGTCCCATGGGGCCACGGGCGTGGAGTTTCTGGGTGGAAATGCCCATTTCGCACCCAAGGCCGAATTCACCGCCATCCGTAAAGCGGGTGGAACAGTTCACATACACGGCGGCGCTGTCCACTGCGGCAGTGAACAGGTCGGCATGGGCCTGTGTCTGGGTCAGGATGGCCTCGCTGTGGCCGGTGGAGTGCTCAGCAATATGCCCGATGGCCTCCTCTACGCTGTCCACGACCTTGACCGCGAGGATGTAGTCCAGAAATTCGGTGTCAAAGTCCTTTTCTCCGGCAGGGGTGCCGGAGATTATGGCGGCGGCGCGCTTATCCAGCCGCAGATCCACCGGGTGCAGACCCTTTGCAATACGGTCCGGGCCAAGCCGCTGGGCCAGACGGGGCAGGAACTGCCCGGCAATGGAAGAGTGCACAAGGCACACTTCCTCGGCGTTGCACACGCTGGGGCGGCTGGCCTTGGCGTTCTCGATGATGTCCAGAGCTTTGGAAAGGTCGGCAGTGTCGTCTACATAGATATGGCAGATGCCGGTGCCGGTCTGGATACAGGGCACCTTGGCGTTCTGAACGCAGGCACGGATCAGCCCGGCACCGCCGCGCGGGATCAGCAGATCCACATAGCCTACAGCGGTCATCAGAGCGTTGGCAGAAGCGTGGGTGGTGTCCTCGATCAGGCAGACCGCTGTCTCGGGCAGACCGGCCTTTTTCAGGCCCTGCCGCAGGGCTGTGACGATGGCATGAGCACTGCGCCATGCTCCTTGCCGCAGCGCAGGATGCAGGCGTTGCCGCTTTTGATGGCAAGGGCAGCGGCATCGCTGGTCACGTTGGGACGGCTCTCGTAGATAATGGCGATCACACCCATGGGTACAGCCGTCTTTTCAATGACAAGCCCGTTGGGGCGCTCTACCCGATTCAGCACCCGGCCCACCGGGTCGGGCAGGGCGGCAACCTCGCGGATGCCCTGCGCCATGGCTTCGATGCGCGGAACGGTCAGGGCCAGACGATCCAGCATCACATCGCTGATGTGCCCTTTGGCAGCAGCCATGTCCTCGGCGTTGGCGGCAAGGATGGCAGACTGGTTCTGCGCATCGCATAAAGCGTCCGCCATGCCCAGCAGGGCCGCGTTGCGGGCGGTGTTATCGGCCAGCGCAAGGGCACTTTTGGCGCTGCGGGCGGCTTCCAGAATTTCCTGTGTGGTCATGTGTTCAGTCCTCCTTGCGGGCCGCAAAGCGGGTGCCTGCGGATCTGCCTGCGGCAATGTCGTACAAAAGCTCCGGGTGTGCGCCGTTGGCAATGACCATATCGGCACCGCTGCCCGTTACCATGCGGGCAGCGCGCAGTTTGGTGGCCATGCCGCCGGTGCCAAGGGCCGAACCGGCACCATCGGCCAGAGCCATCACCTCGGGGGTGATCTCCTCCACCAGCGGGATGAGCTTTGCATCCGTGTGGGTGTGGGGATTGGCGGTGTACAGGCCGTCGATGTCACTCAGCAGCACCAACATGTCAGCCTTGGCGCAGCAGGCCACGATGGCCGCCAGCGTGTCGTTGTCGCCAATGGAGGTGATCTCATCGGTGGCAACGGTGTCGTTTTCGTTGATGATGGGCAGGGCACCCAGCTCCAGCAGGCGGGACAGGGTGTTCTGAAAGTTCACGCGGCGTTCGGTGTGCTCCACGTCCACGCCGGTGAGCAGGATCTGCGCCACGGTGTGATTGTAGGCGTTGAACAGCCGGTCGTAGGTGTACATCAGCTCACACTGGCCCACAGCGGCGCAGGCCTGCTTGGTGGTGGTGTCCTTTGGGCGGGTTGGCAGTGAGAGCTTGCCCACGCCCATGCCAATGGCACCGGAGGACACCAGAATGACCTCATGGCCCTCGTTTTTCAGGTCGCTGAGCACCTTGACCAGCTGTTCCGTGTGGCGGATGTTCAGCCGTCCGGTGGCGTATGCCAGAGTAGAAGTGCCTACTTTTACAACGATGCGCATGATATCCTTAACCCTTTCCCATTTCCTTTGTCTTATTGTACGAGGCGATCACGGCATCCATCACCGCACCGCGCAGGCCGTGCTCTTCCAGCACGCGCACGCCCTGAATGGTGCTGCCGCCGGGGCTGCACACAGCATCCTTGAGTTCGCCGGGATGCTTTCCGCTTTCCAGCACCAGCTTTGCGCTGCCCAGAACCATCTGCGCGGCATATTCCTGCGCTTTGGCGCGGGGCAGGCCGCAGGCCACGCCGCCGTCGGCCAGAGCCTCAATAAACTGGTACACCCATGCCGGGCCGCAGCCGGAAACGCAGCTGGCGGCATCGATCAGACTTTCCGGCACGGCATCCAGACGGCCCGCAGGAGCCATGATCCTGAGGAAGGCTTCTTCTTCCTCAGCGGTGACATTGCTGGAACAGTACTGGATCATACCCTCGCCCACCGAAGCCGGGGTGTTGGGCATGATGCGGATCACAGGAAAGTCCTCACCGGCCATCTCCTGAATACGGGCGATCGAAAGGCCCGCTGCCATGCTGCACAGCACAAAACGGCTGGGGCGCTCGTCAAAGGTGAACTTGAGCGCTGGAGCAGAGCTCCATCATCTGGGGCTTTACCGCCAGAAAAATCAGGTCGCAGTCACCGGCCACCTCGGCATTGGTGGCTGTTTTGCAGCCCAGTTCTTTGGCCAGTGCCTGTGCCTTGGCCGCAGTGCGGTTTGCCAGAAAAACTTTCTTAGGGTCAACAGCTTTGCAAACGGCACGGGCGATGGCTCCACCCATGTTGCCGCAGCCAGAAAACCAATGGTATCCATCATAGTTTGTACCCTCCCTCAAAACGGCACTTCAATCACAGCCGTCTGCTCCCATTCTAAGCGTAGAGAAATATAAAATCAAGGGCCTTTTCCGCTTTTTTGCCGGAAGAAGCCGCTTTTGCAGGCATTGCGCACCGCCGGAAGGGGTTTGGGGGGCTGAGAAACGGCTTTTGAAACGAGAAACTGCCGGAGTGAAAACGCAGGAAGATTCTTTATTTACAAAATGGACAGAATCAATGCTTGCAATCGGGACGGCTTTTGCGGTATTATAATGTACGAAGCTGCCAATCGCCGTACGCAGCGGGAAAAATTTCTACGGTCGGGAAAGGAAGGTTTTTGTGTCACAAACAACGAAGCGGGCACTGGAAGCATCGCTGAAAAAGCTGCTGCTGGAAAAGCCCCTCAATAAGATCACGATCAACGATATCACCGAGGACTGCGGCGTGAACCGCATGACTTTCTACTACCACTTCAAGGATATTTACGATCTGGTGGATTGGATCCTGACGGAAGATGCGGTCAAGGCGATGGAAGGCCGCCAGAGCTTTGATACATGGACCGAAGCATTTCTGGAAATCCTGCACCAGATCCGGGATAACAAAACACTGGTACTGAACGTATACCGCTCTGTGGGTCGTGAACAGGTGGAGCAGTATCTGTACAAGCTTCTGGACCCCATGCTGAAGGAATTTGCGGATCGCGAATGCCGCGACATCACCGTGCAGGACGATGACAAGCAGTTTGTGGTGGATTTTTACAAATATGCGCTGGTGGGCGTGGTGCTGGAATGGATCCGCCGGGATATGAAGACCGAGCCGCTGTGATGGTAGAACGTATGGGACGGATGCTGCAGGGCGATCTGCGCCGCGCGTTATGCCGCCTTGCCAGCAATAAGATCCATCTGGAACAGGACGGTTGAACCGGAAGAACGACAAAATTTTATCATAATCCGCGCCGTGATGGGTTTTCTATCACGGCGCTTTTTCTGTTTATGGCAACTTGTGGGATAGAATGGTAGAGTAATGGCATAGAAATAGAAAAAGAGATTTCCGAAAAATACCGTTTGGAGGAAAAGGATAATGAATACTTCTGTTGAGAGCCTGACTCATAAAATGCAGCGTGCTGCCGTTGGTAAAATGGTGGACGTGGTGCTTTCTCATGCCGATAAAGACCGTCAGAAAACCGTGGGACAGCTGGTGGATGTTGCAAAGCAGTTCTATGGCAGTTCGTTCAGCGCTGAAGCCTACGAACACGCCAGACAGACCCTGACCGACCCCGACAGCAAGTGGTCCAAGCTCATCAACTGTGTGCTGGATCAGACCGACCCCAACGTGGCCCGCACCATGGCGCTGAATCTGGGCTACGAGGCTTTCTTCCGCGGCACCAAGACCATCCGCGAGAACCGCGTGAAGTATCAGTGCAACATCCCCTGGCTGATCCTGTTCGACCCCACTTCCGCCTGCAATATGCACTGCGTGGGCTGCTGGGCTGGCGAGTATGGCAACAAGAACAACCTCAGCTTTGAGGATATGGACAAGATCGTTACCGAGGGCAAGGAGCTGGGCGTATACCTGTACATGCTGACCGGCGGCGAGCCGCTGGTGCGCAAGGCTGATATCCTCAAGCTGGCCGAGAAGCACAATGATGTGCAGTTTGCCATCTACACAAACTCCACCCTCATCGATGAGCCCTTCTGCAAAGAGGTGGTGCGTCTGGGCAACATTGCCTTCATGCTGTCCATCGAGGGCACCCCGGAGACCAACGATGCCCGCCGCGGTGAGGGGCACTATGCCGCTGTCATGCATGCTATGGATCTGCTCAAGGAGCACGGCATCGTGTTCGGCACGTCCATCTGCTACACCCGCGATAATATCGAAGCTGTTACCAACGATGAGTTCATGCGTTTCCTGTGCGAGAAGGGCGCACACTTCGGCTTCTACTTCCACTACATGCCCGTGGGCAACGAGGCAGCACCGGAACTGATGCCTACCCCGGAGCAGCGCAAATATATGATCGACCGCATCCGCTATCTGCGCTCGGAAGAGTGCGATATCCCGTTCTACCCGATGGATTTCCAGAACGATGGCGAGTTCGTGGGCGGCTGCATTGCCGGCGGACGCAACTACTTCCACATCAACTCTGCCGGTGACGCAGAGCCGTGCGTGTTCATCCACTACTCCAATGCCAATATCCACGACCAGAGCATTCTGGAAATTCTGCACAGTCCGCTGTTCATGGCTTATCACAACGGCCAGCCCTTCAACAAGAACCATCTGCGTCCCTGCCCGATGCTGGAAAACCCCGAACTGCTGCAGAAGATGGTGCACGAGACCGGTGCCCACAGCACCGACCTGCAGTCGCCGGAGAGCGTGGAGCACCTGTGCGAGAAGTGCAAGAACTATGCAGCCAACTGGCAGCCCACGGCGGATGAGATCTGGTCCCACACCAAGATCCGCGAGAGCCGCTACGAGAACTACAAGGACTGGAAGCCCTCGCAGCCCATTGAAAAGTAACGAAGGCAGACATCATAATGCAAACAAAGCCCAGGCGTTCCATTGAAGTGCGCTCCGTCAAGTAGACAGAGAAATAATATAAGTTTTTGTTCGCCGTTTCCACAAGGAGACGGCGAATTTTTTGTGCAAAAGTGATTGTTCTTTCCTGACATAAAAATACCCCCAGAGTACGCAGAGTTTTTGTTTTACTCTGTCTACTCTAGGGGGAGCATATCACACTCAGAGAGGGTCTTACTGTTTCATGAAAGAGTGGTTTTGAAAATTACCAGAACCAGTAGCGCTTTTTCAGCACAACATATGCAATGCCGATCAGAACCACTACAACACCACCGGCAATGAAGAAGGTCCAGTTGATATTGCAAATTTCAGGTTCTGGTTGGTCAGCAGATAACGGCCTGCAGTATCGGCAGTGATGATGCCGTCGGTGTAGCTGTTCAGGTACTGCCACTTGTTGGAGACGGCGTTGTACAGATACAGGCGGGTATAGGTGCTCACATCCAGATCGATGCGCACCGAGCAGGGAAGAGCCTTGCCCTTGTCCAGCTCAAACTCGATGCCCTGATCGGACTCAGTCAGGATGAGCATGGTGTCCAGCTCACTGGTGGTGCTCTTGACACCGCTGCCTGCAATCTGCATGGTGTAGCCATCGCCCACCACGCACAGGGTCTTGCCGGTGGTGCGCAGCGCATTGAGGATATCACCGGTCACAGTAGGCACCTCGGCCTGTGTGAAAACGATCTCGTTGTCCTCGCTGTCCTGAATGGCCTGCACAACGGGATCGATCTCGATGGGAGTATCGTTATCCGGTTCGGTGGAGCTGCTGTCCGAAGAATTATCGGAAGAAGATGCAGCCGAACGGTTGACGATGACCGTGACCATGGCGGATGCAGTGCCGTTGGAAACGGTAATGGAAGTAGCGCCGGTGCCCACAGCCGTGATCACGCCGCTGGGGCTGACCGTGGCAATGTTGCTGTTGGCGGACTTATAGGTGAACTTCTGGGAAGCGGAAGAAGGCTTGACACTGGCGGTCAGGGTGCGGGTGGCACCGGGCTTGAGCACAACGTAGGAAGGATTCACCGTGACGACCTGACCGCTGTTGGAAGAACCAGTGCTGGCGGTGCCGGTGCTGGAGTTGGGAATACTCATGACCGTGACATTGGTGGTAGCAGTCACCGAACCGCAGGTAGCGGTAATGGTGGCGGTGCCGGGGGCAATGCCGGTAACACGGCCGAAATTGTTCACCGTGGCGACCTTCTCATTGGAAGAGGTCAGGGCGACGGTGGCATAGTTGGAAGCCGAAGTAGGCCGCACCTGCAGCTGTGCCGAGACCGAGTTGCAACATAGATGGTGTTGGAGGAAAGGGAAAGGTCCATCTCGGTAACGATCATGGAAGAATCCATGGAGACAACGATGGTGTAGGCACAGATCTGGTTGCCTGCGGCAGCGGTGATGCGGGTGGTGCCTACGCCCACAGCCTGCACGACACCGGAGTTGCTCACGGTCAGAATGGAAGTATCGTCCGAGATAAAGACAACCGAGTCGGTAGAGTTGCGCGGACGCACCACAGGAGACAGCTGCTGAGAGGAACCCAGCAGCATGTTGGCGGTATAGCTGCCGGCCTCAATGCTTTCGGCAGGCACGTCCTGATCCACGGCATGGCAACGCCGCTCAGGCAAGGCCGGAGACAGGGCTTGCTGCGGCCGCAGACACAGCTGTGCCGCAGGCCAGCAGGCAGAGCGCTGCCGCACAGACGGCCAGTTTTTTTGCGGTTGATTTCATAGTAAGTGTACCTCTTTGGGTGATATAACGGCGGCTGGCAGTCAGCACAGCTCCGGTTTAGCGGAACAGAACGCCCAGGGCTTCCATTGCGTACTCGAAATAGGTGACCTGATCGTACTCCACGCGGGCAGTAACGCTCATGCCGTTGGAAAGATCCACCTTGTCGCCGCTGCGGCTCACCACATAAGTGGCATCGGGCTTAATGGTCATCTTATAGTAGGAAGCGTTGGAGCTGGCCGTCACGTCACTGTCAATGGCCGTTACAGTGCCGGTCAGGGTGCCATAGGAATACTCCGAAAGGCCGGTAATGGCGATCTTGCACGGGTCACCCACATGAAGCAGCGGGCGGTCATTCACGGTGACCATGGCAACGATCTCCAGATCGTCGTTCTCGCTGGCAACAGTGGCCAGCGGGGAGCCTGCGCTCAGCACCATGCCCTCTTTGTAAGGAGTATCCATGTGGATCACACCGGAGGTGGGGGCGTAGATGTAGTAATCGTTGGCACCGGTGTTCAAGGCATCGAGCTGAGCCTGAACGTTGTCCACGTTGCTCTGTGCGCTGGTAATGCTCTGGGAGATGGACTGCATGGTGGAGTAGTACAGAGCTTCTACTTCGCTCTGGCTCTGCTCCATCATGGTCTTGATCTGAGCATCGGAGTAACCGGCAGCCTGATAGGCCGTGGCATCAAAGGTCTTCTGAGAGACCTGGCTCTTGTAGGTCTCGTACTGATAGTAGTAGGCTGATCTTCGGGGTTTGTCTCGCTGAAGTAGTTGGTATCATCCTGCACGCACTGCAGCAGCTTGTTGTACTGATCCAGCTGGGTCTGGTAGATCTTGAGCTGGCTTTCCAAGTTATCCTGCTGCATGTCGATATCCGTGCTCTTGATGTGGGCCACGAGGTCGCCCTCGTTCACATAGCTGCCCTCCGAAATATACATCTCGGTAATGGAGCCGGAATAACTGGACATGATATAGGTTTTATTGCTGGCCTGCACGGTGCCAGCGTTCTGGCTGACATAAATGCGGTTGGTATGGGTGCTCCACACCACCAGAAACAGCATGAAGATGCCCACCAGAATGACAAAAGCGTAGCCATAAGGCGGCAGCTTTTTTTCCATCATGATGCGGCGGTCCTGCAGATCCGAAAGGTTCTGAACTTTAATCGTCATAATTACTTGGTCTCCATAAAGACATCGACCACGGCATCATCCTCATCCTGATTGACATAGATGGTATAGGAGGTGCCGGTCAGTTTCTGCTCATTCTCAAAAGCGTGGACCTGCAGCTTGTAGGAAGCCAGCTGGCTGTCGGGCATGGGGCCGGTGTAGTGGGCATACAGGCAGTTCTTCACGCGCAGAACAGCATCCATATGGTAGTCCTGCTCCATCTGGCCGATGAACTGGGTAGCCTGCTGCATCATGTACAGGTGCATCTGACGGTCCTCACCAACCACCATGGCCTGCACAATGGGGCCAATGGGCTGTGCGTTGTTGCTCTTGATAAAGTTGTGCATCTGGGTCAGCACCACGGGCAGACTGGCCATCTCTTCCGGATGGATCTCACGGGAGAGCACATTGGTGAGCTTCAGGGTCTTGTTCTCGGCTACTTTGATCTCTTTCATGTTGAATACCTCGGTTCCTTTTCAGATTTACCTCAGAAGAGGCAGTAATAGGCAATCGAGAAAGGGGAGAAAACCGCTGCAGAGAGCAGCTTCCTCTCCGCTCCCGATCGCCTACTACTTATAAAAGTAATAGGGATCTTGCAAATAAAATGTGCCCGGAGGCATTTTGCCTCCGGGCACACCATAGTGAGGCATAGTTACCTGAGCAGGCGGGGCCTGTTCGGGATAACACCATCTACTTCTACTAAACAGAAAGTCTTTCTAGCTCTTTTTATCTGACACAGCAAAACTATGTCAAATCAAGCTATCCATCATGAATGACTCCCTTTCATATGTAACCGGGTACGCACCCGGCTGCAACACATCAATAGGTGATCGACTCACCGTCGTCATCCTCTTCCACCACGGCCTGCATGACAGACTGCTTGGGCTCTGCCTTTTTGCTGCGGTAGATACCCTGCTGCATGTTCCACAGCTCGTAGTACTTGCCTTCCTTGGCAAGCAGCTCATCGTGCGTGCCGCGTTCCACGATCTTGCCGTGATCCATCACAAGGATCAGATCACAGTCACGAACGGTGGACAGGCGGTGAGCTACGATCAGCATGGAACGATCTGCAAGCTGATCGTAGATCATGTTGAAGATCAGATTTTCCGTAGCAAAGTCCAGATTACTGGTGGATTCATCCAGAATGTAGAGGTTGGAATCTTTCAGGAAAGCGCGTGCCAGCGCAATGCGCTGCTTTTCACCGCCGGACAGGCCGTTGCCTGCTTCTTCCAGATAGGTGTTATACTGCAGGGGCAGATGACGGATAAAGTCGTGAGCATCTGCCTTCTTGGCAGCTTCCTTAACTTCGTCCATCGTAGCGTCCATACGGGAAACGCGGATGTTATCATAAATGGTCTTGCTGAACAGCTCAACGTTCTGCGGCACATAAGAAATTGCGCGGCGGACAGAATCATTGGTGTATTCAGCCAGATTCACACCGTTCAAGTCGATCTCGCCATCTTCCGGCTCATAATACTTGAGCAGAAGCTTGGTGATCGTGGATTTGCCGCTGCCGCTGCTGCCCACCAGCGCGACCTTTTTACCGGCCGGAATGGTAAAACTGATGTGATCCAGTGCAGGGGCGCGGTTGCCATAACGGAAAGTGACATCCTTAAACTCGATATCGCCCTCCACCTTGTCCAGATCGGTGCGGTCTTCGTCGCCGACCGTCTCGGAGGGATAATCCATGATCTCGCCCAGACGCTTCATGGAAATGCTGGCCTCCTGGATCTGCATCTGCAGACCGATCAAGTTGCTCAGCGGGGAAGTAAAGTAAGAGGACAGCGTGCTGAAGGCCATGAATCCGCCCAGTGTCATCTCCCCCTTCAGAACCTGACTGATACCCACATAGGTGGTCAGCATGCTGAAACCGGTGGAAATGAAGGAGGAAATCAGGCCCTGCGTGGTGCTGATCTTGCTGGAGCGCAGGCTGATCTTCAGGCTCTTGATATACTCACGCTCGAGGTTCTCCATTTCGGTATCCTCGTTGGCGTTGCACTTGACCGTCTCAATGCCGCGCAGGCTTTCGATCATCTGGCTGTTCAGTGCAGCGGACTGCACCATGGTCTCTTCGTTGATCTTTTTGTAAGGCTGCTTGTAGATCAGCACCAGCAGAATGCTGACCAGAGCCATGAACAGCGAGATCGAGAAGAGCATCGCATTCATGCGGAACAGGATGATACCGGTGATAATGGCCATCGAGATATCCATGATCAGGCTCAGCGCAATGCTGGTAAAGATGGATTTGATGGTGTTTGCATCCGAATAACGGGTGGTGATATCACCAGTCTTGCGGGTGGCAAAGAACTTCATGGGCAGACGGAAGATATGCCCGAAGTAACCCAGCATCAGCGGAATATCGATCTTGATGGATAGGTGAATCAGAACCCACTGCCGGACAAAGCCCACCAGCGTATTGGTGATGCTGACCATGCTGAACACAAGGATCAGCGTGACCAGCAGATTGTCTAGGCCATATGGCAAGACCTCGTCCATCAGGATCTTGTTGAACATGGAGGAGCAATGCCCAGGATCGTAACGATCAGAGAACTCAGGATCGCATAGGCAAAAAGCTTTTTCTGGGGCAGCAACAGGTCGACGTAACGCTTGAACATGCCGCCCTTTTCGATCTTACCGCCCTTGAACTCCGAGGTGGGGTTCATCAGCAGCAGAACACCGGTAAAGTTCTTGTAGAACTCATCCAGAGAGATTTTTTTCAGCTCACTGCCGGGGTCGCCGATCACGACATAATCCTTGCACTTGTGTTTTTTGCCGTTCTTCTCATCTTCCTTGGCGGCTTCGGCTTCTTTCAGCATGTGCCGACGACGCTCACCGTCATCTTTGATGGTGGTCTTTTTAAAGACGACCACAAAGTGGGCCAGACCCTGATCGGTGATGACCTGCGCAATGCAGGGCAGCGAGAAATCGCTGAGGAAATTTTCACGGTCTACGCGAACCGCTGCAGTGGTGAAACCCAACTCATTAGCGGCTTTCTGCAAACCAACAAGGTTCGTGCCTTTCAGGTCGGTACCCATCATATCGCGCAGGCGGGTGATGGTAACTTCCTTTTTGTAATGGAGGCACACCATTGCGAGGCAGGCAGCCGCACAGTCAGTAGTGTCGTGCTGCCGGACATAGGTATAACGCATAGATGCTTCCTTTGATCATATACAAATTTATTCAAACAGCGGCAGGCGTTTTGAAGAAGCGGCCTGCCGCAGATCTGACAACGTGAAAAGAGCCGGAGCCTGAAACAACAGCACAGAGACCGGTGCTTTGTCCTGTCCTGCGGAGAACCATGACAAAACACCGGTCGGCTGCTATCAAAAGAAGGGAGCACCTACCCTTTGATCTGTGTGCCGGACTTTGGAAAAACAGATACAAATTCCCAAAGCTTATAAGCAGTATACCACAATGTGACATCTTCTTCAAGTAGTCAAATTTTAAGAAATCATTATGCTTGATGCTTTTTTCGCATGAATGCTGTGTTTTTGGGACAGAGAAGCCCAAAAACAGAGGAGAAACACGACTGCATGGCTGTACAGAAAAAGGGTGTAGTATGGGACAAACAAAAAAGGCAATGTTCTGTGGAACATTGCCTTTTCTTCTGGCGCCTCTTGCCTGACTCGAACAGGCGACACCCTGATTAACAGTCAGGTGCTCTAACCGACTGAGCTAAAGAGGCAGATCACATTTGTGACTGCGAGAGATATTATACCGCATAAGAATGCCTTTTGCAAGCCTTTTTTTAAAAAATGAATCATTTTTGGCAAAATAAAACCGTCCTGCAGTGTTTTGAAACGCTGCAGGACGGTAAAGTACATATTATAAAAGAAGGAAAGGCTTATTTCAGCTTGCTCTTGGCCTTCATGCGCTGCTCGTGGTTCAGGATCTGCTTGCGGATGCGCAGATTTTCAGGAGTGACCTCCAGCAGCTCGTCCTGTGCCAAGAATTCCAGGCAGCCTTCCAGGCTGAGCTTGCTAATGGGGATCAGGCGCAGAGCATCATCGGAGCCGGATGCACGGGTGTTGGTCAGGTGCTTGGTCTTGCAGACGTTGACATCCACATCCTCGCCGGAAGCGGTGTAGCCAATGACCATGCCCTCGTAGACCTTTTCACCAGCGCCCACCAGAAGGGTGCCGCGCTGCTGAGCATTGAACAGACCGTAGGTGACAGCCTCGCCGGTCTCAAAGCTGACCAGAGAACCGGTGGAGCGGTTGGCAATCATGCCAGCCCAGACATCGTAACCGTCGAAGATCTGGTTGATGATGCCTTCGCCGTGGGTATCGGTCAGGAACTGGTTGCGGTAGCCGAACAGGCCGCGGCTGGGCATACGGAACTCCAGACGCACGCGGTCGGTGCCCAGAGATTCCATCTGCTGCAGGATAGCCTTGCGCTGGCCCAGACCGGTCATGACAGCGCCCTGATACTGGGTGGGCACATCGATGACGACATGCTCCATAGGCTCATAGGTCTTGCCGTCGATGACCTTGGTCAGAACGTGCGGGGGAGAGACCTGCAGCTCATAACCTTCACGGCGCATGGTCTCGATCAGGATGGACAGGTGCATCTCACCACGGCCCATAACGCGGAAGGAATCGGTGGTGGCGGAATCCTCCACCTTCAGAGCAACGTCCTTCAGCAGCTCCTTCTGCAGACGGTCACGGATCTGACGGCTGGTAACATACTTACCCTCGCGGCCGGCCAGCGGGCTGTCGTTGACGGAGAAGGTCATTTCAACGGTAGGATCGTTGATCTTCACGAAGGGCAGCGGCTCCACATTGGAGGGGCTGCACAGGGTATTGCCGATGGTCACGTCGGGCAGGCCGGAGAATGCCACGATATCGCCGGCGGTGATGTTATCGCACGGCTGACGGCCATTGGCCTGGAAGTCGTACAGCTTGGTCAGACGGCCGCGCATCTTCAGATCCTGATTGTGCCAGTCACAGACGACAACTTCCTCGCCCACCTTGGCAACGCCGTTCTGGATGCGGCCAATGCCGATGCGGCCCACGAAGTCGTTGTAGTCCACAGAGGACACCAGCATCTGGAAGGGAGCCTCGGGGTCGCCCTCAGGCGGCTTGATGGTGCTCAGCAGAGTATCGAACAGGGGAATCAGGTCGGTGCCGGGCACATCGGGGTCCAGACTTGCGGTGCCATCACGGCCGCAGCAGAACAGCATGGGGCAGTCCAGCTGCTCATCGGTAGCGCCAGATCCATCAGCAGGTACAGCACCTCATCGATGACTTCCTTGATGCGGGCATCGGGGCGGTCGATCTTGTTGATGGCCACCACCAGACTCAGGTTCTGCTGCAGAGCCTTCTGCAGCACAAAACGGGTCTGGGGCATGCAGCCCTCGGCGGCATCCACCAGCAGCAGAACGCCGTTGACCATCTTCAGCACGCGCTCCACCTCGCCGCCAAAGTCGCATGGCCCGGAGTATCGACAATATTGATCTTGACACCCTTGTAGGTGCAGGAGCAGTTCTTGGCCAGAATGGTAATGCCACGCTCACGCTCGATATCGCCGCTGTCCATGACGCGCTCAGCCACGACCTGATTATCGCGGAATGCGCCGCTCTGACGCAGCATTGCGTCCACCAGGGTGGTCTTGCCGTGGTCAACGTGAGCGATAATGGCAACGTTGCGCAAATCGTTACGAACCATAAAATTCAACCTCTCTATTATTAAAACTCATAAAATACGAACGAACGTCATACAAGTTTAAGTTTATAACAGGAAGGGGTGGTTTGTCAAGATTGTATAAAAATTTTTTCAACCTTTCGGCAAAATGCCTGAGAAAAGCCATGCGATTTGTGCGGCGTGTACCTTTAGAATATGCTATACTAAGGATACAGAAGAAATAAAGCCGGAGGTGTTTTTATGAAGATCACATTTCTGGGCGCGAACCATGAGGTCACCGGCAGCTGCACTTTGATCGAAGCGGCTGGGCAGCGCTTTTTGATCGACTGCGGCATGGAGCAGGGCAAGGACGTATACGAGAACCAGCCCATCCCGGTGGCACCCGGCGAGATCGACTGGGTGCTGGCCACCCATGCACACATCGACCATACCGGTATGCTGCCGCTGCTGGTGCGCAACGGCTTCCGCGGCAAGATCTATGCCACGAACCCCACGGTGGAGCTGTGCGGCATCATGCTGCGGGACTCGGCCCATATTCAGGAATTTGAAGCGGAGTGGAAAAACCGCAAGGGCCAGCGCTCGGGGCGCAGAACCGGTGGAACCGATGTATACTGTGCAGGATGCTGAAGCAGCCATGAAGCTGTTTGTGGGCAAGGCCTATGAGCAGCGCTTCCAGCTTGCACCGGGCATTGAAGCCCGCTTTGTGGATGTGGGCCATCTGCTTGGCTCGGCCAGCATAGAGCTTTGGATCACCGAGGGTGAGACCACGACCAAGCTGGTATTCTCCGGTGATATCGGCAATCTGGATCAGCCCATCATCAAGGATCCTGCTTACATCAAAGAGGCGGACTACGCTTTATGGAATCTACCTACGGCGACCGCAGCCACGGCCCGAAGCCGGACTATGTGAGCGAACTGACGAAGATCCTGCAGCGCACCTTTGACCGGGGCGGCAATGTGGTCATTCCCAGCTTTGCGGTGGGCCGCACGCAGGAGATGCTCTACTTTATCCGTGAGATCAAGGAAAAGGGCCTTGTGAAGGGGCACGGCAACTTTCCGGTGTACATTGACAGCCCGCTCGCCATCGAGGCGACCCGCATCTTTAAAGATACCGACCCGGACTGCTTTGATGCGGACACCCGCGCTCTGCTGGAAAAGGCATTGATCCAATCACCTTCCCGGGGCTGCGCGTCACGGTGACCAGTGATGAATCCCGCATGATCAATGCAGACCGCGTGCCAAAGGTCATCCTCTCGGCCAGCGGTATGTGCGAGGCAGGCCGCATCCGCCACCACCTCAAGCACAATCTGTGGCGGCCGGAGTGCACCATTCTGTTCGTGGGCTATCAGGCGGTGGGCACGCTGGGCCGCACCCTACTGGAAGGTGCCACGACGGTAAAACTGTTCGGTGAACCTATTGAGGTGCAGGCAGAACTGTGCCAGCTCACCGGCATGTCCGGCCATGCGGACAGAGAAGGTCTGCTGCGATGGGTGAACTCCTTTGAGCAGAAACCAAAGCGTGTGTTCGTGATGCACGGCGAAGATGAGACCGAGGACACTTTGTGCAGACCTTGACGGAACAGGGCTTCACTGCCTGCGCACCCTACAACGGCGCACAGTGGGCCATCGGAGCCGAGGGAGCCGTATGCCTGCAGGAGGGCATGCGCGTCCGCATTGAGCACAAGGCTAATGAAGCCAGAGCCGTGCTGCCAGTGTGTTCCAGCGGCTGGTCAGCGCCGGCAAGCGCCTGCTGCGGGTCATCGAGCACAACGAGGGCGGCGCAAACAAAGACCTTGCCAAGTTTGCCGACCAGATCAATGCCCTGTGCGATAAGTGGGACCGATAAAGCAAAACAAAAGCGCCGTGACCCAAAAGGCCACGCGCTTTTGTGCATGGAGCGGGCAATGGGAATCGAACTAATAAACCACGTTCTAACGCTGTAAAACGTCAGATTTTATCCTCTTGCCAGCGCTATTTTTATCGTGAATCGTGTATCATTCTGTGCACTATACAAGAATGTTGGAAGTAACTGTGTGTTAAAAAGTGTGTTACAAATCAGCCGTTTCCCAGCAGCTTGAGGAAAGCAGCATTGACGGCCTGGGCGGTGTTTTCCGCGTCCCCGGTGAGAGCGTGGGAATACTGGCCGAGGGTGTCCATGTTCTGGCTGTGGCTACCAGCTCTTTGATTTCGCCCTCTGGCAGCGTCTTGACCACGCTGACAAAAGTGTGCCGCAGCTCATACACTGATATTCTGTCAATGCCGTTCGCCTTGCAATAGGCCTGCCAGCGCTTCCAGTAATACAGTTCGCTGCTGATTTCAAACACGCTTTCCCGTGTCCCTGTGGCTTCCCGCTGCTGTTCCAGCACGGCACGGGCAAGGCCAGACAGCACGAAAGACCGGATTGCATTCTGGTTTTTGCCTTGTGTTTCCTCACCGTGGATGTTGATAGATCGGCGCACATTTACCGTGTTGCCCTGCACGTCTGCCCAGCGCAGCCCCAACAGCTCCCCGGGCCGCAAGCTGTAAGCGTCTGGAATCTGTAAGGGTGTTGACCTTCTTTTGCCGATGATCGGCAGCACCCAGGTGCGCCAGCGGCTTTCTACGGGCTTCCAGTTGCCTGTGCTGGTGGTAAGTTTGAGATCATCTATCCATAGCTGATAGACATTCTCGACCCGTCCGGCCTTGACTGCAATATCATTTTCCAGCCAGGCATCCGCCTTTGCATTGGCTTCCCGCTGCCCTGTGCGCCCCGGCGTAGAGCTGTAAAACTGCTTTCTCACGCCGTCTTTCTGCACGGCGATGCGCCAGCGCTGGTATTTTTCTTCCCATTGCGCGGTGTTCGTTCTCTTGTTCATCTGGCTGCACCCCCCTTTCTATGTCAATGATTGCCCGTCAGTGGGTACGTACCGTTTTGGAACGTACCACCCCCGCCGCCTACTGCTTTCCCGGCAGTGGGCTTTATTTTTTATCGGGGTCTGTGGGCTGGCCATACAAAAGCGATTCAAGCCGTTCTGCAAGCTCTTGTGAAAAAGAATCGTCGCTCTGATACAGCCGCAAGAGGGCTTCAAAAACGGCATTGTTGTAGTTCTTGCCCATCTTTTTGTGTAGGATTTCAATTTGCCAGTTTATGGCCGTGTCTTTTTGCCAGTCGTTCGGCAGCGCATAAACGCCCGGCGGGCTTTTTCCCATGCTGGAGTGTGCAGTTCTTTTGCACCTTCTGACCAAGCATCTTTTGATAAATCACCTTCAAGCCCACATTTTATATTGTGTATGATAGCAGCACTTAGTTGTTCGGGGGGATAAACATCTTCATACCGTGCATCCAGAACGGCAAGTATTTTCTTTAGTCGTTCGATAGAAATATTACTTTTTTTCTCGAATGCTGATTGCAGTGTAGTGGGTGGTACGTCAATCGCTTTTGCGAGTTGACGGCGGCTCATATTTTTTTGAGCTAAAAGGTCGTCAATTTTGTTATATAGATACTCATTTCCGTTTGCCAACTGTAACAAGCCCCCTTTTGCGTTGAGTATATCAAATGATGAACGATTTTTCAAGAAAAGCTATTGACTTGAACGTCAAAATCGTTTATACTACTTGTGAACGATAAAAGCGTTTGCAAAAACGTGTTTATCGTTTGTGATACTACTGCAGAAAGGAGACACATACCGTGAAGCTGGATTGTGTGAAGATCGTTTCGGAAATGAAGCGGCAACGATTGACTAGCATGGACTTGGCCAACAAGGCTATGTGCGGGCTGTCAACTGTTCAGTCTGCCCGCAATGAACGCGGCATCAGCACCAACAGCGCCCGGCGCATTGCTGCCGCACTGGGTGTTCCGCTGGAAGAACTGATGGAAGGCGAGGTGTAACGATGTATCGCAAATTTCACAAACTGCGCGTGCGGTTTGCAGAGCTGGACCTAAGCCAGGCAGAAGCCGCCCGGCGGGCAGGCATACCACCCAGCACGCTGACCGCACGCATGACCGGCAGGCTGCCTTTTACCGCGCGGGATATAGCAGGCCTGTGCAAGGCGTTGGACATCCCCACAAGCGAAATCGGCTTATATTTTTTTGAGGACGAGCCGAAACCGAAAGCCGGGTGATGCTCTATTCCCGAATACCTGAACAAGGACACCGCACAACCAAAATTTATCAAATTCCCGTGTTTTCTTCTGGATGTGGATATAAGCCAGACTGCAAAGCTAGTTTATTCCCTTCTACTTGATAGAACTTCATTATCTAAAAAACACGGCTGGATTGATAAACAGAACCGAATTTACATCATCTTTCCAATCGCCCATATTGCGGCAGCTACACGCAAAGGCATCACGGCGGTAAAAGACGCTTTGCATGAGCTGGACAGCGCCGGACTGATTGAGCGAAAGCGCAATTTTTCCGCACCGAACACTATTTATGTACTGCTGCCAGATAGCCGGGAAACCGGCCAAACGTCAGCCGGAAAACCGGCTATCGTTGAGCCGGAAAAGCGGCCTTGTGATAGCCGGGAAAACGGACGAAGGACAGCCGGAAAAGCGGCACCTAATCAGACTAATAAGAAACAGACTGATAAAAAACAGACTAATAAGAGAGTGGCGCTTGCCCGTCAGAGCTACGGCAGCTATGGCAATGTTTTGTTGACCGATGCAGAGTATCAGAAGTTGAGCGCAGACATTCCATATCTGGACAACCTGATAGAGCAGCTATCCGCTTACATGGAGAGCACCGGGAAGAAGTACAAGAGCCATGCGGCTACCCTGCGAGTGTGGGCTGCACGAGATCGAAACCAGCAGAAGCCCCGCAGCAGTGGGATGCCTGATTACTCATTCAGGGAAGGAGAGAGCCTATGAACCACACCATGAACGCCCTTTCTGCGCTCTTGCAGCGCAATGAGGGAGAAGCCAAAGCGGACGACTACACCGGGGAAGATGGCCTGCTGCATTGTGGCAAGTGCCATGCGCCCAGGCAGATGCGTGCCCCGGATTACATCCGTAAGACCACGGGAGAAGCCGTTGTATGGATACCGTGCGACTGCGAAGCGAACGAGCGCGCCACCTTGCGGCAGCAGCGCGAACAGGAACGGCGCGAGCAACAGCTCCGCACACTCAAAGTAAACGGCTTTTCGGATGTTTCAATGGAGAGCTGGAATTTTCGGAACGACAATGGGCGGAACCCGCAGATGGGATATGCCCGGAACTACGTCACACAGTGGCGGGACTTTGAGCGTGAAAACATCGGCTTGCTGTTGTGGGGCAAGGTGGGCACTGGCAAGAGCTTTTTTGCCGGGTGCATCGCAAATGCGCTGATGGAGCAGGGCACAGCCGTCTGCATGACGAACTTTAGCCGGATTGTGAACGACCTGAACGGGTGCGGGAACAACCGAAACGATGTTATAGATCGCCTGTGCAGCTATCCGCTTCTCATCATTGACGACTTCGGCATTGAGCGGGAAACAGATTACACGCTGGAGCAGATTTACAACATCGTAGACAGCCGATACCGCAATCAGCGCCCGCTCATCGTCACAACAAACCTTGCACTGGGCGAGCTGAAAGACCCGCAGGACGTTGCCCACGCCCGCATTTATGACCGCCTGTTGGAAATGTGCGTCCCTATCTGTTTTACCGGAGAGAACTTCCGGCGGCAGGCAGCAGCGCAGAAAATGGCGAAAATGCAAGCACTGATGAAGCAGGAAAGGGGATAACACCATGAACGAGAACACCGACCGCAGCGGTTACATTGCCGCTATTACGAAGTTGCTGGAAAAGGCTGATCTGCGCAAACTGCGCCTGATCTGGATCTATGTGGAGCGCATGACCCGCACCAACTAAGCCGACCCGGCCTAGACTGGCCGTGTATAAATTTTCAAGCGTGCCCGTAGCACAGAAAGGACAAAACAATGAAGAACTTTTTTAACACCACCGACATTGACACCATCAGCGAGAGCTTGAACGGCGAGAAGTTTCTGACCGCTTCCCGTAACGAAGATGGCTGCATCATGCTGGGCTTTGAATCCGCGAATGAGGACTATGTGGACACCCTCACAATCAAGCATGATGGCTCTGTGGTTGGTGCGTTCGGCTGTGAGGAAGAACAGCAGCCCCAGACCGTCAACGACAACCAGCGCGCTGCTGAAGAACACGTTAAGTTTGATGAATCTATCAGCTATGGGGTCAGCGCAGAGTTTCACCGCGCATACGCCGACTTCTTGGACGCAGCGGAACTGCTGGCAGTTGATGGGCAGGCGGTGGTTACTCTGGCAGAGCTGGCACGGAAGTGTGCAGACGCGGCGCAGCTGAATGCCTATCGTTTGGCTACGCGTTACCCTGTGATGGTGCGTGCAGCACTGGGACTGCCCGACATCAACTATACGCCCGGCTTTAACCCGGACGTTGATCTTGACACCGATTCTATTTCTTCGATGCTGCCCGACTACTTCGGCCTGCTGAAGCCGCTGCATGAGGAAGATGGGTGTGACCCCAGCGAGGGCATTGTTCTGCTGTTTCAGGATGAGCAGCACGCCAAAGAACCCAGCATGGAGCTGGTTATCACTCCGAAAGTGACCACCGGCGGTGTGCCTGTTCTGTCCGTTGAGGTGAACGACCTGCCCAAGAAGTAAGCCCACAAGACCGCCGACAAACAGAAAGCCGCCTTTCCCTGCGCCAACAGGGACGGGCGGCAAGTGGCGGGACAACGCATTGCAGTAATGTTTCCCGCCCTCTATTTTATCAAAATGTGGAGGATTTTTCAATGTTTGGTTACACCGCTTATCAATTTTCGTGCGTGGCACCGTTCGCCCTGGTCTGTTTCCTCGGTGCCGCTGTGATGTGGTTCAGCGGCATCCGGTAAGGGGGCTTGACAGTATGTGCCTGAATGATGTGGATTATGGGCAGTTGGCCGGAGCTGTAGAGGACATTCACAATCTGCTGTCGATTTTTGCAGAATGGTTTGAAGAAAGCCACAAAGCGAATAACCTTGACCGCAGCCACACAAGAGACGAGATCACGTTTCTATGGGAAGCTGCCCCGCGGTATGATTCGCTCCTGAGTGCTGCTATATGCGACGTTGCAGGGCTGAAAGACCAGCTCAACGAGCTGACGGACAAACAGATTGCAGCTATGGAAGCCGCAATCAGGTAATCGAAATGACATTACAAGGTAAAATTCTTGCAGTTAAGTCCTCTTTATGGTACAATATGAGCGTAGTACAAGCGCTCTTTTAGACCATTACAACGCGTAAAATTTAACGGTGGTTCGTGGAGTACAGAGCACCACCCCCACCCCTAAGAGCGTATGACGGCCCAGCAAGCCGCTGTGCGCTCTTTTTATTTGCCGGAGGTCATTCTATACCATGACGAAAACGAAGCTCAAGAAGTGCCCTGTCTGTGGGGCTGTGATGTGGCATTTTGCCAATGAAAGCCGCTGCCTTGAATGTGCAGCATGGGAAGCCCAGAACGAAAAGGAACGGGCCCGCGTCCGTACTCTGGCATGGGCTGCATACCATGCGGAACACGGTAAACCGCTGTCACTGGGTGAAGCTGCCGCAATGCTGATGCTATGGGTATGAGCTACGGTGCATACAGTCTACAGTTGTCCCAGCAAAAACGCAATGTGGCAATAAAATGACATTTTATAGCATTATATTTGCATTTTACAACACAATGTGGTATACTGAGCATAGCAGGCGGCTTATAGCGCCGTCCGGCTCCTGACTGCTCTTTGCTGCACGGTCTGGCTGTGGGTGTGCCATGACCCACGATCAGAGCGCCCAGCATTGCAGGAGCGGACATACCCCTTGCACCGGGCTTTTCCTTTCCCCGGTGCACCATGCGCGGCATAAGGTTTGCCGCCTGCTGCTTTTTACGTCTACTCATACGGAAAATGAGGTGCTATCAATGGAAAATCCCAACCCTACCCCCAGCGCCGCCCAGCAGGCCGAAAATAACGGCTCTGAGCGGATGTTTACCCAATCCGAACTAAATACCATCGTTGCAGATCGGCTTGCCCGTGAGCGCTCCAAGAGTGCCGAGCGCGTGGGCGACCTTGACGCACGAGAAAAAGATCTGAAAGCCCGCGAGGAAGCGTTGGAAGCCAAAAGCCAGCGTTTCAGCCAGTGGGAAGCCCGGGAAGCCTGCCGTCAGTATCTGGCTGATAACCATATCAGCGCGGCGCTGCTGGATAAGCTGGACACCAGCGACCCGGAAGCGTTCAAGACTGCTGTAAAGGCGGTGCAGAGCGTCACCGGCAACGGGTACACCGTCACCACCACGACCACCGGCGCAAAGGTGGACACCCCGCCGATGTGGCTTTCTCAGGGCAAAGACAAAGACGCTGAGTTAAAGCGGGCTTTCGGTCTGAACAACTGAAAGAGGATCTATAAATGGCTATTGAGTTAGCAACCCAGTTCCAGGCATATACAGACGAACAGTTTTACTCCGAGAGCAAGACCAGCCTTGTAACCAACAAGGATTTCAGCTTTGACGGTGCAAAGACCATCAAGCTGTATAAGATGCAGTCCACCGATATGGAGGACTTCAACCGCAACGGCCCCATTCTCGAGGGGAACAAGTCTCAGTATGGCACGATCAGCACCCTGCAGGCCACCACCGAGACATTCACGATCAACAAAGATCGTTCGTTCACTTTCGAGGTGGACAAGATGGACACGGACGAAACCAAGATGCAGGTTGCAGCCGCCAGCGCTCTGGCACGCCAGCAGCGTGAGAAGGTGTTCCCGGAGATTGACTCCTATGTTTACAGCGTGATGGCAGCAAATGCAGGCATTAAGCCGGAAGCCGCAGCCCTGACCGCTGAAAGCATCTATACGCAGATCATCACGCAAACGCCCAGATGGATGATGCAGAGGTACCCGCATCTGACCGCGTGCTCATTCTGACCCCGACCACCTACACGCTCCTGAAGCAGTCCAAGGCCACCTTCGACAATCAGGACATCGGTGCAGAACTGCGCAAGAAGGGCGTTATTGCCCAGCTGGACGGCCTGAACGTGGTCAAGATCGCGTCTAACCGCCTGCCCGCGAAGTTTGGCTTCATGATCGCGCATCCCGTGGCTACCGTGGCCCCGGTCAAACTGGCAGAGTACAAGATTCACCTTGACCCGCCTTTCCTGTCCGGCAGTCTGGTGGAGGGCCGTATTTACTACGACGCGTTTGTTCTGAAAAACAAAGCAAAGGGCATCTATTATCAGGCAATCGCCTGATATGGCATCATCTGGGCGCATAGGGCTGACCTGTGCGCCCTTTTTATATCGAGGTGAGTATATTTGAAGATCAACTTCAACTCCGCAGAGTACGCGCACGCTGTCCAAGATCGCAAATATGCTGCTGAATAACCAGATCGACCGCAGCGGCACAGCT
>ENA-OUNI01000119-OUNI01000119.1-human-gut-metagenome-genome-assembly--contig:-NODE-119-length-32651-cov-2.437216_pt1 | contig 32651 bp, 36 predicted proteins | sample MGYA00242499_ERZ504580 | MGnify/ENA primary metagenome ERZ504580 (study PRJEB26092, sample SAMD00036315) | human gut metagenome | host: Homo sapiens | study: EMG produced TPA metagenomics assembly of... | reverse complement strand
ACGGGATCAAATACGCCTTTGATTCGCCTGTCTCATCATTTGTAACGATGATTCTCACGTTTCTTCTTCGTGTCGGAATCATTGCGCGTCCGGCAATTCCGTGATGATCGCAAGACCTTTCGGCTTTCTTGCTCGAAAAGCTCCTCGACACGAGGAAGACCCTGTGTGATATCGTCACCGGCAACTCCTCCTGTATGGAACGTACGCATTGTAAGCTGTGTTCCCGGCTCACCGATCGACTGGGCAGCCACAATACCAACTGCTTCTCCGACCTGAACCGCTTCTCCTGTCGCCATGTTTGCTCCGTAACATTTTGCACATACGCCGTTCTTACATTTACATGTAAGGATCGTACGGATCTTCACTTTCTTCAGTGACTCGCCGTTCTCATCCACGCCTTTTTCATAACGCGTTCCGCGCGGCGCGGTGTGATCATGTGGTTTGCTTTTACGAGTACATTTCCGTCTTTATCTTTGATGTCCTCACAGGAATAGCGTCCTGTAATACGCTCCTGAAGGCTCTCAATCTCTTCATTTCCATCCATAAATGCAGATACATACATTCCCGGAATCTCTTTTCCTTCTTCTGCACAATCAGAATCATGGATAATCAATTCCTGAGATACGTCTACAAGACGTCTCGTCAGGTAACCTGAATCGGCTGTACGAAGAGCCGTATCTGACAGACCTTTACGAGCACCATGAGCAGACATGAAATATTCAAGTACGTCAAGACCTTCACGGAAGTTTGATTTGATAGGCAACTCGATCGTACGTCCTGTCGTATCTGCCATAAGTCCACGCATACCTGCAAGCTGCTTGATCTGCTTATCAGATCCACGGCTCCGGAGTCAGCCATCATAAAGATGTTATTATATTTATCAAGACCTGTCAGCAGAGCCTCTGTCAGCTTATCATCGGTTGCTTTCCAAGTTTCGACAACTTCTTTATAACGCTCTTCTTCTGTTATAAGACCACGTTTGTAATTCTTTGTGATTTTATCTACGGTATTCTGTGCTTCCTCGATCATCTGAGGTTTCTGCGGCGGCACCGTCATATCTGAAATTGATACAGTCATAGCCGCTCTTGTAGAGAATTTGTATCCGATTGCCTTTACATTGTCAAGCACTTCCGCTGTTTGTGTTGCTCCGTGAGTATTGATTACTTTTTCAAGAATCTGTTTCAACTGTTTCTTTCCGACATGGAAATCAACCTCGAGAAGCAGCTCGTTTCCTTCTACCTCTCGATCTACGAATCCAAGATCCTGCGGAATAATCTCATTAAACAAAAGACGTCCGAGTGTCGCATCGATCGTTCCTGTCTTCTCAGTTCCGTCCGGCATCATTCTAGTTACACGAACTTTGATTCGCGAGTGGAGCGTAATATATCCGTTCTCATATGCAAGAATTGCTTCGCTCATGCTCTTAAAGAACATTCCTTCGCCCTTTACTCCCGGTCTTTCCTGCGTCAGATAATAAATACCGAGAACCATATCCTGTGAAGGAACCGCCACCGGTCCTCCGTCAGACGGTTTCAGCAGGTTGTTCGGTGAAAGAAGCAAGAAACGGCACTCTGCCTGAGCTTCCTGTGACAGCGGAACGTGTACCGCCATCTGGTCACCGTCGAAGTCGGCATTGTACGCTGTACAAACGAGCGGATGGAGCTTGATTGCCTTACCTTCTACAAGAATCGGCTCAAATGCCTGGATACCGAGTCTGTGAAGCGTGGGGGCGCGGTTAAGCATAACCGGATGTTCCTTGATCACTTCCTCAAGAACATCCCAAACTTCCGGCTGAAGTCTCTCTACCATTTTCTTTGCATTTTTTATATTATGTGCTGTTCCGTTTGCCACAAGTTCTTTCATAACAAACGGTTTAAACAGTTCGATTGCCATCTCTTTCGGAAGACCGCACTGATAAATCTTAAGTTCCGGTCCTACGACGATAACAGAACGTCCCGAATAGTCGACACGTTTTCCAAGCAGGTTCTGACGGAAACGTCCGGATTTACCTTTCAGCATATCTGAAAGTGATTTCAGTGCTCTGTTTCCCGGGCCTGTAACCGGACGTCCACGGCGTCCGTTGTCGATCAAAGCGTCTACCGCTTCTTGAAGCATACGTTTTTCATTTCTTACAATAATGTCCGGCGCTCCAAGCTCAAGCAGTCTCTTCAGACGATTGTTTCTGTTAATGATTCTTCTGTACAGATCATTCAAATCACTTGTCGCAAAACGGCCTCCGTCAAGCTGTACCATAGGACGAAGATCCGGCGGAATAACCGGAATTGCAGAAAGGATCATCCATTCCGGACGGTTGCCCGACTCACGGAACGCCTCAACAACTTCAAGGCGTTTCACGATTCTCGCTCTCTTTTGACCTGTCGCATTTTCCAACCCTGCCTGAAGTTCTGCATATTCTTTTTCAAGATCGATGCTTTCCAGAAGTTCTTTGATTGCCTCGGCTCCCATGCCTACGCGGAATGAGCCGCTGCCCCACTTCTCTTTCTGTTCCTGATACTCTGTCTCAGAGAGAATCTGTTTATACTGAAGATCCGTCTCTCCTTTGTCGAGAACAATGTATGAAGCAAAGTAAAGCACTCTTTCCAATGTTCTCGGAGAGATATCAAGGATCAATCCCATACGGCTCGGAATTCCCTTGAAATACCAGATATGAGACACCGGAGCGGCAAGGGCGATATGCCCCATACGCTCACGACGCACACTTGCCTTTGTAACCTCGACGCCGCATCGGTCACAAACAACACCTTTGTAACGGATCTTTTTATATTTTCCACAATGACACTCCCAGTCTTTGCTCGGTCCGAAGATTCTCTCACAGAACAGTCCGTCTTTTTCCGGTTTTAATGTTCTGTAGTTGATCGTCTCCGGCTTTGTAACCTCACCTCTTGACCATTCCATGATCTTTTCCGGTGAAGCCAGACCGATCTTGATCGCGTCAAATGTTAACGGTTGATATTGTTGTTCATTATTGTTTGGCATATATTTGGATCCTCCTCTTATTCTTCCTCATAATCGGAATACTCGTCAAACTCAATGTCCACCGGGGCATCATCATCCGGCTCTTCCTCAGGTTCAACATCCTCGAGTTCCTCGCCTACAAACTCCTTCTCACTAAATCCGTGATCACCGAAAGATTCATTCTCATCACGGTACTTTCTGTCTCCTTCGATAATGTGACGCAGATCTGTCTCGCCGTAATCTACGTTCTCCATAATCTCTACTTCTGTATTGTCATCACGCAGGACACGCACATCCAACGCAAGAGACTGAAGCTCTTTTAAAAGCACCTTAAATGACTCCGGAATACCCGGTTCCGGTATATTTTCTCCTTTGATGATCGCCTCGTAAGTCTTCACACGACCTACAACGTCGTCGGACTTCACTGTCAGGATCTCCTGCAGTGTATAAGATGCGCCGTACGCCTCCAGCGCCCAAACTTCCATCTCTCCGAAACGCTGTCCGCCGAACTGTGCTTTACCACCGAGCGGCTGCTGCGTAACGAGGGAGTAAGGACCTGTAGAACGCGCATGGATCTTATCATCTACAAGATGGTGAAGTTTCAGGTAGTGCATGTGTCCGATTGTTACCGGACTGTCGAAATACTCACCTGTACGTCCGTCTCTCAAACGCACTTTACCGTCTCTTGAGAGCGGAACGCCTTTCCAAAGGTTTCTGTGTTCTCTATTGTCAGACAGGTACTGCAATACTTCCGGAAGAAGCTCCTGTCCATGCTTTTTCTCAAACTCTTCCCACTCAAGATTGACATAATCATTTGCCAGATCAAGAGTATCCATAATGTCGATCTCGTTTGCTCCGTCAAAGACAGGCGTAGAAATGTTAAATCCAAGAGCTTTCGCCGCAAGACTCAAGTGGATCTCAAGCACCTGTCCGATATTCATACGAGACGGCACACCAAGCGGATTCAAAACAATATCCAGCGGGCGCCCGTTCGGAAGAAACGGCATATCCTCTACCGGAAGCACACGGGAAACGACACCCTTGTTACCGTGACGTCCGGCCATCTTATCTCCTACAGATATCTTTCTCTTCTGCGCGATGTAAATTCTGACCGCCTGATTTACCCCGGGTGAAAGCTCGTCGCCGTTTTCTCTTGTAAATACTTTCGCATCTACAACGATACCATACTCACCGTGCGGCACTTTCAAGGATGTATCTCTTACTTCACGGGCTTTCTCTCCGAAAATCGCACGGAGAAGTCTCTCCTCAGCCGTAAGCTCTGTCTCTCCTTTCGGAGTTACTTTTCCGACGAGAATATCTCCGGCGCGCACTTCCGCACCGATACGGATGATTCCTCTCTCATCAAGGTCTTTCAACGCATCATCGCCGACGCCGGAATATCTCTCGTGATCTCTTCAGGTCCGAGTTTTGTATCTCTTGCCTCTGCCTCATATTCTTCGATATGAACAGAAGTATAAACATCATCCTGTACAAGTCTCTCACTCAGAAGAACAGCATCCTCGTAGTTATAACCTTCCCATGTCATAAAACCGATGAGCGGGTTCTTACCAAGAGCCATCTCTCCGCCTGATGTAGACGGTCCATCTGCAATAACCTGTCCTGCCGCAACAACGTCGCCTTTATTAACGATCGGACGCTGATTGTAACAGTTACTCTGGTTGCTTCGCTGGAATTTTGTCAGCTTATAAGATGTCTTCTTGCCGTCTTCTTCGCGGACAACGATCTCTTTTGACGTAGAGCTTTCTACTGTTCCCGCCCGTTCTGCGACAACACATACTCCCGAGTCAACGGCAGCTTTTACTTCCATACCCGTACCGACTACCGGAGCCTCTGTCGTCAGAAGCGGAACTGCCTGACGCTGCATGTTCGATCCCATAAGAGCACGGTTGGCATCGTCGTTTTCAAGGAATGGAATCAGAGCCGTAGCGACTGAGAATACCATCTTCGGAGAAACATCCATGTAATCGAACTTGCTTCTCTCGTATTCCTGTGTTTCCTCTCTGTAACGACCGGATACATTTTTATGAATAAAGTGGCCTTCTTCATCAAGCGGTGTATTCGCCTGTGCCACATGATAATTGTCTTCTTCGTCAGCTGTCATATAAACAACTTTTTCTGTAACGACCGGATTTTCCGGATCAGACTTATCAATCCAACGATATGGCGCTTCAACAAATCCATACTGATTAATTCGCGCATATGTTGCCAAAGAGTTGATCAGACCGATGTTCGGACCTTCAGGCGTCTCGATCGGACACATTCTTCCATAGTGTGAATAATGTACGTCTCGAACCTCGAATCCGGCGCGATCTCTGGAAAGACCTCCCGGTCCAAGTGCGGAAAGACGTCTCTTATGTGTCAGCTCTCCAAGCGGGTTGTTCTGATCCATAAACTGAGACAACTGAGAAGAACCGAAGAACTCTTTCACCGCTGCCGTCACCGGTTTGATATTGATCAGTGACTGCGGGGAAATTCCTTCCTGATCCTGTGTCGTCATACGCTCACGGACAACTCTTTCTAATCTTGAAAGACCGATTCTGTACTGATTCTGGAGCAATTCTCCTACTGCGCGGATACGGCGGTTACCCAAATGGTCAATGTCATCATCCGTTCCCATGCCATATTCAAGATGCATATTATAGTTGATGGACGCGAGGATGTCCTCTTTTGTAATATGCTTCGGGATCAAATCGTGAATGTCACGTTTGATCAACGCTTTCATCTCTTCGATGTCTCCTGCGGACTCTTCGATAATCCCCGCCAAAACCGGATAATATACCTGCTCCGTAACACCTACTTCTTCAGGATCGATATCTGTAACAGCCTGAAGATCTACCATCATATTAGAAAGGATCTTGATGTTTCTCTCTTCATCTTCACCTTCTACCCACAGATAAGGAACGGCATTGTTCTGGATCTTATCTGCAAGTTCACGAGTAATCTTCGTACCTTTTTCAGCAACTATCTCTCCCGTAAGCTGACTCACCGCATCCTCTGCAAGTATGCAGCCTGCAATACGGTTTTTCAGCATCAGTTTCTTATTGAATTTATAACGTCCAACCTTTGCGAGATCATATCTTCTCGGATCAAAGAACATGCTGTTGATCAGACTTTCCGCGCTGTCTACTGCAAGCGGCTCGCCCGGGCGGATCTTCTTGTACAGTTCCAAAAGACCTTCCTGATAACTCTCCGCAGTGTCCTTTGTAAAGCTTGCAAGGATCTTCGGCTCTTCACCGAAAAGATCAACAATCTCTGCATTCGTTCCGATACCAAGTGCACGGATCAGCACTGTGATCGGAACTTTTCTTGTACGATCGACGCGCACATAAAAAACGTCGTTGGAGTCTGTCTCATATTCAAGCCATGCGCCTCGGTTTGGGATCACTGTAGATGAGTACAGTTTCTTTCCGAGTTTATCATGAGCAATGCCATAATAAATTCCCGGAGAACGCACGAGCTGACTGACGATAACACGCTCTGCACCGTTGATAACAAATGTACCGTCTTTGTCATCAGCGGAAGATCTCCCATAAAAATCTCATGCTCGTTAATCTCATCAGTCTCTTTATTGTGGAGACGGACTCTCACTTTTAAGGGAGCAGCATAAGTCGCATCGCGCTCTTTACACTCATCGATCGCATATTTCACATCGTCCTCGCAAAGTGTGAAATCTACGAATTCCAGACTTAAGTGTCCGCTGTAATCAGCGATCGGGGAAATATCGTCGAACACCTCTTTGAGTCCTTCGTCAAGAAACCATTGATAGGAATCTTTTTGAACTTCAATGAGGTTAGGCATCTCCAATACTTCTTTCTGCCGTGAGTAACTCATGCGGAAACTTTTTTCCGGTTTAATGGGACGGATTCTGTTTTTCTCCATTGACGTTTCACTCCTCTATCATTTTTTCAATCATTCCTCTTTCGTTGTCCGCATCTCCTTTGTCGGACAACATCGAATGACCTGAATCTTTACAAACGGGACTTCTCTTGCATCTCAATTATTCCCGTTATCGTGGCAGTCGCCAAAACACCGTATAAACAGAGATTTTGGCACGTTGCTTCGCGTAAATGAAAAGAGCCTTGTAATAGTAATAACGCTTCTAATACGGCATACCTTTCCATAATAGTGCATTTTTAACTATAACACAAAGCTCTTTTCGTTGTCAATAACATTCCCATTTTTTTCTTGACATTTTTCTTCATATATGATATTATGCGTCACTTTTCGACAAACGGCGATGTTTAACGTAAACGCACAACAAAGACAAAAGAACCGCAGAAGCATTTTATCTTCTGCGGTTGATTTTCTTAAGACCGTCTTACTTAAAGACGTTCATAAAGTTATCGGAAACTCCGATTATTTCATGCTAACTTCTGCACCTTCTGCTCAAGTTTAGCTTTGATCTCCTCAGCCTCTGCTTTGGAAACACCCTCTTTGAGTGTCTTCGGAGCGTTGTCAACAAGCTCTTTTGCTTCTTTCAGTCCAAGACCTGTGATCTCGCGAACTGCTTTGATAACTTTAACTTTGGAAGCTCCTGCAGATACGAGTTCTACGTCAAACTCATCTTTTTCTTCTGCTGCTGCGCCACCGTCTGCTGCTGCTGCAACTACAACGCCTGCTGCTGCAGATACACCAAACTCTTCTTCACATGCTTTTACTAATTCATTTAACTCTAATACTGATAACTCTTTGATCGCTTCGATCATTTCAGCTGTTGTCATTTTAGCCATTTTTGATATCCTCCATTTTTAAATTTACTCTGCCGGACTCTTCTTCTGATCTCCGGTTCAGATTTTGTTCCTTTTTACATTGCGCCGCATATCCGGCACATCTGTATTTTACTCCTCTGCTGCCGCTTCTTCGGCCGGAGCCTCTGTTGCTGCCTCGCCGTCTTTCTCAGCGATCTGTTTAATAACACGAGCAAAGTTTGTAATCGGTGACTGCAAGCTTCCGAGCAATTTGGAGAGAAGTACCTCTCTTGACGGAATCTTAGCCAGTTCATTCAATCCGGCTACATCATATACAGTTCCTTCAATTACACCGGCTTTCATCTCAAGTTTGTCTGCTGTCTTAGCAAACTCTGCAAGAATTCTGGCCGGAGCTGTCGCATCTTCCTTAGATACGCAAAGTGCGCTCGGTCCTTCTAAATACTCATCCAGACCCGCGAACTCTGTTCCTTCAAATGCTCTCTTCATCATTGTGTTCTTACATACTTTGTAAGTAACGCCGGCTTCTCTGAGCTTTTTACGAAGCTCTGTATCCTGTGCTACTGTAAGTCCACGGTAGTCAACGATAACTACAGACTGAGCATCTTTGATGTCTTCTGCGATAGCTGCTACGATCGGTTGTTTTAATTCAACTTTTGCCACGTCCAGGTGCACCTCCTTATAGATTTTAAATGACTGCGTCCTGAGACCTTCAATCATCGGAAGCGCCGAAAGGCACGTCCCGGGATTGCAGGCGATTACCAACATCCCGGCAACCCCGAACTTTGGCTCGTCGCCTATACAAAAAACCCCTGCGACAGAAGACACAGAGGTTTACAAATGTTCTTTTTAAAAGATTCGTATCTTCCTCGGCAGGCGTTCTCAACCTTATGCCTAACGGCACCTGCTGTCTTCGGCAGTCAATTACTTTTATAAAATATCACTACTCATCCAAATTGTCAAGCACTTTTTTCACATATTGTTCCGCTTCACCTTCCGATAAAGAAAACTCTTCCTCATTATATTCCGTCAAAATCATATCGATTACCTCCGACCGATTTTTACGAAGTATTTCAGACAAAATTCCCTGACGGATGCAAGTGTCTACCACCTCTTCAAACGGAAGTTCTCCTGACATCTGCTGACGGATCATTACGACAAACCGGAATATTCCCGCAGTGTCACACACTTTTCCATAAGTTCTCTGTTGTGACCAAAATTAATATTCAGCACAACCGCTTTACATTCAAGCGCCGGCGGCACTTCTTTTCCCGTCTTAACAAACAAGTCGCTTAGTTTCAGTTCCTGTCGTTCCGGCTCTTGTTTCGTTCCGTTATAAAAAACAATATACTGCGGGAACGGGATATGTAAAGGAACGTTCATATAGAGCTTTTGTTTCACATCTTCGATCCGTTCCCGATAAAGCGACGCAAAGTAAAACAATCCTCTCAGCGGCAGATTTGGACTATATGAACTTTGATGTTCATATAAATTCATCACATCACCGATAATAAAGGACAAGTCATTCTTCATTCCCATGTACACAACATCTTCAATCGTTGTGATCGTCAGTTCATCGGGATTCGTATACGCGCTGTCATTAACCACGTTATACAGCTCCGGAAGTTCCTTTTTATCTCAAAAATAATACGGAAAACCCTGTCTTTATACTTCCTGTGTATTCTTTTATTTTTCAACCGATTTCCTCCTTCATTGTAGCAAACATAATTATATGAAGCAATCAAAAATACGCGCTTTCCTCAGCGCCTTTATCCCTTTTTCTTTTCTCATGTTTTTTTACAAATTTGATTTTCACTGCAGCGACTGCCGCAAGATTATTAGAATTCAACGAAATAAAACCGGTTCTTTTTCTTCCCACATTCTCAGAAAACTGAATTTGTGATAAAAGAATAACACATCTTCTATTTTTGCACAAATATTTTATCTTTTTTCAATGACAGAATTCCTGTCATTAATTCACCATTACAAAATCTGTATCTGGGAGATGTCTGTATCTTATTTCGATTGTACGAACTACTATTTCGATATCGGAAGATCTGATATGGGATTACTCATACACAAAAGGCGATGCTTTACACGCACCGCCTTTTGTATTTCATACAGCATCTTACGAATCAGATGTTTTTTATTTCACTCTTTTTCTTCTAAAGAATGTTACTACAGCGATTCCACCTGCTGCCAGAAGAACTGTCAGATATCCTGCGATATTTGCGCTGTCTCCTGTGACAACCGCTGTGCTGCCAACGTTTCCGCCGTTTCCGCCCGGTGTCGGATTCGGCTGCGTCTTAGGAACAAGACCTTTATAAGCTGCTTCCAGAGCCGCTTTCGCCGCATTCACATCATCTTGTGTCGCATTCGGATTTGCAAGGATCTTTTCTGCTTCTGCACGGGCTTTATCAAATGCCGCCCAGCTTTCTGCTGTGTACCCGTCCGATTTAATGTCTTTATACGCTTCATAAAGATTCTTCAGTCCGCTTACATCTGCAGCGCCCGGGTCTGGATCCGGTGTCGGGTCTGGATCCGGCTTCGTTTCCTCTTTCTTGAGTGATTTAAACGCTTTTTCAAGATTCTCCGCCGCTTTATCCACTTTTTCCTGTGTTGCTTTTTCATTTGCAAGAACCGTTTCCGCCTCTGTACGTGCTTCAGCAAATGCCGTCCAACTTTCTGCTGTATACCCGTCTGCTTTGATACCTTTATATTTATTATAAAGCTCCTGCAGTTTGCTCTTATCCACTTTGCCCGGTTCTGGATCTGAAGTTACCTTGTCCTCTAAAATGAGAGATGTCATTGCTTTTGATAATTCTCTCTTCATGATTTCCACATCATTCGCATCTGCATTTTCCGCAGACGCCAATTCTTCTGCCTCTGCAATCTTGTTCTGAAGCGCATCCCATGATTCTTTTGTAAATCCTTCATTCTTGATTGCTTTTGCCTCGGTGATCACAGCAGTCAAACCTTCAATATCTGCCGGAACGTCGGCTGATGCAGTTTTAATTCTGCCGCAGCGCCATTGTTATTTGCCGCCTCCAGATAAACCAGACGCACATGTTTCGTAGTAACTTTGTTAAAATCAATTACTTTTGTATCCGCATTATTTTTCAATGTGCCTTCTGCATGCTTCGTATAATTTGTTCCGTCATTGCTGATCTGAATCTCATACTTAGTCACATTTCCGTTTGTTCCTGTCTGACGCGGCACATAAGTAAGTCCGTCAACCGCCATTGGTTCTTCCATTTCAAGATCGATCCAATGGGGCATAGTTGTGATATCCCACTTTGAATGCCAGATTGTGTTTGTGTCTCCATCCAGCGCTTTATCCGGCGCAGATCCGTTATCCTGATGCGAGGATGCTGTCGCCGTAAGTTTTGCATTATCTACATAGTTGACATTTCTTTCTTCAACCAGTGTCAGACCTGCCAGAGCATCTGCCAGCATTTTCTCATAACCGTCTACCGTACTCTGCATTTCTTCCGGCAGTCCGGTACGAATCTGCGAAAGCACGTACTCAAGCCATGCCGCCGATTCTTCTGTAAACGGAGAAAGATCCGACGGGATTGTCTTCTTGAGCGTTTCAATTCTGCTGTAGTCCGCTTCTTTGTAATCGCTGTCGTCTAAAACTGCTTTTATCTCTGCCGCCAAGTCATTGATTGCCGACGCGTCAGGATTATAAGCTGCAAATATCGCCTCTGCCTCTTTTACAAGCTGGGCAAGTTGTGCATTTTCCGTTTTTCCGATTACCTGATTTGCAGTAAGCACTGCGTAATCAAGCGGCATTGTAGACGCAAAATCAGCATTCGTTCCAAGGCGGACGTCGTCCACGTAACCTGTGAACGCATTCTTAGTACTTCCGATTCTTTCGATCGGGAACATCGTTGTCGCAAGCAGCGGTCTTCCCTCTACCGTTCATCGTCTCCAAGTACGTCTCTTAACTCTCCGTTGACATAGAGATATGTCTTATTCTGCTCATTTTTAAATTCCAGTTCTACCCATTCATTGACAGGCAGTTTATAGTTAAAGGAATAATCATGATTTTCTCTTGTGAAACCAACCTTTCCGGTTTCTTTTTGAACTGCTTTGATCGTTCCGTAGCTGCTTTCAAAGAGAATCTGTTCTTCGTCGCCGTCTGTTGTCCTCTTTACTTTTACGCGCAAATCATTTCCAAGTCCTGCCGTCGCAAGATCTGTACTTACATAGCTTTCTTTGCCTTCGAGCTTCAGCGCGTTTCTTCCGTCTACGCTTTCGATAGCGGCATTCTTTCCTTCTTTAAGATCCTGTCCGCTGCCGGAAGCATCTTTCATATTATCCATCGGATAATGAACTGCCGCGCCTTCTTCGTTTTTCTCTGTCTCGTATGTAAAGTTTGTCCGCGGAGCTGTTCCAAGCGCCGCATAATCTTCTTTTGCCGCGCTTAAGTCTTTATTTCCTTTTCCCCACAGCTTTGCGCCAAACAATGCGATCTCATTGTCGATACGATCATATACGTCATATTCGCTGACACCGTTTTCCAGATAGTCTGTCATGTCGTTCCATACCGCAATAGCGCCGCCGATCATCTGTTTATCTCCTGCCGGAATTGTCACTCCGCCGATAGAGTTGATTGCCAGATTATATAATGTATCTTCATTCAGATAATCATAGTAATAGCCGGCATTCGGAACAATGTAGTAATTTCCGTCGTTGCAGTTGATCAAATCGTAACCCTGCTCGTACATCTTGTCCATATTTGCCCAGCCAAAGTTCCACAGGTTCATCTGCACGCCTTCGCTGCGCACCGAAGTTTCTCCCTTGATCGTGGAAAGACTTCCCCAGATACGCGGCGTACGTCCGCTGTCCTGCACATACTTAAGCATGTCGTCCGCAAACTTTCTGTATGCTTCCGGCGCCGCCGTATATTCATCCGCGCCGACATGTACGACCGTATCTTTATCGAATACCGGATCGGACAGATCTTTTCCCATATATTCATTGAAAATACTCTGTACGAATTCCAGACTTCATCATATTTTTCTTTCAGCGCAAGATGATCGTTGTCTCTTCCGTATGTACCGTGACGCAGATCCGGTCTTACCTTTGTCAAAGCAAGAGAATGTGCCGGCGTATCGATCTCCGGTACAATATCCACTCCGTATACCCTTGATTCCTGAATCAGGTTTCGGAACTCGTCTTTTGTATAGAATACGTCTTTACTCGTCAGATCCGCCTTATACAGACCGTCTTTTCCGCCTTCTTTAATATCAGATTCCAGACGGAATGCAGAATATGCCTGCATCGGATCTTCTCCGATCTGGGAATAGTGCTCCAGCGGGATCAGGTTATCGTTCAGATGGATCTGGAAGTCGTTCATCTTATACCATGACATCTGTTTTACCGTATCTTCCAGCCAGTCCATTGTAAACGTCTTACGTCCGACATCCAAAATGAATCCGCGCACTTTATAAAGCGGGTAGTCTCTTGCAACACCCTGCGGAATATTTCCGTTCGCTTTCAGGCTCTGTAAAATCGTTCTTGTTGCCCAGAATGCTCCTGTTGTTGTCTCCGCTTCTACCGCAGTCTTTTCATCTACCGTCATAAGGTAGCCTTCCTCCTGCAGTCCCTTTCCTTCTTTTGTCAGCGCAAAGAAAAAGTCGCCTGCATTCGCCGAATCTGCAGTTACTACAGGGAGCGTCTGTCCCATAATTGCCTCATAATCTTTTGCAAATGCATCTGCCATTTCCTGAAGTTCTGCATCTTTAATGACAATACGGCTTCCCGCATTCGGAGCAAACGTTCCGGCATTTCCCTTCCATTCTCTGATTTCCGGCAAAACGTCCGGCGCTGCGTTATCTCCTTCTTTCGTTTCATATTCTCCCGGAACTGTTACCGGAATTTCCTTGAAACGATAAGAGCCGTTTTCTTTATTCTCGATTTTAAAGGAAACTTTCACTGTCGTATCTACAACCGGCTGATAAAGATTCAAATCCGCATCTACAACCTGTTCATAATCCGTTCCGTTATATGTTACCTTTTCCGTTTTTGTTTCTTCCGGAATATGGACTGTCAGCTTCTTATCACCCTTTTTCGGAGTATCAACCGAGATTCCTTCCTCGATATCTACCTTAGGCTCGCCGCCGTATACTTCCATTTCATAAATCGAGATCGAATTCCAGCTTGCCCCTTCATTATCAGGATCATTCTTTGTAAATGAATTGATGTACAAGCGCACATATCTTGCTTTCTCAACTTTATCCAACACGATTGCATCTTTCAATGCCTTCGGACGATCCTGTACGTGCTTCACATCTTTCCAATCGGATTCCGCCGGCGCTTCTGCCGTGTTTGCATCTGGATCTTATAGTCCGTCGCTTTTCTTGTTTCCCAGAAAATACAGACTGTTTTTACATCCATTTCTTTTCCGAGATCGACATAAATCCAGTGCGGGGCGTCCGCTACCGCGCTACTCCATCTTGAGCTTCGATCTTTTGTGTTGCCGTCAAACGCTTTCGCCGCGATCAAACTATTATCTTCTGTAGAATCTGCTGCTGCCGTTTTTTTCAGAGCCACGTTTTCTTCCGGGTCTTGCGGTTTTTCCGGAGTTGTCTCTTCTTTATCACGGATCTCAAATTCGCGAATCGAAACGCTGTCAAAAGCTCCTGTTTTCAACGACTCCACCGTCAGCTTCACGTATCGGTAACTTACCGGTTTTTCCAGCGTTACCACTGTATCCTGCGGAAAACCTTCCGCCTGTTTATCCTCCGACTGATGGATCAAAGTCCACTTTGAATTGTCGTTAGAACCTTCGATTTTGAACTTCCCGATCAACTGTTTTCCTACGGTAACTCCTGTACCGCCTTCACTTAAGATGCGGAACTGCGTAAAGGACTTTTGTTCTCCCAAGTCCACTTGCAGCCATCCCGGGGCCGCACCTTCAGAAGACCACCGCGTTTCATCGTTGCCGTCAACTGCCTTTTGACGCGCTCCATATCATTACCGTTTTGATTGTACTGGGCATTTGCAGTCGCCTGACATCCCAAAGCCAGATTCACCGCCTTGTCCTCTGCCCCTTCCGCAAGAGAAAGCATCCCATTTGACAAGACGCAGCTTGCGCATAATGATACCGCCAATAGTCTTTTGAATGACTTTTTTCACGTTATGCATTGCTTCCTTGTTCCTCCTTTTTCATAACTTTTTCTCGGAAATAATCCCCTGATTTCCTCATAATACAAGAAAAAAGGCAATCCCTGCTTTACCAACCATATAATCAGTTAAAAAGGTCTTGCCTGCTCTGTACAGCAATACTCTGTCACATATTTTCTTGTATCATCTAAATAATGTTACCAATTTTCAACAAAAATGTCAAATTATTTTCCGCTTTTTGCACCACTTTCCCTACCGGTTTCATTACTATCTTACAGCTTTAAAACTATCGTTCCCTCATATTTCCCCCTTTATTTTTGGTAATTATATACAAACCTTCTCATAAATATCTTTCGGAACGTACGCTTTCACTTCAATCCCTTCCGGAACATACTTCTCCGACAAAAGTTGTCCACGACTTCGGATAAGCTGAATTTTCGATGCTTCCGAGAAATCATACAAACGCTCCACATAGATCTGTTCTCTTCGTACGATCTCGAGAAGCGCCTTTTTTAGTTCTGCAAGACCTTCTCCTGTTTTTGCCGAAGCCGGAATTGAATATTCCGCCTGAAAATCCCGATAGCTGCCTGCCGACTCGAGTTTATCCTGCTTATTAAAAAGTGTGATCACCGGTCGGTCTGCCGCTCCAAGCTGACGCAATGTATCGTAAACGACATGCATTTGCTCATCCATTTGCGGATTAGACGCATCTACCACATGAATAATAATGTCCGCATACTTCGCTTCTTCTAACGTACTTTTAAACGCTTCCACAAGGTGATGAGGCAGTTTTCTTATAAAACCGACCGTATCTGTAACTAATATTTCCTGCGTATTATCGAGAACAAGAGAGCGGGTTGTAGTATCTAATGTAGAAAACAGCATGGCGTCTTCTAAAATGCCGGCATTTGTCAGCACATTTTCTATACTGCTCTTTCCCGCCGATGTATATCCTACTAAAGCCGCCACCTTTAATCCCGACTGTTTTCTCTGTGTCCGTATTAATTCCCGATGCTTTTCCACGTCTTTTAGTTCTTTTTTCAGTCTGCTGATCCGTTCTCTGATCAAACGCCTGTCCATCTCCAGCTTTTTTTCTCCCGGACCTCTCGTTCCGATCCCCCCGCCGAGACGGGATAAAGATCTGCCAAGCCCCGCCAGTCTTGACGCTCTGTATCGAAGCTGAGCAAGCTCCACCTGGATCTTTCCTTCTCCCGATACTGCCCGCGCCGCAAAAATATCAAGGATCAAAAGCGCCCTGTCTATAATTTTACATGACAGTTCTTCTTCAAGGTTGCCTAATTGTGCGCTCGTCAGCTCATCGTCGCAAATAATCCCCGTCGCGTCAGTCTCCCATATAAGATCTTTGAGTTCCGTCAATTTGCCTTTCCCGATATATGTTCCGGATGCGCGCTCTCTCTTGGCTGGATCAGCCTGCCGACTACAGCCGCTTTTGCAGTTTTCGCCAATTCCGAAAGTTCGTCAAGCGAACGGTTTGCCGCATCTTCATTTCCCGTATCGATTCCGACGAGGATCACCCTCTCGTCGATTTGCTCCATCTCATACATATTATTTCTCCGAATTTTCTTTTATGAGAATTTTCCCTTCACAAAGATTTTCCCTCCACATAGATTTTCCCTCCACATAGATTTTCCCTTTACGTAGATTTTCCTTTCACGAAAAAATTCCCTTTCATGAGAACTTTCTTTTGCCAAACGGTGTTTATCTCGTTTCCAAAAACTCGGCTTCTCTTTCCATCGCCGTATCTTCCGGATATTCGATCAGATACTCGGACGCTTTTTGCTTCGCGTTTTCCCAATCAGCCAGTTTTTCATAACAGACAACTTCGTTATATCTCATCTCCTGAATCATTTCAGCAGAATCTTTTCCATTTTCCGAATTCTTCTCTTCTTCACCTGACATATCTGTTTCCGCCATGCAAGACCCGCCTGTATATATTCAAGAGCCGCCTCGTAATCCTCTGTCTTCATTGCACAAATACCCATCAGATTATAGATCTGAGTCGTCTGTACTACTCCTGTGTCAACAGCTTTTTTAAACGCATCGAGAGCCGAGCTATACTCCTCCTGCTCATAATATGTCATCGCAAGTCCCCGATACCCCTCTGCCGATTTCTTCTTATCCTTTTCTTCAGTCAGTTTTTCAAACTGTGCCTGCGCCTCTTTATAATCTCCTGCCTCCAATGCCTCTACACCTGATTTCGCACTGTTTGCACAGCCTGATGCCACAGTCGGCACAGCCATACAAAGAACTGCCGCCAACACGATCTGTTTTTTGATTTTCACGATTCGTTTACACCCCCGATTCCGGATACTTCATCATCCAAAATGAATTCAAAATATTAATTACCATCACAACCATGTCTGCTATAATAGCGCTTTGCATCGTCACAAGACCGAAAAACGCAAGTATGACTAAAAATACTTTCATACCGATCGCAAACAATACATTTTCCCGTACAGACCGGATCGTTCCTTTTGCGATCCGCACCGCATTTATAATCTTCGACGGCTCATCTTCCATAAGGATAATGTCCGCCGCCTCAAGCGCGGCATCCGCGCCGAGACCGCCCATCGCGATGCCGATGTCTGCAAGCGCCAAAACAGGCGCGTCATTCATTCCATCTCCTACAAACGCCAATTTTTCATTTTCCATGCGGTCATTGCAAAACTCTTCCAGAAGCTGCACTTTATCTTCCGGCATCAGCTCCGCATAAACGCTGTCGATTTTCAGCTCTGCCGCCACTTTTTCCGCCGTACGCTCGTTATCTCCGGTCAGCATAACCGTTCCCATATTTTTCTTTCGCATCCAGCGCATCAGTTTTCCCGTATCTTTACGAATCGTATCCGCAATCAATATGTATCCCGCATACTTTCCGTCAACAGCCACATGAACGGCAGTTCCGTCTTTTTCCGTCTGTGCGTAGAGGATTCCTTCCCGGTTCATCAGCCTTGTGTTCCCGGCATAAACTTCCAGTCCGTCCACAAACGCATGAACACCGTACCCCGGTTCTTCTTTCACATCTTTGATCCGCGTACTTTCAGCCGGCTTTCCATAAGCTTCCGCAAGAGACAGCGCCACCGGATGCTTTGAATAACTTTCCGCCAAAGCCGCAAGCTCCAACAGTCTTTCCTTTTCAAACTTATACGGAACAATATCTTTCACATGAAATACGCCTTCCGTCAGTGTTCCCGTTTTATCAAAAACATATGTGTCTACCCGGATCAGATCTTCCAAAACAGCTCCGCTTTTTATCAGAACGCCCTGCTTTGAAGCAGATCCTATCCCGCCCAAAAACGCAAGCGGTATAGAAACCATCAACCCGCACGGACATGCCGCCACAAGAATGATCAATCCTCTGTATATCCACTCAGCCTTCGCCTCCACAAACATCATAGGCGGGAGAATGACAGTTAAAAGCGCGATCAAAATAACGATCGGCGTATAATATTTTGTGAATTTATCTACAAAATGTACGCTCTCCGATTTGTTTTCATTTGCGCTTTCTACAAGCCGCATAATCTTCGCCGCAGTAGAATCATTGTACAGTTTCTCAACTCTGGCTTCCAACACGCTGTTCAGATTGATGCTTCCGCTGAACAGCCTGTCTCCGATCCGCACAGTGACAGGATCCGGTTCTCCTGTCAGCGCTTTCATATCAATGTTCCCGTTTCCGCTTGTACACAACCGCATCGAACCGGGATCTTGTCTCCCGGATGCAGTACGATCGTCTGTCTCAAATTCAGCTCCTGCGGCGGAACAATCTTTTCTGTGTTTCCGATTTTCAGGTTCGCATATTCCGGACGAATATCAATAAATTTCGCAATAGATTTTTTCGTCCTGCTCAGAGAGATTTCTTCTACAAGTTTTCCGACCTGATAAAAGAGCATCGCCGCAACGGCTTCTTTGTAACGTCCTACAAAAAATGCTCCTACAGTCGCTATGATCATCAGTAAGTTTTCATCCAGAAACTGCTTTTTCAAAAATTTCTCTGCCTGCTCTTTATAAATACTGATCGCCGATACAATATACGGCAGTAAAAACAAAAGCATCTCCGCCTTTGATTTCATCTTTGCCTGCATGCTTATTAAGAATGCCAGCAAATATAAAACAAGACCGATACCGATCTCCAATTCCCTTTTTCTGGTTTCTCTCGTCATCCCTTTTTCCCTTTTCCGTCAACTTTTCCCTGTTCGTCAGCTTCCCCTTGTTCGTCGGCTTTCTCCTGTTTGCCGGCTTTCCCTGCCCGCCGGCTTTTCTTTTATTACTCTTGTATATGTTCCATTCCCTGATTAATAATCGTTTTAATGTGCCCGTCTGCAAGAGAATAGAATACTGTCTTTCCTTCCCTTCTGTTTTTCACGAGCTTCATCTGTTTCAAAATGCGGAGCTGATGAGAGATCGCCGACTGAGTCATATTCAGCGTCTTTGCCAGATCGCACACGCACATCTCCGAATGAAACAACACGCTTAACAATTTCAGTCTCGTCACATCTCCGAACACTTTAAAAATTCCGCAAGATCATTCAGCTCTCTTTCTGCCGGAATGTGTTCCTTTACTTTTTTTACTACATCTTCATGAACATGTATAAAATCGCAGCGTTCTATTTCTGTTTTTTCTTCCTGCATTCGTCTTTTCCCTCCAAATATACAGTATAACGAAAAGAGGCAAAAGCATCAATATCTTTTGCCCCCAAAGCTTAAAACTTAAGATTACTTAAGATTTTCTTTACTGTTTTCTTCTTTCGCCGATCACATTGTCAAACACATCTTCCATACTTCTTTTCTCTGATCGTCTCTGATCATGCAGGCCTGAATCGCCTCATTCAAAGAGAGCATCTTGTCGTCAAGTTCCGACACCATCTTCGCACACTCTTTCAATTCTCTGCTTATATAATCAGGCGCATTCCCTTCAAACTTATAATAAATCTTATGTTCCAAACTCGCCCAAAAATCCATCGCTATCGTTCGGATCTGGATTTCCACTTTTGTATCGACTACGCTGTCGGAAAGAAAGATCGGAACGGATACAAGCATATGATAACTTTTATAACCGCTTTCTTTTGGATTTTTAATATAATCTTTGATCGAAAGAACTTTCAGATCGCTTTGATTGCCGATCATCTCCGCCAAACGGTAAATATCAGATGTAAAGGAACAAATAAGACGTACCCCCGCAATGTCATTGATATAGCGTACCATGTTCTCGATCGACGTCTCATGGCCATACCGCCTTAATTTCTTCACAATGCTTTCCGGCGTCTTTATCCTTGTCTTTATATGCTCGATCGGATTATATTGATGTACATGCTGAAATTCGTCATTCAAAATCTCCAGCTTTGTTCCTACTTCTTTCAGCGCTGCGTTATACAGAAAAATGATCGTCTTCCAGCTATCGACATCCTCATAGCTTTTCAGCGCAGCTTCTACTTGTTGTTCACTCGTCATTTCAGACTGCCTCCGCCAGTTATTTTACTTTTTCATTCTAACATAAATCCTAAGGCATGTCATAGATTTCATTGTTTTTTAAGACTTCTCTTACAACTCTAATTTCATATCTCCCTGACGGATCCACTTCTTTTTCCGCATAAACTCAGAAATGAGAAGCGTCACCGCCGCAGGAAGGATAAACTGGATCAAAATGATCTTTCCGAGCACGATCACTCCCGCTTCACTTTGCGTCATTACCTGCCATGTCATAAGCGGACCGACAAGTCCGGCTGTTCCCATACCCGATCCCGTAGCGTTGTTCGTCATATGAAGAAGCATTGTTCCGATCGGACCTAAAACGGCGCTTGACAAAATAACCGGAAGCCAGATCAAAGGTCTTCTTACGATATTCGGTATCTGAAGCATCGACGTTCCGATTCCCTGCGCCAGAAATCCGCTGAATTTATTTTCTCTCCAACTAGCCACCGCAAATCCGATCATATTACAGCAGCATCCGATCGTCGCCGCCCCTGCCGCCAGTCCCGACAGATTCAGGATTACTCCAAGCGCCGCTGAGCTGATCGGAAGCGTCAGGATCATTCCCATTAAAACGGAAACGACAATTCCCATCAAAAACGGCTGCTGCTCTGTTCCCCAGTTGATCAAGGAGCCAAGCCATAACATAAATTCAGAAATCGGCGGACCGACAAACAGACCGACTGCCGATCCCGTTCCGATGCAGACCAGCGGAGTCAGTATAATATCAAGTTTTGTTTTACCCGAGATCAAGATCCCGATCTCGATCGCCAGATACGCCGCCGCAAAAGCGCCTAACGGCTCTCCCGGCCCTGCCAGAACCAGATTTCCATCCACAAGAACCTGTCCGGATAAGATTTTCCCGGCAAATGCACCGATCATACCGACAACCGCGGCCGAAACGATTACGAGATGTCCTGCTTCTAATTTTCGCGCCACACCGACTCCGATGCCTGCACCTGTCAAACCTGCGGCAATCTTTCCAAGTTCATAAATAAGATCTCCTGTGCCGCCTCCCATAAACAACCCGATCTGCTGAATGATCGTTCCTATGATCAGCGTAGCAAAAAGTCCCTGTGCCATGCCGCCCAGACCATCTATAAAAATCCGATCTAAAAGTTTTTTCATTTCTTAAGATACCCCCACTCGCCTGCATACGCTTCTTTTGCCGCAAAACACGGAGTCGTTTTTCCTTCTGCGTCCACGATTTCGGGGATCATGTCCGACTGCTTAAAATGATAATCCGTCAAAAGCCAGCTTACGATATTTACATTGTCCTTCCTTCCCACAACACAGTCCGGCGCAGCCATAAAAATCATCTGTTCAAGAAAATCTATATCGACTTTATTTTCTTTACTGTACAAAAGAAGATTTTTATGAAACCACAAATACACCCCTTTTACCGTCTCTTCTGTTTCTTGCTCTCCCTCGGTGTCAAGATTTCGTTTTTCCGAATCAAGATATACTGTCTGAAACTTTTCGTCAAATCCAAACTCCTCGATCGCCGCCAAAATTGCTCCGGCATACGGCTCTTCCTGTAAATACTTTTCCAATATTTCTTTGTCATTTATCGTGCATACTCTGATCATCTTTTTACTCCTTTACAAACTCCTGCGTCACATCATGTTTTCTTTTTTCATTTCACCGCACAGACACGATATAACTTGCCGGCTTTCCCTGCATGTATATTTTGTCCGAGCGCCCGAACTGATACTAATATATCAAAAGGCTTGCACAAGCAACGGGATTTTTGTATGATAAATTTCATAAACTTTGAAAGGAGCTTCGTTATGTTTCGTTTATGGGGAAAAGAATTTAAAGAAAACAGGCTTCTGCGCGATACTGTCATTTGCGATGAGACAACAGACACCCGCACACATAAGATTTTCAACGCTTTGGACGCCATCTGCTATGAGTTCGATCTAAGCAAGCCTATCTGGCTTGACACAACGATCGCCGACTTCAAACGGCACGCAAAAGCTCGGTTTATCAGGATAACTTTGTAGACAGCATTGATTTTGATTATTTAGAAATAGAGGTGATCGAGGAATAATCCCCGGTCACCTCTGTCTTTTACCATTTTTCGTTATTATCCGATCTATCTGCGCCTCTTATCATCGGCTGATCGTCACTTATTTCTAACCGCCGCCTGTTTCCGGTTGTCATTCATTTCTGATCGCCGCAAGCGACTTAACTTCATCGCCCTTCTCGCCGGGAAATATCCCGCCGCCGTTCCGACAAGCATTGCAAACCCAAGAGAAACAAGAACAAGCCACAAAGGAATATAAGAAATCTGCCTGTTGTCATTCCCATCTCTTTGCCCTTCACAAGAGCATTGATCGCCGCAGACATAAGGAAACTTAAAACATTTCCGATCACACCTCCGCCAAGTCCGATAAACGCCGCTTCCAAAAGAAACATCTGACGAATATTTCCAAGACTGCATCCGATCACTTTCATAACGCCGATTTCTTTCGTTCTCTCATAAATAGACATCATCATCGTATTTGCGATTCCGATTGCCGCAACAAACAGCGAAACGGCTCCGATTCCGCCAAGCACCGCCTGAACCATTGCAAACTGTTTCTTCATGCTGTCGATATATTCGATATTCGACGACACATTATATCCCATCGCCCGAATCGCGTCTGAGACAGCCTCTACGTTTTCCATGTCGTCCGCCTGTACTTTTGCCGACGAATATACAAACTTATTATATGGTTTTCCGCTCTTTGTCGTCGCTGCCCCGGAATCGCTCTTCCTCTGAATTCTTTTTCAAGATACGTCCTCAGCTTATTGATATCGCAAAACGTCATATAAGAATTCACCGTATAGGTATCCGGTCCGCCTTTTAAAACTCCGCTTGCAGATACGACATGTTTTTTCGGCGGCGTTTTTGCCGACGCTGTTCCGCCTTCTCCGCTTTCTCCGGCAGAGCCGCCGATATCCGAAGCCGCGCTCTGCGACTGATAATAGCCGTCCTGATCGAGTATAAGAAAAACGGAATCCGTCTGCAGATCTATATCAGGAAGTTCTCCCGAATCCCAATATCCTCTTCCTGATGTTTTTTCATAAAAATTCGTTATTACTGTATTTCCATATACAAGTTCCAGCTGGGCGCTGTTCGGATCAGGAAGCCGCCCGCCATCCTCCAGCTCCAGATTCAATGTCTTCAAACCTTCAGGCGTCATTCCTGTCAATTCGATAAAGCCTTCATATTTTCCTTTCAGCGCGATTACCGATATGCTTAAGATCGGCTCTGCACTTTTCACATGGGCTACGTTTTTCAACTCTTTGATCACATCATCTGTGATGTATTTCTGCGATTCTTCTTCGTCCGAAGACATTCCCGAATAACCGTACATCATTCCGCCCGAATCTTTTCCCGTCACGGTAATACTTGTCGTTCCTCCGTTTTGCTCCACCTCTTTATACATGGATTCCTGAAGTCCGAGTCCGAGCGATATCATAACTACTATAGAAGCCGTTCCGATCACAACGCCTAGTACCGTAAGAAACGTTCTTAATTTTCTGCGCCGCAGGCTGCTAACGCTCATCCTCAGCAGATCGCTCCACCTCATCAAACAACTCCTCCTCTTCCGCTTCCAGACGTTTTGCTTTTTTCCTCTTCATAATAAGCACGATTGCCACAGCCACAGCAACGATCACAACTACGGCTGCTGCCAAGATCATTCCGATCGGCAGCCCCCCCTGTTCTTCCGGTATATCTGCCATAGCGTCCAGGTCTCCGGCATCTGACATCGGCATAACAGTAAGGTCAAATTTTTCCTCCGCTGTCGATACATTTCCCGCATCATCTTCATAAGTTAAGATCAGCTTACACTCTGTATTGTCCATCGTCTCTTCTTTCGCCGTCACGATGCGTCGATCATGCCTGTCGCGCCGGAATCAAGATTTCCGATAAACTGTTCGTCTGACTCGATCATCTTGCCTTCAAAACGAGCTTTCACATTGTACATCTTCACCCGTCCGAGATTGTACAGACTGCAGGAAATATTCGCCTCTTCTCCGACCGCTACTGTCTCCGGCGCGATCTCGATCTTACTGAACTCAAACCGGGCGTCCTGTATGACCGGGATCGCAAGGCTTGACTGCGCCTCATACTGCGCCGCGCTGCTGTCTTCATACTTCATAGACATGCTGATACTGTACGGCTTTTTCACAAGATCTGCCCGTGCATTCAATTCGATTGAAATGTCGCTCGTTCCTCCGGCAGGAATTCCGTCAAGATAAACAGAGCTTGAACCCGATGCCGGAAGAAACGCCGGAGCTTCCGCCGCACCTTCTGAACCTGATGACGGAGCCTGCATATCAAAAAGCATATTTGAAACAGCAGTTTTTGAAGAAGTATTTTTCAGGTGGACGATCAATTTAAAATTACTTCCCGCGCGAACTTCCGCCGGCTCTGTATTAAATCCTGTTACAATCACCCGCGGAACAGATGCGCTTGACGCATCCGCGCCGCCTGCCGAGCCGCCTGCCATGACCGGATCGCTGGTATATACTCCTCCGAACACCGCGCCCGAATCGTCCGGCGTTCCCTGCGCATTTCCCGATCCGCCGCTTCCGTTTCCGGTATTTCCGTTGTTTATCTCTCCGCCGTTTGCATTTCCACCCTGATTTTCCGATGGCTTTTCTTTTGCGGTCGTTTTTACAAAGACATACTTATCCGTCTCATAGGATTTCTCTCCGTCATCGTAAGAAATCTTAAATTCCAGTTTATAAGACTTCCCTGTCACATCTCCTCTTACGATAAGAGGTTTCTCTTCACTCCCCACACAGCCGCAGTCTGTCCGCCGCTTTTGATCGTAGACAACTCTTTTTCATAATTCAGCTTATCAAGTTCAAAGGGCCAGTCGGATGCATTCTTGATATCCGGTTCTATCCGCACGTTGTGCGCGTCTACATTTCCGTTGTTTTTTACATTGATCCGAAACTCGGATACCTTCTGCCCCGCCTTAAACACAGGCGTCTCCTGCCCGTCGCCGACACTGATCTGAATGTACGCAAGCTCTCTCTTTGACACCTGACTTCCGGACTCTGTTTTTTCCTCTGCAAATGCCACGAGCGGAGCAAGCATAGACAACACAAACACCATGCATAAAATTCCGATTCCGATCCGTTTCAACGTCATTTTTCTATGCTCTCTCATTTTCCTCTTTCCTCCTGTTTTCTGTAATGTGTACAATTTTTCCGTCTATAATCTCCAATACCCGGTCTGCATATTCCGCCTGACTTCGATCATGCGTGACCATGACAAGCGTTCTTTTCTGCTCTCTTACGAGTCTTTGCATCAGGCGCATCACATCTTGAGACGTATGTGAATCAAGCGCTCCTGTAGGTTCATCCGCAAAAATAATCTTCGGATCGTTCACAAGCGCCCTTGCCACGCTTACTCTTTGCTGCTGTCCTCCTGATAACTGGTTCGGCAGATGTTTTTTATGTTTTTCCAAGCTCACCAGATCCAGCATTCTGTCGGCTTTTTTATTCGTTCTTTTCTCGGCTCTCCGCGAAATGTAAGCGGAAGCGCCACATTTTCCAGTGCATTCATCGTTCCCATCAGATGAAACGACTGAAATATAAAACCAACGTTTTCTCCTCTGAACTTTACAAGTTCATTTTCTTTCATCTGCTCGATATGCTTCCCCGCTACGATCACTTCCCCGCGAGTCGGTTTTTCCAGTCCGGCAAGCATATTCAAAAGAGTCGATTTTCCGGAACCGGACGTTCCGACGATCGCACAAAATTCTCCCTCGTACACTGAAAAACTAACGCCGTCCAATGCCCGGACGACCGAATCGCCGACACGATACAGTTTATACAGGTTTTTCACACTGATAATCTCCCTCACTGTCTCCTCCTTTTTGCTTTCTTTACTCATTCTGTCTGTTTGTTTTATCTCCTGTCTCAACACATACGAATCTTCGGCAGTCAGATCTGCCTTTTTACGAAACAGCGATGCATTGTTATTTGTATCGTATCATATGTTTTGTTAGATTTCGCTATGTATTTTATGAATAATTTCTTAATATCCGAATCTCATCTGCGCAAAACTTCTGTTTTCCCCCTATAACAAAAAAGGCCGCAAAACATCTGCAGCCTTTCTGCTTTCTTTTCTATTCGATCTGCCAGTCAATAGGCTCTTCGCCTTGCGACTCTAAAAACTCATTCGTTTTACTAAACGGTCTGCTCCCGAAAAATCCACGATATGCCGACAGCGGACTCGGGTGCGGCGCTGTCAATATCAGATGCTTCGGATTGTTCAGCATCGCCTTTTTTCTCTGCGCCGGAGCGCCCCATAAAATAAATACGATCGGACGGTCCTGACCGTTTAACGCCATGATCGCCGCATCCGTAAATTCTTCCCAGCCGATGCCCCTGTGGGAATTTGCCTGATGAGCACGAACAGTCAGCACAGTATTCAACATGAGAACTCCCTGATTTGCCCATTTTGTAAGGCATCCGTGATCAGGATCGTACACCCGAGATCATCATGAAGCTCTTTATAAATGTTGACAAGAGACGGCGGCACATCCACTCCCTTTTTCACTGAAAAGCAAAGCCCGTGCGCCTGTCCGTTATTGTGATAAGGGTCTTGTCCGAGTATCACTACTTTCACCTTTTTCAGCGGAGTCAAATGAAATGCATTAAATATATCCTCGCCGGCGGGAAAATCAATCTTGTTCTATATTCCTCGTTTACCGTCTGAAATAATGTTCTGTAATATGGCTTTGAAAATTCACCTTTCAGCGCTTCATACCAGTCTCCGCTTATACCTGACATCTTTATCACCCTCGTCTTTCTTTCCGTTTGTATCTCCGCCGCTTTTATCGGTATTGTCTCTTCATGCAGTCTTTCCCCTTGTTCCTCTAAGATCACAATCTTACAGAAACGCCTTCTTTTGCCAAATACTCTTTCACCTGTCTGATTTCCAGTTCTTTATAGTGAAACAGCGACGCCGCCAGAGCCGCATCTGCCATTCCTTCTGCAAGAGCATCCTTAAAATGTTCTAATTTCCCCGCTCCTCCCGAGGCGATCACAGGAATCGACACGCTTTGCGCGATCGCTTTTGTCAGTTCCAGATCGTATCCCGACTTCGTTCCGTCACAATCCATGCTTGTAAGTAAAATTTCTCCCGCGCCGAGTTGTTCCACTTTTTGCGCCCACTCTACCGCATCGATCCCAACGTCTACTCTACCGCCGTTTTTATAAATATTCCACCCCGAACCGTCCTGACGTTTTTTCGCGTCGATCGCCACTACAACGCACTGACTGCCGAATTTATCCGCCGCATCGCGGATCAGCTCCGGCGTATTGATCGCCGAAGAGTTAATGGAAATCTTATCTGCCCCTTCGCGAAGAAGCGCCCGAAAATCATCGACCGTGCGGATTCCTCCGCCGACAGTAAATGGAATGAAAACACATTTTGCCACTTCTCTGACCATATCGACTACCGTTTTCCGCTGATCGGAAGACGCCGTAATATCAAGAAATATAAGTTCATCCGCTCCTGCCGCGTCATATGCCTTCGCGATCTCCACCGGGTCTCCGGCATCTTTCAAACCTACAAAGTTGACTCCTTTACGACCCGTCCGTCTTTTACATCCAGACAGGGAATAATTCTCTTTGTAAACATCACATTCACCTCTTATAATTCCACGAAATTTTTCAATATCCGAAGTCCCGCCGTACTGCTCTTTTCCGGATGAAACTGACACGCAAAAACATTTTTTTGTTCTACCGAGCATGGATATGTACACCATATTCAGCGGAAGCTTTCACTATTTGCTCATCCTCTGCTTTCAAATAATAAGAATGCACAAAATAAACATACGGATCATCTTCTATCCCTTTGAACAGCCTTCCGTTATTCTCTAAATGCAGAGAATTCCACCCCATATGCGGAATTTTTAATCCTTCTGCATTCGGATCCTGCATATCTTTCCTTTTAAAATCCCAAGTCCTTCCACCCCCGGCGCCTTCTTCGCTTTGTTCAAACAACACCTGAAGTCCAAGGCATATCCCCAGAAACGGAATTTCCTTTTCCACTGCTTCCCGGATCACAGCGTCGAGTTGTCGCTTTCTCAGATTCTCCATAGCGTCTCCAAACGCGCCTACCCCCGGTAAAACAATCTTATCCGCGCCCAGTATTTCATCTTGTTTCGCCGTAACTGTCACTTCCTGTCCGAGACTTAAGAGCGCTTTTTCCACACTTTTAATATTTCCTGCGTCATAGTCTATAATTGCGATCATATTTTCCTCTCCCTGCTTTTGTTTTTCATTCTATATTTCTCTTTTTCGTTTCTTTATTCCGTACGGCAGTTTTCCGCTTCTCGTTTCGTGTTTCTATCTTCTTTTTCCTCTTCCTGTTTTTACGACCGGAATCGGCGTATGATCTACCGCATCCAGATTTTTAATATATTTTTTCGTCTCTTTTACGATAACCGGAGAAAGGAGCAGCACTGCGGTCAGGTTCGGTATCGCCATCAACGCGTTCAGTATATCCGCCACCTTCCACACAAGATCAAGCGCAAGCACCGGAGCGACAAGAAGCACCGCTACATAGAGAAGCCGATATGGAAGAAGTCCCGCTTTTCCCGCAAAATATTCTACGCACCGCTCACCGTAATACGCCCATCCCAAAATCGTCGAATACGCAAATGAGATAATACCGACAACAAGAATAAGAGAACCGAAAAAGGGAATCTGACCAAACGCCATCGTTGTCAGTTCGCCTCCGTTTACCGCCTCGTCAATATTGATCGCCGGATTTTTCATAATCGTTGTCACAAGCACAAGTCCGGTCATCAAACAGACGACAACCGTATCCCAAAACGTTCCCGTGGAAGAAACAAGAGCCTGACGGACCGGATTTTTTGTCTTTGCCGCCGCAGCCGCGATCGGAGCCGAACCAAGTCCCGATTCATTTGAGAAAAGTCCTCTTGCGACTCCATACTGAATGGCATACCGGATACCTCCGCCTACAAGTCCGCCTGCGGCCGCTCCTTTTGTAAACGCAAGCCGCAGATCGTCGTGACCGCCGGAATGATGTATCATAATTGATAAACAATATAACGACGCAGCCTATCACATAGAAAGCCGCCATAAACGGAACAAGCTTTTCACATACTTTCGCAATACTTTTATTCCTCCGAAAATCACAACCGCCGTCATCCCTGCCACAACAACGCCGACAACAAACGGATCGATCCCAAGGTTCTTACTGCACACTTCCGCGATCGCGTTTACCTGAGTCGCGCATCCGATTCCAAAAGAAGCAAAACCTGCCAAAAAAGCGAACGCCAAACCGAGCCACCTCATATTCAGTCCGCGCTCCAGCGCATACATCGCACCGCCCTGCATTCGCCCGTCTTCTGTTTTTACTCTGTACTTTACCGCAATAAGCGATTCGGCATACTTCGTTGCAATTCCGAAAATGCCCGTGATCCAGCACCAGAATACAGCTCCCGGACCGCCCAGAGCGATCGCTGTTCCGACACCGATGATATTTCCCGTTCCGATCGTGGAGGCAAGCGCTGTTGCAAGCGCTCCGAACTGACTGACTTCTCCGTCTGCCCCCTCTTCTTTTGCAACCGAAAGCCGAATCCCTTTTGTAATTGTCTTTCTCTGGATAAGTCCTGTGCGAACTGTCAAAAACAGATGCGTTCCCAGCAAAAGTGCGATCATCCCCCAGCCCCATACGAAATCGTCTGCCGATTGAATGATCTCGTATATTTTATCATACATACTTATCCCGCCCTCCTTCTTACTTTTACACTCTTTTTTACATTTTTTACTATTGCAAAAAGGGCATACGATATACCGACCGCTGACAGCCGGCATGCCGTATGCCCTCTTACGCAACTATCCTTGAATTATTAGTTGCATTTTAGCACATTTACGCGCTAACGTAAAGCATTGAACTTATAAGTTTTTCACGCTTTTGCATCCAATTCAAACCAAAACGCTACTCCATTATCAAAGTTCTCTACTCCGTATTTCTGGTGGAACGATTCCATGATCGCTTTCACGATCGACAGACCGATTCCGTTGCCGCCATATTCTCTTGTATGCGCTTTGTCCACTTTATAGAACTTATCCCACAACTTCGGAATATCTTCTTCCGGAATCGGAGTTCCGCTGTTAAACACAGTGATCCGCACTTTTCCGTCCCCATTTTCTATACGGACTTCTATGCGCTTCTCATTGCCGACATGGTGGATCGCATTCGTAAGATAATTTCGTACAACCTGCTCTGTTTTAAACTCATCCGCCCACACACAGATACTTCATCGGAAATAAAACTGATCTTTGCCCCTGCCTGCTGAACAAGGATCTCACAGCTTACAATTACCCCCTTTACAAGGCGCACGATATCAAACCGCTCAAACTGTACTTCATCAGAGCCGAATTCCAACTGATTCAGCGTCAGAAGATTTTTCACCATCACATTCATTTTCGCCGCTTCGTCTATGATCACATCACAGTAAAATTCGCGGCTTTCGGGATCTTCGCTGATTCCTTCTTTCAGCCCTTCCGCATACCCCTGGATAAGGGCGATCGGCGTCTTTAGTTCATGAGACACGTTTCCGAGAAATTCATTTCTCATATCCTCGATCTTTTCTTTCTGTTCGATATCTTTCTGCAGCTGATTATTCGCCTGCTTTAGTTCTGACACCGTTCTTTCCAGCTTCTCCGACATTTTATTGAAATTATTCCCGAGCACACCGATCTCATCCATGCCGCCGCGCGTATACTTGGTATCGAAATTTAAGTTTGCCATCTCCTGGGATAATCCGGCAAGTTCCATGATCGGTCTTGTAATACTTCGGGAAAACATCCATACTAACAGACCTCCGATAACCATTCCGATACATCCGAGATAGATCAAAAAGCGGTTTGCAAGAGATGCACTTTCCGTAATACTCGCATAAGACACTGCATGATAAACCATGAGCCGTCCATAAATCTTCCCCACATTTTCAAATACTCTACATCTCTTTGTACTTGACTGCTCTTATCTCTGTAAATCGTGTAGTCCTCATTCCGCTTCAGTATGTTTTCATGATCGACTCCTTCCATTCCGAATAAGCCGCTGAACATTTCTTTCAAACGCGGATCGCTTTCTCCAAGTGTCGTAAGGATCGCATTTCCACCTCCGTCCACCACGACAAGGTCAACGTTCGCCCGCTCAAGCTGTGTCAGAATATCCCTCACCGAATCAGAATCTGACAGACTTCCGGACTCCAGCTTCGCATTGACGTCATTGTATGTTCGGATCAGATCATCCGCTTTGTGAGACAGATAATAATGTCCTAAAAAAGCGTTATTTATAATAAGGACAAGACCTAAAATAAGACTGAACAATCCGATAAAAATCGCCGTCATCTGACGCCTGATCGAATACTTTATCATCCTTGTATTTCCTCCGGTTAATTGACTTCAAATTTATATCCCATACCCCATATCGTTTTGATATACTCGCCCCTGTCGCCTAATTTACTACGGAGTTTTTTCACATGAGTATCGATTGTTCTCGCATCACCGAAATAATCATAATTCCACACATTATTCAATATTTTTTCCCTGGACAGCGCAATCCCCTGATTTTCCACAAAATATGACAACAGTTCAAACTCCTTATAACTTAAATCGATCATCTTGTCATTGATCTTAACAATATGCGCCGCCTTATCAATCTTGATATCTCCCGCTTCGATCACATCTCCGGCCGTATTTCCGAGAGTTCGTCTTAAGATAGCGTTTACCCGCGCCACAAGAATCTTCGGGCTGAACGGCTTGGAAATATATTCATCCACTCCAAGTTCAAATCCAAGAAGTTCATCTTGTTCCTGATCTTTTGCCGTCAGCATGATGATCGGAACTTAGATACTTTACGGATTTCTTTGACAACTTCCCATCCGTCCATCTTCGGCATCATAACGTCTATGATCAGAAGCTGGACTTCTTGTTCCATCAGGATATCCATGGCTTCCAGACCATCATATGCCGTTATGATTTCATAGTCTTCCATTTCCAGACGTTTCTTGATCGCTCCTACGATCTCTTTGTCGTCGTCAACGACCAGGATCTTTGGCTGGTTCATACTTTTCCTCCTCGTATCTTTGATGGTTTTAGTGTATCAGATGGTTCTTTCGTTTCTGCGGATATAATTCTTACGAATTTCTTAATATGACTTCCTTAATTATAGTAACTTCCAGAATAATTATCAATATCCTGTCCAGTGACCGTAGGAGCACACCTGCATTTAATGAATGACAAGATATTGATAATTATTCTCATTTGTAG
>ENA-OUNI01000118-OUNI01000118.1-human-gut-metagenome-genome-assembly--contig:-NODE-118-length-32718-cov-4.096438_pt1 | contig 32718 bp, 40 predicted proteins | sample MGYA00242499_ERZ504580 | MGnify/ENA primary metagenome ERZ504580 (study PRJEB26092, sample SAMD00036315) | human gut metagenome | host: Homo sapiens | study: EMG produced TPA metagenomics assembly of... | reverse complement strand
CAAGCACTTTTTTATTTTTTGAACTTTGTTTTAAGTTCTCTGTCTTGCGACAGCTTGTTTATTCTATCAAAATGTTTTTCATTTGTCAAGAACTTTTTTCACAACTTTTTTAATCAGCTTATTTCAAAGCAATATTTATAAAGTCATGTCTGTAAATTGTAACTCACAAGCTCTACAACTCAATGTGTCCCGCGAGTCAGCTTTGATATAATATCATCTGTGTCGCATAAAGTCAACACATTTTTATCTTTTTATATATATTTTTTTCTCATTGTTTTTACACAACTATATATTGTATTTACATACTTATCCACATACCATCTATTGCTTATGTACTTTTCTCTTTTATGCATTATTACACCGGTTTAAGCTACAGTATATTTTCTATCAGCTTTATGACAGGATTGTTTTCATACAGATACTTAAGCATCATAGAATCATTTATATATGCTGTCATTGTCTGTCCCATTTCAGATGCAGCAAATAATGATGTCAGGGCAAGGAGCAGCCATACGATGACCATTCCCTTAATAAAACCTACTGCAAAGCCTGCAATCCGGTTCACAGTGCCAATAACAGGCACCCTTTCTATTTTCCTGATGATGTGACGGACTATGTATGCCACTATTCCCAGCAAAAAAATTACTATAAAAAAAGACAAACCTGTCATAATGGCATTTGTAAGCTGTGCGGATATGGTGTCGTATGCTCCGGATTGCTGCAGCAATATGTTTGCCATATCAAAATCTCCTGTGGCTTTTTGTCCCTGTGCAGCTATTTGTTTTTCAATACCGTTTAAAATTACGGGCTCTATTCCTGTCTGTGATAATATCTGATCCCTGACATATGGGGCTGCCATGGTTGATGCAGCAAGCATTACTATCCAGGCTGCAAGCGAATATACCATGCGAAGCACACCTCTTGTGTAGCCTCTCACCACATTCCACGCAATAATACATATTACCGCAATTAACAGCCAATTCATTTCAGTCTCACCTCGTCCATTGCGCCGTCATAGATGAAGATATAGTTATTCATACCCGATTTATACATCACCTTGTACAGTTTATTGTCAAATGTATGATAGAATTTCTTAACTCCGTGTATGGTGTATATCTCACATGCTGTGTCTCCTGTGACGCACACCTCGTTATTGCTGTCAAACTCTATACTATTGTAGGCAATAGCTGTGTCGTTTCCATAAGCATCTTACCGTTAAAATCATAAAGCTTGATATGACTGGTGCAATTTTTATCATTGTTGGAGTATGCTACTCCTATATATTTATTATTGTAAAATACGCTGTCTATCAGCTTTTCCAGCTTAATAGTCTGCTTGAGCTTTGGCTTCTGGCTTCCGTCAAATACCATAATATTCTGATCTGAAACTGCTATCATCCTGCTGTCGGAAACATATGCTATTTCAGGTATGAGCTGATTCTCATACTTGTAGGTGCCGACATTGTTGTCTATCTCATTTTGTCCTACTGATCCAAAATTGTAAAAGGATATAACGCTGTCCGTCTTTCCTCCGGATACATCTATCATATCTACAGCCAGTTTTTTAGCATCATATGAAAGAGCTATATCAACAGGTATGTTCTTCTGTTCTCCGAAAAACTCACCACTTGCCAGCTCTTTTCCGTTTACATCATACAGCTTTACATAATAATTTTCATTCTCACTGACAAGCACTGCCACTGTGCCCTGGCTTGCTATGCAGCTTTTATGATGGGCCACGATGTTCCTATTTCTTTTTTTACCCCCTTCTTGTCCATGATATAGAGGTCTGTTCCACCCATGTCATAGATAGTCATAAAACTTTCGCATGTGACTACCTGTGGCGATGACATCTCAAATGCCTGGTTCCATATACGGTTTCCGTCTGATGCTGTATACAATACACCATCATTGCTGTACTCCACTACCGCTCCGCAGAAATCCACGAACGACACCGCACTCTTGTCCTTCTGCTCCACGCTGCTTTTGACGTCAAATGACTTGTAGGTGCGCAGCGCCATCCACAACCATACTATAAGAAATAAAGCCACGACTGCTGCCACGACTATTATTATTCTTTTTGCTATTTTTCTTCTATGCTTTCGTATTTTCTCCTCGAGCTCGTCCAAATCGGTCTCGACAGTTTTAAAGTCTGATTTCTGTGCCATAATCTTATCCTTTTGTCTACTTCCAAAATATTTGTTACTTGTCAGTATACCATTCACCGGATATTTTTTCCACTGGAATTAAATCTTCTTCTGTGGACATGGCAGGAAGTGTCTCCTTTTTGTCTATTGTGCCGCTCATTCCAGCGCCGGCTTTAAGCCCGATAAGCACTATAAGCACTGCTATCGCTGCAATCATCACTACAGATGCAAACGAACCCTTGCGCTCTTCTTTTCCTGCCTCCATGGCTTTTCTGTACCGGCCGCGTTCTTTCGATATGCTGCCAAATTCCTCAGGAAACGTCACATTGATCCTGTCATCTGCCGAAGCTCTTCTATGCATCCGGCTGTAGCTGCTTTGGGCCGCTGTGTCAGTGTCCTCATACCGGCTGCTGCTTTTATTATTGTCATCGTCATTACTATAACTGTCAATTTTATTATTGTTGTTTGCATTACTATAGCTGTAGGTTTTATTGCATGTGTCAGTTTCATTATAGCTATCAGCACTATCACAATGCTCATTCATGCGGTAATATACAAAAAATCCTGTCTTTTTCTTCAGATGATTATTCTTTTTGATAAAGAAGTTTTCCTCCTGCTCGGTCCTGTTCAAAAGGAACATAAGCTGATGAGCGCCGCCAAAGTGCTCCCTGTGTATATTTTCAAGCATGGGTGTTGGCTCAGCCGGAAAATCCTCCTGCCTGAATGCCCATCCGACGATAATCAGCTCCTCGTAGCTTTTCTTTATCTCCGCAAACACTCTGCTCCATACCTTGTTGGTCCAAAGAGGCGCATTTTTGTCAAACTCCATATCATATACTGCAATCGCCGCCTCCACAAATGTGGCATACCTGCCTCCGCTGCTCTCCGTATGCCCCATAAGTACAAAAACCTCTTTATCCTTAAAGCCCTCTGTCTTTATGCGCTTGTACGCTTTCTCCGATATGTAAACCCGGCCCTCATCCGCCGGTGTGCCAATCTGCCTGACGTTGTTCGTCACAATATCTATCATGCCAGCCTCCTTTTTCGGTCAGCATAGCACTTGCAAAATGTAAATTTATGCAATATTATGCGATTATAAATATATATTGTATTAAATGCCATAAATCACACTTAAAATAGCCGTCAAGCCGCATCCCCAAAAATAATTTACCAATTACACATAATCTGTCAGTACACTGTCAAATTATTTAGTTAATCACTAATGAAAAAAGGACGCATGAACCCATGCGCCCGACTTTTCCCATATGAAGCAGTCAATTGCTTCGCACTCGACACCCTATAATCCACCGGAAAGCGTACAGTATATTCTGAAGAAAACAATATGAACTGCCGCAGGGTTCCATTATGTAAAATAGCAAGAATGACTAAACTCATTCAACACGCTATCCACACGAAATCCTGCGGCTGACTTCATATTTTTTCTGAGGAATATACTGTACGCTGCACCGGTGAGCACAGCCCCCAAGTGCGAAGTAACAAACCTACTTCATATAATTCTTTACTTTGTTGTAGATGCCCTCTGCATCCAGTCCATACTTGTGGATAAGCTCCACTGCCGGTCCTGACTCGCCGAAGCGGTCCTCTACACCGATACGCAGAAGCTTTGCAGGCTGCTCCTCACAGAGTACCTCTGCCACAGCACTTCCGAGTCCTCCATTGATAGAGTGCTCCTCTACTGTGACTGCCTTGCCTGTCTTTGATACAGATTTAACAATCAGCTCTCTGTCGATTGGCTTGATTGTATGGATATTGATAACCTCAGCATCTATGCCGTCTGCTGCGAGCATTTTTGCTGCCTCAAGTGTCTCTGATACCTCAAGTCCTGTTGCAAATATAGATACATCCTTGCCTTCCCCCAGTACGATACCCTTTCCGATTTCAAACTTGTAGTCCGGTGTATCGTTGATTACAGCACTGCAAGTCTGCCGAATCTAAGGTATACAGGGCCCACATGGTCATATGCTGCCTTTACTGCGGCTCTTGCCTCCACATCGTCTGATGGGTTTATTACAACCATGCCCGGGATTCTCTCATGAGCGAAAGGTCCTCGAGGCACTGATGTGTAGCTCCGTCCTCACCTACAGAGATTCCTGCATGTGTGGCACCTATCTTGACATTGAGATGAGGATATCCGATTGAGTTTCTTACCTGGTCATAGTTTCTGCCTGCTGCAAACATGGCAAATGAGCTGATAAAAGGCACCTTGCCGCATGTAGCAAGTCCTGCTGCGATACCTGTCATATTGCACTCTGCGATTCCGCAGTCCCAGTGACGCTCAGGAAACTCCTTCTGGAATATACAGGTCTTTGTGGCACCTGCAAGGTCAGCATCAAGTACAATAAGGTCATCGTGTGCTTTTCCAAGCTCTACGAGTGCGTTTCCGTAGCTATCTCTTGTAGCGATTTTCTTTACTTCTGACATAATGCTTCACCTGCCTTTTCTAAGTCTGCCATTGCGATTTCATACTCCTCGTCATTTGGAGCCTTTCCATGCCATCCTGCGGCATTTTCCATGAAGGATACGCCTTGCCCTTTACAGTCTTTGCGATAATGGCTGTAGGCATACCCTTTGTCTCACGAGCTTCCTTGAAGGCTGCCCTGATCTGGTCGAAATCGTTGCCGTCGATATTGATTACGTGGAAATTGAATGCCTCAAACTTCTTGTCGATTGGGTATGGTGAGCATACATCCTCAACAGAACCGTCTATCTGGAGATTGTTGTTGTCAACGATAACTACGAGATTGTCGAGCTTGCGGTGGCCTGCCCACATGGCTGCCTCCCAGATCTGTCCCTCCTGAATCTCGCCATCTCCTGTGAGTGTGTATACACGGTAATCCTTCTTGTCATATTTTCCTGCTGCAGCCATTCCTACTGCGACAGATACACCCTGTCCGAGAGAGCCGCTTGACATATCAATGCCAGGGATGTGCTTCATATCAGGATGTCCCTGCAGATATGAGCCTGTATGACGGAGTGTCTTTAAATCCTCCTTTGGAAAATATCCTTTCTCTGCAAGTGTAGAGTAAGTCCCGGTGCTACGTGTCCCTTTGAGAGCACGAAACGGTCCCTGTCCTCCCATTTAGGATTAGTAGGGTCTACATTCATCTCCTCAAAATACAAATATGTAAAAATATCTGCTGATGAAAGTGATCCACCCGGATGTCCGGATTTGGCACTGTGAACTGCTGTCACAATGTCCTTGCGAATTTCATTCGCCATCTTCTCAAGTTCAAGATTGTTCATGATGTCTCCTTCTATCATTTATATCTCTGTTCTTCCTGAAGCGCCCTAAGCAGGGTCACCTCGTCAATATATTCCAAATCGCCTCCTACGGGAACTCCGCTTGCGATTCGTGTCACTTTGATGCCGGTAGGCTTGATGAGCTTGCTGATATACATGGCCGTAGTCTCGCCCTCCAGGCTTGAATTGGTCGCTATAATGACCTCATTTACGTCTTTTTCAAGGCGAACCATGAGCTCCTTCAGACGAATATCCGCCGGACCTATGCCAAGCATTGGTGAAATTGCGCCACCAAGCACATGATACACTCCCTCATATTTACCGGTCTTTTCGTATGCCACAAGATCCCTCGTATTCTCAACAACCATGATGGTCTTGTGGTCTCTTGCCGCATCCTTGCAGATGGGGCATAGCTCGTCATCTGTGAGTGTATAGCAGCATTTGCAGTATCTGACATGCTCCTTCGCATCGATTATGGCGTCAGAGAGCGATTTTGCCTGCTCCTTTGGCATATTTATGATATGAAATGCCAGTCTCTGCGCTGTCTTGGCTCCGATTCCCGGAAGCTGTGACAGCTCCTCTATTAGTTTTGATATCTCACTGCTGTAAAAATCCATTAAAACAGACCGCCACCCAGGCCACCGGTAATTTTGGACATAGATGCCTGTGACTGCTCATCAATCTGGCGAAGCGCCTCATTGGTTGCTGCCATGATGAGATCCTCGAGCATCTCGATATCGTCAGGATCCACTACCTCCTCAGATAATTTGACCTTTGTGATTTCCTTTTTTCCAGAAACAGTGACTTCGACTGCTCCGCCGCCTGCCTTTGCTGTAACCTCAGCATCCTCAAGCTGCTTCTGAGCCTCCTCCATCTGACGCTGCATCTTCTGCGCCTGTTTCATAAGATTGTTCATGTTTCCCGGCATTCCTCCAGGGAATCCACCTCTTCTTGCCATTCTGGCGTCCTCCTTGTTTTTAATGGGCTAATCCCAGCCCTGTTTATAACTTAGTTTTCTTCCTCTATATCAAAATTTATCATATCTGTCAAGTCCACAACCGCTTCCTTTGCACTGACTGCGGAATTATTTTTCTTGACCGTCACCTCGACTTTTTTGCCTATACGCTTTTCTATAAGCGAAGCCAGCGTATCCATACAGCCTGCACGGTTTTCAGAGAGATACTCATATGCATTCTCATCATCAAACATTAAAATCAGGTCAGAGGAATTGCCAAGCGATGTCACAGCCTTGTTCAGATAAACCTTTGATGTTGCTCCCATCTCCGAAAGTATGGATTTCCAGTGCTTCATGAGCTCTGAGATATCCTGTGGTATTGCTTTGGGAAGCTCCTTTTTCACTATAGGCCCGCTTGCTGCGGCCTGCTGCATATCCTGTGTCTGCGCAGCCTGTGCCGCTACAGGTATACCATTTTCAAGCTTTTTCTCTATGCTGTTTATGCGGTCAAGCACCGAATCATAGCTCTTTTCCATCTGCGGCCTGCACAGCTTTATTATGGCTATCTCGACCATAATACGCTTTTGCGATGCAAACTTTACCTGGCTGGACAGCTCGGAAAATACCCTGATGTACCTGATGAGTGTCTCAGGCTTTACAAGCGCTGCCTCTTCCTTAAGTGCCTCAAGATTGTCCTTTGAGATGTCGAGCACCTCCTCCATATCGTCGGAGCTCTGCAAAAGCAACAGATTCCTCATATACCAGGTGAAATCATTGACAAGCTGCGACAGCTCCCTGCCCTCATCTATGAGCTCGCCCAGTATGCGGATGGCGCCTGTCACATCCTCGTCGAGTATGCGCCTTAAGAGCCTTGAAAACACCTCTGTGTCCACCGCTCCAAGCACCTCGAGTACATTTTCATAGGTGAGCTTCTCACCCAGATGGAAAGCAATGCACTGGTCAAGAAGACTTAACGCATCTCTCATGGAGCCGTCTCCTGCCTTGGCCACGTACCTTATGGCGCGCTCCTCAACCTCCACCTGCTCCTGCTCCATCAAATCGCTGAGTCTGGATGCAATCGTATCTATGGAAATCCTGTGGAAATCATAGCGCTGGCATCTGGACAGGATAGTAATCGGTATCTTGTGTGCTCGGTGGTCGCCAGTATAAATATAACATAGCTCGGCGGCTCCTCAAGTGTTTTTAAAAGTGCATTGAAGGCTCCTGCCGAAAGCATGTGAACCTCGTCGATGATATAGACCTTGTACCTGCCCTCTGTCGGGCGGTATGTGACCTCCTCACGAATCTGTCTGATATTGTCCACGCCGTTGTTTGACGCTGCATCTATCTCTATGACATTCATGGATGAGCCCTCAGTGATTGCCCTGCACGACGGACATTCGCCGCACGGGCTTCCGTCTACAGGGTGCTCACAGTTGACTGCCTTTGCAAATATCTTGGCCACAGTGGTCTTTCCCGTACCTCTCGTACCGCAAAATAAATAGGCATGCCCTATTCTGTCAGCTTTTATCTGGTTTTTCAGTGTTGTTACAATGTGTTCCTGTCCCTTTACGTCCTCGAACTCCTGTGGACGGAACTTACGGTATAGGGCCTGATAAGACACGCCTTTTCACCTTCCTTATATCTAATATTGCTGCTTAATCTCCGAAGCAGATGCCGGTGCGCTTTGCTTCCTTGATCATCTGGCTCTTTGGATCTACAGTCTTAAGCTTTCCTGCTACGTCGGCAAGCGGAACCCTCTTTGTCTGTCCGTTTACCATGCTATCATGCAGCCGTAATCCTCATCATGATGGCCTTTGCTGCTGCTGAGCCAAGACGTGTACAAAGCACTCTGTCGTAAGGACATGGGCTGCCGCCTCGCTGTGTATGTCCCGGAACTGCCACTCTGACCTCAAGACCGAGTCTTTCGCTGATGCGGTCTGCAACCTCGTATGATACTGACGGGTATTTGCTCTTTGCAAGCTTCTTCCTGTATTCCTTTTTGGAAAGGGCTGCATCCTCCTTGGAGATGGCTCCCTCTGCTACTGCAAGAATGGTAAAGCCCTTGCCCTCCTTTGTTCTCTTGTGGATGGCATCTACGACCTTGTCAATATCGTATGGTATCTCAGGAAGCAGAATGATGTCTGCACCGCCCGCAACACCTGCGTACAGTGTGAGCCAGCCTACCTTGTGGCCCATAACCTCAACGATAAATACACGGTTGTGGGATGCTGCTGTGGTGTGGATGCAGTCGATTGCATCTGTAGCTATATTGATCGCGCTCTGGAAGCCAAAGGTCACATCTGTGCCGTAGATATCATTGTCGATTGTCTTTGGCAGATGAATGATATTAAGTCCCTCTTCCCTGAGAAGATTGGCTGTCTTTTGTGTGCCGTTTCCGCCCAGAATAACGAGACAGTCAAGACCAAGCTTCTTGTATGTGTTTTTCATGGCTGCAACCTTGTCCAGTCCGTTCTCATCCGGCACTCTCATAAGCTTAAAAGGCTGTCTTGATGAGCCGAGTATTGTGCCGCCCTTTGTCAGGATGCCCGAAAAATCCTTTGATGTGAGTATTCTGTAGTTCTCATATATGAGTCCCTTGTACCCGTTCTCAAAGCCGTAAATCTCAAGCTCGTCGATATTGTGTGCCAGCGCCTTTACCACACCTCTCATGGCTGCGTTAAGTGCCTGGCAGTCTCCTCCGCTGGTAAGCATTCCAATTTTCTTCATTGCTGCTTCCTCCTTATGCATTATTATGATTGTCTTTTATTATGCTAATCCCTGTACTCCTTATCCTTCTCCTCCTCGCGGAGCCTATCCTCCTCATTCATGACTTTCTGAAAATACGCTCAAAAATAAACTCATAGGTGAGTGCTGCGCCGACAGGAAGTATGAAAATGAGTGGAATAATAATCCATGCAAGTATAAGTGATACCACAAGTATCACTATGACCAATAATGTCCACGGCAGGTTGGCGATAAGAATGAGTATTGTATTCTTAAGGGTTATCTTTGTGACCTGCTCAAATCGTGAAATATACGCTGATGTGTATATGGCCCAGGCTGCGGCAATAAGTGCCATTATGATGAACACGATGGAGAAGGTTCCCCACTGATTGCCTGTCTTAAGACCTGACCACGTAATATAAATATCTCCCAAAAGCACGATAAGTATTATAAGCTGTACCAGCCATGCCTTGGTGGCCTGCTTGAAATTTACCTTAAACGCATGCCAGTAGCCTCTCCACACATAGCCCTCATCGTGATGGATGACACGGCGCGATGTATCGTAAAGTGCTGTGGATGCCGCTCCTATTGTAAAAACAGGTATGCATGATATGATCCAGCAAAAGCTCAAAATAACCATATCTACCAGTTTGTTTAATGCTCTGAAAAATTTGTTGTCTATGTTGAAAATGCCCATAATGCCCTCCTATATCCTGTGGTGCTCTCTGTTTTGTTCTCTCTTTTTCTCATAGCGTTCTTCACGCTGCCTCTTCCTCTCCTCAGGTGTGAGGCGTTCCTTTTTCCTGCCGATATAGATATTCCACTTAAGATATGCCTCCTGGGCATTTCTTGACTTGTAGATGATATTTTTCTCCTCACCTACTATATCTGTGATGCTGTACCAGCCTTTATCGTACATGAACTCTGACTGCTTATCATCGAAGTCCTTGGTTCCCAGCACAAATTTGTGTATTGCATGCTGCTGTCCCATGTAATCCTGTCCTCCTTGTTGTAATTTTATTTTATAGCCACCTTGTCCAGTACATAGTCAACTGCCTGCCTAAGGTGCTTATCATTCTTATACTGCTCAGTTTCCTTAAGCTTTAGAGCTTCTTCTCTGGTGAACATATCACGCAGTACCACTCGGTGATGCTCTACCGGTATATATGACACCTTGTCCTCAAACACAGGCTTAAGCACATAGTACGGCACCGCCTTTTCTCTCTTAGATGCCGCAAGCGATACTATGTTGTCAACCACGCATACGCCAAGGGTTTCACTATATATAATCTGTTTCTTTTGAAACATGCTTTTACCTCCGTATTTACATACACATCTATAATATCACAGACAGCGTTCTTTTTCAAAAACATTTTATCTGGCATTTATTTTTTTATCTTTCTGGTCATAGAAATATGGTCAGACGCATGTATACTTATCCTATATTGGCCTACAACTGTACATTTGTGGTGCGACATTCACATGTAACATACGCTTTCATAATTTCTTAGCCTAGTGGGAGTAAATGTCGCCGCAAATGAACATAAAAAATTCAGCCAAAAAATTTGGAGGATATATGAAGAAAGCAGCCGTTTTTAACGATTTGTCCGGCTTTGGAAAATGCTCTCTGACAGCCGCAATTCCGGTACTGTCCGCGCAGGGCGTACAGTGCTGTCCCATGGCATCAGCAGTGCTGACAAACCAGACAGGATATGAATATCATAAATGCACAGACCTGACAGCCATGATTAAGGACTACATCGACAACTGGCAGAAAAATAATGCTCATTTTGACGGCATTTACAGCGGTTTCATGACAGGCTCAAAGCAGATTGAGCTTTTTATGGATTTTTTGGATGTATTTTATGAGGAAAACACAATGCTGCTCGTGGACCCTGTGATGGGTGATGACGGCAGAACCTACGGCATATACTCTGCCGCTCTTTTGGATGGCATGAAGGCGCTTTCCAGAAAGGCCGATGTCATCACACCAAATCTGACCGAGGCATGCCTTTTGGCAGACTATGATATCGAAAAGGTATACAGCGACACGAGAAAGGATGTGCTCCTGCCACTTGCGACAGAGATAAGCGAGAAGCTGCGAGACCTGTCCGGCAAAAATCAGGATGTCATCATCACCGGTATCAAATGCAGAGATGATAAGTCTCCCTTTATCTACAATCTCGTGACTACCGCAAACGGTACTACAACCCACAGATCACACTTTTTCGACGTGAGCTTTTCCGGCACCGGCGATCTGTTTGCATCTGTTATATGCGGAAGCAGGCTGAACGGATTTTCCACAGAGGAGGCCGCAGAGCGCGCCGGAAAATTCCTGTATGACAGCATCGCAGATACCATGAATGATGACACCGCACCGAATGACGGAGTGAATTTCGAGAAGTTTTTGCGGGAGCTGATGTGATGTTTATGTGATTCTTATCACCCTTTGCAGAAAATTTATCGGATTATCAATTGAGCTCTTAAATCAGGCTTAACACAACACAAAGGAGAACATATTTTTATGAACTCACAGGTTAAAAAACTCACATTTACTGCCCTCATGGCAGCCATGATTACTATTTTTACAGCATATATATGCCACATTCCGGTTGGACAGAATGGCGGATATATTCATTTTGGCGATAGCCTTATCTATATCGCAGCGTGCCTCCTTCCATGGCCGTATGCAATGACAGCCGCAGCTATCGGCGGTGGCATGGCAGATTTGCTGACCGCACCTATCTGGGCGCCTGCAACAATCATCATAAAGGCACTCATATCCATCCCGTTTACCAACAAATCAGATAAAATTGTGACCGTGAGAAATGTAGTATCGACAATCATAGCTTTCGCAATTTCCGCAACCGGCTATGCCATTACAGAGGCCTTTATCACATATGGCTTCACTAAGCAGGCCTTCACCGGTCTCATCGCAATAATTCCGGTTTCTGTTCCGGGAAGCTGTATACAAAGCGGTGGAAGTGCTATAATATTTGTTATTCTTGGACTGGTACTTGATAAAATCGGATTCAAGAGAAGATTTTTCACATTGGAGGAGACTAAATAATGGCTGATATAATCTATACATATAAGAACGAGGTTTATGCAAATATCACAAATAAATGCGACTGCGCTTGTACATTCTGTATACGCTCTCAGAAGGATGCCATTGGCGATGCAACAACGCTCTGGCACAAAGTTGATCCGACATACAACGAAATAATCGCCGCAATTGATGCATTTGATTTACAGGCTATGAGGAATTCGTCTTCTGCGGCTACGGTGAACCAACCTGCGCGCTGGATATCCTTGAGAAAACAGCTAAATATGTGAAGGAAAAGTATAAGCTTCCTATCCGCGTAAACACTAACGGACTAGGAAATCTCTATCACGGAAGAGATATCGTGCCGGAGCTTGCTGAGTATATTGATTCGGTTTCCATCAGCTTGAATGCTGCAAATGCCGAGGAATACAATAAGGTCACAAGACCAACCTTTGACAATGCTTATGAGGCTATGCTGGATTTTGCTGAGGAATGCAACCGCATGATCAAGCATACACAGCTTTCTATCGTGGATGTGCTCCCTGAGGAGGATATAAAAACCTGTCAGCAGATTGCTGATGAGAGGGGTATTCATCTGAAGATACGTCATTTTTCGAATTAAGAATAGAGTATAAAAATACCCAGTTCCATTATAAAATATAGTTATAACGGAAACTGGGTATTTATAGGTGATAACATATTATCACTGCACTATAGATACTCCCCAAGCATTTCACTAACACAATCTCTTATATTCAGTGCGGTTTTCCTTGCCATTGTCATATTTAATCCAATTTTTGCAACCGCGAGAATATCATCCAGTTCCGGATTTACACCATTTCCATTTACCGTGGTAGCATGCTCTCCACCGATTGAATTACTGTAGGTGAGGTCATACGCCGGTGACAATTTCCAGCTACATTCATCTTCATCATACAGATAAGTAAAATTCTTCGAATGGTCATCCCTGTTATGCGCATACACATTAAAGCACATAAGTCTATACAATTTTTCACACTCTTCCATAGATTTGGTAAGCTGGAGTGTAAGCTGCATCAGAATATCATAATCGAGATTTGGTATTCTGTGAGATGTTTCTAAAAGTCCCTCAAACGGATCTATCTTTGGTATAAAAACTTTTTTCTCCAAAGGCAGTGGAAAAGGCTTATGGAAAATCCATTTGCCAGCCAGTTACTGTCATACTCAAACGCAGCCAGACGATTTTGGTACAAAGCAATCGTTCCGACGAGTCTTTCATGATAAAAGACTTCCAGCTTATTTAGTCTGTTCATTAATTACCTCCTCGATAGACGCAAAAGGCACATTATTAAACAAGTCTTCAAGTTCGTTCTCCACATCAAGAGCTATAGCAATTTTGGTCAAAGATTGCAGGGATATCTCGCCGCTCTGCTCAAATCGCTTAAGTGAACCAAGACTTACACCTGACCTTGCAGCTAATTGCTTTTGAGTGATTTTCTTTCTTTTGCGCAAGCGTACTATTTTTTGTGCAATGTCGTTATTTATTTCTGTCCATGTTTTTTGATATAAGTTAATCATGCTAATATATTATCCCTTTTGGCATTTTATCAAGATATAACTAATATATTATCCCTAAATATTCATAACTCCAAAACCAAAAAATGTAAATAATAAGCTGAGAATCAAAAAACAAAGGAAAAAGTTTATGGTATTTTAAAGAATCAATTGAATTATATGCAAAAAAGACACCGCATGGGTGTCTTTTTCGCTATCATAATATACTTTATTAATCTTTGAAAAGATCTGTTGAGTAGTATCTGTCTCCGCTGTCAGGAAGAAGTGCTACGACTGTCTTGCCCTTGAACTCCGGTCTCTTTGCTACCTCGATTGCTGCATAGAGAGCTGCTCCTGAAGAAATACCTACAAGTACGCCCTCCTCTTTTGCGATAATCTTTCCGTACTCAAATGATGCCTCATTTGATACAGGGATAATCTCATCATATACCTCTGTATTTAATGTGTTTGGTACGAAGCCTGCTCCGATTCCCTGAATCTTGTGTGCCCCGGCTTTTCCTGTTGAAAGCACTGCTGATGTCTCAGGCTCTACTGCGATAATCTTTACATCAGGATTCTTGCTCTTTAAGTACTCACCTGTTCCTGTGATTGTTCCGCCTGTTCCAACTCCGGCTACGAATGCATCTACCTGTCCGTCTGTATCGTTCCAGATCTCAGGACCTGTTGTCTTTCTGTGTGCTCCGGGTTTGCAGGGTTCTCAAACTGCTCCGGAATGAAGCTGTCAGGAATCTGCTCATGAAGCTCCTCTGCCTTGGCGATAGCTCCCTTCATACCCTTTGTTCCGTCTGAAAGCACGAGTTCTGCGCCATATGCCTTGATTATGTTTCTTCTCTCGATGGACATTGTCTCAGGAAGAACGATGATAATCTTATATCCCTTTGCTGCTGCGATTGCTGCAAGTCCGATTCCTGTATTTCCTGATGTTGGCTCAATGATTGTTGAGCCCGGCTTGAGCTTTCCGTCTCTCTCTGCCTGCTCGATCATCTCTTTTGCGATTCTATCCTTTACTGATCCTGCCGGGTTGAAGTACTCAAGCTTTGCAAGAAGTCTTGCCTCAAGTCCGTATGCCTTCTCTACGTGTGTAAGCTCTACGAGCGGTGTATTTCCAATAAGTCCTAATGTTCCCTGATAAATGTTTGACATGTTTGTGTCCTCCTTGATGCCATTGTAATGTTAATGCTTTGTTTTAATCTCCTATATTCATACTGTATTTGTATGAATTAATTGTTGATATAAATATACCCCATGAATCCCTATCTGTCAACAGGAATTTATGGGGTTTTCAATATTTTATTTTATGCCCTGTTATAATATTCTCTTAGATAATGAGCTTATTGAGTAAAAAGAAAAGCACCTATACGGTGCTAATCTTCATAATGAAATTTACAGGAATATATTATGAGATTTGGTTACTATCAAAGTTATATGTAAGTCTGTGTTCGTCCGTTATCCGTCTGCTACATACTTTCCTATACTTTAACGGTTCAGGCTTACCGATTCCTTCTAATAGGCCATCACGATCTATACTCTTTATAAGCTCGTTAATCCGCTTTACAATCTTTTTATCTTCCTTCTGCCAGTCCGTGTACTGCTGCCATGCAGTTGGAGTAAATACTACATTCATTGTTCGTATGCTCCTAACTCATCTACTGTCTTTGTAATAAAACCACCTGCTTCGGCTTCAGCCATAGATTTATCCAGCATAGCAAGGTATTCAGCATTTCTCTTGGCTTTCATAATCTCATTGTATTCAGATTCCGACATCATCACTATGTTTTCATTCTTTGGTCTTGATACAATCAATGTTTCTCCTCTGAAAACCTTATCACATAACGATTTGAAATTTTCTCTTACATCCATACTCTTTACAGCTAACATATTTAGCACCTCATTTCCGTACAAAAAATCGTATGTTTTTTCGTACTTTTATTTTATGCTATTATTATTCACTTGTCAACAGATCTTATGCAGAAAAATATTAAACGTATAGTTTTATCTCAGGCAAACAGATCATCCATCGTAACAACCGACTGCAGCTCCTGCGAATACGAGTTCTCCACTACACCATAGGTTGTAATAAGTGTTGGGTATATCGCATACTTTGTACCGGAAACCACTCTCAGATCACTTATTTTATTCCTAATGCTCCTGTCCACTTTCTCCGTTATGGTATACTCTGACTGCGAATATTTCATCTCGCACAAATTAATCACCTGATCTTTTCTGGCAATCAGCATATCAATCTGTGAGCCGAAAATGCCATTATCCGGATCTGATTTGCAGTACCACGAATTTACCTCTGTCAGCACTCCCGAAATACCCAGTTTAAACTTAATCTGATCTACATGCTCCATGCACACTCTTTCAAACGCCAGCCCCAGCCATGTATTCACTGCGGGCGTATTAATCTGGTTCGTCCAAAAATGCTCATCTGTCGGTTCTGATTTCAAAAATTTGAAATAAAACAATGTAAAGTAATCCATCAACTGGTATATCGCATTTTTCTTTTTCATCCCAAATGCATTGTACTTGCGAATAAATCCACAGCTTTCAAGCTCTTCGAGCTTCGTTGTCAGATCTCCCGAATTAGGTATTTTGGTCGCTGTAATGATTTCTTCCCTTGTCATTCCAACCTTTTTAGTCCCAAGAGCTTCTATTATTTTACATAATTCTCCGGTTTTTGAATACAGAAGCATATAAATACTTAAATTCATCGCGCAGAGGCGCATCCTTTTCAAACAATATACTATCAATATTCTGCGAAAGGCTTAATCCCTTTTTCAAAAATCCCCAATAGTAAGGTACTCCGCCAAAAATCATATAATACTGCAATATCTGATTTCTGTTTAATGCCAGCCCGGCAGCTTTTACATACGCTTCACACTCCCTGAGGCAGAATGTGCGCAGATGTATCTGCTCTGTCAATCTGTTATACAATCCTCCTTTGTTGTGTACGACCTTTGATAGCATCCATGATGTGGCTGACGCGCACACTATAAGGACTATATCTTTCCTTGCAGAAGCAAATCCATTCCAGAAATTCTCCAAAGCAACCATAAGATCACTCTTTTGTGTGTCCATCCACGACAGCTCATCAATAAATATTATTTTCTTCTTTTCACTCGACAATCTTATGACATCCTTTAATGCTTCAAATGCCTCAAGCCAGTTTTTGGGCTGCTTTTTCACTTCATACCCTGCATCTTTTAGAGATGACGTAAACGCATATATCTGCTCCTTCATTCCTCCCTCTGACAGACCGGCATGCTGAAATGCAAATCTATAGCCAAAAGCCTCACGTATCAGAAAGGTCTTTCCCACTCTCCTTCGCCCGTATACTGCCACAAAATGTGAGCTATCATCATTTTGTATATCATGCAATAAATGTAATTCTTTTTCTCTACCTACAAGCATCCTGCACCTCCAACCAAAATATATTATATTGCTATACTCTTCTTAATCTCTGTTTTTTATACACTTTAAGTAAAGTATAACGGTATTTTGGACAAAAAACAAGTCAAAACGCAAATATAACTCTTCTAATCTTATAAAAAATAGTAGATTAAGAAGAGTATACGTTGTTTAATTTTAATATTTATTTGTAATAACACATTAAATTCGTGATTCCAAATGGTCTAAGATCATATTGGTAAATCTCCCCATTAAATTCACCAGATTTTCTTCCCGAGTCTGACAGACATATGACATATTTTCCCATCCTTCAAATATATGATACGATTAACTCTATCCACGCTTTCTATACTAAAATCAATAACTTAATAGAGCAGACGGCATTTTAGTTATGCTGTCTGCTCTATTATAATATATTCGCGACTATTCAAAAGTCCTGCTAATTTACCATCATCTTTTCAATTGTTCCACCGCACAGTACATGCCCATCCTGATAGAATACCGCTGCCTGCCCCGGTGTCATGGCGCGCTGTGCTCGTCAAATACGCATTTTATCATGCCGTTTTCCATAGGGGTAAGTGTACAGTCAGCTCCCCTGTGAGAGTAGCGTACCTTTCCTATACTGCGGGTGTCCGGTGTGATGTGCTCCTGTGCCATATAGTTTATATCGCTGATATAACAGGTGTCTGAGAAAAGTGACTCATTTGTGCTGATTACGACCTCATTTGTTGCCGGACGCAGCTCCTTTACGAATAAAGGTGTTGCGGCTGTAATTCCAAGCCCCTTGCGCTGTCCGATAGTATAGTGGATGAGGCCTTATGACGGCCTAGAATATTGCCCGATTCATCCACGAAATTTCCCGGCTCATAGGTTTTGCCTGTTTCATTCTCGATGAATGAGGCATAGTCGTGATCCGGCACGAAGCATATGTCCTGGCTGTCGCTCTTGTGCGCTACCGGCAGACCTGCTTCCTCTGCGATACGGCGGATTTGTGGCTTTTCATACTCTCCCACAGGCATTAGCGTGCGACGAAGCTGCTCCTGTGTCAGATTGTAAAGCGCATATGTCTGGTCCTTTTCCGCTGTGACTGAGTTGGCTATGGTGTATCTGCCGTTTGGAAGCTGTGCTATGCGGGCATAATGGCCTGTTGCTATATAGTCTGCTCCTATCTCGAGCGAGCGGTGAAGCAGCGACTCCCATTTCACATAACGGTTGCAGGCGATACACGGATTTGGCGTGTATGCACGCTCATATTCGGACACGAAATAGTCTATGACGTATTTCTTGAAATCAGCCTTGAAGTTCATCACATAATACGGAATATCTAGCACTGCTGCCACTCGTCTGGCGTCCTCCACTGCGGATAGCCCACAGCAGCCGCCCTCCTGTGACTGTTTAAATACATCCTCGTCCTGCCATATCTGCATTGTGACTCCGATGACATCGTATCCCTGTTCCTTTAATAAATATGCCGCTACTGACGAATCCACTCCGCCCGACATTCCTACTACAACCTTCTTTTTCATTAATAGTCTTCCTCAGGCGCCTCTTCCTTCTCGCTGATATCGTTTACAGCTTCTCAAGTCCCTCGATCTTGATGCCGTTTTTCTCTGCGTAATCCCAGAGTGCCGCATGGATTGCCTCTCTGCGAGAAGTGAGCAGTGTACCTTTACAGGTGGAAGTCCGTCAAGTGCCTCCATAACTGCCTTGTTTGTAACCTCAAGCGCCTCCTGGATTGTCTTGCCCTTTACGAGCTCTGTTGCCATACTGCTTGTTGCAACTGCTGCGCCACATCCGAAGGTCTTGAATTTTGCCTCCTGAATAATGCCGTTGTCATCTATATCCAGATACATTCTCATGATGTCTCCGCACTTTGCGTTTCCTACTGTGCCGACACCACTTGGATTCTCCATCTCTCCTACGTTTCTTGGATGGTTAAAATGGTCCATTACCTTTTCACTGTATGCCATGTCCTTAGTTCCTCCTAATTTTCATGTATATATTAATGTTGTGATAGTCACTATAATTTTTGACCTGATCATTTATGCCTCAGATTTACCGTTTTTCTTTACAAAATCCTCGTATAACGGTGACATGCTTCTGAGCCTTGCTATGATTTCCTTTAACTTGTCCACTGTATAGTCAATATCCTCAAGAGTGGTCTTCTCTGATAATGTAAGACGCAGTGAGCCGTGTGCTATCTCATGTGGCAGTCCTATTGCAAGGAGCACATGCGATGGATCGAGTGAGCCTGATGTGCAGGCTGAGCCTGAGCTGCCGCATACGCCTGCCTGATCAAGCAGTATAAGCATTGACTCTCCCTCGATAAATCTGAAGCAGAAGTTTGCATTGTTTGGCAGTCTGTCTGTTCTGTGTCCATTTAAGCGTGTATATGGAATCTCGCTTGTCACTCTCTCGATGAGGTGATCTCTGAGCTTTGTCTCATATGCGCTGCGCTCTGCCATGTTGGCCTTTGCAAGCTCTACTGCCTTGCCAAGTCCTACGATGCCAGGCACATTGTGTGTTCCCGCACGTCTCTGGCGCTCCTGTGCTCCGCCGTGGATAAATGAGCGGATTTTTACGCCCTTTCTGATATACATCACGCCGATGCCCTTTGGTCCGTTGAGCTTGTGACCGCTGGCGCTGAGCATGTCGATATGCATATCATCTACATTAATCGGAATGTGTCCGAATGCCTGAACTGCATCTGTGTGGAACAAAATGCCATGCTCCTTTGCTATCTCTCCGATCTCCTTAAGCGGCTGGATAGTACCAATCTCGTTGTTTGCCGCCATCACTGAGATAAGGATTGTGTCAGGTCTGATGGCTGCCTTCAGTTCATCAAGCTTGATTTTTCCGTCCTCATCAACACCCACATATGTCACCTCAAAGCCATGCTTCTCAAGCCACTGTGCTGTGTGAAGAATTGCGTGATGCTCGATGGCTGATGTGATGATGTGCTTTCCTTTTGTGGCATATGCCTCTGCTGTGGCCTTTAATGCCCAGTTGTCTGACTCGCTGCCGCCGCCTGTGAAATATATCTCATCCTTCTTGGCTCCGATAAGGTCTGCGACCTCTCCTCTGGCATGATCACTGCTCTCTCTGCCTCATCTGCAAAGCTGTATATAGCTGATGGATTGCCGTAATGCTCTGTAAAGTAAGGAAGCATTGCATCAACAACCTCCGGATATACCTGTGTGGTTGCCGCATTATCCAAATAAATTAATCTGCTCATCTATGATAACCTTCTTTCTTTATATGACATAATTTCCATTCTTCTCGTTCTGCCAGTCTACCAGATCCTGCAAGGTGATATTGTCAACCACACCTGAGATTGCATCATTGATCTTCTTGTACACAATAGATGTGACGCACTGCTGCTGTCTGTCGCAGACTATCTCGTCATCCTCTATACATGCTACCGGCGCAAGGCTACCCTCTGTCTGTCTGAGAATCATGCCGACTGTGTAGTTCTGCGGTTCCATCTTCAGCATGTAGCCGCCCTGGGCGCCTCTGACACTTCTGACGTAGCCCGCCTTGTTTAAAATGGATATAATCTGTTCAAGATATTTATCTGAAATATCCTGTCTCTTCGCTACATCCTTCAGGCTGATGGGTGAACCATTGTTGTTCTCTGCAAGATCCATCATGAGGCGAAGAGCATAACGTCCTTTTGTTGAAATTTTCATTTATAGCACCTCTGTTTCATTTCCTACTGCTTTACTATACATTCAGAAATCGCCTTTGTCAAGCCGAAAAACAGAAATCATTTCATTTGTCAGGCTTAATTCCTCTAGGGATGCAGGTATTTCTTCTCTCGACACCCATTTTGCCACCGAAAGTTCCTGCATGTCAACCTCAATCTCATCTGTTCCGTCAACTTCACAGAAATATCCCGCCAGTATATTGTCGGTAAAGCCCCACGGCTGCGATTTGTAGTATCTGATGTTTTTCACATGCAGTCCTGTTTCCTCCATGACCTCACGGCGCACGGTCTCCTCAAGCGACTCACCTATCTCGTTAAAGCCTGCCACAAGTGCGTACTTTTTATACTCTCTGCCATTGTATTTTGTCAAAAGCAGCTTATCTCCATTGGTAACTCCCACTATCACTGCCGGATTAATGCGCGGATAAACCATGTTGCCACAGACCGGACATCTGAGCATGCGCTCCACGTCGTCCTCTACCAGCCTGTTGGCGCATCTGCCGCAGAAATGGTTCTTATCATACCAGCCATCCAGATGAAATCCCGTTATCGCGGCAAGCACGTACTCCTTCGGTGCCGCGCTGCGCATATAGTGCCGGTTTATGAATTTGCCACCTGTTACTTCCAGTATATGCATTTTGTCAGCATGTGACAGTGCCACCCTGAAAAATGCAGTATCGTCAAGTGTAAACAGATACTGATATTTAACATCGGGACATTCTGCTTTTATATCCTCATATCTCGGAAAGCTTATCTGATGAATATCCTGATTGGATTCGTCAGCAGGCATGTCCGATGCCTGCTGCACAAGAAGCTGTCCCCTGCTAAAAAAAAGGACCCTGCTGTCCGGGTCCGGCTGTATGTTTTTGTATGTTATGTCCCACGTATGTGGTGCAATGTCCTGAATCATTGTATGCCTCGATTTTCTTTATTTCGTGCGTATAAACCGTGCCACTACAACCGAAAATTCGCCTCTTTTTTATACGCTAAAAATCCGAGCGCCTCGCTTCGAACCATCACAACAGACGTTACCTCCACAGTTAACTCCCTCCAGGCTGCCTCGCGTCACATGAAAGCTTCTACTTAGTGCTGCTGTGTTCCCACCCTGACACGGTTCATAGATTTCCATTGCGCAAGACCCAGACGTCAACGCCACTTATGGAGGCAGCTCCACCGCTTAAGCCCTCTACGAAGCATCACCCCAACTATAGCGGATTGTTGGTTCAAGGTACCGCTACCACCCCGGCTGCTCGGAGTCTTAAGTATACGCTATTATGCAGGGTTTTGTCAAGATTTATTGCAACTTCTTGTGGGATGAGTACGGCACGCAAGCCCCGGGTACCGGACGCGCACACATACTCTCCCGCCGTCGCTACGCTACGTGGCTAAGATACTGTACGAAATTATGCTTGAGTTTTTTCTATACTTGACGAAACCGTCGAAACGCGCCGTCCATGGCGCGGTTCTCCTCGCCCCTGCGTCCATGCCGTGGCGTTTCTGTGTCTCATGGGCATAATTTCTACAGTATCTAAACCTCTTCGCTATTCGCGCTTCGGGAGAGTACGTGTGAGTCCGGTACCCGGGGCTTACGTGCCTTACGTTGTGGTTTTAACCACAATTTATTTACTCCCCTTGAAGCTTGCGCTTCTTTCGCAGCTCCTTGAAGAAAGTAGAAAGCATAGTGCTGCATTCGTCGCCGCAGATGCCTATATCTGTCTGCACCTGATGATTGAACTGCTGCATCTGCAGTAGATTGATGATTGAGCCTGCACAGCCTGCTTTCGGATTCATGGCACCTATTACCACCCTGGGAATGCGTGCCTGTACTATTGCTCCGGCACACATCTGACAGGCTCAAGGGTGACATACATGGTGCATTCCTCAAGACGCCAATCTCCGGTCTTTTTGCTGGCTTTACGGATGGCAGAAAGCTCAGCGTGAGCGAGTGGATTTTTGTCGGTATTTCTGCGGTTGTAACCGCGTGCGATGATTTTGTCACCGGCTACAATTACGCAGCCTATCGGCACCTCATCAAGTGCATATGCTTTTTTTGCCTGTTTTATTGCCTGTTTCATATATTTTTCATCTTGTGTCATATTTGTCTGCTCCATGTGTTATAATCTATTTATCATGATACACCAAATGTGAAAGAAGGAAAATATGTTTTTTCAATATGAGACCCCACGCCTGCTTCTTAAGGTATTACGCGCTGATTGTGCCCCGCAGGTTTTGGATTTTTACAATAGGGATAAAGAGCTTTTCGAAATGTATGAAATAGACCGTGTGCCGGACTTTTATACTGTGAAGCACCTGCAGAAGGTGCTCAGATATGAATACAATATGGCTGTCAAATCACAGCTTTTCAGATTTTATGTTTTTAAGAAGGAAAATCCATGCCGGATTATCGGCACTGTGTGTATACATAATATCGCTCCGGCTTTCTACGGAAGCTGTGAAATTGGCTATAAATTTTCCAGTGAGTTTCACCACATGGGGTATGCCACTGAGGCAGTTGGCTTCTGCACCAAGCTTGCCTTTAATGAGCTTCGCATGCACAAGGTGACAGCGGTTGTCCACCCTGGGAATGTGCCTTCGATGAAGCTTCTTAATAGGCTTGGCTTCGTGCAGGAGGGGCTATTGCATGATTATCTTATACTACATGGGAAGTGGTGTAATCACTATATTTACGGGCTTGTTAATAAATGAGCCCATTTATAATTTAACATAACAATTGGCGCAGGAAACAATTCCTGCGCAATTTATCATACTTTTTAAAAATCTATACTATTTTTTATATTTCTCAAAATTATATTTTTATTCTTCTCATGCAAATATGTAGGATTAAGCTTTCCTTTTTGATATTTCAGGTATGTTCCTGCTGTTTTATCCACAAGCAGCTTTGTAAAAAATCGCTCCCAACTGAAATATTCCTGACTTCTATATAATTCTCAGGCTTGTCCATAATATCCTTAATCTCTTTGTCTTCAAGCAACTCAGAACTGAGTATAATCCACTCAAATGATTCCGGCAGATATAACTTTATATTGCCTTTTTCCACAGACATTTTATATAATGCATCCATTTCCGGGCCAATTGCTGCACCGTCGGCTATTACACAAATACTCTCTGTTTCAGCTTTTAGTTGTTCTAGCATAGCAAATATTTTTGTTTTTCCACCAGCGCTTTCACACACTATATTTTTTCTTTCGATATTGCCTTGAAATACTCATATCCAGAATTTGTATCTTCAACAATTATTTTTTCAGGTTTACATGAAAGATCCTGATTTAAAGGATAAATATGATACATCTCCTGATATATTTGCTTTGTGTTCTGATACTTTCCTGAAGAATACAGTCCATATATTTCTTCAACACTATATGGCAGATTGTACAGATTTTCTCTTGTTATTATCACAAAATAATTATCTGACGCCTTTACAAGTTCAGCAAACTCCTGCTGTCTTATAAACTGATTCTCTTCATCAATAAAAATGATATTTCCTGATAAATTTTTGAGCAGCATCTGCCACATATTTCCCTCAAGAACTGTGCACTGGGCATCACATTCGATTTCAATTCCGCTTGCATTACCCAGATTTGCAAATTGTCTGATCATATTTATGAGTGTTGTTTTCCCTGTAGCACTGTCCCCTTTTATTATCGTGATATTTCTTTTTATTTCAAATTCATAATGAAGTCTATTGTTTTTCACAACAATTTTATGCTTACCCTTCATACCTTCTCCTATACATATTTACCTGCAACACTGATGAATTCAGCCATACTGTGAACTATTTCTCCCGTATTCAGTATCTTTGCCTCAAAATCTTTACCAAAATCCATTATATGATGCAGATTAATTGTCAGATTCTTTTTGCCCGCAATTCTCAATATCCACTTTGCGCAGTTATCACCACACGCTGAAGCGTTAAAAATTTTTCCGCTATCATCAAAAGCCATCAGCATAAGGGTTTTCACTCCACCGGACAATTCCTTTGTGGATATCGGTCCCAGTATCGGGCTTTGTACCAGATGTGGTCCAATGACGTCTGATTTATCTATATCTTTTATCATTTTGACAGACAGCTCATCCGTTATCCATTCATCTTCATATGTGTTATCAAAATACACCGGAGGGTGGTAAATTGCATTTTCCATATCCCCTAAATATATATTTAACATTGAAATCCTCCATCCCATCTGTTAGGATTCTAAAGTATACGCTATGATACGATTTATTGTCAAGTTTCTAAGCATTTACACCTCTCTCACCACAGCAGTGATCAGTTCTGTAAACTGCTTTGCCACGCGGTCTGCGGTTTCCTGCACTTCCTTGTGGTTGAGCTTTTTGTCGGATAGTCCTGCTGCAAGGTTGGTGATACATGAGATTCCGCAAACCTCAAGTCCCATATGACGCGCTGCAAGTGCCTCACAGGCTGTGCTCATTCCGACGGCATCTCCTCCGAGGATTTTACACATCCTGACCTCGGCCGGAGTCTCATACTGCGGGCCTGTGAACTGTACGTAGACTCCTTCTCTCAGCTTTATGCCTAGCTTATCTGCCTTTTCTTTTACGATTTCCCTCATTCTGCGGCTGTATACCTCGCTCATATCCGGAAAACGCTCGCCCAGCTCATCAATATTGGCTCCGATCAGTGGACTTGGTATGGCTGTCGCGATATGGTCCGAAATCAGCATAAAGTCTCCCGGATTAAAATCAGTATTGAGGCCGCCTGCCGCATTTGTGAGTATCAGCTTTTTGCGCCCATCATTCCCATGAGGCGTGTCGGTAGCACAACGTCTGTTATCGGATACCCCTCATAATAATGGACTCTGCCCTGCATGATGACAACAGGCACACTATCCACATATCCAAATACAAACCTGCCCTTGTGTCCGGGAACTGTGGATGTTGGAAAGCCCTTGATATCCTTGTAATCTATGGTTGTCTCTATCTTAATCTGCTCTGCATAGTCTCCAAGTCCCGAGCCCAAAACTATGGCTGTCTCCGGTACAAAATCTGTTTTTTCACGCACACTTGCAAGGCATGTGGTGAGTTTTTCATATATACTGTTCATTTTTTTCTCCATATATTTTCTGTTTAAGTTTAAAAAATTCCTGAGATATTACCCATTAAAGCTCTTCAAGAATAGAATGTCCGATGGTACCATCCGGCATTTTTACGCCGAAGTTGTCAGTAATTGTGGCTCCAATCACCGCAAAAGTCGCTTCCTCCTCAATTGCGCCGCCGCCCTTCATGCTCTTTGAATACGCGATAAACGGCACATACTCGCGTGTGTGGTCCGTTCCCTTGTAGGTAGGGTCGTTTCCGTGGTCTGCGGTCAGTATGAGCAGATCATCATCCCTTAGCTTTTCCATTAAAATGCCCAGATTTTTGTCAAATTTCTCAATTTCCTCTCCGTAGCCTGTCACATTTCTGCGATGTCCCCACAGTGCGTCGAAATCGACCAGATTCACAAAGCACAGCCCTTTAAAATCCTTCTCACAAATATCAATGGTCTGCTCCATTCCATGAACCGAGCTCTTTGAGCGGAATGCCTCTGTAATGCCCTCTCCGCAGAAAATATCATTGATTTTGCCGACTGAAATGACATCGAGTCCACTGTCCTTTAATGCATTTAATGCAGTAAGACCTGTAGGCTTAAGCGCATAGTCATGCCTGTTTGAGGTTCGCACGAACTCACCCTTTTTCTTTCCCACATATGGCCTTGCAATGACGCGCCCTACTCTCCACTCGTCCTTGAGTGTTATTTTTCTGGCTATCTCACAGCAGCGGTAGAGATTCTGTAAATCAAAGGTCTCCTCATTACCGCAAATCTGGAGCACCGAATCCGCTGACGTGTATACGATCATCGAACCGTTCTTTATCTCTTCCTCTCCGAGCTCCTCGATTATCTCAGTGCCGCTGGCGCTCTTGTTGCCTATGACTTTTTTCCGCACTGCTTCTCAAGCTCAGCATGAGCTCCGGTGGAAATCCGTGCTCTGTGAAGGTCTTAAACGGCTTTTCGGTTTTTATGCCCATCATCTCCCAGTGGCCTGTCATCGTGTCCTTGCCGTTGCTCGCCTCTGCCAGCCGCGTAAATCTGCCGATTGGCTCAGCAGCCGGCTGCATCTGACCGCCACAGTGCAGATTGAGCATTCCAAGCCTTGTAAGATTTGGGATGTCGAGAGTCTGCATCCTCTCAAGTATATGTCCAAAGGTGTCTACATCTGTGTCTCCAAACCTTTCCGAATCCGGCATTGCGCCGATTCCCAGAGAATCCAGGACTATCACAAAAATTCTGTTATATTTCTTCATGGTGTCATACCTCCATTTTCCAGTCCGTAAATTTGTGCTGCAGCTAAATGTTAAATCTCCATAAATCTCGCGGCACTATACTAGCTGCCTAAAAATCCGCTCCTTCACGGCATCATCCGCAAATGCCACATCCAGTGCATTTTTCATCATAAGCGGCAGCTCTTCATCGCGTATGCCATAGGTTCTTTCTATGAATTCAAGCTCCTTTGACAGAGTTGTATTGCTTACGGTGCGGTTGTCTGTGTTTATTGTGACCTTTAATCCGGCGTCCAAAAACTCCCTGATGGGATATTCGTCTGCTGAAGCCACTGCCTTTGTCTGCCGGTTGCTTATTGGACAAAGCTCGATGCCTATGCCCTTTGCCGAAAGCTGTCTTTCCATATCACCGTGACCTCTCATGGCTATTCCATGGCCTATCCTGGCTGCGCCGGCCTCCACTGCATCTATGATATTCTGTGCATTTCCACACTCTCCCGCATGGATTGTAAAAGGCAGCCCGAGCTGCTTTGCATATTTGAAAAGCTCCATGAAGCCGGACATAGGATAAGGCACCTCAGCACCTGCAAGATCTGCCGCGCACACACCCGCGCCTAAAAATTCCCTTGCGGTATGCAGCATGCGTCTGTTTTGTTCCTCGCTGTGATGCCTCATGCACACACAATAAGCCCATATTCTATACCAAAATCCTTTTTTCCTCTCTCAAGACCCTTAATTGCAGCCTCTATCACGCGCTCGCAGCTCATGCTCTCATTCTCTGAAAGCAGCGGTGCAAAACGGATTTCCGCGTATACGACGTTTTCCCTGTGCATGCCCTTAAGCACATCATAGGCGGCTCCCTCAAGCCCCTTTTCATCCTGGATGCACTGCCCCGGCAAGTCAAATTTCTCCAGATACTGTGCGAGACTTGTGCAGTCATCCGACACGCTAAGCTCTGCCTCCTGCACCGTCCTGCCAAGCCTTTTCTCGACAAATTCACGGCTTAATGAGCCATCCAGATGGCAGTGAAGCTCAATTTTCGGCAGCTTTATTATATTGTCTCTTATATTCTCTTCTCTCTCCATATTTCCCCCATTTCCGGTTTCCCACTTCCTGTTGAGGCGGCTAATGTTCACACGACCATATAATCAGCAGCTATTACCGCCAATTATACAGCCCATTAAAGGTACAGCTACAGGTCTCTCTACTCAAGGTTCGCAGGTCCGAACCCCTGTGGAAGCATATCCTCAAGCGTATAAATCCTATAATTTTCCCTGTCAATCGCCAGTATTATTTTAAAGGTCTTCGGATTACAAAACTCCATCATAACCTGGCGGCATACTCCACATGGCGCTGTATAACCTGTCGCTTTTTGGTTTTTTCCGCCCACGATACAGATTGCCTCAAAATCCCGCACACCTTCACTCACCGCCTTGAAAAATGCTGTCCTTTCCGCACAGTTTGTCGGTGTGTAGGCTGCATTTTCTATATTGCATCCGGTGTAGACTGCCTGATTTTTGCTAAAAGAGCTGCACCTACATTGAAGCCTGAGTACGGCGCATATGAAAAGTCAAGCTGTGCAAGGGCTGTATCAATCAGTTTTTCAATTGTTTTTTTATCCATATATAATTCCCCGGTTATTCATTGTATACGAAAATTCAGTCCATAGCCTTAATGAGCTTCACCACACGGCTTGTCCCAAGCCTGTCAGCGCCAAGCTCAAGAAATCTTTCTGCATCATCTAATGAAGAAATGCCTCCGGCAGCCTTCATCTTCACACCCTCTCCGATATGCTCTGAAAACAGCTTTATATCGTCAAAGGTCGCACCTGCCGTGCCAAAGCCTGTAGATGTCTTGATGTAATCAGCCCCTGCGCTCGTCACGATATCGCACATCCTGATTTTCTCATCATCAGTGAGAAAGCAGGTCTCAATAATGACTTTAAGCACCTTATCCTTGCATATGGACTTGAGCTTCTTTATTTCATCCTCTATCAGCTCATACCTTTTATCCTTGAGCCAGCCGATATTGATGACCATATCTATCTCCTTCGCTCCGTTTGCAAGGGCATCCTCTGTCTCAAAGGCTTTCACCGCAGTGGTCGAATATCCGTTAGGGAAGCCTATCACTGTACAGACCTTTACCCTTTCACCCAGATACTTTGACGCCTGCTTTACATAGCTTGGCGGTATGCAGACCGATGCTGTGTGATATTTTACCGCATCATCGCATATCTGCCTGATTTCGTCCCATGTAGCCTGTGGGGATAAAAGTGTATGGTCAACGTGTTTTAAAATTTCATTTATATCCAATGTCTGTTCTCCGTTTCTGTGTTTTATGTCTGACTTATTCTCCGGCGCAATCCTCACGAATGAGGTTTCGCACTGCCGAAACCGCCACCTGAACCGCCATGTCCGTATCGCGTACCACAGGATTCTCAAGCCCGAGCTTTTCCCTCTCCTGATTTGCGACCACAAGGAAGCATGAGCCTGCCCTGACTCCAAGCTTTGCCGCAACGACAAAAAGCGCGGCTGACTCCATCTCTGACGCAAGACAGCCAAGCATCCTCCATGCATTCCATTTATTGATAAGCTCGTAGCCTGCCGGCATTTTTTCAGGCTCGTGCTGTCCGTAAAATGCATCCTTGCACTGCACCACGCCTGTATGATGCGTATAGTTTTTCTGCTTTGCTGCCGCAACAAGCGCGTTTGTGACATCTAAATCTGCCACAGCCGGAAACTCTATCGGCGCATACTCCTTTGATGTGCCCTCCATGCGGATGCGCCTGTCGCAATCACGATGTCACCGCTTTTCACATCTGTCTGCATGCCTCCGCAGGTTCCGATCCTCACGAAGGTATCTGCACCGCATCTGTACAGCTCCTCCATCGCGATGGATGCGGATGGTCCGCCAATGCCTGTCGATGTCACACTGACCTTCACTCCATCTAATGTGCCGGTGTATGTGATAAACTCCCTGTTGTCAGCTATCAGAACCGGATTGTCAAGGTACTGCGCTATTTTAACGCACCTCTTCGGATCTCCCGGCATGATAACATACCTGCCGACCTCTTCCTTTGCGACCTGGATATGATACTGTCTGTCAGGATCCTTTGAATAATTTTTCATGTAATGACACCTCCCACAGTTTTCTTTTGTTAGCTTTAATTATACACAATTTCTGTGGTTTTGTGCAGAGGAAAGGACATTTTCTTACAATCTATAAAAACTACAGCGGGCAGAACCAGTATCCGAACACTCCGCTATCGACATCCGCTGCATTTGCCGGGGCGGCCGGCTCAAATTCCGTGAAGCCGAATATCCCTGCCATCATGCGCTCCTGCGGCTCGCTCACGCCCGGCACTCCGAGATATTGCCTGCCATCTGTATCCGTTTTGATGACGAGATGCTTATAGTTTGCGTAACCGTGTGTAAGAAAGCTGTTGTTGACTATGTACCAGTTTTTGGCCGGAAGCGTGCGAAGCTCTGATATGTCTATGCGCCGGATTTTGTCCTGACTGTCATCAACATTTTGACTATGAACCTCTTTCTGACAGCCCGGTTCAGGCTTAGGAGTCGATACAGGGTTTCTCTTATTTGATAACTCTGCTTGTACCTTGAGTGGTTTTCCTATTACTGCTTCCGTGTTATCCGTCCAGCAACTTGCCAGAAATTTTTCATCTGCATTTTCCAGTTCTATTTTTACACCGAGCACCTGCAAAAATGTCTTTCCACTGTCCTTTACGTTTTCGGTATCTACATTATATATCTCTCGCGCTTCACCGTTTTTTACCGTAAGCTCTCCTGCCTCTATGACCGCCTCCGCTTCATATACCAGATACACTTTTCCTTTTCCGGAGTATTTTCCGAGATTTTTTATCTGTACGAGAAATGCACTTTTTTCTCCATTTATTTCTACTTTTATAAAGCCTGCATTATTTCCTTTCATTCTGCCATCATATAAATACAGGTATGTAACGAATCTCTTCATGCTTATTTACCCGCCTGCGCGTTTTGTACTATTCTATGAGTGAAGCAGTGATATTATGCGTGTTATTAATTTATACTTGATTTATAGCTATTCGAGCCATCTTTAGAAAAATAAAATAGGAATTATTCTTATTTTTCTCTTGACAATTATAGTACTATCGTGTATATTGATATCAGTAACAATTCCTGATTTCATTTGAGAGGAGATTCATATGATTAAGTATAGTCGTCAAAGAGAGTCGATAGTCAACTTTCTGGCGAGCCGGACCGATCATCCGACTGCTGAAACTATTTATCAGAATATCAAAAAGAATTTCCCAACATCAGTCTTGGAACTGTTTACAGAAACCTTTCCTTGCTTGAGGAAATTGGTGAGATCATCAAGATTTCGACAGGAGTCGGTCCTGACCATTATGACTACAACACAGCGCCTCATTATCACTTTATATGCAGAGGCTGCGGACGCGTGATGGATATTGATTTGGACTTTGCCGATGAGCTGATGACACAGGTGCAGGAATCCACTGATTTAGCTATTGAGAGCTGCTCAGTTTCGTTTACGGGACTTTGTCCTGATTGTGAGAATGAGCTTTCCTAGAGCCTGACATTTTTTACAACAATTAAACATTTATTTACTATCTTTAAAAGGAGGAACATTATTATGGCAAAATGGGTTTGTACAGTTTGTGGATACGTTTATGAGGGAGAGAATCCACCGGCAGAGTGTCCGGTATGCCACGTTGGCGCAGATAAATTCAAGAAGGTTGAGGGAGATTTAACACTTGCTGCAGAGCATGAGTTTGGAGTATATGCTTCAACTGTTAAGAACAATCCTGAAATCTCTGATGAAGATAAGAAATATATCTTCGAGCAGTTAAAGGCTAACTTCGAGGGCGAGTGCTCTGAGGTAGGTATGTATCTTTGCATGGCTCGTGTAGCTCATCGCGAGGGATATCCTGAGATTGGTCTCTACTGGGAGAAGGCAGCTTACGAAGAGGCTGAGCATGCAGCTAAGTTTGCAGAGATGCTCGGTGAGGACCTTGAGCCTAACATGAAGGCTACTACAAAAGACAACCTCGCTTGGAGAGTTGACTGTGAGTTCGGTGCTACAGCAGGAAAGACTGACCTTGCTAAATGTGCTAAGAAAAATAACCTCGATGCAATCCATGATACAGTTCATGAGATGGTAGAGACGAGGCTAGACACGGAAGAGCCTTAAGGGACTTCTTGACAGATATTTTGGTTAATTACAAAATAGATAAATATCATTTGAAAATGCAACGCAAAAACCAGTTCGTAAAAATATCATTTTACGAACTGGTTTTATTTTGGTCAAGTTCTGCAAACTTGAGGTTATCAGTCTGTTTCATCTTTTTTATAACTTTTATTGGCTCTCCCAGCCGTGATAGCGGGTGCCATCGTAGCTGATAGTAAATCTGTAATTTGTCAAATGTATATCCTTCAAAAACGCTTTGGAATCTCAATTCACAGCAGCAATGTTGAATCAGTCCTGCTCCTATTCCATGGGTGACTGCATTTCCCACTTCCTCAAGCACAGTGAGTTTTGGTGGCTCATTCAGTTTCCTGTAGTGCTGCCTTTTTGCTCTTTTTGCCTCTTTCTTCTCT
>ENA-OUNI01000117-OUNI01000117.1-human-gut-metagenome-genome-assembly--contig:-NODE-117-length-32763-cov-2.882216_pt1 | contig 32763 bp, 50 predicted proteins | sample MGYA00242499_ERZ504580 | MGnify/ENA primary metagenome ERZ504580 (study PRJEB26092, sample SAMD00036315) | human gut metagenome | host: Homo sapiens | study: EMG produced TPA metagenomics assembly of... | reverse complement strand
CTCCCATGACCGCCTCCTCGCCGCCGGACCTGTACAGCCTGATCCAGTTTCTCGCGGTATACACCGGTATGGCAAGCCGTCTGGCGAGCGTGTTCCCGCTGGCTCCGGCTTGATGAGTTCCAGCGCCTCGCGGCGGAACCCGTCGTCGTAACGTCTCCTTCGATCCTCACGCATACGAAAGAACCGCACCTCCGATCATCGAATCTGAATTTCTTCAGTCCAACAATCGGGGTGCGGTTCAATCCGGTGGGGCTTTCTGATGGAGCGGACAACGGGACTCGAACCCGCGGTCTCAACCTTGGCAAGGTTGCGCTTTACCAACTAAGCTATGTCCGCAAAGAACTTCCGCCGTGAGAAGCGGAAATTCAGTGGGTGATATAGGAATCGAACCTATGACCCCTTCCGTGTGAAGGAAGTGCGCTAGCCGCTGCGCCAATCACCCGTGGGATAATTCCACCGGTTTCCCGGCTTCGTTACCCGCTTCGCGTGGGCGATACAAGATTCGAACTTGTGACCCCTTCCGTGTCAGGGAAGTGCGCTACCTCTGCGCCAACCGCCCGAAGCGAGTGCTAACTTACGTGGATTCTCGGCGGAATGCAAATCGTCGGCGTGTCGCGGTTGGTTGGGCGGGCTGCGACACGCGCGTCAATCAGTAAGTGGCACGACGGGGATCTCCATGGTGATCGCATCCGGATCAGTGTCGACGGAGGCGTTGGAATCATTGGACTCACCGGTGGTGTGGGCTAACGTCAGACGCATCTGATGCCAAGCCACATTGCCGTGTGTGGAAGCCGACATGCCTTCGTCCATGAATCCCAAGCGGGAGTAAAAGCCAACAAGACGTTCCTTACAAGTCAGCACAATGCCTTTGCGTCCGGCAATCGTCGAATCAAGGATCACACGACGCAGCAGATAGCTGGCGCAACCGCGATGCTGGTAGACGGGAGCCACATCCACGCCGAAAATCATCTGCAATCACCCTGCTCGTCATGCATGGAAACATCCTCATACATGACATCAGCCAAATCTTTCTCATTGGTCGTCATGCCATTGACGAAACCAACCAACGTGCCATCTTCACGGAAGCGGGGAAGCAGGCGTCGTCATCGGCGTCAGTGTTGATCAAAAGCCAGAAATGTTCCGGATATGTGGCGACGCGTGCGGTCAGGCTCTCGTTCGTTGCGGCCTCCGCAGGCGGGAAGCAGGCAGCCTCCACAGCCTCAATCGCGTCCAAATCCTCCATCGTTGCATGTCGAATGAGCATGTGCATACTCTCTCGCAAGGCATACCCAATCTTCACATTTCGATATGAGCTGACGGCGGAAAGCGCCGACGTGCAATACTGTGGCAAGGATTACCGGGAAGCATTTCTTGAAGGTTGATAAACGCTTATACGAAAAACCGATAACGACGTGGCCTGTTCCGTGATTATCGCGCGGTACGATGGGGGCGCGTTCAAGGCTAAAGCTTGGAAACAGCCTGAGAAGGCTTCAAACGATCCGCAGAACATTCGAAAACCTAGCGAGAAAGAGGGGAGGCGCGTGTGTTCGACTGGACATTCGTGACGCACTACGCGCCGTTCTTCGTCAACGGTGCGGCGATGACGTTGTTCATTTCCGTATTCGGCATCGTGCTTTCGATTGTGTCGGTCTCATCTGCGCGGGCATTGAAATCGCACGCATCCCAGTGTTGAAGCAGATTGTGCGCGTCTACATCGAACTCAGCCGCAACACGCCGTTGCTGGTACAACTGTATTTCCTGTATTTCGGTCTGCCGAAGCTTGGCGTTGTCTGGTCCGCGGAACAATGCGCGATCGTGGGACTCGGCTTTCTCGGCGGCTCCTACATGGCCGAAGCGATGCGTGGCGGCCTCGAAACCATTCCGAACGTGCAGCGCGAATCCGCATACGTGCTGGGCCTGAGCCAATGGCAGACCTTGAGCCGCGTGGTGATCCCGCAGGCCATCGGCACGTCCATCCCAGGCATTGTGGCCAACGTGATCTTCCTGATCAAGGAATCATCCGTCGTGTCGGCCATCGCGCTCGCCGACGTGATGTACATGGCCAAGGATCTGATCGGCATGTACTACAGCACGTACGAATCGTTGCTGATGCTGGTCGTCGCGTACTTGGTGATTCTGCTGCCGATTTCATTGTTCGGCACTTGGCTGGAACGGAGGTTCGACTATGAGCGGCGCTGAGATTCTGCTCGAGCCGGGCGTGTTCCCGCGCCTGCTGCAGGGCCTGTGGGTTACGGTATGGATCGCCGGCGTTTCGGTGGGTCTTTCCATTCCTGTGGGATTGGTCGTCGGCTGGCTGATGACGATGAAAAATCCGTCATCCGTGTGCTGACCAGGATTTATTTGGATTTCATTCGCATCATGCCGCAATTGGCGTTGCTGTTCATCGCGTTTTACGGTTTCGCCCGTGCGTGGAATTGGAATTTGGATGCGACCGGCGCATGCGTGTTCGTGTTCGTGCTGTGGGGCGGCGCGGAATTGGGCGATTTGGTGCGTGGCGCGCTTGAGTCGATTCCGAAAGCCCAGTATGAGTCCGCGTATGTGCTTGGGTTGAGTGGCTGGCAGACGTTCGTCACAGTGATTCTGCCGCAAGCGTTGCGTAGGCTTCTGCCGGCTTCGGTGAATCTGGCGACACGAATCGTGAAAACGACGTCGTTGGCCGTGCTTCTCGGCGTGGTCGAGGTCATCAAAGTGGGTCAACAGATCATCGACGCGAACCGTTTCCAATACCCGACCGGAACCTTGTGGATCTACGGGGTGATTTTCTTCATGTACTTCATCGTGTGCTGGCCGCTGTCCATCGTGGCCCGCCGACTGGAAAAGAGGTGGTCGCATGACTGATGCAGCGGGCAAGCAGACTCAGGCAGGCCAGGCAAGTCTTGGGATTGCGCATTTGGTCAAGCAGTACGCCAATGCCGACAGGCCAGTGCTGAACGATATTTCGTTCGACGTGCCGCATGGCAAGGTGTTTGTGATCGTTGGGCCTTCCGGTTCCGGCAAATCGACGTTGTTGCGCACCATCGCAGGCCTTGAGCCGATTCAGGGCGGCACCATTTCGCTCAACGGCGAAGTGATCGAAACGGGCAAGCCGGGCACTGAGTCCGCTGGACGCAGCAAGCGCAGCAGCGAACTACGCACCCGCGTTGGCATGGTGTTCCAAAGCTACGACCTGTTTCCCAACAAAACCGTGCTTGGCAACATCACACTGGCGCCGACCTTGGTGCAGAAGCGAGATAAGGGCGAAGTCGAGCAGGAGCGATCAGGCTTCTGGAACGCGTCGGCCTTGCCGACCGCAAGGATTCCTGGCCGCACGAGCTTTCCGGCGGCCAGCGTCAACGCGTGGCCATCTGCCGTGCGCTGATCCTGCATCCGGAAGTGCTGCTGTTCGACGAAGTCACCGCCGCGCTCGATCCGGAAATGGTGCGCGAAGTGCTCGACGTGATGCTCGAACTCGCCGATTCCGGCCAGACCATGCTCATCGTGACGCACGAAATGCAATTCGCGCGAGCCATCGCCGACCAGGTGATCCTGCTTGAAGATGGCGGCATTGTGGAACGGTCCGACGATGCCGAACGATTCTTCACCAATCCGACCACCGAACGTGCCAAGCAGTTCCTGCATACGTTTGAATTCGATCGGCACCGCAAGTCCGCCGATCAATCCGAATAATCAAGACAAATGGCGAGAATCGGCGAAACCCAAGATTTTGATAGCAGTCATCTTTGCAAGAGAGGAGAAACCATGACCGCATCAATCATCAACAAAACATTCAAGAGCATCGTGCCGCATCGGCCGCGTTGATCATGGCAGCCTCCGTGGCTGCTTGCGGTCCGTCCGCGGCCACTCCGAGCGACGAAGGCTCCACGGGTAGCGATTCCAGTTCCAGCAGCAGCGCCACCGCCCGCACTCTGGATGAGATCAAGAAGTCCGGCAAGCTCAAGGTCGCCGTGTTCTCCGACAAGGCCCCGTTCGGCTACGTCGACAAGGACGGCAACTATGCCGGCTACGACGTCTACTTCGCCGAGCGCTTGGGCAAGGATCTTGGCGTAGACGTTGAATACACCTCCGTTGACGCCGCCGCCCGAGTCGACGTGCTCACCTCCAACAAGGTCGACATCACGCTGGCCAACTTCACCGTCACCGACGAGCGCAAGGAGAAGGTCGACTTCGCCAAGCCGTACATGAAGGTGGCGTTGGGCGTCGTTTCCCCGGAAAACGCCGAAATCACCGACGTTGACCAGCTCAAGGGCAAGACCTGATCGTGACCAAGGGCACCACCGCCGAAACCTTCTTCGAGAAAAACTACCCCGACATCAAGCTGCAGAAGTACGACCAGTACGCCGATGCCTACAACGCGCTGCTCGACGGCCGTGGCGACGCCTTCTCCACCGACAACACCGAGGTGCTCGCATGGGCCAAGTCCAACAAGGGCTTCAAGGTCGGTATCACCGAACTGGGCGATAAGGACACCATGCTGCCGCAGTGCAGAAGGGCAATAAGGAATTGCTTGACTGGATCAACGACGAAATCGACAAGCTTGGCGATGAAACTTCTTCCACAAGGATTATGAGGAGACACTGAAGCCGGTGTATGGCGACGAAGTCGATCCTGATGAATCGTGGTCGAAAAAGGTGTGGTCGACTGATAACTAGTTAATCAAACTAAATATTTTGAACCTTCCGTGCTTCAGGCGGAAGGTTTTTCTATATTCAGATAATCATATTTACATACAAATATATGATTGCTGATAACGCTATATAAAAAACAATTATTACGATTCGCGCCTTCCATAAAAAGCGTATATAGCCACGCCGATGTTGCCATGTTGTTTTTCCGATATCTTGTGATTGTCTGCTTGAAAAACAAGCGAGATGTTTTACGAGAGAGGAGCACGGAACATGAAGTACGCAGTGATCGGTGCCGGCGGAATGGGCATCCAGTACGGTGTGCTGCTGCAGGAATTCGCGCACAAAGACGTCGACTTCGTCGATACATGGAAGCCGAATGTCGAGAAGATCCGCGAGCTGGGCGGTGCCTACGTGTCGCAAGACGGTGAAGACCGCCATCTCGTGCCGATCAACGTGTACTATCCGGAGGAATACGCCGGCCAGCCGGACGTGTGGATCGTGTTCCTCAAGCAGATGCAGCTTGACGGCGTGCTCAAGCGCTGCGCCCATCTGTTCAATGAGAAGCAGATCGTGTTCTCCGCCATGAACGGCTATGGACACTTCGAAAAGCTCAACGAATACTTCTCCACAGACCGCATTTACGGCGCACCGCACTGATCGGTGCCTACGTGTACGGCCCCGGCGATTTCAACTTCACCGGCGGAGTACATGCCAAGGCCATGAACTGTGTGCCTACGCGGATGATGTGACTGACGAGGTGCGCAAACACGAGCAGGCGCTGTACGAGGATTTCGCAACGGCCACGCTCAACCCGACCATCGTGGACAACTTCATCGGCATGTGCATGGCGAAAATCGTATTCAACTCGGTGCTGAACACGCTGTGTACCATGTACCAGATTCGTTTCGGCGAATTCCATGCGCATCCCGACGCGCGTTGCTCACCGAACAGCTGGTCGATGAAGCCTACAGTGCGGCCGAAGCAGCCGGATACCAACTGTTGGGCACTCGCGAAACGGAAGTCGAAACCATTCTGCACACCGCGGGCGTGGCGCATCCGCTGCACTATCCGTCCATGTATCAAGACCTGACCAAGGGACGTCCAACGGAAGTCGACTACATCAACGGCTATATCGCCAAAGTCGGACGCGAGCATGGCTACGAATGCAAGCTGCACGAATTCCTAACCCGCGAAGTGCATCTCGCCGAACAAGCCTTCGCCATCCACAATCCAGACATCGTCGCACAGGCCAAAGCCGACGTCGAAGCCAGTAAGCCGGTAACGGAATAATCGTATTTTTTCAAAACAAGTAGGAGAGGGAAAACAACCATGACCATCGCTATTTTCAAGAGGCCGGACGGCATCAAACGAATCGTTGCAGCAGTACTTGCCGCTGCAACACTTATTTCCGTTGCGGCATGCGGTTCCGGCAACAGCGCATCCGCATCCAAGGAAAGCCTGAACACCACGAAGGGCAAACCACCACAATCACCGTCGGCGTGTGCGCAGGACCATACGGCGACATGGTCGACAAGGTCATCGCGCCACTGCTGAAAGATGACGGTTTCAAACTGAAAACCAAGCTGTTCAACGATTATGTGCAGCCCAATCAGGCACTTGCATCTGGTTCCATTCAGGCGAATCTTTTCCAGCATGGCAATTATCTGAAGAAGTTCACCGCCGACAACAATCTCGACCTGACCGCCCTTGGACAGACCCCAACCTTGGCCTGGGCATCTATTCCAACAAGTACAAGTCCATCGATGACATCGAAGACGGAGCTACGGTCGCAATCGCGAACGATGGCTCTAACCTGGCACGTTCTCTCGGCGTGCTCCAGCAGCAGGGTCTGGTGACGCTCAAGGGCGAAGTCGATGCCACCAAGGCCACGGTCAACGATATCGCATCCAATCCGAAGAACCTCAAAATCAAAACGATCGATGCTGCACAGCTGGCCCGTTCCTTGGACACCGTTGATGTGGCTCTGGTGCCGGGCAACTACTCTTGGGCTGCTGATCTGAAGCCTGCCGACGCGCTCGCCATGGAAAAGCAGGATGATGGCGTGATCGAAGTGTTCGTGGTCCGTACCCAGGACGTCGATTCCGACTTCGGCAAGGCCGTCAAGAAACTGCTCGTCAGTCAGAAATTCAAGGACGCCATCGCCAAGAGCGAGTTCAAGGATTTCGGCAAGCCGACCACTTGGTGACCGCTGCAGCGCGGCGATAGGTAATATGCAAAGACCCGTATGAATTGGGAACTCATACGGGCTTTATGCAAACGAGATTCATCAAACGAAACGTATCAAACGAAACGTATCGAACGAACGTAAACACGTACTTGAACGGAATGAGGAACGAACCATGAGCGTTATTGAACTCAACGACGTGTCCGTGACCTTTCATGAAGGCGGACGAACCGTCGAAGCGGTCAAACATGTGAACATCAGCGTGGAAAAAGGCGAAATCTTCGGCATCGTGGGCTTCTCCGGAGCAGGCAAATCCACGTTGGTGCGCACCATCAACCTGCTGGAACGACCGACGGGCGGTCATGTGGTGATCGACGGCAGCGACATCACCGCACTCAAAGGCGGTCAGTTGCGCGACCTGCGCAAGAAAATCGGCTTTATTTTCCAAGGATTCAACCTGATCACCAATGTCACGGTCGGCAAGAACATCGAATTCGCGCTGAAAGCCGGCGGATATCCGAAAGCGCAATGGTCGGCACGCATCCGCGAACTGCTGGCACTGGTCGGTTTGGAAAACAAAATCGACAGCTACCCGTCAAGCCTGTCGGGCGGGCAAAAACAGCGTGTATCCATCGCACGTGCGCTCGCCAACAAGCCGGAAATCCTGCTGTGCGATGAAGCTACCAGCGCACTTGACCTGGAAACCACGGAAGGCATTCTGGCGCTTCTGCAACGCATCAACCGCGAACTGGGCATTACCATCGTGTTCATCACGCATCAGCTTGACGTGGCGAAGCAGATTTTCGACCGAGTGGCCGTTATGGAAAACGGTGTGGTAGTGGAGCAAGGCAACACCTTCGACGTGTTCAGCACGCCGAAGCATCCGACCACCAAAGCGTTGGTGGAACGCTATCTGGGCATTGCGGTGCCGCCGCAGCTGGTGCCGTCGCTGCCGGCCGGCACATCGTGGAACTGCGATACAAGGGGGATGCGGCACTCGAACCGCTCATCAGCCGGGTCGCGCAGGATTACGGCGTGAGCATCGACGTGCTGCATGCGAATGTGGAATATTTCGGTTCGCAGGCCATCGGCATTCTGATTGTGCTCGTTTCTAGCGCGGGGGAGCCGCTGGTGCAGGCGTTGAATACGTTGAGAACGCATGTGTTCAGCTATCGGGAACTTGATCGTGGGCAGCTGGCGGTGGCTGCGGCATCTGTGGGAGCTGAAGAATCCGCCGGTAATCAGGAGGCGTGAGAACAATGGAAGAAACTCTGGAAATCCTTCAAGACAATCTCGGTCAGGCGTTGATCGACACGGCATACATGGTTGTGGTGTCGGCGATTATCGGCGTGGTGTTGGGCACGTTGGTGGCGTTGCTGCTGTATTTGACCGAAAATCGTTTGTTCACGCCGAATCATGCGTTGAACGTTATTGTCGGTTTCATCGTCAACGCGATTCGTTCACTGCCATTCCTCATTCTTATGGTGGTGCTCATTCCTGTTGTGCAATTGATTCTGGTCGACCATACACGCCGACAGGTGGCGCAATCTCCCTGTCGATCGCTGCAGTGCCGTTCTTTGCACGAATCGCGGAAAGCGCGTTTTCCGAAGTTGATCCGGGCTTGCTTGAAGCTGCCATCTCCACTGGTGCCACCACACGCCAAATCATTGTGGATGCGGTATTCCCTCAGGCCTTGCGTCGTTCATTCGTGGTGTGGTGCTCACCATTATTTCGCTGATCGGCTATTCTGCAATGGTTGGAACGATCGGCGCTGGCGGCATCGGCGATATGGCCATTCAATACGGCTATAACCGTTACGAAACCGGCGTGCTCGTCGTGATTGTTATTATTCTGATCGTCATTGTGCAGATCATTCAATGGATCGGCGATTGGTTCGCGCGCAAGGTGACGCACTGATGGTTGCGTATATGCGTGAATGTGCGCATATACAGTCGCACGATGATAGGGAGGTTGATGAATGACTTCGTATGTTTCTCCTGTTGCGTTCACTACGGTGGCGCAGTCGATTCCGCCGAATGTGTTCGCCGATATGGATCGCAAAGTGGCTGCCGCGGTTGCGGACGGGGCCGACGTGATCGACCTGGCCAAAGGCAATCCGGATGCGTTCCCCGCTGACTTCATTCGAGAAGTGGCCCAAAAAGGCGGTTGACGATCCGGCCAATGCCCGTTATTCGCCGTTCGACGCAAACCGAGTTTTCTGCAGGCTGCCGAACAGTGGTATCGCAACACGTATGGCGTTGAGGTCGATTGGAAACACAGCTTTTTGCCGTGGAGGGCGCGGTTGATGGTCTCGCGGCGCTGTTCGCCGTGCTTGTTTCGCCGGGCGATGCTGTGGCATATGCGGATCCGTATTACCCCTCGTATCATTGCATGACGGTGATGAGCCGTGCCGAGGAGGTTCTGCTGCCGTCGCTGCCAGAGCGCGGCTTCCTGCCTGATTTGGATGCGGTGTCTGCGCAAGTGTGGAATCGTGTGAAAGTGCTGGTGCTCAACTATCCGAACAATCCGACGGGTGCGCAGGCTCCGCGTGGGTTTCTGCAACGTGCCATCGATTTGGCTCATGAATATCATTTCGCGATCGTGCAGGATTTCGCTTATGCGGGTTTGGGCGTGAACGACCAGCAAATCAGCATACTGTCGCTGCCGGGTGCCTTCGATGTTGCGGTGGAAGTATGCTCGCTGTCGAAAATGTATGCGATGGCCGGTTGGCGTGCCGGATTCATTGCGGGCAACGACGATATTGTGAGCCATGTGAAGCAGTACCACTATCAGATGGGTTCCATGGTTACGTCCAGCATTCAAGACGCGGGCACTGCAGCACTGCTGTCGGATCAGAGCTGTGTGGCCGAACTTGCGGAACGGTATGCGTCTCGTCGCGAAATCGTGGCAGGTGGATTGCGTGAAGCCGGACTTGATGTCTTCGATTCAGACGGTGGCATCTACGCTTGGGTGCACGCTCCTGAAGATCAGACGGGTGAACAGTTTGCCGACACGCTGTTGGAACGTGCCGCCGTCGCCGCGCTGCCAGGCACCTGTTTCGGCAAGTCGGCAAAAACTACGTGCGATTCAGCCTGCTCAAGTCTGAGGACCAGTTGCGTGAGGCTGTGCGCCGGGTGGCTGCTGTGCTAGCGTAATTTTCCTGCGTAGCCTTTTATGTATGAACTGGCGATTGCGGTGCGATGCCTTGCATCTCCGCCGTTTGATAGCTGCTTACAGGAAAATGTTATGGCGATTCGCGCGTTCTATAGCCAACGTTGATAAGGTGCGGCGCGCGTTGAAATGCAGGATGCGGTTTAGTGGGTACCAACGACCGCGTGAATGGCACGCGGCAATGAACCACAACCCAAGGGGGTGCACATCATGACCAGATTCAACACTCAGTTTGTCCACGGACTGCCGGTCAACGATAACAACACCGGAGCCGTGAACCCGCCGACTACGAAGCGCTTGATGCCGCTGTTTCCGGGCACTCCGCCAAGGGACCCGCGCATGGTTGTCCGGCGAAGGCCGTGTATTTCGAAGTTCTTACCAATCCGTTGCTGCAGGTCAACAATGTGACGAAGATTGCTGAAATCGCTCATCGCTATGGTGCGATTTCCATTGTCGACAACACATTCGTTACCCCGTATCTGCAGCTGCCGCTCGACCAAGGTGCCGACATCGTCATCCATTCCGCTACCAAGTATCTGGCCGGCCATTCCGAAGTCAACGCCGGTCTTGTGGTGGTCAAGGACGACGGGTTGGGCAAACGTGTCTACTTCGCGCAGAATCGTTTGGGTGGCGTGCTTGCGCCGAACGAATGCGATTCGGTGCGTCGTGGTATTCAGACGCTCGCCCTGCGCATGGACCGCCAGCAGGAGAACGCGCGTGCGATCTCCAGCTATCTGTTGCTGCATCCGCTGGTAAAATCCGTGCATTATCCGGGATTGTCGGGGCATGAGTATGAGATTTGGACATTGTTCAGGAAGTTGCGGATGAGGTGACGGTAATGAAAGACGGCCATCTTGTCGAATATGGAGCTGTCGGTTCCGTGTTACGACACCCTAAAGATGCGTATACGAAGATGTTGCTTGAGGCATCGCCTAAATTTGATGAGATTAATGCCTCGTAAGGAGTGATTTTATGATTGACAATGCGGCAATTGATTTCTATGGAGCCGACTGGTGCGGCGACTGCCATCGAGCCAAGGCAGCATTAGACCGTTTCGGGGTCGCCTACAGCCTTCATGATATCGAGCATGAGGATGGTGCTGCAGAGAAGGCCATTGCGATCAGCGGACAACAGCACATTCCCGTGATTCGGTTCGCCGATGGCTCATGGCTGGTGGAGCCTTCGGCCACGCAGTTGCAAGCCAAATGCAAGGAACTCGGCCTGATCTGATTCAACATTGCGTATGCCATCTCACGAGTCGGACAAGGAGAATTGTCTCCTGTTCGGCTCGTAGACGTATGTGGGTCGGCTTCCGGACGGTCGATGTCCGGCTTCCGAATGGACTTTGCCCAACTCGCGGACATTGTCTGCACGTGATTGCATTCTTTGGTAAGTTTTTGCTTGGGTTCGGCAATGGTTGCAGAACCTACGGAAAGCCGTCAATCAACAGGCTTTCGAGAGAAAACCAAAGAAGGGAGTAATGTCATGCCGTTCCTTATTACGCTCCTTGTCATTGCACTTATCGTCGCGTTCCTGTTCCTGTCCACGTTGTTTATCGTGCCGCAGCAGCAGGCCTATATTATTGAGCGTTTCGGCAAATTCAACAAGGTGCAGTTCGCCGGCATTCATATTCGAATCCCGTTCGTGGACCGTATCGCCATGAAAACCAACATGCGCGTCAATCAGCTTAATGTGCAGTTGGAGACCAAGACGCTTGACAATGTGTTCGTCACGGTGGTGGCGTCCACTCAGTTCCGTGTTGACCCGAGCAATGTGGCCACCGCATACTATGAGCTGCGTGATCCGGCTGGTCAGCTGCGTTCCTACATGGAGGATGCGCTGCGTTCCGCCATTCCTGCATTGTCTTTGGACGATGCCTTCTCCCGTAAGGACGATGTGCCTTTGACGTACAGAAGACCGTCGGCAACGAAATGTCCCGCTTCGGTTTCACTGTGGTCAAGACGCTGATCACTGCCATCGATCCGAGTCCGCAGGTCAAGAACGCCATGGATTCCATCAACGCTGCCCAGCGCGAGAAGGAGGCCACCCGTCAGCGCGCCGAAGCCCAGCGTATTCAGATCGAGACCCAGGCGGCAGCCGAGGCTGAGAAGACCCGTCTTCAGGGTGAAGGCCAGGCCAACTATCGTCGTGAGATCGCCAATGGTATCGTCGACCAGATCAAGAGTCTGCAGGCAGTCGGCATGAACGTGAACGACGTGAACAATGTGGTGTTGTTCAACCAGTATCTCGACACCATGCGTAATCTCGCCTCGTCGCAGAATGCGAAGACGGTGGTGTTGCCGGCTTCGACGCCTGGCGGTTTCAACGAGATGCGCGACCAGATCACCCAGGCCATGATGTCCGCGGACGAAGCTGCGAAATAGTCGCAAAATAGCCGTGCCGATGCTCTGCATCGATGACAAGATGACCTTCGTATTCGTGTTGTGCGAATTCTTGCGCCAAAGTGCTTTTTCCAACACGTCGTGCTCCCTCAATAAGCATGGCGCGCTTGCCATTCGACGGGCTTTTCCAAGCCATGAGTGTTTGATATGCCTTGCGCCTGAAGAGCATGGTGTACTCCTTGAAAATTAAGGCATTTACACGAAATGCAGAGTAAGGACAGCGCGTTTTATACACGAAATGCAGAGTGTCGATACGGGGCGAGGATGTTTCGCTGACGTTCCAGAGGCATGAAGAATCCCTCCTTTCGAGACGGCCGCTTATATGTGACGGAGAGCGCGGCGGTGAAAGGAGGGATTATTGTTTGGCGCGTTGCCGTACCGCAACGCACGTCTATGTGATTGGCCTGTCGGCAATGACCGTGTTTTGCGCACGCATGTCATACGTTTCGGCGTATGTCACGCCATGCTGACAAGACCTTCCCTGGAGTTTGAATTCGGCAGTGAGCAGTTCATCGCATGTGATTCAAGCAGGTGAAGCTGTTTCTGCAGGTCCATGACTTTCTTTTCCAGCCATTTGATGGTCATGGCTTGGGTGATCACCAGCAGATCGCGCTGCCCGGAATCGGATTTGTTTGCCAACGTCTGTGCTTCAAGCATGATTTTCGGATCGGCTTTCCAACGGGCGATCGCGCGTTCGATGCGCTTGCCTCCCATGATTTTCGGATCAAGACCTGCGCTGGCGAAAATACTGGTAGGACCGTTGCCGCGCAGATATTGCGCCATGCAACGCACCTGAAATTCCTTCGAGTACGTGATGCGGTCCATGGAAGCTCGCTCCACCGCGGGCAGGGTGTTCAGGTAATACACCTCGGTTTGAGTAAAACGACGACGCATGATGGTTCCCCTTGTGTGATATGCGGATGACGCTTCCGACAACGTCATCCGAATGTCTGCCTCGTTGTTTTCATTCTATTTTTGCGAGATTCAGGGATTTTGCCGTCTGGCACGAAACGAAGTGTTTTTGGCACGAAACGAGAAAACCACCCTAGTTAGGGTTGTTTTAGGAGGATATGAGACGGGGGTCTGTGCTTCTCGGGGTGTTCCCCTAAGGGATGCAGGGAACTGGAAAACGGTATAAACTCGGTTGTGGGACAGACGTATTGACGCCGTGTGGGGGAGGACAACGAAGACTATGACAGATCATGAAGGGCAAGAGTCGATGGCGGGGACGCGCAGGCCCATCATCGAAGTCAAGAATCTGCGTAAGGAATATCCGGTGCTCGACGAAACCGTCGTGGCGCTGGAACGTATCAATCTCACCATTCCGCAAGGCAGATCTGCTGTATCTACGGCGAATCCGGTTCTGGCAAATCCACTCTGCTGAACCAGCTAGCAGGTATGGAAAAACCGACCAAAGGCGGCGTGCGCATCGGGGGAGTGCCCATTTCTCGGTTGAATGAACGGCAATTGGCGGAATTTCGGCAAAAACATCTTGGTTTCGTATTCCAGTCATACAACCTGCTTCCCAATCTGACTGCCGTGGAAAACGTGGCAATGCCGCTGATGTTCCAAGCATGCCGAAAAACAAGCGTGAGGCAATCGCCAAGAAAATGCTGAAACGAGTAGGGCTCGGCAAACGCATGAACACTACCCGACGCAAATGTCAGGCGGACAGCAACAGCGTGTCGGCATCGCGCGAGCGTTCGCAGCCAGACCGCAAGTCGTATTCGCCGACGAACCGACCGGCAACCTCGACTCCAAAACCAAAACCGACGTGATGAACATGATCTGCGCGTTCGCTCGCGACCTCGACCAAACCATCGTGCTCGTCACCCACGATGACAATATGGCGCAATATGCCGACCGTATCGTAACGCTACTTGACGGACGCATCATCGATGACCGTCTGATGAACAACGCGTGACGGCAGAGAAGAGAAGGAAATTCCATGAGTAACAGCAACCATTCCGCAAAATTCATCAACATGCTCATCGCATTGATGGCGTCCATCGCCATCGCGCTGACCTGCATTGTGCCGACGGCGCTCGCCGAAGACGGTGATGGCACTGACGACAACAACGGCGGCTCCACCGTGCAGCCGGCCGGTCCGGTGCCGAACATCATCATCACCAACTTCACCTATGGCGACGGTTCCGTGGCGGTCGGCACGAATTTCGATCTTGGCTTCACCTTCCAGAATATGGGCAAGGTCGCGGTCGGCAATATGGTCGTGACCGTTGATGGCGGCGAGAATTTCGCCATTTCCGGCGGTACGAACACGTTCTATTACGATTCGCTGTGGGCGGGCTATTCCCTGACCAGACCGTGCCCATGCAGGTGCTGTCGAGTGCGAAGAACGGCGCGCAGGGCATCGATATCAACTTCAAATACGAGTATGTCGATGGCGGCACCCGCAATTCCAACACTTCGGATATCAAGATTTCCGTACCTGTTTCGCAGCCCGACCGTTTCGAACTGGGCGATCCCGTGCTTCCAGACGCCATCAATGCGGGCGAGGAATCCACCATTCCATGGAATACGTGAACAAGGGCAAGGGGGATGTATCCAATGTCGAAGCGTCCATCGAGGGTGACGGCATCACCGCCACGCAAGCCACGCAGTATATCGGCAATGTGGCGTCCGGCGCTTCTGGTTCCATCGGATTCGCTTTCACTGCGGATGCGGCCGGCGAATATGATGCCAAACTGAAGGTGACGTACGAGGATGCCGACGGCCAGCAGCAGACCAAGGAATCGCCGGTGAAGATTACGGTGTCTGAGGCTCCGGCTCCCGCCGATCCCGGTATGGATGTTGACCCGCAGGAAAATCAAGGCATTCCGACTTGGGTGTGGATTGTCGTTGCCGTGGCTGTCGTTGCCGTGATCGCCATTGTGGTTGTGGTGGTTGTGCGTCGCCGCAAGAAGCGAAGAAGGCTGCCGAGGATGACGATTGGGATTGGGATCCCTCCGATTCGCATGCAGGTGCTGATGATGGTGCGGCTAATACGGCTGGTGCCATTGACGCGCCGACCCAGGTGATTGATTCCGTGCCCTCCGACAAGGAGTGAGCATGCGATTTTCGGATATTGCACGTTCATGCACGCAGAATCTGCTGCGTCGCAAATCGCGTACGATTCTTACGGTACTTGGCGTGATCGTCGGCTGCTGTTCGATCGTGCTCATGATTTCCATTGGCCAAGGCATCAACGAACAGAACGAGCAGATGCTCAAAAACATGGGCAACCTGAACGACATCACCGTATATGCGGACGGCGGAGGTTCACATTCCACGGCAACGTCATCCAGCGTGAGCGGTGCCGACGGCGAACAGGCGAAACTCGACGATGACGCCGTGCAGAATTTCCGCAGCATTGCCGGTGTGGCCGGAGTGCTTCCTCAGAAAACGATGTCATACAGTGTGGATGCCACGCAAGGAGCTGGCTCCCGGTACGTGTCGCAATATGTCAACGTGGTGGGAGTCGACGCCACGCAATTGGAAGAATCCGGCTATAAATTGGCCAGCGGACGTCTTCCGATGCGTGCCGGCGAAGTGTTGGCGGGCAAATCCTTCGTGTATTCGTTCTACGATAAGTATGCGTCAGATCCGAGCAATCATCGTATAGAAGCGGGCAGTTATTACTGTGATGAGAACGGTTGCGCCCAATCCGAAGGCGAAGACCCGTTCTTCGATATGCTGAACTCCAAAATCACGTTGATTACCGGAGCCAACTATCAAAGTCCCGACGACTACCGCAAGGTGGGCGGCGGATCCGTGGCGCCATCCGATTCCGGCAGTGGTGAGAGTCCCACCATTACCATGCCATACACGGTGGTGGGTGTCATTGATTCCTCCGCCAACAACTATGATGCGTTCACTTCCGGCATTGTGATGAGCATCGACGATATGAAAACGTTGAACGCCAAAATATCGGGGGACACCAAGGCCAACACGTCGAGCAAGGTCGTTTACGATCAGGTACTGGTGCACACCCAAGACATCAAAGACGTTGCCGACGTTGAAGCGCAAATCAAGGGCGCCGGTTATCAGACTTCCTCGTTTGAGCAAACGCGTAAGGAGATCGAAAAGCAGTCGCGGGGCATCCAGTTGGCTTTGGGCGGCATCGGCGCGGTGTCGTTCTTCGTTGCCGCGATTGGTATTGCCAACACCATGATTATGTCGGTGTCGGAACGTACGCGCGAAATCGGCATTATGAAGGCTCTTGGCTGCTATGTGCGCGATATTCGCATGATGTTCCTGTGCGAGGCTGGTGCGATCGGCCTTGTCGGCGGTGTGATCGCTTGCTTGATTTCCGCGATTGGTTCGATAGGCATCAATATGGCGTCTTTGGGTGGATTCAGCATTGAGAATATCGGCAAAGCGATTATGGGCGGCGACGATGTGACTCGCATTTCGGTGATTCCGTGGTGGCTTTTTGTGGTGGCCATGCTGTTTTCGATCGCCGTTGGTGTGGTAGCAGGTTTCGGCCCGGCCAATAAGGCTGTGAAGATTCCCGCTTTGGATGCCATCAAGAATGATCAGTGATTGCTGATTACAGATCGCTGACTTATAGATTGGCGGGGAATGGTCCACAGATATACCGATCATTCCCCGCAATTCGCTTATGTATCGATTATTCGCTGAGAATACCGCGGATTCGAGAGACAATGGTTTCTGAAGTCAATCCGTAACGTTCGTTAAGCTCGCCAAGAGGCACTCGGTCGGTGAACTCTTTGGCTGCGCCGAAATTCAGCACACGAACGTGAGAAGCCTTGGTATTACTGGAATTGGCATAAAATGCGGTGACTTTCTCACCCCATCCGCCTTCTAGCTGGCCATCTTCCAACGTAACAACCAAACGATGCCCATCGGCAAGCATCGCCAGTAATTCGGCATCCATCGTGGAATATTGCAATGCGTCAACAAGCGTCGCGGTAATCGCAGCATGTTCTTCATCATTTTCGGCCAGTGCCGACGTAATTTCGGCAGCCAACGGCATGGTATTGCCGAGTCCAAGAATCGCCACATCCCTGCCGGGCTGAACGATCTGATAGCGGACGAACGGGCATGCTCCGGCAATATTGACGGCTGGATCATGCTCTTCGGCACGCTGCAACGGGTCGAACGCCATATCGGCGGCACGTTCAAGTGCGAGAATCTGCTCGCCGGGCATACGAATCGCCACCACGCCATGTTCGGACGGGCCGGTAGCCCAAGCCAACATGTCAAGCATCTGTTCGCCGCTCGAGGGAGCCAAACAGGTCACGTCGGGAACATTGGCGAACATCGTCATATCGAATGTGCCGAATGCGTATTGTCCGCGCCGGAAATTCCCGCGCCGAAAATCAGCAGCGTGGCGGGAACATGATTCAATGCCAACTCTTGCTGCAGCTGGTCGAACGTGCGTTGGAAGAACGTGGCGGAAGTCGCAAGCACCGGGCGTCCGCCAGCCCTGGCGATACCCGCGGCGAACGCGGCGGCATGTTCTTCCGTGATACCGGTATCGACGTAGTGGGCGCCGGCACGTTCACGAAAATCTCGGGTGATGCCATTCGATCCGGGGGTTGCGGGGGAGATGACCACCAATCCCGGCTCATTGTCGAAACGACGTTCCAGCGATGCCATGGCCATTTCGCCATAATATTTGCGTGCGTCGAGCGGTTTGCCGAGCGAGGCCTCCGGATCCTGCCAATGGTTGGCCTCGCATTGGCCCGCATGAGGTTGAGGATTGGTCTGATTGCAGCCATCCGAACCATTGTCGGCTTCCGTTTCGTCATTAAAGCCCAAGCCTTTGGTGGTGTGGATATGCACTACGATCGGGTGGTCAATGTCTTTGACCTCGTTCAGTACTTCCACCAGCGCGTCAACGTCATTACCCTGCTCCACATAGCGGTAGTCCAAGCCGAATGCTTTGAACAGATTCAGTTCGGCCATGCCATTCGACGTACGCAACTTGGCAAGCTGCCCGTACATACCGCCGAAATCCTCAGCGATCGACATTTCGTTGTCGTTGACGATGATGATGAGATTACCGCCCTGTTCGGCCGCATTGTTCAGCCCCTCGAACGCAATGGCCGAACTCAGGGATCCATCGCCGATAATGGCGATAACATTGCCGATAGTGCTTTCGCCGGCGGCGCGCGCTGCATATCGCGGGTTTTGGCAAGACCGCAGGCCAGAGAAATCGAAGTGCCGGTATGGCCGAGCACAAAGGAATCATGTTCGCTTTCCAGCGGATTCGTGAAACCGGTCACCTCATCAAAACGAGATTGGTCCAAGTATGCTTCGGCGCGGCCGGTAAGCATTTTGTGCACGTAGCTTTGGTGCGACACGTCGAAAATGAAACGGTCGCGGGGCGAGTCGAACACGCGGTGCAATGCCACAGTGAGCTCCACCACGCCAAGATTCGAGCCGATATGCCCGCCATGTTGTTTGCCGTAGTCGAGCAGCGTGGCGCGGATTTCGAGGCATAGATCGCGTAATTGCTGGGCTGAAAGGGCATGTACGTCCGCCGGAGTGTGAATCGAACTCAAAATGCCAGCGGTCATCGTGCGCAATCACCCTTCCCTACGATCAGTGCAACCAAGTGCGAAATCATATCCACTGTATGCCCCGACGAGGGTGTTGCGGGCAAAGGAGCGCAAAGTCTTCTCAACTTGAGGCACAATAGAGGTGTTTGCAATCGTGAAAAGCCGTTATTCGCAAAGGAGCGCGAACATGAAAGCTGTATATGCCACCGGAACGAATTATGATGATCCGCTGTCCGTGCTTGAAGTGGGCACTATGCCTGAGCCTGAAACCAAGCCATTCTGGTCCACCATTCGTGTGAACTCGGCGAGCGTGAACCATCATGACGTGTGGAGTCTGCAAGGTGTGGGGCTTTCCGACGAGCAGACGCCGATGATCCTCGGCACGGACGCGGCTGGCGTGTTGGAAGAAGACATTCCCGTACGAAAGGGACTTAAGCCGGTTCCGAAGTGGTCTTGTATACCTTCGTTGGTACCGATGCGCCGGTGTGATGCCGGGGGAGAGACGCTCGATCCTGTCCGAACGGTATGCGGGAACCATGGCCGAATACACACAGGTGCCCAGCGCCAACGTGTTCGCCAAGCCCGCGAATCTGAATCTTGATGAGGCTGCCGCATTGGTACCAGCTGGCTTACCGCATATTCCCTGCTGTTCGCATCGGCGAATGTGAAGCCGGGAGACACGGTGCTTATTCAAGGCGCCGGAGGCGGCGTGTCGACGCGGCGATTCAGCTTGCTCACGCGGCCGGATTGGAAGTGTTCGTCACGTCACGAAGCGAAGACAAGCGTGCGCGAGTGTTGCAGCTCGGTGCCGATGCGGCTTTTGAAACGGGTGCGCGACTGCCACGCAAGGTGGATGCCGTCATTGAATCCGTCGGCGCGGCCACATGGAGTCATTCCGTCAAATCCGTACGTCCGGGAGGAACTATCGCCATTTGCGGCGCGACTACTGGCGACCAGCCGGGTGCAGAGCTTACGAGAATCTTCTTCCAGGATATTCGAGTGCAGGGCAATACCATGGGCTCCCGTGAGGATTTCGCACGTTTGCTGAAATTCGTGGAACATGCCGATCTGCATCCGGTCATCGATTCCGCATATGCGATCGACGACGCGCATCTTGCGTTCTCCAAGATCGTGAATGGCGACGTTTTCGGAAAAATCGTGCTGCACATCTAGCCGATTGCGTAAAGTAAACGGTGTTCAAGAACATGTTCTTTTGGATTCTTTCGGAGGTCCTTGATGGCAGACAACAAGCCTGAAGTCGCAGTGATTATGGGGTCGGCGAGCGATTGGGAAACCATGAAGCATGCCTGCGAGATGCTTGACCAGTTCGAAGTGCCGTACATGAAGCAGGTGATTTCCGCGCACCGCACCCCGGAATTGATGGGCGAGTTCGCGCATAGTGCCCGTGCCAACGGTCTGAAGGTCATCATCGCTGGAGCCGGCGGCGCGGCACATCTGCCGGGCATGGTCGCGGCCCAGACCACCCTGCCGGTCATCGGCGTGCCGGTGCGTTCCCATGCGCTGTCCGGTTGGGATTCGCTGCTGTCCATCGTGCAGATGCCAGGCGGCATCCCGGTCGCCACCACCGCAGTCGGCAACTCCGGTGCCACAAACGCAGGTCTTTTGGCTGTGAGCATTCTGAGCACCACCGATGAGCGTTTGGCCAATGCTTTGCAGGAATATCGTGACTCTCTGAAGGAAAAGGTGGCTGAATCCAATGCCCAGCTTGTCTGAGGAAACCAATGGCCGTGTTGAACGTCTGATGCCAGGGGCCACCATCGGCATTATCGGTGGCGGTCAGCTTGGCCGCATGATGCGTTGTCCGCCCGCTACATGGGCTTCCGCATCGGCGTGCTCGACCCGACTCCGGATTGCCCGACCGCACAGGTGGCCGACTTCCAAGTCACTGCCGAATACGACGACATCACCGCGATCCGAGAACTGGCTGAAAAGTCCGACGTGCTCACGTACGAGTTCGAAAACGTGAACGCCGACGCCATCGACGAAGTGCGTTCCTTGTCTGCAGCCCCGCAAGGCACCGATTTGCTGCGTGTCACGCAGGATCGCGTCAACGAGAAGCAGTTCATCAATGATCATGCACGCCGACCGCACCATGGAAGGCCGTCAACAGCGTTGAGGAGCTTGATGCGGCGCTCGGTGAAATCCATTACCCGGCCGTGCTGAAAACCCGTTCCGGCGGGTACGACGGCCACGGCCAGACCGTGCTGAAATCCGATGCCGATCTCGAAAAGGTACGAGCCGTGCCGATCGCGGTGGCGGATTCCCGCCGAGCATTCTCGAAGGATTCGTCGATTTTGCATTCGAAGCGAGCATTCTCGTTGCCGGTAACGGCAAGGATTATGTGACCTTCCCGATCGTGCGCAACGAGCATCGTAACAATATTCTGCACATGACCATCGCTCCGGCCGAAGTCAGCGAAGACGTGGCGAAGGAAGCGCACGAACTCGCTTTGCGTTTGGCGCAAGGCTTCGAACTGGCCGGCATCCTCGCTATCGAACTCTTCGTTACCAAGGATGAGCGGGTTATCGTCAACGAGCTTGCCCCGCGCCCGCATAACTCCGGTCATTACACCATCGAAGCGTGCTCGTTCGACCAGTTCGACGCGCATATTCGAGCATCGCCGGGTGGCCGCTCGAACAGCCCGAACTGCTCAAGCCGGCTGTTATGATCAATGTGCTCGGGCAGCATGTGGCACCGACCCGCGCGCTGATCGCCGAGCATCCCGAATGGAATATGCACGACTATTGCAAGGCTGAAGTGCGTCATGATCGCAAGATGGGGCATATCACCGTGCTGACCGACGACACCAGGCAAACTGTGGCGGATCTTGAACGGACCGGCTGCTGGGATGATTTGAAATAAAACCGATGACGGCATGTTTCGCGCGTCAGCCTTTCCCTGAGGGGAGGACGGCGCGCGAAGCCATCAAGAACGGACATAGATTGACGGACGGACGCGTGGAGCGCAACACCAAACAAAAAGAACTGATTCATGATGCGTTGAAGGCAAACGATGAATTCATTTCCGCACAGGATTTGCATCGCAAGCTGGAAGACGAAGGCGTGAAGGTCGGCCTTGCCACTGTATATCGTCAATTGAATGCCTTGGCTGAGGCAGGCGAGGCTGATACCGTGCGTTTGGAAGGCCAACAGCTGTTCCGTCTGTGTGGTGATGACGGGCATCACCATCATCTCGTATGCACGAATTGCGGCAAAACCGTGGAAATCGAATCGCCATCCGAAACTTGGCTGCGTGGCATCAGCGAGAAATACGGATTCACCATCGAACGGCATACGCTTGAGGTGTTCGGACTATGCCCCGACTGCCGGAATGAGGCACGACGGTAATTCCGTCGATCTCAACAATTTCGCCGATTTCAGCAACAACGGTTATGCGGACGGCGGAATCCTTGACGACAACTAGATACTGCCATCCGAACTGTCTATACCCCCCTCATCGTTCTTTTGCGATTTCATCGACATATGCGTAAGAAAATCAGAAGAAACTGTGGATGAAATCGATCATTACAGCTTTTTGTCAGATATGGTCGCGAGAATGGTGCCTTGGTGTCGCCGTAAGGCGGGAAACGAAGCGAACTGACACGTTACGAGTGGAGATAAACACTTGACGAACGAATCCGTGAATACAGAGACGATTGAGGAACTGAAGATCTCGACGATTGATCCAACGCACCCGCCAAGGAACGTAAGGAATTCCCAGGGTGGTTGTACGGCATACTGTTTGTGGTGTTCGACGCCATCGGTGTGGCAGCGCTACAGATTGGCGTCAGTCAATCCGCTACACGCGTCAAGCTTTCGAACAACATGTGGCTGACCGGTTGGGGCTTCGTCACCAAAATGTTCACCAACCTCAACTTTGTGGCGGTGCTCAACCTGATTTTGTGGGGCGTGCTGTATGTGATACTGCTCATGCTCATCAACCGCTTCTGGATCGCCACGCCAATATTTCTGGCGGTGACATTCATTATCGCGGTGATCGAACATTTCAAAGTATCCATCCGATATGAGGCGATTCTTCCCAGCGATCTGAACTTCCTCAAAGCCGATGCGGGCAATCTTATGAGCTTCATGCCGGCAGGCGCACAGTGACCATTCTGCTCGCCGTCGTCATATTCGTTGCTTTCATTGCGCTTTTCGTATTCCTGAATCATCGTGACGGCCGTCACGGCAAGCTTTTCCGTGGCGACGACAAGCAGTCGCGCTCGCTGAATGCCATCGTGCGACTATTGCTGATCATCGTGCCGGGAACGTTCTTCACGCTGTATTCCATGCAGGTGAGCACTGTCGGATCTTGGGCGAAAACCTTCTCTTCGGCAATGGGGGACATGCCGTCCATGTGGGATTCCGTCTACGATGCGCAACGCAACGGACCGATGGTCGCCTTCACCAGGCAGCTGAATCCGAAAGTCATGGTGAAGCCTGACGACTATTCCGAAGAAACCATGAAGGAAGTCGCGGCACGATACGAAAAAGAAGCGAAGAAGATCAACGCATCTCGTACCGAGAACATGACCGACAGTACGGTGATCTATGTGCTGTCCGAATCCTTCTCCGACCCGTCTCGCGTGCCGGGGCTTAAGATCAACAAGGATTCCATGCCCAACATTCGTTCCATCAAAGAGAATACGACCTCCGGTTTGATGCTCTCTTCCGGATATGGCGGTGGTACCGCAAACCTCGATACATGGGATTGACGGGTTTGAGCATGTCGAATTTCGATTCGTCGCTCACCAGCCCGTATCAGCAGCTTGTGCCGAGCGAGCATTGGACGCCGACCATCAACCAGCTGTGGGGGGCGTCGAAGAATTCCATCGGACTGCACCCGTACGAATCGTCTATGTACTCGCGTGCGACCAACTATAAGAAGTTCGGATTCTCGCATTTCTACACGTTGACCGGTCCGGACGTCATCTCGCATCAAGACAAGATCGACGATTCGCCGTACGTGTCTGACGAAGCGACGTACGAGAGCACCATCGAAGAAGTCAAGAAAACCGATGGCAACCAGTTCCTGCAGGTCATCACCATGCAGAACCACATGCCATACCACGATTGGTATAAGAACAACGATTTCAAGGCCGAATCCACTACGGACACTCCTTTGGAGGACGATGAGAAGGAGTCCATCGAAACCTATCAGAAGGGTGCGGCTCTGACCGACGAGGCGACCGCCGACTTCCTTGACAAGCTCGACGCCATCGACAAGCCGATCACCGTGGTGTTCTACGGCGATCATCTGCCGGGCATTTATTCGTCCGCTTCCGAAGACGACAACAATTCGCTTGCCTTGCATCTGACGGATTATTTCATCTGGTCCAACAAGGCGTCCAGCTCGCAAGGCAACGAGATCGACAACGCCGACTATTCGTCGCCGAACTTCTTCGTGGCGCAGGCCGCCGAGCATATGAACGCCAAGGTGTCCCCGTATCTGGCGTTCCTCACGCAAATGCATGAGAAAATCTCCGCCATGGAGCCACCTGTCGTCAACAATATCCAGGGATGGGACCGTATCCCTGAAGGTCAGAACATCTATCTCGACGCTGACGGCAATCCCATGGCCGAAAGCGACTTCGACGCGGAAACCCAGCAGTTGCTTGCCGACTACCAGCTGATTCAGTACGATATCACCACAGGGAAGAACTACCTGAAAGACACCGATTTCATGGATCTTCCCTAGAGGCAAGGGGGAAGAGATGGCCGCAACCGATCGCGAACAGCAGATTTTGGCGTGGATTAAGCAGAATCCTTTGATCAGCCAAAACGAGCTTGCGGAACTGTGCGGCATCACCCGTTCAGGGGTGGCCGCGCACATCTCCAACCTGATGAAAAAAGGGTACATCCAAGGCAAAGGGTATATCGTCACTCCGCCCAGCTATGTGGCTGTTGTTGGCGCCATCAATATAGACCATTACGGTGTCGCCATGCAGGATGTGGTTGGGGAAAGTTCCAACATGGGGCGCATTGTGTCATCCGTGGGCGGCATTGGTTACAATATCGCCTACAATCTGAACCGGCTTGGCGTGCCGAATTATTTGATTTCCGTCTATGGTGATGATGAGAACGGCGAACGCGTCAAGCAGGACGCGTATGCCAACGGCATTGACATCACGCATGCCAAGCAGATTTCCCATATGCCTACTTCCACCTTCTTGTCGGTTGTTTCCGCGCAGGGGCGTCAGATTGTGGGTCTTGATGATATGCAGATCAGTGCGGAAATCACCCCGGAATTTCTAGCGCAACGAGAGCAGACCATCGTCAATGCGGAAATGGTGGCGATTGATTCGAGCTTGCCGTCTGATGCCATAGCATGGGTTTGCGAAAAAACAAGTCGACCGATTTTCGTGCGCGTGGTTTCCGTTAATAAAGCGGCGCGAATCACGCCGGTGCTCGATCGCATCGACACTATGGTGCTTAATTCCGCCGAAGCCAAATTCGTGTCGGGGATTGAGGTGCATGACGAGGCCAGTGCCAGAGATTGCGCCGAACATTTGCTGCGGTCCGGTGTGCGTAATGTGTTTCTTTTTGTGGATGATTCGGACATGCTGTACTGCTGCGAACATGAAAGCTTTTTCTGGTCTTTGCCGGGAAGGGCGGAGGAACGTCGATATACCAATGGTGGTGCGTCTGCGGCGTTGAGTGCGCTGGTGTGGGCGCGTCGTGAGCATAAAACACAGCGGGAATGCGCTAGATATGCGTCTGCGGCGGCTGCGATGAATATGTCTCAGGTGCAGTCGATTTGCGCTGATTTTTCTGAAGAAGCTGTGCGGCGCAAAGCTGATTTGCTGCAGTAACGCAGGTATGGCGGTCTTACATTTGTTTCTTTCGTAATCGCGAGACACGCGATTTTTCCATATGTTACATCGATGAAATATAAGCAAAAGTTGACTGGCTTAAACTTTTTGTTGTACTCTAAATTGAAGATAAAAACGTTTCATCAAGGGTGTATCAAGGCAGATATATCCCCGAAAATGTAGGAGGCAATATCCATGGCGGATATGACTTCAGGAAATACTGTTCCTGACCGTTACGTTGTGGTCATCGGTGGCATGAACATGGACATCTGTGGTAGACCGACGAGCACCGTAGTGGACCGAGACTCGAATCCGGCGTCGTCAGCATGTCCGCAGGTGGTGTCGGGCAGAACATCGCACAGAACATGGCTCATCTGGGCATGCCGACATACCTGATCACCGTCTACGGCGACGATGAAAACGGCAAGACCCTGGAACGTTCGTGCGCGGCCAACAACATCAATCTTGACTATGCCGCACAGCTGGAAGGACGCCGTTCTTCCACCTACATGTTCATCACCGACGATACGGGCGATCTGCTGGTGGCCGTCAACGACATGGAAATCTGCAAGGAAATCAATCCGGCATTCCTCGAATCTCGCCTCGACTTCATCAACGGTGCCGCCATCTGCCTGCTTGACGCCAATCTTGAACCGGAAACCATGGCATGGATTGGCGAACACGTCACCGCGCCACTGTTCGGAGACACCGTTTCCACAGTCAAAGCGCACCGTTTCGACACGATCCTCAACAAGATGACCGTGCTCAAGCCGAATGATTTGGAAGCATCCGTACTCACCGGCATCGGTATCGCCGACCAGTATTCGGCAGGTGCCGCAGCGAAGACCTTGCTCGACAGGGGCGTGAAGAACGTATTCATTTCATTGGGTGCCAACGGAATCCTGTGCGCGAGACACGAAAACGACGAATACAGCTTCAAGCATGTGCCGCCATACCGTACCGAAATCGCCACGGCAAATGGGGCCGGAGATGCCGGCATGGCAGCCATCACCTGGAGCTTCTTCGATAACCCCGATCGAGATCTTGAAGAAGTCGGCAAAATTGCGCAGGCAGCATCCAGCATCGCGCTCGAATGCACAAAAGCAGTGCCCGATATCACCGTGGAACGCATACGTAAGAAGATGTCCGGCGAGATCGAGCCGTTGCTCGACGAAGTGCGTACCGCCTGAATTTTGCTACATCACACGTCCATCAACCCATACAAACACAAGGAGAACCGACAATGGTAGTCAAGCAGATCTATTCTCTGATCGAATACGATGAGGCCGTCAAAACCATGGAGCTGGTGCCGACAACATTGGACTGGTGCCGATGCAGAATGGTGGCGTTCCGGCACATCGCGTGCCAATCGAACGCGTGCACCGCATTTTCGACGAATGCAAGCGTCGTGGCGTCACCTCCGTGGCCATCATGCTGACCAACGATCCCGACGAGATGATCGAGCTTGCCAGAGAGGTGCGGCCTGACATTCTGCATATCGCAGGCGATGGGTACGCCGCAGATGAAGCATTCGCGGCCCGACTTAAGGAAGCCGCTCCGAACACCAAACTCATGCAGGCCGTGCTCGTTGACGATGAATCCGCCGTCGACCGTGCCAAGAAGTACGCACAATACTGCGATCTCATCCTCACGGACTCCGGTCTGGCCCCCGACACCGGCATTGGTGCCAGCGGTCTGACCCACGACTGGAGCATTGACGCCCGTATTGTGGCCGAATGCGGCAAGCCGGTCATCATGGCTGGCGGTCTTGGACCAGACAATGTTGCCGAAGCCATCGAACAGTGCAAGCCGTATGGCGTGGACTCCCTGACGAAGACCAGCATCAAATACGACGGCGGCTACATGGAGAAAGACATCGACAAGGTTCGTCAATTCTGCATCAATGCCGACGCTGCGGCCGCAAAGATCGGACAGTGACCGATGGCTATGGAAGTCAAACTGCTGCAACCCGTCAAAGTGGTCTGCACTGACGATTTAGGGGAGACTCTGGTCGATATCATGCAGACCGCGGGCTATTCTCGTCCGCTGATGGTCACGGATTCCTTCGTCGGAAGCATGCCGCTGGTCGTTGCCGCACGTACCAAGCTTGAACAGGTCGGTGTCGATGTGGCGGTATTCGACCAGGTCAAGCCCGACCCGCTTTGCGAAACCGTGGAATCCGGCGTCGAAGCATTCGAAGCGCATAAGGCTGACAGCATCATCGCCATCGGCGGTGGCAGTTCCATGGATGTTGCCCGAGGCATCAACATCGTGCGTGTCAACGGCGGATCCATCATCGAATACACCGATCCAGCCAAGCCGATCGCACCATGCAACGGTATGATCGCAGTTCCGACCACCGCCGGCACCGGCAGCGAAATGTCCAACGCGCTGGTGGTCACCGAAGGATCCACCGGTCGTAAACTCGCGGTGCTTGCCGATCCGGCAGTCAGCGAATATGCCGTGCTGAACGCGGATCTCATGCTGACACTGCCCGCAAAAATGACCATCGCTTGCGGACTTGACGCATTCTGCCACGCCGCGGAAGGATACCTTTCCCGAATGGCAAGTCCGGTCACGGATGCCATTTGCGAAAAAGCGATGTTCCTGCTGTACAACTATCTGCCGCGTGCTGTGGCAAACGGTCAGGATCGTGAAGCCAGGGAACGTGTGATGGTCGCGTCGACGCTTGCAGGATGGATGCTGAACAATGCGGGAACCATTGCGGGGCATTCCATCGCACACGTGCTCGGAGCGAAATACCACATCGTGCACGGTGAAGCCGTTGGCTACGCGTTGCCGGCGGTTATGGAGTTCGTTGCTCCCGTACGTGCGCATAAGGTTCGTGAGATCGGTCAGATTCTAGGTGCGGTCTACCCGGAAAATGCGCCGGACGAGCAGGTTGCGATTATCGCAAGCAGAGCGTTCAAGGATTTCCGCGACCGCATGCTCGGTCTGCATCCTGTTGAGGATTACGGCATCAGCGTTGAAGAACTCGTTTCCAATGCGCAGGCCGTAGTTGACGAGCGTTTTGCAGGAAACACACCTCGTGACATCGATCTTCAGGCAGCCGAACAACTGCTCGAAGGTTTCGGAAGTCGCTGATATCAAAGGCCATTGCCGGCCTTGCAACAAGTTGTGTGACCGATGAGCCGGAGTCAGTCAATCGTCGACCACCTCATTATCGGTTCAAAGTTGGAGTACATAAGGAGGAACCATAATGTCCAAGAAAATCATCCTTGATTGCGATCCGGGACATGATGACGCCGTCGCCATCCTGCTTGCCGTGGGCAATCCCAATATCGATCTGCTGGGCGTCACCACGGTAGGCGGCAATCAGAGCCTTGACAAGGTGACCTACAACGCCCGTGCAGTGCTGGAAAAGGCGCATGCCACCGACGTGCCGGTGCATGCCGGATGTGACCGTCCGCTGGTGCGCAAGCAGGAAGTGGCAGCTTCCATTCACGGCGAAACCGGTCTTGACGGCGTTGAACTGCCTGAACCCAGCCGTCCGCTGGAAGCCGGACATGCCGTCAACTGGATTATCGACACCATTATGAGCAACGAGCCAGGCACCATCACTCTGGTGCCGACCGGACCGCTGACCAACATTGCCATGGCTGCCCGCATGGAGCCGCGCATTGTTGAACGTGTCAAGGAAGTCGTGCTTATGGGCGGCGGATACCATGTGGGCAACTGGAGTGCCGTGGCCGAGTTCAACATCAAGGTCGATCCGGAAGCCGCTCACATCGTGTTCAATGAAGCCTGGCCGATCACCATGGTCGGATTGGATCTGACGCATCAGGCATTGTGCACGCCCGAAGTGCAGCAGCGTATCGAAGGCGTTGGCACTGATCTCGCCAAGTTCGTGTCTGGTCTGATGGACTTCTTCCGCAAGACCTATCAAGACAATCAAGATTTCATCGATCCTCCGGTCCATGATCCGTGCACGGTGGCATACCTCATTGATCCGAGCGTCATGACCACCCGTCGTTGCCCGGTTGATGTCGAAATCCATGGAGATCTCACACTTGGCATGACCGTCGCCGACCTGCGAGGTCCAGAGCCGAGCGCCGAAGAATGCCACACCCAGGTTGCAGTCAAGCTTGATTTCAACAAATTCTGGGATTTGGTAACCGACGCAATCAAGACCATCGGCTGAAAGAAGAGAAAGATAAGTAAAGGGGTGCTCTAATGACAGAGACCAAAAACAGCAAAATGCTCGACGAAGGCGGCAAGTCCGTCGTCGCATTGATGGCAGCATTGATGGCAGCCATCTTCGCGTTCCAGCTCAACGCGTCCATGCTTTCGCCTGCATTGACGACCATGCGTGTTGAACTCAACACCACCGATGCGCAGATTGGCTTGACCCAGACGGTGTTCTTCACCTCGTGCGCAGTGTTCTCGCTGTTCCTGCCGCGACTCGGCGATTTGATCGGTCGCAAGAAAGTGCTGCTTGGCATTCTTGTGCTTACCGCTTTGGGCTGCGTGGTTTCCGCGCTCGCGGTCAACGTGCCGATGCTGATGATCGGTCGTGTGATTCAGGGTGTTGCCGGTCCGATTGTGCCGATGACGCTGATCATGCTGCACGCCAAGGTTACTGAAGATAAGAAGTACGCCAAGCTCATGGCTATTCTGACTTCCGTTAATGGTGGCATCGGCGGTGTCGACGCTATTCTTGGCGGCTGGCTTGCTGGCACGTTCGGTTTCCGTTCCGTGTTCTGGGTCATGGTTGGCGTTGCGGTGCTTGCCATTGTGCTTGTGTTCGTGTATGCGGAAGAATCCACCGCTTCCGAGACTCCGAAGATGGATTGGGTTGGCGTGGTTTCCCTTGCCGCCGCATTCTTGGCCGCATATCTGGCCATCAACGAGATTCAGAAGCTGGGCTCCGCCAATTGGGCGCTGGTCGCTGTCGAAATCGTTATTGCAGCCGTGCTGTTCGTGGTGTTCTGGAATGTTGAGAAGCGTCAGAAGGCTCCGATGGTCACCACGCATTACCTCAAGCAGCGTCGTACTTGGGGTCTGCTGCTGACCACCCTGCTTACCATGACCGGCGTGTTCGCATCATGAACGGTATCGTGCCTGCTCTCGCTCAGGATACCGAAGTCGGCGCCGGCATGAGCGCCAGCGTGGTATCGTTCGCCACCCTGACTCCGTATGCGTTGATCGGTCTCGCATTCGGTCCGGTCGCAGGCGTGCTCGCTTCGAAGTTCGGCTACCGTGCGGTGCTGCGTACTGGCTTGATCGTCTCTGTTGTGGGCGTGCTGTTCGGCATCTTCGTGTGCAACGTTCCGAGCATCTGGGCACTTGTGGTCATGTCTTTGGCTTTGGGTGTTTCCTACGCAGGTACTGCCAACATCATGCTGAACGGTCTGGGCATCGTGCTCTCTCCGGAAGACAATCCGGGCTACCTGCCTGGTCTGAACTCCGGTGCATTCAACCTGGGTGCCGGTCTGAGTTATGCGGTGCTGTACGCTGCTCAGAACGCGTTCACCGCATCCGGCGGTGCGACCAGCGGCTACATCGCAGCCATGGTTGGCGGTGTGATTCTGCTCGGCCTCGCGTTCTGCGCATCCCTGCTCATTCCGAAGCCGGGAGAGCAGAAGTAATCAATATAAGCTTGCCTGTGTTGTGTGATTAAAAAACGGCGGTTTTGCAGTCGGACTCCTCTCTGTCCGACCACAAAACCGCCGTCCTTTTTATATATATGATTGCGATTGTATGGTTACAGACATTTCTGATGGTATGCAATCGCTGGGTGCATTCAGATGTTCAGTGCCTTGGCGCCGATGTCGTGACGGTAGAACATGCCCTTGGTATCGAGCTGGTCGATAATCGCATACACCTTGTCTTGAGCGGCCTTGATGTCGGCTGCGGAGGTTTCCACCAACAGCACGCGGCCGGAATTGGCGACCAGACCTTCTTCGCTACGAGCCACGCCAGCGTAATAGACGTGGGAATCCTCATCGACTGGAATCTCAGGAATCGCAGCGCCCTTGATCACATCGACAGGGTAGCCGTCGGCGGCGAGCACCACACCAAGCGTGGCGTTGTCATTATCCCAAGTGAACTCCGGAGTCTCGCCATTGAGCAGAGCGCTGATGCCGGCGCCGAGATCAGACGTGAGCTTCGGCAGCACGACTTCCGTTTCCGGATCGCCGAAACGAGCATTGAACTCGATAACCTTCGGACCATCCGCGGTGGCGATCAAGCAGCGTACAGAATGCCCGTGAACGGCGTACCCTCATCGGACATAGCCTGCACGGTCGGCTTCACAATGGTTTCGATAGCGGTGTCAACCACATCCTGACCGATCTGCGGAACGGGACTGTACGCACCCATGCCACCGGTGTTCGGACCCTTATCGCCATCATAAGCGCGCTTATGATCCTGAGAAATCGGCATCGGCCAGAAATCGGTGCCATTCACAAAACTCATCAGCGAGAACTCCTGACCCTCCAAGAAGTCCTCGATGACAACCTTCGCACCGGCGTTGCCGAAACGATGATCGACGAAAATGTCTTCAAGAGCGGCAATGGCGGTTTCCTCATCCATGGCAACGGTCACACCCTTGCCAGCGGCCAGACCATCAGCCTTGATCACAATCGGAGCGCCATGTTCACGCACATAAGCGGTGGAACGATCCAAATCGTCGAACGTCTGATACTTCGCAGTCGGAATGCTGTGACGCTCCATCAACTGCTTGGCGAAATCCTTGGAACCCTCGATTTGCGCGGCGGCCTTGCTCGGACCAAACGCCTTGATGCCAGCTCCCGCGAAATCGTCGACGATGCCTCGATAAGCGGCACTTCCGGACCGACGAACACCCAGTCGTAGCCGTTGTTCTTCACGAAATCAATCAGCGCGGCATGATTGGACGGTTGATCTGCGTGGTGCGGATGCGTCAAGCTCCATGCCTGGATTGCCCGGAGCCACCGTGACTTCGCTGACGCTGCGCCGCGCATAAGTGCATGGGCGATGGCATGCTCGCGTGCACCGG
>ENA-OUNI01000116-OUNI01000116.1-human-gut-metagenome-genome-assembly--contig:-NODE-116-length-32830-cov-5.293490_pt1 | contig 32830 bp, 36 predicted proteins | sample MGYA00242499_ERZ504580 | MGnify/ENA primary metagenome ERZ504580 (study PRJEB26092, sample SAMD00036315) | human gut metagenome | host: Homo sapiens | study: EMG produced TPA metagenomics assembly of... | reverse complement strand
GCAGATAACGGTCGAGTAAAGAATAGTTCATACGGCCAAAGAAAGAAACCAGATAGTTCTCCGTCTTGTAGAGTGTATTTTCTGACGGATTATAGATTTCACCGGCATGTTCAAGGTTCGTATCAGGGTAAGTTCCATAATAATAGTAATCTGTCTCTTTGTGGAAATGCTGCCATTCATAACCGGCCATGATATCAAAATGGTGCGCTTTCCCGAAGTCCTTCATGTACTGTGCATACATGTTCAATGACAAATTGTATGTATCTTGTGTATTCCAACCGACACGTCCATAATAATAATTGTCAAGGTCAAAACGGTTGTAATTCTTGTTGGACTTGCCGCTTGCCACATCCATACCACCATTAACATGCAAATGCAAATCCTCGAAACCATGAATCTTATAATCCAGTTCAATGTTCCCCATCAGCACTTTTGACTTTCCTTTATCCGAACGGTTATTCAGCATCCCGACGGGATTGGCCGTAGCCAAAGTATTGATGTTGTATCCCCATTCAGAATCTTTCCAGTCTACTGCTTCGGGCCATTCCCAATATCCACCAAAGTTTTTATCATAAAATTCCGTCCCGCCATAAACCGGCTTGGTAGGGTCCATTGAAGTGGCAGCTCCAATGGCATCGGTATTGGCATAGCTTGTCACAGAATACATGCCCTTTGCGTTGAAGTTAACCTTCAAATGCTCATCAAAAAGAGAAGGGGAAAGATTCACACTGGCCGTATAACGCTCAAAACTTGATGTTTTCAGGATACCTTGCTGATTGGTGTAGCCAGGGAAACACGATAAGGCATATTTTTCAATCCACCGGAAACAGTGATATTATGGTCGGTACTGACTGCCGTACGATAAATCTCGTCCTGCCAGTCGGTATCGGCAAAAAGATGCTCGCCCTGAGCATTCATATATCCTAATGCCTGATATTCCGCACTCGCCAGAAACTCTTCATCAGAATAACCATATGTGTTCTGTACAAGTTTCATGAACTCTTTGGCATTCAGTACATCCAGTTTGTCCGTAACCATGCTGACGGACACATTACCATTATAAGAAATACGGGGTTTAGAGTTACTCTGTCCTTTCTTAGTAGTAATCAGGATAACGCCATTGGAGGCACGGGAACCATAAATAGCTGTAGCCGAAGCATCTTTCAACACAGTAAAACTCTCTATATCAGCCGGATTCACCAAAGCCAATGGATTGGACATTCCTTGCACTCCATAATTATCCATGGCAAGTCCGTCAATTACAATCAACGGGTCATTACTGGCATTCAATGAAGAACCGCCACGGATACGAATAGTGGCACTGCCACCCGGCTCACCACCATTGTTAACAACACTGACACCGGCAATCTTGCCTTGCATCATGTCTTGGCAGATGTCGTCAGCCCCTTGTTCATTTCATCCGGTTTAATTGCCGTTACAGACCCGGTCAAATCATTTTTCCTAGCCACACCGTAACCGATGACCACAACCTCATCCAACAATTCACTGTCTTCCTGCAGGGTCACGACTACACTGGAAGCTGCAACCACCTCCTGAGTCTTATAACCGATAAAAGAAACTACCAAAGTAGAACCTTTGGGTACATTCAGTGAAAAATTACCGTCAAGATCGGTGATAGTCCCGTTTGTGGTATTTCCTTTTTCTACTACACTTGCACCTATCACTCCACCCAGGCATCTTTAACATGCCCTTTCACAGTGATGCTTTGTGCATAAGTGCCTACTGACAAGAATAGCCCTAGGATTAAGGGCAGAATCATCCGATAGATTCTAAGATTAACTTGCTTCATGCATTCAATAAATTAAAGTTAACAATATCAATTATCTGTATATTTGTACGTAAGAAAGTATCTGTAACCAGGAGTCTATTCTTCCGCTATCAAATTCAAGTCTTGCCTTTCACCGGCAAATTTAGAGCAACATCATTTTCCCCGAAAGCAGATATCGGACATAAGAGGATAAAAAAGGACAAACCCTCACCAGATATATTCTGATGAGGGTTTGTCCTTGTAAAAGCGGCATTATTCTGCCGCGTATTGTTTAGGGGGAAGTCCGAACTCTGCCTGAAAACATTTAGAAAAATAAGAGTGATTGGAAAAGCCTACCATATACATTACCTCTGCCACTGTAAACTTTTTCTGCTGCAACAACATGGCTGCTTTTTTCATGCGGATGGACTTGATATATTCCACAGGGGTCATTCCCGTCAGCTGTTTCAGTTTGCGGTACATCTGCTTGTTGTTGGTCGCCGCCCAGTCACAAAGAGTATTCACATTCAGCTCGGAATCCGAAATATGCTCTTCTATCAAGCGGGTGACATTTGCCAGAAATTTCTCGTCATACGAAACGGCCTCTATCGCTTTCGGAGTAGCAAGTACCTCCATACGCGCTTGGCCTCATGAGTCTGCTTGCTGGAGAGTAACTGCTCTACCCGCAAGAGCAGGATATCCGGCTCGAAAGGTTTGGCTATGAAGGTATCAACGTGTAACTGTATACTCTCAAGTTCTGTCTCCTTATCACTCTTAGCCGTCAGCAGAATGATCGGGATGGTGGATGTAGGGATATGTTTTTTCAAACGCCGTACCATCTCTAACCCATCCATTACAGGCATCATTACATCCGAAACAATCAAATCGGGCAGCAATTCCATGACAAGCTCCAATCCGGATTTGCCATTTTCTGCCACACGACAGCGATATTTGGCATGCAGAATCTGGTAAATGAATTCCGCCACTTCCGCATTATCATCTACAATCAATACAAGAGGAGCATCCGGTGAAAGAATATCCGGTGATGAATCAGGTACCCCTACCGGAGCTGTCTGCTCTTGATTCACAACCGGCAAAGTCAGGGTTACCGTAGTACCAACATTCTCCTCTGACATCAGCCGAACATTGCCACCATGCAATTCCGTATAGGTTTTCACCAAATAAAGTCCGATTCCAGTTCCCTCATTTTTTCCCGCAGTCTTGGATGATTGGAAGAAACGCTGGAAAATATACGGTTGGTCCTGACTGGTATTCCGGTACCGGTATCTGCCACAGAAATATACACCTCCCTCCCACCTTCGGGAGCATCCAAAGAAAGAGTAACGGTTCCGCCTTCCGGCGTATATTTTACAGCATTGGAAAGCAGATTATCCAAAACAGACTCCAACTTGATGGCATCCATCTGAATGTATAGTTGTTCCCGATTCGTCCGAAATTCACAAGCGAGCTGTTTTTCCTTCATTTTTCCTTCTGTATAGAGTGCAAGCAAATCACGTGCAAAAGAGACCAGTTCTATCTGTGATAAAATCAATAAAGTCCTATTGCCGCTATCCACCCGGTTCAAGTCCAGCCCTTGATGAATCAATGAATTCAGTTTCATGGCATTGCGCTGAACCAATTCGAGCTGCTTCTTCTCCTGCTGATTCCTAATTTCCGGCAACATCCTGCTGATAGGGGCAATAATCATACTTAAAGGTGTCTTGAGGTCATGGGAAAGATTGGTAAAGAATTCCAGTTTGGCACGCGACTGTTCCAAAATCTTCTCCTTTTCCAAATGTTCCAGCTTCAAGCGGTTTTTCACACGGAAAAAGTGAATGGTCCAAACAATCAAAGCGCAGCATAACAGCATATAAAATGCCTTCGCCCACGAAGTATAGTACCATGGTGGAAGGATATGGACATCCAGACTATATATTTGTTCAAAGGGTTTGCCATAGGAATCCAGCTTACTTGCCATTAACCGATAGTTTCCATAATCCAGATTATTATAAATGATGCGGTTGGTATTGGGAGCCAGAAGAGTCCACTCACGCTCTACCCCTTCCAGACGATATACAATCCTGCTTTTCTCCTCCAGCGAGTAAGGCAAATCCGACAGTTCAAAAGCAAGATTATTCTGGTTGTACTCCAAGTTTATCTGTTCCATAAGACGGATGCTCCGGCAGTTTTTCTCCGAACCGGGCAAATAAAGCCGGTTATTCACATAAAGGGCTGTCAGCAATAACGGGCGTTCCGGATGTTCCGCCAGCAATGCATCCGGGGAGGAAATGGCAAAGCCATCCGCTGTGCCAAGTATAGTTCACCCTCTTTCCTATCAAAGAACAAGCTGGTAAAACGTTTGTCGCAATACTCAGGCGTCGCACTTCCAATGTCCGCTGGTCTGCCACCCAAAATCCGTCAGTAGTGGATATCCATATCTTTCCTTCAGCCTCTATCATGGAAAGCACTTCATAATGATTGAAAGCATCGAACGGCAAAACCTTTACCCTATTATCCGAAGGCTCCACACGCATTACTCCACCGGGAAAGCCAATCCAAATACAACCATCCTCGGCACACAAGACAAAATTGGGCCTTTGCCCCTCCTTGAACTCTCCTGAAGCAATATGGGTAATATTATTGGTAGAAGAATTTATTTTCTCAACACTGTTGGCACTACTGAGCAGGGCCAGTGCATTTCCTTCACTGTCGGGAACCATCTGGTTGATGAACATACCCGACAAACCATTGTGTATGGAATAGGTTCCTTCGGCTACATATGGGTGTGTAGAGGCATGCAGCAGTTTATGTTTGTCCACGACAAAAATACCGCCCAAACAAGTAGCTACCCATAACTTTCCATTCTTGTCTTCGAAAAGACCATATGCCCAGTTAGTATTGTAGCGACGGGTACTGTCTACTATACTATAAGGTATAAACTGGCGGCTTTCCTCATCATAGCGGCTGATGCTCCCGTCTGTTGCCACCCAAAGGTATCCGTCCCGGTCTTCATACAACTGTCGTACCCGGTTATGGGTCAAAGGAAAATTCTTATCTCCCATCTTGTACCAGGTAACATCCCTGCCCTTTCCCGGCACCCGGCCTTCCGGCCTTTCCTTCTCAGAAAACGTGAAACGGATAAGTCCATTTGTTCCCCCAAACCAAAAATTACCATGCACATCACGCAACATGGAATAAAACTGGTTTCCTTCCCCCGTCCCGGTAATCCGCGATATGAACATAGCGTAATGTCTCTTTACAACGTGCCATGGATATGCCATAGTCCGTCCCCAGCCAGATATTCCGTTCACAATCCGCATAAACAGTCCATACAATGTTGTTGGACAGTGACTGGAGGTTCCGCGAATCATGCACGATATGCTGTAAAGGTGAATCTTCTCCGTATATGTACAGTCCATTGTCTGTCCCCACCAACAATTGCCCATATCCATCCAAAGCCATTGATTTGACAGAATTGTCATGAAAAGCATCAATTCTCTGTATTTGCCCGTCGGCAGGAGTATATTTGAAAAGACATCCTTCCGTACCTATCCAAATACATTTCCTCACCGCATCTTCCAACAAAGAGTTTACAAACAGATTACTTTTATTCCTGCTAGCAGGTAGTTCTATCATTTCAAAACGTCCGGTAACGGATGTATAGCGGCAACAGCCATTATAGGTACCAATGTAAAGCTGATGGTCTGAAGAATGGATAAGAGAGTAAATTGTCTGATGAGGGATACCTTCTTTTACGGAAGAAATCTCACGGGTCTGTGGATGATACGTATACAGCCCGTTCAGTGTGCCCAACCACAGCAACCCATCGTACATCACCAGTGTACGGATGTCCGTCGGAAAATCAATTCCCGGTTCCTCATAAGTATCTGTCCGGTAATTGTATATCAATAACCCGTTGTCTGCTCCCAGATAAAGATAGGTACTGTCTACTACTTCTCCGCAATAAATACGCGTATTGCTACGTTCGCCAAAAATGAAATGCGGTTGGGTGGAATAGCCGTCATAGCTGAACAGACCTTTATCCGAACCTATCCATATCAGTCCTTGTGTATCTTGCAGAAAACAGCTGATGACAGATGCCTCTGTCCCTAAACTGATATTCTGAAACAACCGGTAATCGGGCTTCTGTGCCCACATATGGCAAGGAAGGACAGTCTGTAAAAGTATAAAAACAAAAAGAATATATTTGTACATACTCAAGGTTATATTCATTAAAGGTCCGGACAAAGATAAGAAACCGCAATCGTTTGCACAAACTTACAACCCGATAAACCTCAACGAATAAGCACAATTTACCATATTACGTTATTTTTGCAATCGGATTAGGGAAGTTTACCTTATCTTTGTCCTCAAAACTATACCATGAATAAACCGCAGATTACCATCAAGGATATTGCCCGGGCGCTGAATGTCTCCCCTTCCACCGTGTCAAGAGCGCTGAAAGACAATCCGGACATCAGCAAGGAAACTCGTGACCTTGTCCATGCCTATGCGCGCGAACATAACTACAAGCCCAATGTACTGGCCGTAAATCTCCGCGCAAGCCGCAGCAATACCATCGGCGTCATTGTCCCCCAACTGGTACACCACTTCTTTTCCTGCGTATTGAGCGGAATTGAGAAAGCGGCGGCAAATGCCGGATATAATATCATAGTGGCGCAGAGCAGCGAATCGTACGAGCAGGAAGTGAAGATTGTGCATTCTTTCCTTGCCGCCCGTGTCTGCGGAGTCATCGCTTCACTTGCCAAGGACACTTCCCAATACGACCATTACCAGGAGCTACTGAACAACGATATTCCCATCGTCTTTTACGATCGTATCTGCACGGGGCTGAAAACCGAGCGAGTGGTGGTGGACGATTATGCCGCTCCTTTGCCGCCGTGGAATACATGATACAGACCGGATGCAAGCGTATCCTTTTCTATGGTGCGGCTCCCCACCTGGAGATTACCAAAAATCGCCGGAACGGCTACCTGGATGCCATGAAGAAGTATAAAATTCCGGTGGACGACAGCATGATTCTGTTGTGCGACACCCGTGAACGTGCCATCTCCATCACTCCCGACCTGCTGGAAAGCGAAGACCGCCCTGACGGTTTCTTTGCCATCAACGACGAGACAGCTTCGGGCATACTGTATGCCTGCAAACTGGTCGGCGTAAAAGTTCCCGATGAAGTATCCATCTGCGGATTCACCGACGGAGCCATTGCGCAAAGCACCGACCCGAAGCTGACTACCGTGGAGCAGCATGGCGAGGAAGTAGGTAAAAGCGCTTTCAGCATTCTGACCGGAAAGCTGGAGGGAGAAGAGAAAAGCAACAACAAGATAGTACGTACCAATCTGGTGATAAGAGGAACTACGAAATAATAAAACATATTAAACCATCATGAAAGTAAAACCCGATTTAAGTTTCTGGAAGCTGTGGAACATCAGCTTTGGTTTTTTCGGCGTACAGATTGCATATGCTTTGCAGAGTGCAAACATCAGCCGTATCTTTTCCACTTTGGGTGCAGACCCGCATAATTTGAGTTATTTCTGGATATTACCGCCGTTGGCAGGTATCATTGTACAACCCATTGTGGGAGCCGCCAGTGACAAGACCTGGACACGCTTCGGACGGCGCATCCCTTATCTGTTTATAGGTTCGTTGGTGGCCGTACTCGTCATGTGCCTGCTACCCAATGCCGGAAGCTTCGGCATGGCAGTAAGTACAGCCATGATTTTCGGACTGGTATCGCTGATGTTCCTCGACACCTCCATCAATATGGCCATGCAACCCTTCAAAATGATGGTGGGTGACATGGTGAATGAGAAACAAAAAGGGCTCGCCTACTCCATCCAGAGTTTTCTCTGCAATGCAGGCAGCCTGGTAGGCTATCTCTTCCCGTTCATCTTTGCATGGATTGGCATCAGCAATACAGCTCCCCAAGGAGTAATCCCCGACTCGGTGATTTACTCATTCTACATCGGAGCAGCCATCCTTATCTTCTGCGTTATCTACACTTCGGTCAAAGTAAAAGAGATGCCGCCTGCCGAATATGCAGAGTATCACGGCATCACCGAAGAAGAGGAACATGAAAAGACCAACATGCTGAAGCTGCTCATCAAGGCTCCGAAAGCATTCTGGACTATCGGACTGGTACAATTCTTCTGCTGGTTTGCCTTTATGTTCATGTGGACCTATACCAACGGCAGCATCGCTGCCAATGCTTTTGACGCTCCTACAGTAGAGCACCTGGTAGATGGTGTGACCAAAGTAGTACTCGACACCAAGAGCCTGCAATATCAGAATGCCGCCGACTGGGTAGGCGTACTGTTTGCCGTGCAAGCCATCGGCTCTGTGCTTTGGGCCATCTGCATACCGATGTTCAAGGACCGCCGCCGCGTCTACTCACTCAGCCTTGTTCTGGGAGGTATAGGTTTCATTTCCACCTATTTTATGCACAATCCGTATATGTTGTTCATTTCCTTCCTGCTGATAGGTTGTGCATGGGCTGCCATGCTGGCACTGCCGTTCACCATCTTGACCAATGCACTGAGCGGAGGACATATGGGTACCTACTTAGGTCTTTTCAATGGTACCATCTGTATTCCACAGATTATTGCGGCAGCTTTGGGCGGCAGTATTCTGTCCTTGTTTACTCCCAAAGGAGTACTGCCCCCCGAAATCAATATGCTTGTATTGGCAGGAGTGATGCTGATAATAGGTGCTTTCTGTGTATATTTAATTAAAGAGACTAAGGGAGAGAAATAGAACCAAGCTCCTACTTCTGCACACAGATGACACAGATAAGGCAGATGAACATGGATTATTAGACAAACTTATCCATGTTCATCTGCCTTATCTGTGTCATCTGTGTGCTATATTATCTTTTTTAATCCCCTCCCTTCCCCTTTCACTATTTTTGTCCTCACTCTTCTCTTTTATTTCCGCATATTGCGTATCTTTACGGCGATAACTACAGAAAACACGTCGCCATGAAAAAATACCTCAAGACCGATGAATGGAACATCATCGAAGACCAATTCCACCCCGACCGTCAACGGATGTCGGAAAGTATATTCAGCCTCGGAAACGGACGTTTCGGGCAACGAGGGTATTTTGAGGAGCCTTACAGCAGTGACAGTTACCGTGGTTCATTTGTGGCCGGCATCACTTTCCTGGACAAAACCCGCGTAGGATGTGGAAGAACGGATTCCACCATATTACACCCGTATACCCAAGGCTGCCGACTGGAGCCGCATCAACCTGCGCCTCATCGATGAGGAACTCGATTTGGCAGGCTGGGATGTCGACAGCTTCAACCGCCGCCTGGATATGAAGGAAGGTATCTCCTACCGGGACATGGAGGTGACGTCTCCTCGTGGAAACCAGCTCCGCATCCATGTAGAGCATATCACAAATATGGCAAGACCCAACCTCTGTCTCATCAAGTACAGCGTGTCTTCCATCAACTATACCGGCAGAATCTCACTCGTGCCCATCCTTGACGGGAATATAGTAGACGATGCCGACCTGCCAAACCTGAAAATATGGAACATACTGCGTTCCGGTTCTACCAGCAGCTGTGCCTATCTCTGGACACAGACCCGCCGGGAAGATGCACAAGTGTGCTACGCCATGACTTACCAATCTTCAAAAACAACAAGGAAACCACTGCCAACCCCATACGGATAGAAAAGGAAAAGCAGACCGGTTTCAGCGTAGGTGCCGACGTAAAACCCGGAGACAACGTGACACTCATCAAATACACCGCCATCGCTTCTTCTCTTTACCACGAACGGAGTGAATTGGTGGAGCACTCCATGACCGAGGCACGCGAAGCCAAGAGCATAGGCTGGAATACGCTGGTAGAAGAGCATCGAAGGGCCTGGCAGGAAATCTGGGACGAAACGGATGTCGTCATCGAAGGGGACCCGGAAGCGCAACAAGGTATCCGGTACAACATATTCCAGCTGTATCAGACTTACCGGGGAGATGATCCGCGCCTGAACATCGGCCCCAAAGGATTCACCGGAGAAAAATATGGCGGAAATACTTATTGGAACACGGAACTGTGTTGTGTACCGTTTTTTCTGCTCTCCACTCCCAAAGAGATTGCAAAGAACTTGCTGGCATATCGGTACAACCAGCTTCCCAAAGCCATCGAAAACGCCCGTAAACTGGGTTTCAAGGACGGTGCAGCGTTGTTTCCGCAGGTAACCAACAATGGAGAGGAATGCCACAGTGAGTGGGAAATAACCTTCGAGGAAATCCACCGTAACAATATCATTGTCTATGCCATCGTTCAGCATGCAGCGCTGACGGGCAATATGGACTATATCGCTAAATATGGCCTGGAAGTAATGATTGCCGTCAGCCGTTTCTGGAGCCAACGGGTATCCTTCTCCCAACCAAACAGAAATATGTCATACTGGGGGTTACCGGCCCGGATGAATACGAAAACAATGTGGACAACAACTGGTACACTAACTATTCCTGTATACAGTGCCTCAAGATGACCCTCCGTTTTCTGGAAATGGTGGCACAGCAATATCCAGATGAATATGCCCACATACGCCGCATCACCAATCTCGACCAAGTGAAGGAAAGTGCCCGGTGGAGAGACATCATCGAACACATGTATCTGCCGGAAGACAAGGAACGGGGTATTTTTATCCAAAATGACGGCTATATGGATAAAGTACTGGAAAGTACAGATAACATTCCTGCCGAAGAACGCCCCATCAACCAACATTGGTCATGGGACCGCATTCTGCGCTCTTGCTACATCAAGCAGAGTGACGTGTTGCTCGGACTTTACCTCTATTATTTCTATTTTGACACGGAAACCGTCCGCCGCAATTTCGAGTTCTATGAGCCGATGACCGTACACGAATCCTCCCTTTCTCCCCACATCCATTCCATCCTGGCTGCACGCATCGGCAAAGTGGAAAAAGCTTACCAGCTTTTCCTGCATGCCACACGGCTTGACCTGGACGACTACAACAACGAAGCAGACCAAGGTCTGCACATAACCAGTATGCCCGGCAGCTGGCTGGCCATTGTACGCGGATTTGCAGGTATGCAGGTGCTGAAGGAGACGTTGTGTTTCTCCCCTGTCATACCGCAAAATGGGACAGCTATTCATTCAAGGTGAATTATCTGAAAAACACACTTCACATACGGGTAGGAAAAGAAATCGAAATCTCGCTTACAGCAGGCAGCAAAGTGGACATACAAGTCTACGGACACCCATATACGCTGGAACGGGGGACGGAATTGAAAATTAATATGCCAATGTGCCAATGACCTGCGGCGTGATAGCGCAGCATAAACATTGCGCAGCCAATTAGCACATTGGCACATTAAATCATCATTTATCCTATAACCGGGAGAACATTTGGTTGTTTTCCGGTTTTATGTTTTTATATATACCTGAACGAATAACTATATACTTGTTTACCAATGAAAAAAATGTTTCTTTTCGCCCTGGTCATGGCGTTGCTCATCACGTCGTGCGGGCAAAAACAAAAGGGTAGCAATACCCTTATCCGACCGGTGAAGACTGCGCAAGTCAGTTCACAGTCGGTTATCCGCAAAGACTTCTCCGGAATAGTGGAAGCCGTGGAATATGTGAGACTTGCCTTCCGCGTCAGCGGACAAATCATCAGCCTCCCGGTTGTAGAGGGACAGCGGGTAAAAAAGGGGCAACTGATTGCCGCCATCGACCCACGCGACATCTCCCTGCAATATGCAGCCGACAAGGCTGCCTACGAAACAGCTGCCGCACAAGTGGAACGTAACAAACGGCTGCTTGGCCGCCAGGCTATCTCCGTGCAGGAATACGAAATCAGCGTAGCCAACTATCAGAAAGCAAAATCCACTTACGAGTTGTCCGGCAACAATATGCGGGATACGCGGCTGACAGCCCCTTTCGAGGGTTCCATCGAAAAACGGCTGGTAGAGAACTATCAGCGTGTCAATGCAGGAGAAGGGGTTGTACAGCTGGTAAATACACAGAAGCTACGAATCAAGTTCACCGTACCGGATGATTATCTCTATCTGCTCCGTGCCAAGGACGTAAAGTTCAAGGTGGTGTTCGACAGCTACCCCACAGAGGCTTTCGATGCCAGACTGGAAGAGTATCTTGACATCTCCACAGCAGGGACGGGTATTCCGGTGACAATAACAATTGACGACCCGCACTTTGACCGTACACGTTATGACGTAAAACCGGGATTCACATGCAAAATAAAGCTGGCATCGGATGTCGCTCCCTTTCTGGAAGAAAAGCTGATGAATGTACCGTTAAGCGCCGTATTTGGCGACAGTGAAAACCGGAAAACGTATGTATGGGGGGTGGAAGGTAATAAAGTCAGTCGCCGCGAAGTGACCGTTTATTCTCCAACGGGAGAGGCAAACCTGCTTATTTCTAAAGGGTTGGAACCGGGAGAAACCGTTGTGACGGCCGGAGTATACCAGCTGACAGAAGGAGAAGCAATAAAGGTACTAATGTGATTAATCACATTGGCACATTACATTCCCCATTTATCTAAAAAATATTCATTATGAATCTAGCCCAATATTCATTAGACAACACGAAGATAGTCTACTTCTTTCTGGCTGTGCTGCTTATCGGCGGTATACTGTCATTCGGCAGGTTGGGAAAGAAGGAAGACGCACCTTTCGTCATCAAGTCGCAGTCATCATGACACGCTACCCGGGAGCGGAGCCGGCAGAAGTGGAACGGCTCGTCACCGAACCCATCTCCCGAGAAATACAGTCGATGAGCGGCGTCTACAAGATAAAGTCAGAGTCTATGTACGGACTCTCCAAGATAACCTTCGAACTGCAACCGTCACTCTCTGCCGCATCCATTCCGCAGAAGTGGGACGAACTGCGGCGTAAAGTGCTCAATATACAGCCCCAACTGCCCGCAGGCTCTTCTGTACCGACCGTCTCGGATGATTTTGGAGACGTTTTCGGCATCTATTACGGCCTGGTGGGTGACGACGGTTTCTCTTATGAAGAAATGAGAAACTGGGCGGAACGAATCAAGACACAAGTCATCACGGCAGACGGTGTGATGAAGGTAGCCCTTTTCGGTACACAGACAGAGGTCATCCATATATTCATCTCCGTAAACAAGCTGGCAGGAATGGGTATCGACCCCAAGCAGCTGGCCAGCCTGCTACAATCGCAGAACCAGATTATCAATACGGGTGAAATCAGCGCCGGAGAACAACAGTTACGCATTGTGGCCAACGGTACCTACACGACTGTCGATGATATCCGCAACCAGGTTATCACTACCTCCGGCGGACAAGTCAAGCTGGGTGACATCGCCATCATTGAAAAGGGATACATGGAACCTCCCGGCAATATCATGCACGTCAACGGAAAGCGCGCCATCGGTATCGGCATCTCCACCGACCCGACAAAGGATGTGGTAAAAACCGGTGAACTGGTAGACCGGAGGCTTGCCGAACTCATGCCCCTCATCCCCGTGGGGCTGGAACTGGAAAGTCTGTATCCCGAAAACGTGATTGCCAAAGAAGCCAACAACGGGTTCATCATCAATCTGATAGAATCCATCCTGATTGTGATTGTAATCATCATGCTGGTGATGGGCATGCGTGCAGGAGTACTGATTGGCTCTTCCCTTATATTCTCTATCGGAGGCACACTGCTCATTATGTCGTTTCTTGGCGTAGGTCTGAACCGGACCTCCCTCGCCGGATTCATCATAGCCATGGGAATGCTGGTGGACAATGCCATCGTGGTGACAGATAATGCCAAATTGCCATTGCCCGCGGCATCGACCGCCGAAAAGCGCTGATAGACGGTGCCACCGGTCCCCAATGGGGATTGCTGGGAGCAACGTTCATTGCCATCTGTTCGTTTCTGCCACTGTATCTGGCTCCCTCTTCCGTAGCCGAAATCGTGAAACCGCTATTCGTAGTGTTGGCCATTTCCCTGGGATTAAGTTGGGTGCTGGCGTTGACACAAACCACTACATTTGGCAACTTCATACTGAAAGCAAAGGCTAAAGATGGTAGCAAGGACCCATACGACAAGCCTTTCTACCATAAATTCGCCTCCATCCTCAGCACACTGATACGCAAGAAGGCGTTGACCCTTGGAAGCATTACAGCACTGTTCATCCTCTCCCTCATCGTCATGGGCTGATGCCCCAGAACTTCTTCCCTTCTCTGGACAAGCCCTACTTTCGGCAGATGTATTCTATCCGGACGGGTACAGCATCCGCGAAGTAGAAACCGAAATGAAAAAGGTGGAAGCGCATCTGATGCAGCAGCCGGAAGTGAAACGGGTATCCGTCACATTCGGCAGCACACCGTTGCGTTACTATCTGGCCTCCACTTCCGTCGGTCCCAAACCTAACTTCGCCAATATCCTGGTGGAAGTAACGGACAGCAAATATACCAAGAAGCAGGAAGAGAACCTTGATGCCTACATGAAGGCCAACTATCCCAATGCCATCACCCGTACCATGTTGTTCAAACTCTCTCCTGCTGTAGATGCCGCCATTGAAATCGGGTTCATCGGCAATAACACGGATACGCTGGTCATGTTGACCAACAAGGCTCTGGACATCATGCACCGTGACGGCGAACTTATCAACGTGCGCAACTCCTGGGGCAATAAGATACCGGTATGGCATCCCGTTTACAGTCAGGAGCGTGCACAACCGTTGGGTATCTCCCGTCAAAGCATGGCACAGAGTATCCAGATCGGTACGAACGGCATGACACTTGGGGAATACAGGGAAGGAGACCAGGTACTTCCCGTTCTGTTGAAGGATAAAACTATCGACTCTTTCCGCATCAACGACTTGCGTACACTCCCCGTATTCGGCACTGCACGCGAAACAACCACTCTGGAACAAGTCGTCAGCCGGTTCGACTTCCAGTACAAGTTCTCCAATGTGAAAGACTACAACCGGCAGATGGTGATGATGCGCAGGCCGACCCACGCCGCGGTGTGAATGCCATTGCCGCCTTCAACCGTATATGGAAGCAAGTGCAAGAAGAGATTGATGTGCCCGAAGGTTACACCATGAAATACTTCGGAGAGCAGGAAAGCCAGGCAGAAAGCAATGCCGCACTGGCAGCTAACCTGCCGCTGACATTCTTCCTTATGTTCGTCACCTTGCTGTTTCTGTTCCGCAGCTACCGGAAGCCGATTGTTATCCTGCTGATGCTGCCGCTTATCTTTATAGGTATTGTACTGGGACTGGTGGTATTGGGGAAATCATTCGACTTCTTCTCCATCCTCGGCTTGCTGGGGCTGATTGGAATGAATATCAAGAATGCCATCGTGCTGGTGGACCAGATTGATACGGAAACCGCTGCCGGAAAAGCACCGCGTGAAGCCGTTATCAGTGCAACGACCACCCGTATTGTCCCGGTGGCTATGGCATCGGGTACCACTATCCTGGGAATGTTGCCGTTATTGTTCGACGCCATGTTCGGCGGCATGGCGGCAACCATCATGGGTGGTTTGCTGGTAGCCTCGGCATTGACACTATTCGTGCTGCCGGTGCTTATTGCGCCATTCATAAAATCAAGTGAGAGAACATTCAACAATTTACAGTTTACCAATTGAATGATGAAAACAAATATACTTATTCTATCATTACTGTGCTCAGGACTGAATGCCGGGGCACAACAAGCATATCTGAGCCGCGAAGAATACCGCGACAAGGTAGAAGCATACAGCCAGATTCTGAAACAACAGCATCTGAAAACATTCGCCAGTACCGAGGCACGCAAGATTGCCTCCACCGGTTTCCTGCCCCAGATTGACATCACTGCCGAGGGTACCGCCAATCTCAATCATCTGGACCAATGGAACAGTCCGAAAGGAGACTACCACCCTTATACCTATCAGCACTTGCCACCTTGACGCAGCCGCTTTATACCGGAGGTTCCCTAATAGCCCAAAAGAAAGTGGCGCAAGCCGAAGAGGCACTGGACCAACTTACCACAGAGCTGACCCTCGACCAGATACACTATCAAAGTGACGCCGTCTATTGGAATGCCTCTGCCGCCCGTGCCGGTCTGAAAGCCGCGGCTACCTTTCAGGATATTGTACAACAGCAGTACGACATCATCCAAGACCGCTTTGATGACGGTGCCATCAGCCGCACAGACTTGCTGATGATTTCCACCCGACGTAAGGAAGCCGAATTGCAGTACATCAAGGCACGCCAAAACCATACCCTTGCCCTGCAAAAACTGAATATCCTTATGGGCTCGGAACCGGACGCTCCCATAGACAGCATAGCCGAAATAGATATACCGACTGCCTCCATCATACCTCTGGGCCTGGACGATGTGCTGCTTCGCCGGGCAGAATATGCCAGTACCTCCGTGAACATCGCCCGCAGTGAAGCGCAACGGCATGCCGCCCTCAGCCGCTACAACCCACAAGTCAACATGTTCCTCGCTACCGGTTGGGATACGGGAATCACCTATATGGGGCAGGATGTACCTCATACTCCCGTCGTAGGAGTCAATGTCAGCATCCCCATCTTCCGTTGGGGAGCCCGCTTCAAGACAAACCGCCAACAGAAAGCCTATATCGGCATACAGAAGCTGCAACAAAGCTATGTAACGGACAATATTCTGGAAGAGCTCTCCGCAGCCACCACAAAACTGACGGAAACTGAACAGCAAGTCAAGACGGCCCAGGAGAATATGATACTCGCCGAAGAGAATCTGGGCCTTGTCACCTTCTCTTATAATGAAGGAAAAGCCAGCATGGCAGATGTGTTGTCCGCACAACTCTCGTGGACGCAGGCACACACCAACCTGATTGATGCGTATCTGGCGGAGAAGATGGCGATGGCTGAATATTGGAAGGTGGTTAGTGAATGAAATGCCCCTCAAAGAAAAACATACAAAAAACTCCGGCATAGCTTTACAAAGCCATACCAGAGTTTCTTTATATTTGTGATAGTTTTGGGAATTTTATTTGACTATCAACGAATTATATTCAACTCGCATGAGAACGGGCAACGGATAAGAAAATGCCAGACTGTTCAGAATCACTATATTCCTCATGCTTTCAAATAACTCTTTATCTTGATGCAAAGATAGCATTTTTTCCGAGAATACCGGAATTTTCCGGGCATAATCTCGTTATAAATCTATGAAATAATCCATATCGGACAGAACAGCCATACCGCAGCCGAGTCCCCCTAACTCACAGGCAAAGGTAATCCGTGTCCTGCTCGTACAATGCAAGGTCAAGCCCTCCGGGTGTCGTGGAAAAATCATCCTCGCCCGGAGGCTTTCGGTATTTTTCCCGCCAACCTTGCATGTACGGGACACGACCTTTTATAGCCTGTAGTTACGGGAACTCCGGCCCCGAAAAGCCGGACTAACAAAAATCAATTGTCATGTTACAGCAGGCAACAAAAGAAAAGTACAGTATCGAAACACTCAAAGAATGGAATGTTTCATACGACAACGAGCACGGGCTGACGCAGGAAGATGTGGATATGGCCAACAACTATGTTGAGCTCATCGAACGGACACGTTCGGAGATTACACCGCAAATCGGAGACAGGTTGGTCTATGTGACCGAAGACGGGGATTATTACGGAAACGCCCTCATTGAGAATTTACACCATACAAAGGATGGGCATCTTTCCATATGCGAACAGCCGTATGTGCCTTTCGTGTGGGAACAAGACGGGAATATCCGTCTGAGCGTCAGCGGAGGGGCATTCCACGGAGTGAATCCGGAAGATATGAAGTTCCTGCGATGGACGGAAGGCGCGTTCAAGGACTGGGGACATTGCGGCGCGTGTGGCAATGGTGCAGTGACATTCATAGCCAAAGTGCCGTTATGGTTCTATGCCGAACCCAGTCCCAAATATGGGAGCTTCACTACCGAAACTTACCGGAAATTCTACCTCACCAAAGACACAAGCGGCTCCGCAAGAAATCTCTATCAAGGTTTTGATGCAGCTTTCAGTAATGAAAAAGAGTTCCAGCAATTCCTGAAGGACTACGAGGGAACGGTATTCAAAGGCAACTGGGAAAACAACATCGTGGTATGGTGCTTCCGTCGGGAATATATCTTCCTTCCTCTCGCCGAATGGGAAAAGATTGATGCTCCGGCCGAAGAACGGAGGCTCAACTTTTATCCCGAACAGGTGAAGATTGTCAAGGACATGGAAAAACACATCACCTGCTTCTACCGAATCAAATCACAGAACTTCTAACACTTAAAAATCCAACTGATATGCAAACGACAACAGCAACTAAGGCCGGCAACGCTCCCGACCTGCTTTCCGGTATCCTGAGCGTGCAGGTGAAAAACGAGGACAAGATTACGGAGCAAGACCGGATCTATTGTCAGAACCAACAGGACATGCTTTACAAAACACTCGACCGGATAGACCGCTGGTACGCCATCTTCAAAGAGGAAGCGGAACAGTACCGGGAGGAACGCAAGTTCCACTACGAGGAGAACGGCAAGGTATCCATGCGTGATTTCTATTCCTACCATAACGACAGGGACGACTATTCGCACAACGAGTTCAAACCGTTTGACATCCTCAATGATATGGTTGACAAGAACTGTAATGCCAACGCTAATTTCGCCAGCCGTATCATCTCCTATTTCAACAAGACATATAATGTCTCTGTCCCCGTACCGGAAATTGAGAAAAATACCCTTCCGATGGGCTTCCGTCCAATCTATGAAACCTACGTGGATGCTGTCATAGAACATCTTGGCGGCAAAAGTTTCAGGGAAACAGCAGAGGAGGAACTGTTGAACAGGTTCTTGAAAGTAGTCCGTCCATCATGCTGGAGCAAGGTCAAGCCGGAACTGAAGAAAGATAAAATCACATTCCCTGAAATTCTGAGATTTGATGAGTTCTATCTGTCATACAACCGTAACCAGATTCATTACAACTATCGGGGCGACATAGAAACCTTCTGTGAAGGCATCGCGTTCGGTGCCGATGACACCATTCATGGTTCAAGCAATATGATTACCGGCTTCCAGGCTGACAATGTTGATGTTTCCGGCTGGTACGACCTCACGACGATCAACGCCGAGCAAATCCGGTTTTACAAGAACGGACGCATAGATGTCAAGTTCAAGGACAGCACGACTGCCGAAAACTGTTTCAAGCGTCTCCGCCTTGATGAAATCACGCTAAGAGAGAACTGATCATGAAGAAAAAACTCACAGCACCCCGTAAGACGATTCTTGCGGGGTGTTTTCATTTTCAACCGTAAACAACCGACAGAATATGTATGCCATCATTCCCCAACAGATACCGCAAGGTATGCGTGCCGAGGTCAACGAGAAGATACTTTTCGCCATAGACTCCGGCAAGGACCTCATTCCGGCGGAGAGCATCTATAACTGCTACACTGGCATCGGAGGCTTCACAACCTCAGGCAATCCGATTTCGCCAATTACAACGAGTACGCCGAAGCGAAGAAGGAGTTTGAGATGGGACAGTTCTTCACCCCGCATGAAGTGTGCAGGGATATGGTGGAGATGCTTTCTCCCAACACTTCCGAAATGATACTTGACATGTGTTGCGGTATGGGCAATTTCTTCAATCATCTGCCCAACCAGCACAACACCTACGGCTTCGACATAGACGGGAAAGCCGTCAGCGTGGCGCGATACCTCTATCCGGACGCGCATATCGAAAAATGTGACATCCGGCAGTATTATCCGGAACAACGCTTCGATGTAGTCATCGGCAATCCACCTTTCAACCTGAAGTTCGATTACAAGCTGTCACAGGAATACTACATAGACAAGGCATACGACGTGCTCAACCCGGCAGGAATCCTGATGGCCATAGTACCCGGCTCGTTTATGCAGAGTGAATTTTGGGAGAAAACACGGGTTGCCAGTATCAATAACAACTTTTCTTTTGTCGGACAGACAAAACTGTCTCCGTCAGCCTTTGCCTCCGTCGGAGTCCGCGATTTCAATACGAAAATCATGGTATTCCTGCGCAAATCGGTTCATATCGAGATGCAGGCTTACAACGCGGAGGAATTCATAACGGCGGAAGAATTGAAGAACCGTATCAGCGAAGCAAGGACGATGAAACACAGGCTGCGTTTCGACCTGATGCGCGAGACAAACAGGATAGACAAGGAAGAGCTTGAAGTGTTCGAGTATAGGCTCGCCAAGTACATGTACGAACTGAAGGCACACGCCAAGTTGAACAAACATATCGGCAAGGCGGAAGCACTGGTCACGAAGTTCCGCAACCAGAAACCGCCGGAGAACGCCACACGGGAACAAGTCGCGCAATGGGAAAAGAACAAGCTTACCCCGAAGAAAGTGCTTGCCGTCATCCGTAGGTACATCACCTCGCAGAATGTCGTGCCACGCAAGGAAGTGGCATTGGTAAAGACCTCCTACGGGTTCAAACTGAAACAGTACGCCCCACGACTGTTAGACAAGGTTTCGCACAAGGCGGCAGGCATCAACGACCTCGTGTTGGGGCGCACCGAACTGCCCATGCCGGAAATCCTGACAGAAAAGAACATGCGTGAAATCCATGTGGCAGAGAAGCTGATCCGTAGGAAACGCAGGCAATATGAAATCCAGAACCGGCAGTTTCCCGACATGAAGCCGGACACCCAACTGGCGGAATACCTTGACAGGGTGACATTCATCAACAAGGACGGTGACGTATGCGAGTTCACCGCACTCCAGAAGCACGACCTGAACCTCGTTTTGCAGAAACGCTACGCGCTGCTTAACTGGCAGCAGGGATCGGGCAAGACAGCGGCGGTCTATCACCGTGCCAAATACCTGCTCAAATTCCGCAAGGTACGGAACGTCATCATACAGGCCCCCGCCATTGCCACCAACATGACATGGATACCATTTCTCTCCATAAACAGGGAAAGGTTCAGGATTATACGGAACAATGCCGACCTTGAAACCGTACCGGAAGGCGTGTTCATTGTGCTCTCCACCTCCATGCTCGGCAAACTGAAACGGGGGCTGACGAAATTTGTCAAACGCTCCTCAAGAAAACTATGCCTCGTTTTTGACGAATCGGACGAGATAACCAACCCTTCGTCACAGCGCACAAGGCATATCCTCGGACTCTTCCGCAGGTTCAAGTACAAAATACTCGATACCGGAACGACCACCCGAAACAACATCGCAGAACTGTACAGCCAGTTCGAGCTGCTGTACAACAACTCCGTAAATATGATCTGCTGGAGCAGCCGGGTGTACCACGAGAACAGGGACAAGGAGATAGAGGAAGAAAACAACCCGCATTACGGTGAGCCGTTCCCTGCTTTCAGGGGGCATGTACTTTTCCGCGCCTGCACTGTCCGGGAAAATCCACCGTGTTCGGAATAGAGAAACAGAACCAGGATGTCTATAACAAAGAGGAACTTGCAGAGCTTATCGGGAAGACCGTCATCACCCGCAAGTTCAGGGACTTTGCCGGCGAGAAGTACAAGATACGGACACACACCGTCAGCCCTGCCGATGGCGAACGCGAGGTTTACCGTGTCATCATCGAGGAGTTCTGCCGTATCTGCGAGTTGTATTACAACAGCACGGGTGACACGAAGAAGGATGCCGGACTACGTCTTATGCGGCAGATCAAGCTACTCATCAAGGCCTGTTCCGTCCCCCACCTGATAGAGGCTATTCCGGTGACGGGATTCCGAAAAAAACAAGGTACATCGAGAGACTGATACGGAAGATTCCCGGCAAAGTGGCCGTCGGCTGCACGTCCATAGCCGCATTCGACCTCTACGGGAACCGTCTCCGCGAATGTTTTCCCGACAGGCCGGTATTCGTGGTCAAGGGAGACGTGGCTTTCAAGAAACGGCAAAGCATCGTGACGGAGTTCGACTCCACCGTAAACGGCATACTGGTCTGCACGCAGCAGAGCCTGAGCAGCTCGGTGAACATCCCCACCTGCAACGACGTGATACTTGAATCGCTCCAATGGAACATCCCGAAGATGGAACAGTTCTATTTCCGCTTCATACGTCTTGACTCTAAAGAGCTGAAGGACGTGCATTATGTCACCTACAAGGATTCTGTGGAGCAGAACCTGATGGCCCTGGTATTGACCAAAGAACGGCTGAACGAGTTCATCAAGACCGGAGAAGTGAAGGAGCAGTCCGAGATTTTCGAGGAGTTCGACGTCACCATGTCCGTCATCGAGAGCCTGCTGGTCAGGGAACGCGACAGCGAGGGAAAGATACACATCAGCTGGGGAAGCCAGCGAATAATGAGTTGAAACAATGGAGAAACTTATGAGAACCGCAGATTACATTCCACAGGCAAAGGTAGCCCGCACCCTTTTCCGGCAGAGCAAGGTCAGGCCGCAGGCGGTTCGGGCAAATCATCTCGCCGGAGGCTCCGGTATTTCCCCCGAAAAACCCTGCACTGCCGGGGCGCGGACCTTTATACGCCTGTGGAATGAAATCCCCGGTTCCGCATCATAAACCGTAATGAAAAATATCATGGACTTGAATCAGGCAGAAGTGGCAGTGACCACGCAGCATCTCATAGACACGAGGCAGGAAAAGACAGCCTGCTGCAAATGGCCGACTTCGGCGACATGGGGGAATTCCTGTGTACCTGCTCCGAGCTGTTTCCGGAAGAGGAAACCCCGGAATACAGGTACACGAGATGGGAGGACATTCCGGACTCGCTCATCAACAGGGAATGGCTGTGTCCCAACTTTTTTGAAATAAGGGAAGCGATGGAACAACTGGAGGAACCCGACAAGGATTGCTTCTTCGACTGGTGTGACCGTTACGGGCACGACATCGGCACGGAAGACCCTCACCTGCTGGTGGCGCATTATATCGAACTTTTCGGGAACGCGACCTATATAAATGACGAACCTTGCCCGGACAGCGGGGATGATAGTTTGCTGTACTACCCGGGCATATCGGGCAACTATTTCGAGCCGGGCATTCCCCGCTTCGAGATATTCGATGACAATTACGACTAAAAAAAACACGCTTATGAATATCAATTTTCTCGGGCCGGTCCTGCCGACAGACCGATTCGTACAGATGGCCTTCGTGGAAATCCTGAACATCATCCTGACAGCGAACAACATCATGGACGTGAACAGGATGCTCGTCGGACTGAATGCCAATCCCGCTTTCGGTTCCCTGTCAGGACATTTCCGGTGGTCCTACTCGGACAACCATTTCACGTTGTGGCAACGGATGGAGTACAACTCGCCGCTCTGTTTCAAACAGCGCATATTCAGCATCCATTTCGGAACGCTGGCAAGCCGTGACAGGGAAAGGGATAATACGATAATGAACTAAAACATATCAATATGAGTCACCAGATAATAACAAGAATGGCATACAATGCTAAAACCAAGCAGATAGAAACTTGGCAGCATTCCAACAACGTGTGGCCAAGAACCGATTATTACTATGCTTTGGATGTCAGGACGGACGAACAAATGTTCGGATTCATAACATTGGTGGCAGAAGGTGCATGGCAAGGACGCAAATGGGAAAAAGCGTTCAAGACCCTTTTCTGCGAATATCCCGAACTGGTTATGGATTCATACAAACATGAACTTAACAAATCCTATGAGGAGAATTGTGCCATCCGTCGGAAATATAAAGAACTTGCCCGAAGCAAACGCGATGAAATAGTTGCGCGATTCAAGCAACTGGCCGGAATTGTCTGACTCTAAAAGTGAAAGCATATGGAAATAATGAAGATTTCAAACCGCCAGATTGCGATGATGGCTTTCGACAGGCTCCGCAAGGAAGACAAGAAAGATTCCGCGTTGAAACTTGCCCGGTGCCTGCTATATGGCGCAAGCATATCACTTGGCATAGGTGATATTGACTGGGACATAGACTTGGCGATACAGCAGTGCGGAGGAGAGCCGAGGATTGGATACCGGTACACGGCGCATTTCCACTTCAACCGGAATACGGAAATGGAAAAGGACAAGTATGACGGGATAGTAAAGGAACTGTATGGGTAATGAAACGAACACGGAGGCGGCCGGAAGGTCGCTTCTGTCATTTATAACGGTATGTACGGGAAAACAAACCCTGCCGTACACAGGTAACAGAAATGGATGAACAGAAAACATTGACATTGGATTTCATCAAATCCCTGATGGAACCGTCCTATACACTGATTTGGACGGATTATGATGACAATCTTGACAACCATCGGTGGCTGGTTCAAAAATGTCTTGACAGCAAAAGCCCCGAACATTTGTGGGAAAAGGCGGACGAGTGGTACAGCGATGCCGAATGGGAGCTGTCCGTGAGATAATCGCCAAATTGAAAGAGGAATGTACAGTTTTCAATGATTTCGGTGAAGAGGATGTGGATACCTTCTTCGATGAGCACGAGGATGAAATCCGGGACGAGGTTTACAGCCGCAACGACTCGGATGTGATAAAGGACCTGATAAGGCACACGGACAACATTCCCATCCGAGTGGAGATGCTCTCCAACTACGACTGCATCAACTCCAACTGGTTTGAATCACAGGGCGGTTACAGGTACGAGGAATCCTACTTCGGGGACATGGTAGACTGCCTGAACCTCAATCCGGCGAGAGTGAAGAGACTCCTGACGGAACACGGCTACAAGACATACGGACGTTTCCCGAACCGCAGAAGCCGGAACGGCAAGGAGCAGGTTTCATACGAGCAGTTCTACGAGGAGTTGATAAATTCCTGTTGCGGCGCGAACCTGCTGGTCTATATCGGACGTGTGAACTTGAACGAACTGTACAATGCAGAGTTCTCGCTGAGTGAAGTTATCATCGAAGGGCAACTGTTGCGGGCTGTTCAGTTCTACATTCGGCGGCGGAAGCCTGCTTGAAATGGAACTTAAACAGGATATACGCCTGAAGTTGGAAGTCAAGGGCTGTAACGGCTTCCGTTTCCGACTGGATGACGAAAAATCCAAGTATGACTATTCAGTCCAACATGTATATGGGGTGGATAATTCCTTTTTCGGGGATGCGGTACGCATTGTATCCTGACAAGAATCAAATCGTTAACAATCAAACAATAGAAGATTATGACAAAGTACAATGTACAAGTAAGGTACATCTTCGAGGGTACCTACACAGTGGCGGCGGAGGACCGCGAAGAAGCGGAAAGAATGGTATCGGAAGACTGCGGGCTGGTATTGGGCGGCAACATCCACACGACACGCGATGACGATGAGGTGACGGACTGGGACTTCGACTGCATCCGGACTTGCAGATCCTCTCCGTAAGGCAGAAAGGCGGGAAATCCCCCAAGCTGGTGTTTGAAGACAGGATCGAGAAGTTGCGGGAGGACATCATCGGGGCGATACGGCAGTTGCTCCATGACCATGCCATGAACGCGATACGGTTTCCCGAAGAGGAGGATTATGATCCGGTCTGGGTGGTATGGTTCAACAAGAACGGAGATCCATACGAGTGCAAGGAGACAGGACTCCGGGTCACAGACAACAGCCTGACCGTCATTGCCGAAGAGAAGGAAAGCGGAGATGAGGTGGAGTGTTACAGCCCGTTTGAACTCGGCGCAAAGAACATAGACTGGCTTCACGAGATGTATGATGCCGTATGGCACCAGTTGGAAGAAACAAAGGATGTTGAACCACAAACGGAAAAATCATGAACTATCCAGCAGAAAACGCGGTCTCCAGTTTCTTTTACTATATGTGGAATGCCTGGAGCAAGGAGGAATGCGAAATCGTATTCGGCGGAATGAGCAAACATTTCTGGGAAAAATGGAACTCTCTTGCCAACGATTCTATCTTCGGTGCGGCGGAACGATTCTATGCCGCCCTGTCGGAAAACAATCGCAAGTTATTGGTGGAGCGTGCCGTCTCCATTTATGACGGCCAACGCTTCAGGAACAAAAGTATAAACATTGAAAATCAAATATTATGCAGACAAACATCATTAATCTGATTTGCAGTTCATGCAACTGTGGCCAGGCAGAAGCACAGGAGTATCTGGACTCCGAAATCCGGGACCTGCGTGAGTTGCAGGAACTGGACGATCTAAGGGAAGATGATATTGATATGGCGTGTAGCAACCTCGGTCTTGACTTTGACTACAGGGAATATTTTATCAACCGCCTCGCAGGGGCATAAAAACTTACAGCTATGACTTATTTTCAGAACATACACTCTTTGGCGGACTTGAAAAAGGAGTACCGCGTCTGGCATTGCAGCACCATCCCGACAAGGTGGTGATACTGCAATCATGCAACAGGTGAACACCGAGTTTGAAAGGCTTTTTGAGGTCTGGAAGGACAGACCGGATGTTTCCGCGACTTCGACCGGGTATGAACACGACTATTCGGGAGCCACGGCAAAGGAATACACCGAGTACGTGTATAACGAATACCGTTGGAAAGGCCGCAATTACAAGGGGCAGCACGCCCCTGAAATCGTGGAACTGGTACGGTCATGGCTCAAGGAGACCTATCCGAGATACAAATTCTCGGTCAAACGTGAGAACTACCATTCCATCTACATCCGGCTGATGAAAGCGGATTTCGAGGCTTTTACCAAAGAATCCGGGAAGGTTCATGATGATATCAACCATTACAATATCTCATCCGACAAGTCCTTGACTGATCGTGCGAAAGAGGTGATGCTGAATGTCTGCGATTTCGTGATGTCGTACAACTTCGATGACAGCGACCCGATGACGGACTATTTCCACACCAATTTTTACCTGACTCTCGGAATAGGCAGCTACAAACAACCGTATAAAGTGGAGTTGCCAAAACTTGCCTGCAAGGAGAAGGACAGACCTGAAGAGTTCAAGCATCCGGAAGGGGCTGCGCACAAGGCTATCAGACAGGCATTGGGCAAAGCCCGTTTTGACTTTATCGAACACAGGAGGCATTCCGGTGAAATGATACTCGGTGAAGACCATTACGGCTCACATGGCGAGCATTACTTTTGGCCGAAGGATTATTCAAGTGCGAAACTGGCGCAGAAACGGATGGACAAATTGGAGAAAGCCGGCATCCAATGCAAGCTTACAGGGTATAACGGCGGTTATATCCGTTTTCTCGGCTATACTCCCGAAACGGAAGCGTTGCTGGAGCAGGAACGGCAGGAAGTCATCGTTGCACACAAGATGTGGCAGGCAAGACAATCTGCAATTAAACAAAACTGATTATGGCACAGAAAAGGATGGATGACTGGATAGAGTATGCCAGGGAACACGCGAAAGCGGAACGAGAACTTAAAATCGAAAAATGGGTGTATATTTCCATCGAGTACCGCACTCAGGCACGCGACCGTATTGTGCTGCACACATATGACCTTCTACGTGAATTGTATGAACGTCGCAGTTGGATTGTCCGCTGGCGTGTGTCGCGGTTACAATGCCTGCATCCCAAGGAGGACATCCATCCTTACTTTTCCTATTATGACAAACGAACCGGCTTGAGCACCGGATTTGATTCCGCCCTGTCTAAGTTGTCCGCAGCCAAAGCGCAGATAACCATTACAGAACGGAAATAGAAGGAATACATTGAATACCAACGTGCAAACAATATTTCCTTTAGCAAGACTGAAAAGGAGATACTTGCAAACATTTACAATATATAATGAAAATATCCTGACTTAAAAATAGAATATGTCAACAAATACCATATCCGATAGTTTATTATTTATCGGGATATGTCATTACTAATTCTGGGGCATCAAAAGAAGAGTATCCAATCCAATGATTAGCTTGTATATCTTTTTCATATTGAGACATTTCATTTCGAGGTTTATAATTTAATAAAATCTCTTTCGCTCGTATATCATCTATAATTGTAATATTTGACGGCCGTTTCAATGTTTTTCTAAAACGTAAAACAAAGTCTTTAAGAGAATGTTTGTCTTTATTTTCAGAACCATATAAAATCATATAATTATCTACTAACAATCGCTTGTTGACATTAACGATTTCAAATGAATCAAAATCAAACTTTAGTTTTGTTGCCTTTAATCTATAGAGATTGTCTATTCGTTCTATTTGATAAATGTCAATTCCACAAGAATGAAAAGTTTTAATTATCTCTTGACGATTCTCGAAACTAATATTTAAACCTAAGTATATTGCTGTTACGGCATTTTTCGCAATAGGTTTTACTCCATTCTTATCGAAAACAAGTCTGACCTCATTCTCATATTCCCAAGGTGTTGACTTTGTGCCAAATACTTTTTGCTGTACTTGAAATAAGTTATCTGTTTCTACCACAGTAGGTCTTTCCCTATCATATACTACATTAATTTTATTTCTAATGTCAAATTTTGGGGATGTATTTTCCATAAGAAGATCTAAATCATACTCAATGCAAAAACCTTGATGTGAGTTGGCATAATGAGCCCATAGCAGTTCATTACAAGGAAATTTCTCATCATCTTTAGGCTTAGAAAGAGAGTATATTCCCACATTATACGTATCTTGAATCAACGGAGTCACCCACTTTTCATGAATATCAGATTTTGGTAATTCTACAGAACCTTCAAAAGGATCATTTAATTCCCGAAAAGTTGCAGCATAGAAAAGATTATTATGTAACTGAGATATATCTCTTTTCTTTCCATTATCTGATAAAGCAATATTGGCTCTATATTTATACACCTTGTTCATTGTCTCTTTTTGAGTACAAAGTTACTCATTTTAAGTAATAAATATCCTTTGAAGAATCCAAAATTGGATATTCAAAGGATATTATTAGAAAGTTATGGGATAAAGAATAGAGCAAATTCTGCTTTTCGGCGTTTCAGCAGGCCTGCATGACGTTTACCATTAAACCAGCAATAACTGATATATTCCTGATAGATATCGCGGTCGCCAGCTTCCAGTTTTCGAATAAGGGTACTCTTTGGTATCTTTTTAGAACCTAAAAGCCTGTATTCTCCCACATTGTAAGACAAGACAGCAAGCAGCAATGCATCTTTTTTGAAATATCGGAAAGTATGGCATCGCCTTATCAGATCCGCCCTCAACAAAGAATCCGCCTGCGCCTCGCTCATGTCCGGCGTGAATGTCTCGCCCGGCAACAGCTTATGGCCATATCCTACATAAGGCAAATGATTTCCATGCCATCCTTCATGTTCCTTGATACAGGCGATTGCCTTTTCGAAGAGTGAAGCCGGAATCTGTAAGGCGGTGGGAGGCGAAGAACCGCTCCCCGTGGTTGTGCCACCATACCGCTATAAGTCATAATCAGGCATAAAGCCGCTACAATCATTCGCATACGGAATCCTTTTCAGATTTCGACACAGGCGGTCCTACAATGACAAGCGAATCCCTGATCCAAGGTCTTCCGGGACCGACCACCGTCCCTTCCGTATCCTCTTCAGTCTCATCCTTCCTCTCGTTGTTGAAATCAAAGCTGAGCAGGAACAGTTGTACCGGTTCGCTGTTGTCCTCAAAATAGATGTCAATTGACTGCTGGTCCTCGCATGCGGAAGTGTAGTACAGCCGGAACACCTCCCTGTCGAGCGGATAGCGGTCATTCGGCAGCAGCACCATCCCGTCATCCATGCGGAGCGTGCCCTTGCCGTCCGGCTGGAAATAGCGTATGGTGTAACGTGCATCGGAGAAACGCCCTTCCCGCTTGAGTTCACAGCGTATCTCCACGGTCTCGCCCTTCACTATGCGCGTGGGGACAGGCATCGTTTCCACCGTGAAGGGATAAGCCTGTTGCACGTCCATATCGTCATTGCAGGCGGTAAACAGAAAAGCCGTAAGGCTCAGGAACAGGACGGACAACAGTCCCGTCAGTCCTCTTTTTTGGTTCAATGTATTCATATCCGATCTGATTTTTAATTTGTTATACTTCATTGTCTTAATCCTGCGGCAACCTGTTTTGCAGGTACTCGTTCAAATCCTTGAACCCCTTGTACAAGGCAGAACGGTCCTCTATCCTGTTGCCGTAGCGTTTTCGGAGTGCTTCCAGCGTTCGCCGTCCGGCTTCGTCCCGGTCCAGATAGCAGTTTATCGTCTCATACCTGTCAAGGACAGGAAACGAGCGTTCCAGCAACGCCACCGAGTTCAGCACGAGGCAGTCATCACCGCACCCCAATCCCAACACCATCCACGAGAGGTAGTCGATAAACCCTTCAAAGAGGTTGCAGATATCTGATCCGTTGTTTGTCAGCGAAAAGTCCTTCGGGGACAGGCTTCCCTTGAAGAAACGGTTGCGCAGTTCATATCCGCCGCTTCGGTTCCGGAACCCGATGGCGAAATACTGTTTCCCGTGCAAGGAATACCTGACCTCCTTGCAGTTCGGTAATGCCACATCGCTGCAAATGCCCCGTCCCTCCAGATAGCGGAGCAGAACCTTATTGTAAAGCGGTCCGAAACGGATATCCGTCATACATTCCCTTTCCTCTGGATTATCCTTGCCGTTCTCTTTCGGACGAAAGACCGTCTTCCTTTCCGGAGCCAGCCCGCCATAAATCCTTGTGATGAAATCCGCCTGCTCCTTGAAACCGTTACTGCCGATGAATTCCCCGGCAAGGGTGAAAATATCACCGCCATGTCCGGTCCCGAAGTCGTGCCATATATTTTTGCGGCTGTTCACCTGGAACGAGGCTGTCCGCTCCTCACGGTAAGGGGCGAGATACCAGCATTCATCCCCGCGCTGTCTTTTCGGCCCGTATCCCAATCTCGCGAGGAAATCGGTAATGGGAACAGCCCTTATGTCTTCTATATTCATAAGCGGTGATTTTTAGTTGATGATGAATTTCAGTCCTATCCCGAACTGGGTCGTGAACACCCCGAGCGAACTGCCCCACAGGGCACGCTCACGGACACTTGCCAACAGCACGATACGGTCAGTGACATAGGTCTCCAGTTCCAGCGTTACTGAGCCTCCATAGACAAAGGCATCCTTGACAAGCAGTCTGGAACCGTCATACAATATCCTGTCACCCCAGTTCACAGTTTCATAACCGACCATTGCCGAGCCACCGATAGAAAGGAACAATGTCTTGGAAGGATCGGACAGGAACTTCAGGTAATATCCGCCTTCGGCCGTGAACTGCGTACGGGGAAGGGACACATTACGGTATCCGTAATTCTTTTGCAGGTATTCCGCACCGACCACCCAACGGTTGGCTCTCTTGGTATATCCCGACACCGCAAATCCGGTATAATAATTCAACGGACTCTTTGAACCGTTGGCAAAACCTCCGCGAAGTTCCACTCCCGTCATGCCGGGGAGGCAGCGCTGGGCGTGCGCCCGCCCTGAGAACAGGGCAAGCGACACGACCGTTACTATGATACAAACGACTTTACGCATGGTCACTTCACTTTAAGTTCATTGATTACCCTGGCTCTCACGATGTCCTCGTTCTCCACGATGAACGACTGGTGGCGACCGCCGCTTTTCTCGTTCAGTTCCACCACCAGCACCTTGTCGGCCGGAATGGTGAACTTGTCAAGAGTGAATACGGTACGTTCTTCCTTGTTGTCGGCAACCACAGTGGCGTAGTTATAGGCACGGAGAGGAAAGATGACCTGCTCCTGGATGGCTGTACGCTTCATCACTTTCTTATCCACAATCTTGAACGTCACGAAATCCACCTCGAAAGGCACATTGGAAGAGTTCCTGATCTGCGTATGGAAATAAAGCAGCCCGTTGTGGGTGTAAATTCCGCGCAAGAGGTACTGGATGCCGAAAGCCTTGCTGCCGATGTGCTTGACATGGCGTCTGTTTTCCTTGTGGATGCTTTTGTTGATAAGCTGCACTAATTTGGGCGATTCACAGCCCAGCTCCTCTAAATAGATGTCAAGCGCGTTGTTCGGGCGGTTCACCTTGTTGCCGTCATGGATAAAGTCCTTCATCTCCACATTCAAAAGCAGCGGCTCATCGGCGTACTTGACATTGAAAGTGTAAAAGCTGCCGCTTTCAGTGATGACCGACATATTCGTCTCGTCACGAAAGTTCTTCACCACCGCCTTCACACGGATGACATTCTCCGCGCCGTCAGCCTTGCCTGCCACGAGATTCGGGGAACCGAGATCCACATAACGTACAGCCGACGGGAAGATGATGTGGGTCGTCTTGTCGTAGGTCACTTCCAACCCATACGGAGGTACCATCCTGTCAAAGGTGAGTTTCCGGGTCAGGCCATGATAGAGGTCGCCGTTTTCCTGCTGCGGATAGACATCCTTGGCCAGTGTCACATTGTTTTTTTCTGCCGATACGGTATCGGACTCATTCTGTGCGAAAGCACTTGTTACGCCCAATGCAAGGGCAAGCATTACAAAAATCTTTTTCATACTTCTTGAATTTTAATGGGTTGTTATTGATTCTCTTTCTGGTAAAGCATCAGGGTATAGCCGGATTTGAGATGCACCTTCTCCTCACGCATTTTCCGTGATATGTATTGCGACACTCCCTGTATGGCACCCCTTCCGAGTTCGGACAGCAGCTGGTCCTTTGCCGACTGGTTGGTGATGGAGATGCTCGTGCCGAGGTTCTGTCCCAGGTTGGCGGCCACCTCCCTGACCGCATTCGCCTCCATGGAACCCGGAATGAAAATTCCGTCCTGTCCGTCGTTGTCATACACGGTGAGTTCCACCGGGATAATGACTCCGCCATGCTCTACCTGGATGATTTCGATGCCGAGCCGTTCCCCCTGTATACGCCCTTCACCGGTAACTATGGAATTACGCGGGAGCGTGTACCTGCCGATACGCATAGGTTCTAAAAGTCTCAGCCTCACGCCCTGCCCGCTGGTGACGGTCTGGTCGCCATGCACACAGGCGCGGATGGTATTCCGGCTATACTTCTCTCCGGAGTTTCCCACAGCGGTATGGAAGCCATGTTTCCGGATTGCTCCAGCCTTGCAAACAACACGGAGTCACTGATTGGCTGATGAAGTGACGATACCACCGGCGTGGATACCTGCCCCACGGGAACGGCTTCGGTTTCCTGCTGTTGGAAACAGGTTCCGTTTCTTCCCGGCTCTCCGTCCTCGCGCCATCCTTTCCCGGCGTATATCTGGCAGCCCAGTTCGTATG
>ENA-OUNI01000115-OUNI01000115.1-human-gut-metagenome-genome-assembly--contig:-NODE-115-length-32878-cov-2.218253_pt1 | contig 32878 bp, 41 predicted proteins | sample MGYA00242499_ERZ504580 | MGnify/ENA primary metagenome ERZ504580 (study PRJEB26092, sample SAMD00036315) | human gut metagenome | host: Homo sapiens | study: EMG produced TPA metagenomics assembly of... | reverse complement strand
AAAAAAAGGAAGGCCTCGTGCGGGAAATTGCTGTGAGCAATATGACGATTCCAAAATTAGAGGCGATTCTACCGCTTTGTGAAATTCCTCCTTTTGCAAATGAAATGGAACTCCATCCCTCTTTTCAGCAACCGGAATTGTACAGCTACTGCAAATCACACAACATGGAAATCATTGGATTCTGCCCGCTCGGCAGCCCGAACCGACCGGAGCGTGACCGCACAGAGGGGGATATCTCTGATATTAAAATGGAGATTATTCAAGAGCTGGCCCTCCAATACCACTGTTCGCCGCAGGAGATTTGCATCAAATGGGCGGTAACACGCGGCCATACGCCAATTCCCTTTTCGGGCAATCCGATTAATATTGCCGCTAATTTAGCGGCAGCACAGGAGAAGCTTTCAGAAGAGGATATGGCCCGCATCGCATTGGCAGACCGCAATTGCCGCCTGGTAAAAGGCCAAGTGTTTCTATGGCAGGGCGCCGATGATTGGCGGGAGCTATGGGATCTGGATGGCCATTTGGCCCACTGGATATATGATGAAAACAGATGGATAAAGGAGAATGTATCATGAATGGTAAAATGATTGGGGCAACGCTGCCCGGGAACAGCACTGTAGAATTCAAGGAATTTGATATTCCAAAGCCTGGCCATGGCAGGTATTGATTCAAACGATGGCGTCTACCATCTGCGGCAGCGATATCCGCTGTATTTATCGCGAACATACCGGCAAAGGCGCGGAGGGATACATCGACGGCACCATTGCTGGGCATGAGCCGTGCGGCATTATCATCGAGGAAGGGGAAGGCTTCGCCGTTTTCACAAGGGCGACCGCGTGATTGTCTATCACATCAGCGGATGCGGCCTTTGCTACGATTGCCGCCGTGGCTATGCAATCTCCTGCACCTCGGAGCACCGGCAGGCCTATGGCTGGCAGCGCAATGGCGGGATGGCGCCGTATCTCCTAGCAGAAGAAAAGGATCTGATTCCGCTGCCGGATGAATTGACCTATGTGGATGGCGCGCAGGTTGCCTGTGGCTTTGGCACCGTATATGAGGCGTTGGAAAAGATCACAATCGGCGGTGACGACACCGTGTTGATTGTGGGCCTCGGCCCGGTTGGCTTGGCTGCTCTTCAGCTTGCACGCGCCATGGGCGCCGATAAGCTGATTGGCGTTGAATATGATGCGGAACGCTTGAAAATTGCGCAAGACCTCCATCTGGCTGATTATGTGTTCCAATCGAATGAGGAAACGCTGGGCAAAATCCTCTCGGTCACCGGGGGAAAGGGAGCCGAAAAAGCTGTGGACTGCTCCGCAAACGATCAGGGCAGGCAGCTCGCAATTCGCGCAACGAAAAGCTATGGAAAAATTGCATTTGTTGGAGAGGGAAACACCTGCACCTTCCAGCCCTCCCCTGACATCATACACGGCCAGAAAACGATTTACGGCAGTTGGGTAACCTCCCTTTGGCGCATGGAAGATCTTGTTGATAAATTAGTGCGCTGGAATATTCATCCGGAAGATCTCGTGACAGACCGTTTTTCACTAGAGCGCGCAGGTGACGCTTATGCGCTGATGGCAGGCGGCAAATGTGGCAAAGTGGCTGTTGTGTTCGATGAAAAGGCGGAATAACTTTTTACGATACGGAAAGGGCGGACCGGCACAATGCTTCAGCGTGTAGACTGGAAAAAGAGCCAATATCAAACACCATCTTTGCCTGCGATACCGGAAAGGGTGATGGGTAAGGCAGCATTTTCCTGCCTTACTCACCGGGATCAGGCAGAATGGACATTCCTTTTTGAAGAAATTGCATCGATTCCATCCCCCTATGCTAACAATCAGGATTTTGATTTTGATACCATCGCTCCCGACCGGTGGCGGAAGGTTGTGGTGCCGGGATCGCTTATCCTACAAGGGTTCGATATTGAAAACAATACAGAGTATTATTATCGCCGCAAAATTTCAATCCCGGATTCATTTGCCCAAAAGCGTGTGTTCCTGCGCTTTGAAGGAGTATATTCCAATGCGCGCGTATGGGTAAATAACCAGTTTTTAAAAACGCACATTGGTGGGTTTACAGCTTGGGATTGTGAAATTACTCCCTTTGCCCATGAAAAAGAAATTATGCTGGTGGTCGGAGTAACAGATGTGGAGGGGGAGCGCAAGGGCATCTGGAATCCCGAAGGAGAAAAAATCAGCAACACCGCGTGGGCAAGCTACTATGCGCATTGCAATATCGGTGGAATTCTTCGGGAGATTACGTTGTTTGCGCTCCCAAATCCTCATATTGCCCGCACCTATATTGATACGGAAATAAAGGACAATGCGCAAGCAGTTGTACATGTGGAGTGTGAAATTGAGGCTTGCGGTCAGCCTGGTCGATCCAAGCGGAGCTTTTAACGCTGGATGGGGAACCCGTCACACAGCTGTCCGGCGAGATTAACGAGTTTTTTTTATTAAATGACACGATACAAGACACGTCAGTATTAATTCCAGATCAAAAATGGCGGCGTAAATTTCCAAAAAGTGCTGCAAACGATCAAAAATATGCCCAATTCTTTCTGCCTAATATCGCCCGGCCACATGAGGACGAAAAAAGATATGGCGTCCGTTTTTCCCTGCTTGTAAAAAATGCAAAGCTGTGGGATGCAGAGCACCCTAATCTTTATCAGCTGAAGGTTTCCCTGCATGCAGGCGGCAAAGCAATGCAAGAAAACCGCCATCTTGTCGGTATTCGGCAAATCACATATGGAGGAGATAGGGGAACAGAGCGCAACAAGGTCTATATCAATGGGCGTGAGATCAAGCTGCACGGCCTTTGCCACCACGATGTGTCTCATTTATACGGCCGTTCACTGAGCCGGGAAGAGATAGATTACGAAATTCTTACCTATAAGCAGCATAACATCAACCATATCCGAACCTCCCATTATCCTGCCAGCGATTATTTTCTGGAGGTATGCGATCGTCTGGGCATTTATGTTGAGCAGGAGAATGCCGCCTGTTTTAAAGGCGATAACGGGTTCGGGATATATAATCCACCGCAGGATTTTTTGGCCGGGTTCGCGGAAATGATTGAGGGGGCGCGAAACCATCCGTCCGTTATCATTTGGTCCTTGGCGAATGAATCCAGCTTTGAAAAAACTTATGCTTTCCGCGCGGAGTACCGCTATGTAAAGGATGTAGACCGCACACGACCGGTTATTTTCAGCTATCCGCGCACGGTGCGCACCAAGCCTCTTCCCTATGATATTTTCAGTTGGCACTATCAAAAGGTGACAGGCCGTCTGGGTAGCCACAAAATGCCAGTGCTGCATGACGAATTCGCCCATGTTTCTTGCTATAATATTGAAAACTTAAAAGAAGAAAACAGCAGCCGTGCTTTTTGGGGGGAAAGCATCCGTCGCGGTTGGGAGCGTATTTTTCATACGGACGGCGCGCTGGGCTGTGCGATCTGGGCCGGTATCGACGATGTTTTTTATTTGCCAGAGGGAACACATGAGCGGCATCAATCTCATACAAATACGAAATGTGCAGGTTACGGCGAATGGGGCTGTATTTTTGATGCATACAAGCGCTTGAAGCCCGAGGCGTATTTAACGAAAAAAGCGTTTACTCCCATTTTGCTGGATGAAAGCAAAACACGAGTCGGAAAAGAGTTGCAGTTATATATCACAAACCGGTTTGACCATGTGTGTTTAACAGAAGTGCATATAACGGTTTCAGATAAAGCCGGGCATATCCTGTATCATTCTTTCATTCATGAAGCGATTGAGCCGCACCAGAGCGGCTGGATTCGGGTGCCTATCTTGCAGGCGGAGCCCTTACATATTTGCTTCCACTATAATGGATATCTGGTGGATGAATATACGTTCAGCCGGCCGAATTGCATCTAAAAAAGAGCGCTCCAATGATTCGAAAACGAAATTTGAGTTATCAATGGCAACAACACACGGATTTTACTATTTTAAGGGATGGAGAAAAGGCCGTTTCCGGGCCATTTTTAACTTTTCAAAACAGGGAAAAGCCCGCTCAAATAAGTACGGTGCGTATTCATAAAATCCGGCAATCCGAAAATCGGATTTCAGCGGAGATTGCTTGCTCCAAGCTGCAAAAATTTGCCCTTGATCTGGAATGGAGGGCGGGTCGGCTGGAAGTAGATATACGTCCCAAAAACATCTTTGCACGCAGGTTAATCGGGGGTTCCCTAGTTTTGAATTTTCATCTTTTTGATCAAGTTCATTCAATTTGTTGGCATCGGGCGGCCCCTTACTCCTGTTATCCGCCCGGTCATATTGCCCGCTTCGGGCACTGCATATGCGTCTGGGGGCGCGCCTAACCAATATGGAGAAAAACCGGATCACAGCTGGGAAATGGATAGAATAAATTTTTTCCTATCTGAGGATATCAACCCGCTTTATTCTGTAACAAATGATTTTAAAACGAAACGAGATAACATTTGCGACTATACAGTTTGTTTTCAAAGTGGATATCAGCTTTACATGCAGACGCAAGATTCCGGTTTCAACGCATACGTGCGTCGAGGAGAGCATGACCAGTTGCAGGTAACGCTCGGGCAGTATTATCCGGATTTGAAGTGGGGGAATTATCTCGGTAAACCTCTGCTCCCAAACCGAAAACTCCATTTTTCAATCTGCCTGAAAGAAGGCCGTGAATCGCTGTAAACGAAATAGCCGTTTGGAGAGGGAGGGAATGCACATGTATGAAAAAGAGCTCGCGGCCATTGACCGGGTGATTGCCTCCGGCAAATATAAAGATCATTGGGAGAGCCTTGCAGCGTATCCCGTACCGGAATGGTACCGGGAAGCAAAGTTTGGAGCCTTCATCCACTGGGGCGCTTATGCGGTGCCTGCCTATTTCAGCGAGTGGTATGTGCGGCTGATGTATTATCATCAGAACCCTGTTTATTGGCACCACATCCGAAAATATGGGAAGAATTATCCCTACCGCAGATTTATCGAGCAGTTTACGGCGCCGAATTTCGATGCAGAGCAAATTGTTGCCGCATTGAAGGCCGCTGGGGCCAAATATATTATGCCGGTAGGGGAGCACCATGATGGGCTGAAAATGTACGATTCTGATTTATCGGAATGGACGACAGTCCGGCAGGCGATGCATCGGGATGTGCTTAGTGAATACCGCTGTGCCTGCGAAAAACAGGGCGTAGTTTTCGCCGCATCCAGCCACCGGGCGGAGCATTATTGGTTTGTGAACGGCGCGCGAACGGTCGGCTTTGAAAACGAAGCGCTCAATCCTAATTATCAAGAGCTGTATGGCGCATGCGTAAACGTGAACCGCCGCAATAACCTGCGCACGCTGCTTCGGCAGGAGCGCGGAATTGATCCCACCCCAGAATGGTGCGAAAACTGGTTGGTTCATACAGTGGAAATGGTTGACCGCTATCAACCGGAAACGCTGTTTTTTGATTGGTGGGTATCGAATCACACCTTTCGCCCGTATTTAAAAAAATTCCTGGCCTATTATTTTAACCGTTCCCTAGAATGGGGGAAAGAGGTTTGTGTGCAATATAAGAGCGATGCGATTATGTATAACGCCTCCATCTTTGACCGGGAGCGCGGGCAGTTGGATGCCATCAGCCCATCTGTCTGGCAATCGGAAACCTCCACCGCATATAACGCATGGAGCTATTGCACGACAAATCGATGGAAAACGCCGGAGGAAATCGCCCGTGTTTTTGCTGATGTCATTTCAAAAAACGGAAATTTCGTGTTGAACATTGGTCCCAAAGCGGATGGAAGCATTTGCGATGAGGAGAAAAAGATTCTGCACGCGCTTGGGGAGTGGACCTCCCGCAACCAAGAGGCCATCTGGGGTACCTCGCCTTATAAGGTGTATGGGGAAGGCCGCCGGCTCAAATCAGGCAGTTTTCAGGAAAGGAACCACTACAGCAGCCATGATTTCCGGTATACTTATAAACCATGTCATATCTATGCGTTTGCCTTAAAGCCGAATCGGAAGGGGCAGTATCATTTGAAGGCGTTGCGACACAGTATGGATGGATTTCATTTTGTGATCAAAAACATAACCGTGCTGGGCGGTGGCCCGGCAAAGTGGGAGTTAAACGACCGGCGGCTGTGCATCCGCGTACAGGATGCGCTCCATACAAAAATGCCTTTGGTATTTGATATAGAGGTGGATTGATCGAATGAAACAGCTTTTCTATAACAAACCCGCTTTGCGCTGGAAATCGGCTTTGCCGGTTGGGAATGGCTTTACCGCCGCCATGATCTATGGCGGGAGAAGAAAAGAGAAGATTGCGTTCAACGACGTAACGCTTTGGTCTGGTTACCCCAAAGACTATGACAACCCGGAGAGCCTGCAAAGCCTAAAAGCAGTCCGTTCGCTCGTGTTTTCCGGCAAATATCGGGAGGCTACCGTGCTTGCTGAGGAAAAACTGACGGGCGGCTATAGCGAATCTTTCCTGCCGCTCGGGAACCTGGAAATCAAGCTGACAGGCGGACTTGGGCAATATAGTCGGGCTTTAGATTTGAATCAGGCCATTTTAACGATCCAAAGCGGCGCTTTAAAGCGCACATGTTTTGCCTCAAATCCTGCGCGTGTGCTGGTTTATCAAATCACCGGCCAGCGCTTTCAGGCAGTGCTTCGTGCAAATTCTCCGCTAAAAAACGAAGTGTATGTGCAGAATGGGTTGGTCCTTTGCGGCAATGCGCCGGATTACGTAGCGCCCAACTATCTGCATGGGGAACGGCATCCGGTTGTGTATCGGCCAAATGGAAAAGGCATGGCATTCGCACTTTTTGTGCGCCCAGTGACGGACGGTCAGGTCATTGAAAAGGGAAATCGGATTGTGATCAAAGGCGCATCTTATTTAACCTTGATTTCCTCCACAGCAACCGGATTCTTAGGGTACGATCAGATGCCCTTGACGGATCGAAAGCAGGTTGTCCAGAAGGCCATGCAGCAGGTGATGGATGCCGGTACCGATGTTTCCAAGCTAAAAAAGGAGCATATCGAAGATTATAAAGCTCTTTTAGCAGACAGGATTTTTCTCTGCACACCGATCGCTCTGGTAGAACGGATAAGCTGCTGAAGGATCCCGCCGCATTTCAGGCGGTGTGCGAGCTGCTTTACCATTATGGAAAATACTTGATGATTTCCGGCAGCCGCCGAGGTGGGCAGCCATTGAATTTGCAAGGGCAGTGGAATGCCAACATACGCCCGGCTTGGAGCAGCAATTATACGGTCAATATCAACACCCAGATGAATTATTGGGGCGCAAGCCTGTGTGGCCTTCAGGAGTGCCTAGAGCCTATCTCAGGATGGTGCATGAGGTTTGTAAACGCGGTGAGAAAACGGCCAAGGTCAATTATGGCTGCCGCGGCTTTGCTGCAACCACAATGTGGATTTGTGGCGCAAAACGGCTCCTGTCATAGGGGAGAGCAATTATATGTATGCGCTCTATGCGGCGTTTGGCTGGCCAATGAAATCTATGAGCATTATCTGAACGGCGGGCTGGACGCAGAGCGTGATACCGTGCTGGAAATTGTGCGGCAGGCGGCGCTCTTTATCATGGATTATCTGGTGGAGCATGACGGCTGCTATGTCAGTTGCCCATCGGCTTCTCCGGAAGCTGTTTTTGATCGAAACGGGCGCTGCGCGCTTGGCCTACACAGCGCGTTTGAAAACGGTCTGGCGCGGCAGGCGCTTATGAACGCCGCTTCAATTGTGGAAGAGCCTTCGGAGCGGACGAAAATCCAAAATACACTCGATCATCTCCAGCCTTTTGAATATGCGCAGGAGGGCTTGAGTGAATGGAGCGGTGGAATTTCCTGCTCAGAAAAAGGGCACCGCCATTTTTCGCCGCTTTATGCGCTTTACCCTGGCCGGGTGGCCGGTGCGAAAGATCCGGAGCTCCTTTTTCAAATGCGGAAGCTGTTCGATTGCCGTCAAGCGAATAGTAAAGGGCAAATCGGGTGGAGCACCGCTTGGGCGATCTGTTTAGCGGGGCGTTTCCATGACGGCGCCACTGCGCAAAAGAATATTCAGTTATTAATCGACAAAGCGTTGTTTCGCAATCTATTCAATGTCCACTGGCCTGCTATTTTTCAAATTGACGGCAATTTTGGCTATGTTGCCGGTGTGAATGAGTGCCTGATCGGCTATCAGGATGGCGTGATTGAGCTATTACCGGCACTCCCGCCTGATTGGCGCGAAGGGAAGATGAACGGGGCTCAAATTCGTGGAGCCAGAATCAGTTTTTCTTGGAAAAAATGGCAGGTAACCCAGGTAAGCAGCGATCGTGAAATCATTCTGAGCGGCAAAAATCTTGCTAAAAATTGCCGGATTGGTGAATTGATTCGGCTGAAAGAGGGAACATGATGAAAAAATCAACAAAAAAAGGATGGAAGATCGTGGGGATTGTCTTCTGTGTAGTCATTTTGTTGTTAGCGATTGCCTGTGGCATGGTATTTGGAGGCGTTTTTACCCACAAGCCCGGTGGGCAGGATGCAGCGTGCAAAGTGCTGCAAATTACGGATGTGCACATTTTGAACAATGCAAAAAAAGATCAAAAGGCTTTTCGCACGATCACCCAGATGATTGAGGCCTCTCGCCCGGATATCATCGTAGTCACCGGCGATATCACCAGTGAGGATGAAAATATGCGGGCCTTCCGAACCTTTGGGGAGTTTATGGAGTCTTTCAACATTCCATGGGCTTCGTCTATGGCAACCATGATGCGGAAACACGCCGTACGCACACGAAAACACAGCTTTCGGAATACCTGGAGTCGCTGGAATATTGCTTTTTTGACCGCGGTCCAGAGGATGTAGACGGTGAAGGGAATTATTATTATAACGTCACAGACGATTCTGGAAAGATCATTATGTCCCTTATGATGATGGATAGCAATATGTACTATCGTGATCCGGTCACCGGGCAGGATGATGGATATGATTGCTTCCATGAAAATCAGATTGCATGGTATGAAAAACCATCAAGTCCATTGCCCAAAACGTCAATGGGGATGAAAATCAGGTGGTTCCATCCCTCGCGTTTTTCCATATTCCGATGCGTGAATATCTCACCGGTTATGAGACCGCCAAAAAAATGGAGCCATTCTCGACGGCGCGAAGCTGGAGGCGGTGTATTGCAGCAACCATGATGACGAAATGTTTGAAACCATGAAACGGCTCGGCAGCACAAAAGGATGCTTTGCCGGGCACGACCACATGAATAATTACACGGTCGATTATCAGGGGATTCGGCTGGCGTACGGCTATTCCTGCGATCACAATATCTATCTGGTTCCGCAAAAGGGCGGCAAGCTGATTTATATCTATCCGGACGGTAGCTTCACCCAGCAGGGAATCTATCGTTATTTTGGGATTGGAAACTTATGCTATGGTAAGGAATTTTGATGATGTTTACAACGTATGACTACACCCGAACGCTGATGCTAAAGCTAGATCTTGCCATCCCGGAGCCGGGAGGCGGCTGCCGCGTGATGTGTACCTTTGATCAGCCCTTGAAATGGTAAAGCAGATCGACCGGATCACGCCGGGCTATCAAAAGGTGATCTATTTAGTCGGCTGGCAATACAATGGGCATGACGACCGGTACCCTGAATTTTTTGAAGTAAATGAGCATTTGAAAAGCCCGAAGGACGCCACCGCAAGGGAAAGCCTACTCCGCCTTGTGGAAACGGCAAAAAACTACCACACCGTAATCAGTTATCATATCAACCTCTCCGACGCTATCCGGAAAGCGCGCTCTGGCAGGAATATCTGGATCACGGACTGATTCTATGCGGGAGAAACGGACAGCCCAAACCGACCGGGGTCTGGAACGGCAGGAAGGCCTATCAGGTTCGTTTGGAGCAGGAGTGGAAAAGCGGCTATTTTCAGAAGCGGGTGGATCGCTTGCTGGAACTGCTCCCGATCGAGGAAGCTGGAACCATACATATCGACGCATTTTTCGTCCGCCGGGGTAAAAGCACCTCCATCCCGCGTGAAAAGTTGGCCCGCCGCAACATGATCGAATATTTTAACCGCCGTGGGGTCGAAGTGACTTCCGAATTTATCTACCGGGAATGGCGGTCAGGGATACGCGTCCACTTCGGCAAAAGCGATACGATCGGCCTGATTAGCGCTTTCTGGAACCCCGTTTTCAGCCCGAGAGATATTTTGCGTTATCCCGCCGCTGCGGTTGGGTTTGGGGAGCAATGCAACGCACTCACACCGTTTCAATCGCTCGAATGGCTGATTTATGGAAATATGCATGGAGAAGATTTGCTGCATCCGGAGGATTCTGAGTGGCCGCAGAAGTTCCTGAAGCGTTTTATCACCTATACGGTGCCGCATTACTACCTGAATCAATTTACACGACTCAAAATCAAAGGGATTGGCAAATCGATCCGCCTCCTGCATTCAGACGGTGTTGTTTCCTTTGCGAGGGAAAAGCGGATTGAGCAAAACGGCTGTGTTTTAAAATGCGGAAATGATCTCTGCCTGCCAGAAGCGGTGCGTTCCGGCTCTTATCTGGCCTATTCCGAAACAGGGGGAGAGCAGGTTTGGCATGTAGCGGGCCGTACAGCGCGCGTTTACCGTTTGACTGCTGACGGAAGATCAGAACAGTATGATGCGGTAAATATTGCCGATGGAAAAATTCATTACCTGACACAGCCGGAAACGGCTTATCAAATTGAGGTGGATATATGATTGAGGCAAAAGCGTTTGGTATTTGCCCAGGGATTGAGATCGCTGAAGCGCTCACCAAAATGCTGAAACAGCTTAAAACAGAAGAGCAGCCCTGCACAGTCGTTTTTGAAAAAGGAATTTATTATATCTCCGCTGAAAAGCTGCCCGTTCGAAAAATGTATGTTACCAATACGGTTGGCGATAACGAGTGGCGTCCGGGAGAGGCTCCGCACGAAAACCGCGCGGGATTTTTGTTGGAAGGCTTACGGCAGGTAACGCTGGAGGGTAACGGCGCGGAATTTATTCTCCTAGGCCAGGCAACCAATATAGCACTGCTCAACTGTACTGATGTGGTTATCCGCAATCTCCGCATCACTTCTTTTCAGCCGGATATGCATGAGCTGACAGTGGTGAAAACCGGCCCATTTTACGCCGATTTTCAATTGGATGCGGAAAGCCAATATACCAAAACTCAGAAGGGCTATTGTTTCATTGGAGAAGGGTATTGCACAGAGTTTCTCGATTCCCGCACCACAGCACACTGGATTGGGAAGATAAACGGAAAGGATCTCGGCAATTTAAAGCGGACAGGGCATCCATTTTGCAGCGCGGTAAGGATGCGGGAGCAAAAGGATCATCTTTTCCGCATCTATGATCCCGCCGCCTTGCGCTTTAAAAAAGGGGATCGTTATGAGCTGTTTGACGTTCGCCGCAAATATAACGGTATTTTTATTGACCAATGCCAACATATCAGGCTGGATGGAATTGAACAGAATTTCAACTATGGCCTTGCTCTGGTCGCGCAAAACAGCGATACGCTTACCTTTTCCAACCTTCGATTTGCCCCGCGGAAAGAGGGACCGCGCTTAATGGCATCCGTCGCTGATTTTATTCAGATCTGTATGTGCCGCGGCAGGTGACGATCCGGGACAGCATTTTTGAAGGCGCAGGTGACGATTGCCTGAACGCGCATGGCATCCATTTTAAGATCGTGAAAAAAGAGGGGAATACGATCACCGTTCGGTTCATGCATCCGCAGTCTCATGGTTTCAATCCTCTGCGCATAGGAGACCGGATCACTTATGTAGACCCCGATACGCTTCTGTGCAGCGGGGAATCGGAAATCCTCTCCAGTGAACAAATCGACGAATACCAGATTCTTCTGCATCTGAACGGTCCGGCAAAGGCGGAGTGCGGCGCCGTAATTGAAGATATTGACGCAGCTCCAGATTTGACCTTTGAAGGGAACCGACTCGACCGAATTATTACGCGGGGGCTTCTCCTAACAGTACGCGGAAGGGTGCGAATTCGTAATAACCAGTTTATCCATACAACGATGAATAATATCCTCATCAGTGACGATGCCAAAAGTTGGTATGAAAGCGGATGCGTCCGGGATGTTGTGATTGAAAAAAATGAGTTTCTGGCATGCCCGGAGCACACCGTTTCGATCAAGCCGGAAAACAAAAGGCACGCGGGTGCTGTCCATTCGGGGATCGTGATCCGAAACAACACCATTCTTACCCCGTCTTATCAGATCAAATCGGCGGATCGGGTTGCCATTTATAAAAACAACAACCACCGGGCAGCAAAAATGAAAATAACGAACAGCTCCGTCTCAGAGCAGAAAGGGTGAATAATGTTTGGCTCGGAAAATCAGTAAAAAAGCAAAAAAGGTGTTAGCGGTTATTTTGGCATTCCTCATCGGATTGATGGCAATCATAGGAGGATTCAACATTTATTTCTCTGTGATTGGAAAGCAGAAGCAATATGGCACGGCATCAGGAGAGTTCTGGAGCCCGAATCAAACTTTTCAGCTGGAGGATATTCCGGCAATCGAACTTGGAAATAAAGATTTTAAAATCCTAGTGATCACAGATATTCACTAAAAATCACGCAACGTTTGCCGCTTTTTTAGGTGTCAATTACGTTTTGGACTGGGCCGGTAGCATTGCGCTCAACCGATGGTAGAGGAAGTTCAGCCGGATTTAATGCTCGTCCTCGGCGATACGACCCTTACTGCTCGCAATGACATTGAATATGAGCGCTTTGTCCGGCAGATGGATCGCTATGAGGTGCCTTGGGCCTGCGTATTTGGTAATCATGATGATGAGGGGCGCGCTGATAAGGCAAAGCTTGTGGATATTCTTTTAACAAGTAAAAATGGATTGTTTGAATATGGCCCATCTGATCTGCATGGAGCGGCAATTATGTAATCCGTTTGACGCGTGACGGCAAAACAGAGCAGGCCCTCTTCCTAATGGATAGCGGCAGCAGCCTGGAATTCCCGGAGAAAACGGACGGTATCAATGAAAATCAGGTTGCTTGGTATCAATGGAATATGGAGGGCTTCAAAGCAGCGGAGGGCGGCTATCCGAAAAATATGTCCTTTTTCCATATTCCTCTTCCGGTTTATTCGGAGCTGGATTCGTTTGTACAGGGAGAGCGTGCAGAGGATTCCTGCCCTAGCAATACGGATGGCGGCCTGATTAGCGCGATGCAGCGATTGAACGGCACACATCTCTTCGCCGCGCATGACCATAACAATAATTTTATTGCAGAGAAAGATGGGCTAAAGATTTGCTACGCGATGAAAAGCTCCTATAATTGTTATTTTAAATTTGGCATGACAGGCGGAACATTGCTGACGGTTCATCCGGATCATCAGGTTACGGAAGAACTGATTTATTTTTAAACGGAGGGGGGATTCCGATGAAGGCGGCACGCGTATTTGAGAAGGAATTGATGATCCCGACCTATGATGTTGGCAAAGAAGAAAAAAATCCCATGTTTTTTGAAAAACGGGTTTACCAGGCAGCTCCGGCAGGGTGTATCCCAATCCCGTGATTGAAAAGATTGAGGATGTCAAAAAAGATCGCGTATACCGAGCGGTCATCTTGGAGAACGATTATGTGGAAGTAACCGTGCTGCCGGAGCTTGGCGGACGGATCTATTCTGCGCGGGATAAATCTAACGGATATGATTTTGTTTATCGCAATCACGTCATCAAGCCGGCACTGGTTGGCCTGCTGGGGCCATGGATCAGCGGCGGCATTGAATTCAACTGGCCGCAGCACCATCGCCCTTCCACCTATATGCCGGTGCGCCATCAGATCAAAAATAATCTGGATGGCAGCGCTTGCGTTACGGTTGGGGAAACGGAAAATATGTTTGGTCTCAAAGCCCTAACGGAAATCCGACTCTATCCAGATGCGGTTTATATCGAAATTCACACCCGGTATTCAACTATGGCAGCCTGCCGCAAACCTTTCTGTGGTGGGCAAATCCGGCTTATGCGTTAATGAAAATACGGCGACCATCATGCCGCCTGATGTAACCGCAGTGTTGGATCACGGCAAGCGCGCGGTCAGCGAATATCCGATTGCAAAGGGCACTTATTATAAAATGGATTATTCCGACGGCATTGATATTTCCAGATATAAAAACATTCCCGTTCCAACTTCGTTTATGGCGTATAAATCCAATTTCGATTTTATCGGCGGCTATGATTACGGAAAGCAGGCGGGCCTGCTCCATGTAGCGGATCATCATATCGCGCCCGGAAAAAAGCAATGGACTTGGGGCTGCGGCGATTTTGGCAGAGCTGGGATCGGAATTTAACCGATGAGGACGGGCCGTATGTGGAATTGATGACGGGCTGCTTTACGGACAACCAGCCGGATTTTACCTTTATCCAGCCGCATGAAGAAAAGAGCTTTACCCAATATTTCATGCCTTATCGTGCGGTCGGACGCATCAGCAATGCCAACCGTGATTTTTGTTTCGGCACAGAGGTGGAAAATTAACGCTCTATGCGGCCCGGGCGCACCAAAATATTCAAATTACCGCAACATGCGGCTAAGTTTCTCATTCGGCCACCGTCGGCCTGCTGCCCGGAGAGGTGTTCGAGATAGAGGGGGTCACAGATGAGGCTGATATCTGCCTTACATACGATGGTAGCCAGCTTCGCTTTTCCCCCCAGATGGTTGAAAAATTTGAGATACCAGCCCTGCTACCGCCTGCCCGCCGCCCTCTGAATGTCAGACAGTGGAAGAGCTTTACTTATTCGGGCTGCATATTGAACAATACCGGCACGCAACACGCCGACCTGAGGATTATTATTTAGAAGGGCTCAGGCGGGATGCAACCGATATCCGCCTCAACAGCGCATATGCCTTTTGCTGCTGCGCTGCGGCCAGTTTGAAGCATGCAAGCCGTATTTCAAGCAGGCAATTTCAAAAATGACAGTCAAAAATCCAAATCCACCTGCTACAGATCCCTTTTTTTATTTAGCAATTGCTGAGCTGCTAACAGGAAACCGCATCCAGGCCTATGATCTGTTTTATAAATGCCTTTGGAGCAATGAGCATAAAAACAGCGCGTGTTATTACCTGGGGGCACTCGCATATGCGCAAGGACGTTGGGAACAGGCGCTTAGCTTTGCGCAGCAGAGTCTTGCATGCGGCGCGTCCGATACGCGGGCGCGCATGCTCCTTGCCCTTTCACTCAAGCGGCTGAAGCGTTTTGAGAAAACGGCGGAGCAGCTTCAGAAGATCAGGGAAGAGGATCCCTTTGATTTACCATCCGATTCGAACTCCAGGAGGATCTTTCTTTCCTGATGGGAAGTAACCTGACGGAAATCACGCAGGCGGCTTCATTTTATTTCTTGCTTCAGGAATATGGCTGTGCGGAAGCTCTGCTTTCTGCATGGCGGAGCCAAAATAAGGAGAATCCGCTCATCTCCTTTTATATCGTTTATGCCCAGGATAAAGCCCATAAGCCCTGCCATGAGGAAATCAAGCGTGCCGCATCGTGCAAAAATGCAATCTGCTTTCCCAATCAGCTGATGGATATTGTGGTGCTCCATCAGGCCAATGCACTGGAAGAAACCGCACTGGCCCATTATTACCTTGGAAACCTGTTTTACGATAAAAGGCAATATGAGCTGGCGCGCAGCCATTGGCTTGCTTCAGAACGCCTTGACCCAAAATTCCCGACGGTGAAGCGCAACCTATCCCTTTATTTCTATAACAAGGCGCGTGATCCAGAGAAAGCGCTTTCTTATATGGAGCAAGCCTGGGCGCTCGACCAAACGGACAGCCGGATTTTACTGGAGCTGAGCCAGCTCTACCAGCTGACCGGAAAGACGGATTCTTTTCTCCTTGAGCTTTTGCAGAAATATGATTCCGTCATGGTGCAGCGCGACGACCTCTATACGGAATATCTCCGCTTGGTGCTGAAGGCTGGCGAGGCAGAGCGCGCCGAACAGATGATCCAAGCGCGGAACTTCCACCCCTGGGAGGGCGGAGAAGGCAAGGTAACCCGCCTTTATAAAGAGATTAAATGCGCCTGTGCCGAGCAGCTGGCGGCAGCCGGTGATTTCGAAAACGCGATAAAAAAATACCGTGAGGCACTGTCCTTCCCAGAAAATCTCGGCGAGGGCAAGCTGATTTTAGATACCAACAACGATGTTATTACCGAATGGGCGAGCTTGCCGAAACAAATAGGATTCCAAGTACGCGGAGGCCTGCTATCGGATGGCTGCGCAAGGAGATTCCTCTGTTTCCGACGATATGTATTATAACGATAACCCGGTAGACTATGTTTTTTATCAGGCGCTTGCTTTTCGCAAGCTCGGCATGGAAGACCAAACGCGGAAAATAAAACAGCAGTTTGAAGCATACTGCCGAAGCCATGAAAACAGGGAAGTAGTGATCGATTATTTCGCCGTATCCCTGCCGGATTTGTTAATCTGGGAGCAGGATATCAACCAGCGTAACAGGGAGTTTTGCCGCTATATCCAATCCTTGGCGGATCGATTGTGAGGTAAGCAATTTGGAAATTAGAAAAGATGGTTTTTTTATCAACGGCAAGCCCTTTCGGCTATTTTCCGGCGCGATGCACTACTTTCGAGTTCCACGCGCCTATTGGGGAGACCGCTTTGCAAAAATGCGGGCTGCGGGCTTCAACTGCGTAGAAACGGTAATGTGCTGGAACCTCCATGAGCCTCATGAGGGGGAGTTCTGCTTTGGGGGAGGCCTCGACATTGCGGCTTATTGCCGCACCGCAGCGGAATACGGCCTGTATGTTATCATTCGACCTGGTCCGTATACCTGCGGAGAATGGGATTTTGGCGGATTTCCGGCATGGCTGCTGAAAGATCACAATTTGCGCCTTCGGTGTGATGAACCTATTTTCATGCAAAAGGTCGATGCCTATTTCAAACGGGTGTTTCAAGAGATCAGCCGCTACAGGATACAAATGCGGCAATATTATCGCCTTGCAGATTGAAAACGAATATGGCTCTTACGGAAATGACAAAGCGTATCTCAACCATCTGAGAGAGATCATGCTGCAATACGGGGCTCAGGTGCCCTTCTTCACTTCGGATGGAAATAACGGGAACATGTTATCCGGCGGGACGCTCCCAGATGCTTATAAAACGCTGAATTTTGGATCGCATGCGAAAACCGCCTCGATATTTTAAAACAGATACAGCCCGACCTGCCCAAAACGTGCATGGAATTCTGGTGCGGCTGGTTTGACCATTTCGGCGAGCGTCACCACAGGCGAAACGCCAGTCAGGTTGCGCGGGAAATGAAAGAATTGATTGACCAAAATGCAAATTTAAATATTTATATGTTTCATGGTGGCACCAATTTTCATTTTTGGGCCGGCGCTAATTTTGGGCGAACCTATCAGCCAACCGTAACTAGCTATGATGATGCGGCTCTACTCAATGAATACGGTGATTACACGCCCGCCTATTTCAAGGTGCGCGAATTGCTCCATCACGCGCAAAACCTTCCGATGAAACAGGCGCTCCCGCCCCGCCCAAAGCTACAACGCATCGGGAGTGTTCCGCTAACGCACTATGCGCCGCTGTGGGAAAGCTGCGACCGGATTGGCCGGCGGCATCACACACAGCATCCGGAGAGCATGGAGCACTTTGGCCAGAATTTTGGCTATATTCTCTATCGCAAAGAGCTGGAGGGCAATTATTCCGCCCAAACGCTTTTTGTGGAAGGCGTTCACGATATTGCTTATCTACGTATTAACGGTAAAGTGGTAAAAAAATATGACCGTACCCGAAATGGTAAGAGGAAAAATAACGATGGTTTTACCTGTTGGATTCCCGCCTTTCACGGTAAATGCCTAATTGAGATCTTAGTAGAAGGGATGGGGCGCGTCAATTATGGCCCCTATTTGGCGGACCGCAAGGGCATTCAACGAGTCCGCCTCGGCATGCAGCTGCTCTTTGGCTGGGAGGTCTATACCCTTCCCATGGAAAATCTCAGCCAGCTCTCCTTTGTGCCGGAAGGAGCGGATGGAAGGCCAGGTTTCCGAAAGGGAACCTTTTCCGCTCGCACGGATGCGGATTGTTTCGTGGATATGAAAGGATTTAAAAAAGGAATCGTGCTCGTCAACGGCGTCAACATCGGCCGCTACTGGAGCCGTGGCCCACAGCGCACGCTTTATTTACCAGCGCCGTTTTTAAAGGAGAGGAATGAAATTATCATTCTCGATCAGGAGGCTCCGCACCTTCTGAAGTCCCAATTATTGATCGCCATATGCTTGGATAAAACAAATGGGGAGGAAGCGCTTGATGAAAAAGGGAAGGATCATTTCCAGCATGCTTGTGTTAATAATGGCGTCCGGTTTCGTTCTGTCCGGATGCGGCAAGGCCGACGCCAAATATTTTGCGAAGGTATCTCAATATTCATTCTGGGATAATCAAGGAGCCGAGTCTATTCCACAATATCAATATTATCACATCATGGATCAGTTTTTAAGCCGCGGAACCGTTCAAGATGGGAAACTGGTTGATAGCGAGGGCAAAACGCTCAAAGTTTTGTTCCTCGGTTGGGATGGCGTCCGCGCGGACGCGATAGCAAACCTGTTTTACGATGCAAATTGCTTTGATACCAACGGCCATAACTATGAAGCGGCTTCCTACAGCGGCCTGCACAGGCTGAAAAAAACAGGAGGATTATATTTGGCCTATGCGGCGGGGAAAAGGGGACCGAGAGCGCGCAGGAAACCTCTACCTGCGCGGGATGGACGAGCGAACTCACCGGGGGATGGAAAACGCTCCATGGCGTTGACAGCAATAATGACGTAAAAAAAGCGGACGTGGATACCATCATGTTGAAATATGCAAAGTTGGGCGTGGCGACTGGGTTTGCGTTTGATTGGGGCGAATATTTTGATGTTACGCTAAAAAACGAAGTGCAATATATCATGGAGCACCCTGATTTGCCAGTGACCTATCGTGATATTGACCGCCCGCGCGCAGGCAATGTGAACGAGATGCTGAAAAACGAAGGGAAAAAGAAGAAAAAAGAGCTAATGCACCGCTTGAGGCCTACAATACCGTGGCAATGGAGGTAGGGGAAATTTCAAAGCAATGCGCCTATGATATTTCCATGCGCGACTATCTGCTTGGCCGTATGGAGAAAGGCGACACCATTGTGGCAGGTGTTTTCCATAGGCCGGACAGCAACGGCCATCTGGCAGGTTTCGCAAATGAGAACCCTCATTATGTGAACGCAGTGCGCAATGCCGACCTTTATCTCTGCGACCTGCTGGATGCGGTAGAGCAGCGGGAGAAGCAGTTTAATGAAAATGGCTTGTCCTCGTTGCGGGCGGACCACGGCGGGAGCAAGCAAGGGCATGGGAAGCAGGTGGCGGAGCACCGCACAATTTGGATGGCATGCAACTATCCGGTAGAGCAAAAATATTTCGGCGTCCATTATAATGGCTTTCAAGAAGAACGGTAGGCGGTGAAGGCTTTCTTCCGGCATCTTCAATAGTTTGCTTTCTGGAGTGTGCATAATGAAAATTAGAAAAAATGACTTAACCGTATCCTTCTCACCAAAAAACCGGAAATATGAAATCAATTATAAAGGGTTTTCCTGGGTCAACGAGGGCCGGCCGCCCTATATCATAATCCGGCATAAAATAGGAAGAAACTACGCCCATACGATCCGAACCTTCGGATGCGCGTTAGAAAAACAGTTTTCCTGCGTGGATAACCGCATCACTGCACGATATAGCGGCTTTTGGGCATTCGGGAGAAGATTACCGTTTACACTCGTCTGTATGGCGGAAATCACAGATCGGAATACAGTGGTATTTTCGATCAAGGCGGAAAACGAAAGTGAAATGGATATTTCTGCGGTTTATTTCCCGGGGCCTTTTGATGCGAAGCAAAAAGGCGGCAGCACCTATGCGGTCGATACCATGCGGCAGGGCTTTTTAATGCCGGATGGATACAAAAATAACTTTCTCTCCACCATTGGCTTTGCAACTATCCCCGGCGTATCAATACAGGGATTGCTATCTGCCTTTTTGGGGAAGAGTAAGTGGGAATAATGGGTTTTGCGCGATTGTGGAAACTCCGTTTGATGCTGCTATGTTCTCCTGTTTTGGGAAAAATTTATCTTTCTTGAATTCAGTTCACTGGTATTCCTCTCTAGGGCGGCTCAATTATGAACGAAAAATCCGTTTTGTGTTCCACGACAAATGCGACTATAACACGCTGGCGAAGGATTATCGGGCATATGTAGCGGAACAGGGGCGTTTGGTGACTCTACAGGATAAGATTGCGCAAAATGAAAATGTGAAAAATATCATCGGCGCTCCTGTTTTGCACTGCCGAACCTTTTCCAACGTTCATCCCAAATCCGGATTTTATCAAAAAAGACGGGGAGAACCGAAAACTGTTTGCCTCCTTTGAAAAGCGTGCGCAGCAGTATCAGGCGTTAAAGGCCGCCGGGCTGAAACAGCTTTATATCCACACAGATGGATGGGGAGAGCAAGGGTACGATAACAACCATCCCTATATCCTTCCGCCATGTCCCGAGGCGGGCGGATATGAAGGCATGAAGAGATTATCGGAAACTTGCCGTAAACTGGGCTATGTATTTGCAATTCATGATCAATATAGGGATTTTTATTACACTGGAAAAAAATTTGATATCCAAAAAGCGGTCACTAAAATAGATGGGACCCATTTTATTGCGATTATTGGGATGGCGGCCCTCATACCTGGCTTTGTGCTTCGCAGGCCCCAGAGTTTGTAGAAACAACTTATAAGGCGCTTGCAGAGCATGGCGTTGATATCCAGGGAGCATATTTAGACGTGTTTCCATTGTGGCAGGTGATGAATGCTTCCACCCGAATCACCGGATTACTCGAGAGGAAAGCATCCGCTTTCGCGGACAATGCTTGATCTACTGACGAAACGAGGATCATCCCGTCTTCTGAAGAGCCGGGAGACTTCCTCCTGGATAAATTGGCCCTTGTCCATCACGGACCATATATGCTGCGGCTCAGGAACGAGGTCAGGCTGTGGGAATCCCGGTGCCGATTTTAAGCCTTGTATATCATGATTGTATTATGATTCCCTGGTTGTCAAAAGGAACAGGAGGATGGGGGATTCCAAATGGAGACAGCGCAAAATTGCATTGTATTTTGAATGCCGGAATGCCTTATTTTGACCCCTTAGACGATCATGATGATTGATCCCATCGGAAGCGTTAGAGAAAGAGATTGCCCGTGTGCAGCAATTAGCATGCATCCAGGCAAAACTTTTTGACTGTGAAATGATTCAACACCGCTTTTTGGATCATTCGCTACGCAGCAACAAGCCGTTTATTCAGATGGAACGGTTATTACAGTAGATTTTGAACGCAATACCTATAGTATCCGCAGGGTTGAGCAAAATTAGATTTGCCGATATGCAAAAAATGCTCAATCGGAAATGGATTTTACAAATAACCACGGTGCAGGCTGCGGGGAAAGCGTATGGAAATCACTGCCAATAGATATATCAAGAATGATGGTACTCTCGACTCCTTCCATTGGTCATCTGGGGTTGCATCAAAAAAAGAAATTGATTATTTTCTTGCACTGAATGGAATCAATATGCCTTTGGCTATTGTAGGAACAGAAGCAGTATGGTATGATGCATCAAAAGCGATCGAATTTTTTACCAAGGATGCATTGGTTTTCTTTCTGCTTGTCAAAAAAGGCATCAATTCAAATCATCCCTTCGGCTTTGGGGTTCTAACATGTAACCGATAAATTTATATCAAGGGGGAAATATAGTATGAAACTGATGCGATTTTCCAAAAAGCAAAGGAGGGGCTTATCCGGCTCAAACTCCACTGGAAAACACCACCGGACGGCTATTTTGTTAATTACCGAGAGTTCCTGAATCTTGCGCTTGGCAGCGGCTCCCTATCCTTCCTCAGCGTTATTATCAGCTGGACGACGATCGCAATCAATATCCCGATGATGATCAGTTATTTTAAGGTTTCTACCGGCTTTATTTTTGTAGCTGGAATCATCGCTTCTGTGCTGGGTTTAATTCGAGCTCCCATCCTATCCATGCTGATTGATAATTCTAATTATAAAAAAGGGAAATTTAAGCCTTTTTGCCGTGGAGCTCGATTCTTACCGTTCTGTGTTTTACATTTATACCGTTCATTCCGGAAAGCTGGATTGCACAGGCCTTCTTTAGCTTTGATATCCCCGCGATGCCGGTATTCGGCGTTGCGGCGTCACACATTGACGTAAACGGTTGGCACCGCTGTGATGTTCCTCCTGATTCAGCTCGGCACCTTTTTCTATACCCTCTTGACCCAATGCTTACAGGGAATCGAGCAAACGATCTCACCGGTTTCGCAGGAGCGTGCAAACATCGGCGCTTTTAAAGGGCTTATTTCCAATCTGCCCAGTTCCATTGTCAATATCATTATTCCTCTGGTCGCGGGCATTTTCTTTGCTGGTGAGAAAGACCCAATGAATAACATCATGCTCTACCGGTGGGCGTTCCCGATTTGCGGTATCGGAGGCATTTTATTCGTTTTCTTTGCCTACTTCGGCACGGAGGAACGCACCGTCGTACATAACAATATGTTGCAAAGGTGAAATTTACCGAGGGCGCAAAGCAGCTTCTGACCAATAAATATTTCTGGATCATCACGATTTTCTCTATTGCCGTCGGTGTGCGCGGCAATATCAATATGTATTGTGGATTTGTAATTATGCCATCGGCGGGCAGAACGGCGCCTTTGTGCTGACCATTTGCAATATGTTGCTCAACAATGCCTGATTCCCGGCATGCTCTTAGCTGGCCTTTGATCAAAATGGGCAAACGAAATGTGATGATCCTTTCCACAATTGGCTTTACGATCATGGCCTTTATGCAGCTGTTTACCCTCCACAGCCCATATCTCATGCTGGTTGCGATCTTTTTCCAAAACCTGTTTAACGGACTGAGCTATATTTCCGCCATTATGGTTCCGGATGTGTTGGATTATCAGCAGTGGAAAACCGGAAAACGCTTGGAGGGATTTTGGCAGAATTTAAATAACTTCATCATGACGCTTTTTGGCTTTTTCACCAGCGCGCTGATGCCGATTTTCATGTCCTTTGGCGGCGTGGGTTTCGGCGATAATATCGATATTGCCCTGAAAATCCTCAAATCATGCAGGCCACATTTAGAAGCGTTACCTGGCTTGGGATTATCGCCTCTGTAATCTGTGTGATTCCGGTCTTATTTTATGACCTTTCTGAAAAGAAACACGCAGATTATATACGGGCGCTGAAATTCGGGCTGCCGTGCGAAACTATAAAGACCATACGATGGGGGAGGACGATATCAAGAATATAAAAACAATCTCCGAATACGCAAAGGTGGAAAATAACGCCCTGCTTTTGCAAGAGTTGGCGGAGCACAGCTGTATCGAAGCGATCCTGCAAAGCGAGAGCTGCAAATAACACGGAGGGCTGTATGGTGAAAACAAAATCTAAAAAAATATTGATAGTGGTGCTTTCCACCATCCTCTCAATTGTGATGGTAGTCGTCCTTCTATTGTTTTTCCCTTTAATGGGTAAAAAGCATACAGAAGTGTGGAGTGCAAAGCAGGAATTCAAGCTAGATCAGCTTCAAACCGTAGAAAAAAACTCAAATCAGGATTTTAAAATATTGCTTTTAACCGATACGCAGCTTTGGATGAATCCCAAAGATAACAAGGCGTGTTACGATCAGATTCGCAAACTGGTCGCACAAACAACACCGGATCTGATTGCAACAGTGGGCGATAATGTATCCGGCGTTACCTCTCGCTTTCTGCTAAAGGAATGGATCGATGTGATGGATTCGTTTCAAATTCCGTGGGCGCTGTGTTTGGCAACCATGATAGTGAAATTCCGATGACCACCTTAAACTGGCAGGGCGATCAGCTCCTCAAATCAGAATATTGCCTGTTTCAAAAAGGACCGTCCAATCTGTATGGATGCGGAAATTATGCAGTGAATATTACAGAAAAAGGGGAGCCTATCTACACGCTTTTCCTGTTGGATAACGGCAGATATTATGAATATGAAGATGGTTCAAAGCGTGAAATATACATGGGGTATGAACAGATTGCCTGGTATGAATGGAATGTGAAGGGAATAGAAAAAGCGGCGGGACGTTTGATTCCATCCATGACGTTTTCCCATTTTGCACTGCCTGAGATGCGTCAGGCAGTTGAGAAAAACGGTATTTATAACGAATCAGACAAAAGCTATACCATTTCTGATGCGTATGGATTTGGTAAATGCGCTTATCTGCCAGGAGTTTCTCCGGTTAATTCCGGATTTTTTGATCGATGCCTCGCTCTAGGCTCCACAACACACATTTTCTGCGGGCACGACCATGAAAACAACGCCAGCATTACCCATCAGGGGATTACGATGACTTATGGGCTGAAAACGGGGCCCTCTCCCGCGCCGTGGAATTCTGCCGAAGAAACAGGCGGTACTATCATAACAATTCATACCGGGAGCAATCAGACAGCCTCTGTGGACGTTCAACATATTCCCATTTCATAAAATATGCAAAACGGCGGTGATTTGCCGCCGTTTTGTTTTCAAAATGCGATCGCTTCGAGCCAGTATGCGGCATATTGCGCACTTGTTTTCTCCATTATCATTGCGGTATAATAGCTTCAAACAGAGTTTGAAGCATTGGAAAAATGCCTGTCGGCGTGAAACGCCTCCTGCCGCAGAGCGGCAGCGCCATTTTTCACAAAGGTTGGCCTTGCGTGTAGTATAATAGCTTCAAACATTTGAAGCATTGGTTAGCCTATGTGCGCATGGTCGTAAAAATGTTTTTGCATTAACCTGTTTGCTCCTTTTAATTCTGAGGTGAACAGCAAAACCACTGATTGGAAAGGACGATCCTATGTTAAAAATCCTCTCGCAGGAGAAGGCCGCCAGGCGCTGTGAATTCCCCACTGTGCATGGCGTAATCCAAACGCCCGCATTTATGAATGTGGCCACCTGCGGCGCAATCAAAGGCGCCGTTTCCGCTTATGACCTAAAAGAACTCCACTGTCAAGTGCAGCTATGCAACACTTATCATCTCCATGTGCGTCCAGGGGATGGATTGGTGAAGGATTTGGGAGGCCTCCATGCTTTCACCGGCTGGCAGGGTCCGATCCTGACCGATAGCGGTGGTTTCCAGGTTTTTTCCCTTGCAAAGCTGCGTCAAATTAAGGAAGAGGGCGTCACCTTCTCCTGCCATATCGACGGCCACAGAATTTTTATGGGGCCGGAGGAGAGCATGCGCATCCAGTCAAATCTTGGCTCCACCATTGCGATGGCATTTGATGAGTGCGTGGAAAATCCGGCGGAATACCACTATGCGGAGCAATCCTGTGCCAGAACGGTGCGTTGGCTTGCCCGGTGCAAGGCTGAGATGCAGCGGCTCAATTCACTGCCGGATACGCTCAATCGCCAGCAATTGCTTTTGGGATCAATCAGGGCTGCACCTATGATGCATTGCGGATTGAAAATATGAAGCAGATCGCCGCGCTGAATCTGGATGGATACGCAATTGGCGGCTTAGCGGTAGGGGAGCCGAAGGAAGAGATGTATCGCATTATTTCTGCGGTGGAGCCTATATGCCAAAGGACAAGCCCCGTTATTTGATGGGCGTCGGAACGCCGGGGAACATCTTGGAAGGCGTCAGCGGGGCGTTGACCTATTTGACTGTGTGATGCCAAGCCGTAACGCCCGCCATGGGCATCTCTTCACCTGGAACGGGATCATCAACCTGAATAATGCAAAATATGAGCGCGATTTGGGCCCAGTCGATTCGGAATGCCACTGCCCCACGTGCCAGCGCCATTCGCGCGCTTATTTGCGCCATCTTTTCAAAGCGAAGGAAATGCTTGCCATGCGGCTGTGTGTCATGCATAACCTCTATTTTTATAATACCCTCATGGAGCGCATTCGCTACGAGCTGGAAAATCATCATTTCGAAGCTTTTAAGGAGGAATATACAGATCGCCTGGACCGGCGCATCTGAGAAAGAGAGAATAACTAAACCGTCCTTGCAATTGGGAAATAAAACACCGGCGTGTCAAATTGATACGCCGGTGTTTTGAGGAGATACGGACATAGCAGCTTTTCGTTCCGATCGAAATATTCCGGCGAACCAGTGGAGATCTTGCTGTGTAATGCCTCCGGAGCAGCGAAGTGCCAGCAGATATGCGCAGCTTGTCGCCAAAATTGCCCCAACCAGCCATGGAACAGAGTGCAGTAAAGGCGCAGGAAGCAGGGTTGCAACAAGCCGCACACCGGTCACAGCACAAGTCATGCATAAAATTGGATTCAAAATCCGTCTCCAGTTTAAGCGTAGCTACTGACTCGAATTAACCTTCGAAGGCTGAGGTAAAAATTAAGAATCTCGCTGACAAACAAGGTAATGATATATCCCTTAACCGAATAGCGCGGGATGAGAAAATAGACCAAAATGACACACAAACCGGAATCAATAATGTTATACCGCATGGAGCTCAGTTGCTGGTCAAGCCCTTTGAGCATCCCATCCACCGCCATATCCAAATACATCACAGGCACTAGCACAGCAAGAAGCTGAAGAAAAGGCTTTGTATCGCTGCTGTGATAAACCGCGTTCGATAACTCCCCTGCATAGGCGTAAAAGACGCCCGCGACCAGCAGGGAAAACAGCAGCGCGGCATAAAGAACACGATTGATAATGCCGTCAATCCGCTTTGCCTGGTGCAACGCATGGTATTCCGCTATCTCAGGCACCAAAAGACTTGCCAACGAATTGAGGATACAGGAGGGGAAGAGTAGCACCGGGAGGGTCATTGCATGAATCGTCCATAAGTTGCCAAAGCGTTTTCGCTCGAAATTCCCGATTTTTTAAACCCAATTGGAATCAGGAGATGCTCAATGGTTAGCAAAATAGAGCGCACCCACGCGCCGACCGCGTCCGGCACCGCAATGCGTAGCAGCCTACGGTTAAGGTGCAGCATCACTCGGTGCTGATTTCTCTGCCTGCGCACCATCCATTTGCTCAGGAAAAACGAGGCCAGGAACGAGATGAGATCCGAAACGCAGCTGCCCAATACAATTGCGATACAGGAGGCCTCCAAGCCGCGGCCGGAAAGCATATGCAGAAAGCCTGCCGTGGAGGCAACCCGCACAAGCTGCTCCAGAACTTGTACGCCCGCATAAACACCTGCCTGCGGATTGCGGTAAAATACCCGCTTAATGCTGCGGACATTGCAATAAACGGAAGGCTGAGTGAAAGCAAGCGCAGAGGCTGTGCCGTTCGGCTGTCATACACCAATGCTGGCTGATGAGATCCGAACCGGTATAAAGAATCAACGCGACGACAACAGCAACCAGAAGAATGCTGAGCAAGCATCTACGGAGCACCTTTTTGACATCTGCTCGATCTTTGCTTATGGCATCTACCACGAGCCGGGTCGCCGCAAGCCGGATTCCGGAAGAGGCAAACGTGATCGCCATGGAGAAAACCGTCATAACCAGCTGGAAGAGCCCAATTCCCGCCGCGCCAAGCTGATTGGTCAGGTACACATTGAAGGATACGCCGACTGTCCGCATAAAAAGAGCAGCTATGGTCAATACTGCGGTATCCCAAAGGAATTGCTTTGTTTTTTCATGAGCAGCACCTGTTTCCTAAGATAATTCATTCTATGCGGGATCATAGATGGATTATTTGCAAAAGCGACAATTTTAAGGGACATGTTTTTTCATACGCAAAGTTTGTTCAGATAGGATAGTTATGGACAACCGTTACGGCATGAGAGCCACGATTTTATTATTTGAGCAAGGCCACGGATCTGCTAAAGAGGAAAAGCTTCGTGGATATCTAAGGCATACAAGCCTTTTCCGCCCAGACGGTTTCTACAAAGAAAGATTCAAGCTGGACATAATAGAAGGCCATATTCCTACATTGGGAATATGGCCTTAGATGTTTTTATGTGAAATTATTTCACAAAACTATACAAAGTTAAGTTAAATAATATATGATTATATCAGAGGTGATGGTACAATGCGTAAATGCAGCGCATGGGAACTATGGCGAGTTCAAAATCAGGTCGCGACGTCCTCGTGATTGTTAATTTGAAGCCTATGGAAGGGCTGCCCGTCTTTGGGCGTCAGGTAAATTCTAGGATATCCGTTTATTTTCAAGAGGAAGATTTGAAAGAATATATCGGTCAAGTAAACGATCTGCAAATGGCACAGATTACAAAAGAATATATACGCATCCGAAATTGGAACACGGCAGATATAGAAGGCCTTCTCTTTGATACGATCGAATGAAATGAATTGGAGAATAAAAGGGTCTGCTATTGTAATAATCATCTGAATACGTTATGATATTATCAAGTATTTTGTCTAACTTTGAAATATAAACAGGGGAATGGCAGGCGGATAGGCCGGATATGGATGGAGAAAAAGAAAGGCAAACAGAGATAAGAAGGCTATCGTCAATGCAGAAATGGATGGTTACAAAGGAAACAAAATTAAAGGATGTGTTAAAAACGCCTGCTGGGCATGATATCTTGGCAAAGGCATTTTATTCACTCGGGCTAAGCGAAAAAATACTGACGGCTACGCCTCTGGGCTCTCTGAAAATTAACAGCCTGAAAAAGCTGTCGTTCGGCAAGCTGGACGATGGATTCATCAATGCGCTGCTTGGCCTGCTCAACAGTGAAACAGAGCGTCCGCTGGATGATCACACGCCCATTGTACATAATGGTGGAAAGAAGCTGTGTTTTATCAAATCTACCCCCGCAGTTTTAAGGATTCCGATGGGGATGGGATTGGAGATATCAACGGGATCATCGAAAAGCTCGACTATCTCAAGGCGTTGGGCGTAGATGCGATCTGGTGCTCACCTGTTTATGATTCTCCCAACGACGACAATGGCTATGATATTCGCGACTATCGAAAAATTATGCGGGAATTCGGCACGATGGAGGATTTTGACCGCTTGCTCAGCGAAGTCCATGCGAGAAACATGCGGCTGATTATGGATTTGGTAATCAACCATTCTTCAGATGAACACGAATGGTTCCGCAGCTCTGCCACAGACCGGATTCGCCGTACCGTGATTTTTATATTTGGCGAAAGGGAAAAGGGGACGGGATACCGCCGAACAACTGGGATTCCATCTTCAGCGGCCCAGCATGGAATTATTATCCGGAACGCGGAGAGTGGGCGATGCATCTGTTCAGCTCAAAACAGATGGATTTTAATTGGGATAACGAAGCGGTCCGCAAAGAGCTGTTCCAAATTGCAACTGGTGCTGGAAAAAGGGATTGACGGCTTCCGGCTCGATGTCATCAGCTTTATCTCCAAGAAGGAGGGCTTGCCGGATGGGAATGCCGTGATCGGCTCCCTAATGGGGTTCAAAGGCTGCGAGCATTATTTCTACGGCCCGCATCTGCACCAATATCTGCGGGAATTGCGGGAACATTCTTTTGGCAAGTTCGATGCCTTTACAGTGGCGAATGCCAGGGAACCGGCCTTCAGATGAGCCGCCTAATGACGGGGGACGACCGGGGAGAGCTGGACGTGGTATTTTCCTTTGACCATATGGATAACCCCGGCAAACAGCGCTTTCAGGATTACCGCTTTGACCTGCGCCCTATGGCCAAAAATTTGATGGAGTGGCAGCTGGAGTACGGAAATCATTGCTGGCCGACTGTCTTTTTTGAAAATCACGACCATCCGCGCATGGTCTCTAAAATTGATCCGGATGGCGCTTATCGTTGTGAGATCGCCAAACTGCTTGCCATGCTTCAGATGACGTTGAAGGGCACGCCGTTTATTTATCAGGGCCAGGAGCTTGGGATGACCAATACGCCGTTTGCTCAATTGATGAGCTGCGCGACGTAGAGAGCGTCAATCTGTACCATAAACTGATGGACGAAGGCAAATCGTCCGTCGAAGCGTTTCGAACCGTGCTCAGCGGCAGCCGCGACCATGCGCGCACGCCGATGCAGTGGAGCGGAGAGAAAAATGCCGGATTTTCAGAAGGTACGCCTTGGATTCGGGTAAACCCTGATTATTTCAAAATTAATGCTGCCGATGAGGAGAACGCCATCGACTCTGTGCTTCATTTTTACCGTTCTTTGATTGCGCTGCGCAAAGAGAATCCGGCATTGGTTTACGGAGATGTGATTCCTGTAACAGCCTCCCCTAAAGGATTGCTTTGTTATTTCCGGCGGATGGATGGGCAACGCTTTTATGTTGAACTGAATCTGACCGGGAAAACGGTTCAGCATGTGAACACAGGCATGCGCGGAACGCTTCTCTATTCCAACTATACAACGCGGCGTGAAGGTGCGGTGATGCGCCCATATGAGGCAAACCTTTATCAAGATTAAGGGGGCGGCATTGCATTCATGAAGTGGAAAAAAATAGCGTCTCTTTTACTGATTACGGCACTGTTTCTCTCTTTCTTAGGCTGCGGCGAACGGCACAACCGGAGAGCACCGCTCCAGACGACAGCGCACTTCTTCAAATGCGGCAGTATCAAAGCAGCATGGAAGCCTTTCAAAGCGATTGCACACAGCAAATCCATGCATTTACCGCTAGCCTGCAAAGCGGCGATACCGAAGCGGGAAACGCTGCGGCCGATACGCTTACGACAAGGCTTGCGGGTTTTGAAAAAATCCCGGTTCCAAGCGGCTGCCAGGAAATTCAGCCCTTCTTTGCAAAGGCAAAGAAGAAAATGGATACGATATATGCTCTGATGATCCAGATTTTGGGGGATGGGCAATATACCAACGATGACATGGCAAATCTAACCGCGCTGAAAACTGCGGCAGGAGTCTTTGCAGAATCCTATCAATTCGGATTGGGGCTTCTTGAACAGGCGTTGGATAGGTAACCGATAATCAACGAGGGGATGATTGAAACAATGTGGGAACGTTTTAAAGCGGCAATTGGCGTGGAGGGAAGCTTTGGAAGCACGGTTTTTCCAATGATTGCCTATAGCTCCGCCAATATCTTCAGTGGTGGCTCTACCTACATCATTGGCATTTATTTTCTCTCCTTTTTGACGGAAGTGGAAAAACTGAATGCAGGGCAAGCAGGGCTTGTCATCCTGTTTGCAAAGCTTTGGGATGCTGTTTCAGACCCAGTCATGGGCTTGATTACAGATCGGACTCGTTCGAAATATGGGCGGCACAGGCGCTACCTTCTGTGGGGCGTGATTCCAATTGCCGTTACTTACTTTATGATGTGGTATTCCTTCGGCATTTCTGCCCTTGGAAACCCGCTTTACACCATGGTTTATTACAGCGCCGCCTATATTTTATTCAGCACTGCATATACGCTCGTGGTTGTGCCGCATACCGCCATGCTGCCGGAGCTTGCGCCTGCCTATTCGCTGCGCACACAGTATAATTCCGTCGGCTATTTGATGAATTCAGTAGGTATGGTTTCTTCCTTCATGCTGGTGTCTATTACGCTCGGCTTTTTTGATATGGAATCGCTTTCGGCAGGCTCCCGGACAAAATTTATGGTGTTGGGCATCGTGCTTTGCCTGTGGTTCTCCCTGCCATTGATTTTTACATTTAAAAAAACATGGGAGCCCAGCTCCTTGGTATGGAACTGCCGCCGCTCAGCCTCCGGGAAAGCATTGGAGAATACGTACAGGTGTTCCGCAACCGCGCCTTCCGGCAATATTTTGTGATCAGCTTTTTTAATATGATGTGCACCGGATTTTACAGCAATACAGATCAGTATTTTATCAAATATATTGCTCAGCGCTTCAGCCTTTTCAACATGCTGACGACGGTATCCGGAGTGGCGGAGGCCTCAGGTTTTCCACTAAATTATTGGCTGACGATGAAGTTCGGCAAGCAGCGTTGCGGAAAACTCCTCGCCCCATTTTATTTTTCGGCCTTGCATGGGCCTTTTTATGAATGAATCAACGCCTGCTTTCTTCCTTTTTCTCGCCTGCATACTCTATAATTTCGGCTTTTCGGGCATCGGGTTTGTGCCGACGAATATCTTTCCCGATGTGACGGATGTGGACGAAATGATTACAGGCCGGCGGCGCGAAGGCGTGATCTCCACTTTCTCTTCCTTTGTGAAAAAGACGGTTAGCGGTGTGATGGCAGCTATGACCGGCTTCATTTTGAATGCATTTGGCTTTGTAACAGGGCAGGAGGATACGCTCGCTCAAACCGCGCAGGGCATCTTTGGCGTGCGGCTGACCTTTTCTATTTTGCCGATGATTTTTGTGGTGTTTTCCGCAATTAGCATTTACCGTTACTCCATGACAAAAAAGATCATGAAATGATCCGTGCCGCGATACAGGAGAAGAAAGAAAAGGGGTATGTCACACTAACTGAGGAGCAAATAAAGCGCTGTGAAAAATCAGCGGCCAAAAATTTGAAGATATGTGGATTGGCCGCTATGATAGGACGAACGAGGAGGTTCTCCAGTGAAAAAGGTATTGTTTTATTTGGTACAGTGGACGTGGGGATTAACGGTCAACCTAGCTGGCCTGCTGGCACATTTGTTTGTGCGGCGTAAGGGGAGGACCGAGCGTTTCCAAAAAGCGATTATCACCTTCCTGCCGTGGAATTTTGGCGGGCTTTCTCTGGGATTATTTATCTTCATGGCAGATCATAAAAACGAACGCTGGACATATAACACCCGTATTCATGAATATGGCCACACCTTCCAATGTCTGTTGCTGGGGCCGCTTTACTGGCTTGTGATCGCTCTTCCCTCCGCAATATGGTGCAATTGCTTCCAGGCATACCGTAAAAACACCAGGTTTCCTATTATGCACTGTATTGTGAAAAATGGGCG
>ENA-OUNI01000114-OUNI01000114.1-human-gut-metagenome-genome-assembly--contig:-NODE-114-length-32948-cov-3.718016_pt1 | contig 32948 bp, 33 predicted proteins | sample MGYA00242499_ERZ504580 | MGnify/ENA primary metagenome ERZ504580 (study PRJEB26092, sample SAMD00036315) | human gut metagenome | host: Homo sapiens | study: EMG produced TPA metagenomics assembly of... | reverse complement strand
TCCTTTGAAGCCTTCACTTCCTACATTTTCATAATCAATTAAATAATAAGTTTTGATAATCTTCATCCTCTCTTTATTTGTTAATGTTCACTCCGTTCACAGTAACCTTTATTTTTCTCTGCTGTATAATACTCTGTCATTTTCAGCCGGATAATTCTTTCCTATTTTAACATGCATCTTTCTTCGGCACAACCACATAGTGGCAACTCTCCTGGTTAGTATTTCCTGTCTGTTCCATCCAGACAGAATATTATCATATCCACGAATAGTATTCCCATATTGCCACTATAATAAATTTACATACCTTTTGTGAAAAATGACGGATTTTTCATCAAATTCCAGTTGATAAATCTTTAACAAAATTCAAAAAAAAGGCAAAAATCCTGTTGATTTTAAGCGTTAAATATGTATAATAGTAAAAGAGAAGCGATACCCATTCGCTTTTATGGTAAGGTATCTTAAGCCTGTTTAAACAGCGCTTTCATTAACGAAGAAAAGAGGTTAAACGTAAGATGGCAAAAATCGATTTAAGCAAGTATGGCATTACCGGAACTACAGAAATTGTCTACAATCCTTCTTATGAAGTATTATTTGAAGAAGAAACCAAACCGGAACTGGAAGGCTTTGAAAAAGGTCAGGTCAGCGAACTTGGTGCAGTTAACGTTATGACAGGTATCTACACAGGACGTTCTCCTAAAGATAAATACATCGTTATGGATGAGAACTCCAAAGATACAGTATGGTGGACAACAGACGAATACAAAAACGATAACCATCCTGCAACTCAGGAAGCATGGAATGCAGTAAAAGAAATCGCTAAAAAAGAGCTCTCCAACAAGAGACTTTTCGTAGTAGATGCATTCTGCGGTGCTAACAAAGATACTCGTATGGCTATCCGTTTCATCGTTGAAGTTGCTTGGCAGGCACATTTCGTAACAAATATGTTCATCCAGCCAACAGCTGAAGAACTTGAAAACTTCGAGCCAGATTTCGTTGTATACAACGCTTCCAAAGCTAAAGTTGAAAACTATAAAGAATTAGGCCTTAACTCTGAAACAGCTGTAATGTTCAACATCACAACTAAAGAGCAGGTTATCGTAAACACATGGTACGGCGGAGAAATGAAGAAAGGTATGTTCTCTATGATGAACTACTTCCTTCCACTGAAAGGCATGGCTTCCATGCACTGCTCTGCAAACACAGATATGAACGGCGAAAACACAGCTATCTTCTTCGGTCTTTCCGGAACAGGTAAAACAACTCTTTCCACAGACCCGAAACGTCTCCTGATCGGTGATGACGAGCATGGCTGGGATGACAACGGCGTATTCAACTTCGAAGGTGGATGCTACGCTAAGGTTATCAACCTTGACAAAGAATCTGAGCCGGACATCTACAATGCAATCAAACGTAACGCTCTTCTTGAGAACGTAACACTTGATGCTGAAGGCAAGATTGATTTCGCAGATAAGAGCGTAACAGAGAATACTCGTGTATCTTATCCGATCAACCACATTGAAAACATCGTTCGTCCGATCTCTTCTGCACCGGCAGCTAAGAACGTAATCTTCCTGTCCGCAGACGCTTTCGGAGTACTTCCTCCAGTATCTATCCTGACAGAAGCTCAGACTCAGTACTATTTCCTGTCTGGATTCACAGCTAAACTTGCTGGTACAGAGCGTGGAATCACAGAGCCTACACCTACATTCTCTGCTTGCTTCGGACAGGCATTCCTTGAACTGCATCCGACAAAATACGCAGAAGAACTTGTTAAGAAAATGGAAAAGAGCGGAGCAAAAGCTTACCTGGTTAACACAGGATGGAACGGAACAGGAAAACGTATCTCCATCAAAGATACTCGTGGTATCATCGATGCAATCCTTAACGGAGATATCCTTAACGCTCCTACTAAGAAGATCCCATTCTTCGATTTCGAAGTTCCTACAGAGCTTAACGGCGTAGACACAGGTATCCTTGATCCTCGTGACACATATGCTGATGCAGCTCAGTGGGAAGAGAAAGCTAAAGATCTTGCTGGAAGATTCATCAAGAACTTTGCTAAATACGAAGGAAACGCAGCTGGTAAAGCACTTGTTGCTGCTGGTCCTCAGTTATAATTCCAAGAAATTAAATTGTCCAAGTGATATGAAAGGGATGCGAGTAATTCGCATCCCTTTTTTGTACTGTTCCAAATATCAGACAACAAATTCTTTTGCTTTCCCTAGATTCATATCTGATTTTAGGTTCCTTATATCATTTGTACACCATCCCACTTTCTTCTATTATTTTTTTACCAGAGTTCTAAGACTCTCTGCCACTTTCTTATATGCAGGTACCGGAACGTGGTATTCTTCGCCCATTCTTACTACTTCATAGACTAATCCGTCGATTTCGGACTGTTTTCCTGCCATGATATCTCTCTGCATGGATGTGGTTGCTTCCGGTGCTAGGTTGGAGAGAATTTTTAAATTTACATCTACCATGTCTTTCTGGAATGGGACTCCCATGGCTTCTGCGAGTGCGGTGATTTCTCTTATCATGGTTTTGAAGAGTTCTCTGGCTTCGCCTTCTTTCTGAAAGTCTGCGGCTGTGGCGTGGTAGTAGAGCCTGCTGCACCGATTGGGGAAACGTAGGAAAATTTCTCCAGAGCTTCGCGGCGGATATTCTCGGAGAGGATTCCGTCGATGTGACTGTCGCAGAGGTCTTTCTGAATTTCTTTCAGTTCTGGTCTGGATTCTGCTTTGTCACGCACACCAAATACGATACGCAGGATCTGTCCGTGTTGGAGTAGTCTGCCTGGTTCTTTGATGTTTGCGGAGACGTAGATGCATCCGTCTGTTACAAGGAGCTCAGGAAGCTGTTTCTGCATCTTTCCGCCGGTTCCGTAGATGTTTAAGACCGGAATTACAATGGTTGTTTTCTTTGCGATCTGTTTGATAAATGGAATGGTTTCATCCAGGGAATAGCCTTTTACGCAGACAAAAATTACGTCTGGATGGTCTGTGTAATGTTCCATGTCTGCAGCCGGGATGGTGATCGTTTCTTCGGTTTTGTCCCACATTTTTTCTAAGGTAAGGCCCTGTTCCTGGATTGTTTTCAGGTGTTCGCCTCGGGCGATCAGAGTTACATCCTTGCCTGCTTTTTTCATATAATATCCGGTAACGCCGCCGGTTCCGCCGGCTCCGATGATTAAGTATTTCATAGTTTTTTCTGCCCCGCTTTCATAGTTTGTTTCTTATATTATCATAGCACAATTGTAATTTTTCTTCAGTATATTTATGCATTACGTCGACATAATTTTGCATTGACAGTTTATTTTTTGACCTGTAATATCAATATATTAATATTTATCCAACTCTGACATCAGTAAAACGGATATAAACAATATGGCAATAATTATCCATACGATTAATTGTGCAAAGGAATCATCAAGATGGAACGATATCTGGAATTTAGAATAGATGAACAAACTGCAGAAATTAAAATTGAAGCATTCCTGAAAAAGAATGCAGGACTTACGAAACGACAGATCAGTCAGGCGAAGTTTCGACTGGATGGGATTACAAAAAACGGGATACGCTGTCGTGTGACTGAGACAGCATATCCCGGTGATGTGATCCGTGTTTGTCTGGAGGAAGCGCAGACTGCTTCTGCACATCTTGAAAATTATAATTTCAAAATCGGTAGTAAAACTCAAGCAGGCCTTCATTGTGATAAAGCTTCAATTCCAGTTTCCGAAGCTTCTCTTTCTCTGGATATTGTATATGAAGATACAGATATTTTGGCAGTTAATAAACCGGCGGGAATGGTTACGCATCCGACAGGAATACATTATGCAGACAGTCTCTCCAATCTTGTTGCCGATTACTTTCGAGAGAAAAATGAGTCTGTCTGCGTCCGTCCAGTAGGACGGCTGGATCAGGAAACTTCCGGGATTGTGATTTTTGCCAAGAATCAGGTGGCTGCTTCGAGACTTCAATCTGTAAAGTCTCCATGCAAGATCCATAAGCAGTATCTTGCTGTTGTATCCGGTGCTTTGCCTGTAGATGCCCCTGATGTCTGGCATACCATAAATCTGCCGCTGATACAGGACCCTGCGAATCATCTGAAAATGAAAACTGCTGCTGATCTTTCCTTACATTCCTCTGTATTATCAGGAAAAATCAAAACAGCAGTTACTCATTATCATACTCTCTTTACCAGTCAGGATTGGTCACTTGTCACACTTAAACTGGACACCGGACGTACCCATCAGATCCGTGTCCATATGTCTTCGACTGGGCATCCACTTCTTGGGGATTCGTTGTATGAAAAAATATTACTGAAAAACAGTCACCTAATAAGGATGCAGATATAGCTCCAGTATCATGCTTGCAACATCCATTCAAACGTGCGGCACTTCATGCATGGAGAGTTTCTTTTCAGCATCCTTCAAAGATGAATTTATCTCACTGGAAGCTCCATTGCCTTTCGATTTTCGTGAGCTGGTTTCATTTTTTGGCCCTGGCTCTATTTAAGCCTCAAGTTCTTTTATTAAATTTACCATCTCAATGGCACTGAGTGCACAGTCATAGCCTTTATTTCCTGCTTTTGTACCTGCGCGCTCAATTGCCTGCTCGATATTCTCTGTTGTAAGTACTCCGAACAATACCGGAACTCCTGTTTCCAATGACACTGATGCAATACCTTTGGAAACCTCGTTGCATACATAATCATAATGGCTGGTATTTCCACGGATCACTGCACCAACACAGATCACAGCATCATATTTTCCACTTTTTGCCATTTTGGACGCGATCAGCGGGATTTCAAAAGCACCTGGCACCCAGGCTACCTGAATATCTTCTTCCTTTACATTATGACGTGTCAGTCCATCCATTGCACCGCTTACCAGTTTAGAAGTAATGAACTCATTGAAACGTGCTGCTACAATTCCTACTTTCATTCCATCTGATACTAATTTTCCTTCTAATGTTTTCATTTTTTTAATCCTTTCATCTGTAAATTTATTTTTAACCTGTACAGGTTTTTATACAAAGTAAGTTTTATTTTCGGTAACGTTATTGTTACGTTAAAAATTCTCTGCCGCATTTAATACTTCAGAATATGTCCCATCCGTAATTGTTTTGTTTGAGATAGTGCAGATCATATGCTGTCGCATTCATCTGGATCGGAACTCTCTTTTTGATCTTGATTCCAAATTCTTCCAGCTGATAAACCTTATCCGGATTATTTGTCAACAGGCGCAGTTCTTTTACTCCCAGATTTCTCAGAATCTGCGCACCTATATAATATTCTCTTTCATCCCCGGCAAATCCAAGTGCCAGATTCGCTTCGAGTGTATCCATTCCCTGTTCCTGAAGTTCATAAGCACGGAGTTTATTGATCAGTCCGATTCCTCGTCCTTCCTGTCTCATATAAAGAAGTATTCCCCTTCCCTCTTCTTCAATCTGGGACATAGCTGCTGCAAACTGCTGTCCGCAGTCACAGCGCTGAGATCCAAACACATCTCCTGTCAGGCACTCCGAATGCACACGGCACAGAACATCTTTTCCATCTCCAATTTCACCTTTTACCAGCGCCACATGATGTTCACCATTAATACGGTTTACAAATCCGTATGCCATAAATTCTCCGTATCTGGTAGGCATTTTTGTAGTCGTCACGCGGTCCACCAGAATATCATGGCATTTACGGTAATTCTGAATATCTTTGATCGTTATGAATTTCAGATTCCACTTTCTGACAAGTTCCCGTAACTCAGAGGTCCTCATCATAGTGCCGTCTTCTCGCATAATTTCACAACACAGGCCACACTGTTTTAATCCGGCAAGTCTGCAGAGATCTACAGTTGCCTCTGTATGTCCGTTCCTTTCCAGCACCCCATTCTTCTTTGCCAGAAGCGGAAACATATGTCCGGGACGTCTGAAATCTTCAGGTTTTGCATTCTCATCTACGCATTTCATGGCTGTAACAGAACGTTCTGCTGCGGAGATTCCTGTACTGGTACTGACATGGTCTACGGAAATAGTAAAAGCCGTTTCGTGATTATCAGAATTTTCTGCTACCATCTGCGGGAAGTGCAGTTTTCTTACATATTCCTCAGACATTGGCATACAGATAAGTCCCTTTCCATGGGTAGCCATAAAATTAATATTTTCTGTTGTGGCAAACTCTGCTGCACAGATAAAATCTCCTTCATTTTCTCTGTCCGGATCATCCGTTACCAGAATAATTTTTCCATTTCGAAGTTCTTCCAAAGCTTCTTCTACTGAATCAAATCCGTTCATTTTTCTCTCCTTATGCGATGTATTTTTCTGATACCATATATTTTTCTTCTGTTAAGAGGGCAAAATCATTCGCATTGGCAGCTTATCTGGTCCATGTCAGGCAGATAAAGCATTCACTACACAATTAATTCTGCACCAGTCGAATAACTGCTTTTTGCTTAATTCTGTCAAAATCCATACTTATTCAGGAAATCCCGTGTGATATTGCTTTTTACCGGCTGTTCTTTCACAGGTATTATTAATTTTTCCACGTATTTTCCAATTATGTCTGTCTCCAGATTAACGATATCTCCTTCTTTACGTTCCCCAAGAACGGTAATCTTTACTGTATGAGGAATTGCAGAAATGGAAAAATCTGTTTCTGAGACTTTTGCCACTGTAAGGCTGATTCCATCAATTGTCACAGAACCTTTTATCACAATATATTTCATAATGTCTGGCGAAGCTGAATGGTATACCAGACAGCATTATCATCTCTGCGGACTTCCGTGATTTTCCTGTTCCATCCACATGTCCTGCGACAATATGTCCTCCAAATCTTCCATTTGCAGGCATTGCTCTTTCCAGATTTACATGCTGTCCCGGAGAAAGCTGAATCAGTGCAGAACGATTTAATGTCTCGTGCATCACATCTGCCGTAAAACCATCTTTCAGACACGCTGTTACAGTCAGGCAGATTCCATTTACAGCTACGCTGTCTCCTGTTTTCAGGTCATCCAGTATTTTCTCTGCCTGTATCGTGAATACCGCTGAATTTGCTCCTTTTTTTATTTTTTTCACAGTTCCAAGTTCTTCAACAATTCCCGTGAACATTTCACTTCACCTCGCTCTCTATGAGAAGATCATCTCCTAATCTGGTTATTTCGCTGTTTTTTAATAATACTGCACTGGCAGGATCAGGAAATCCCTTTCCTTCCACCGGTGTCTTTGCTTCTTCGCCTCCAAAAAGTTTGGGTGCTATATAGGTCTGAACTTTCTGAACAATACCGCTTTCCAGTGCTGACCAGTTTAAAGAACCCCCTCCTTCCAGTAAAATACTGTCTATCTTTGCAGCTCCCAGAAGTTCCATTAATCTGTTTAAATCTATGTGTCCGTTTTTCTCCGGAACATACAGAACCTGGCATCCCAGCTCTTCATAATTCTTTATCTTCTGCTGATCTTTACTGCTGCTTGCAATGATTGTAGGAATTGTCACTGCTGTTCTTACAATCTTAGATGTCAGTGGTGTTCTCAGATGGGAATCGCAGATAATACGCACAGGATTTATGCTGTTTTCCAGTCTGCAGGTGAGCATTGGATCATCGGCCAGCACGGTTCCCACCCCAACCATAATTCCTGTATATTTCAGTCGCTGTTTCTGTACATGAATTCTGGCAGCTTCTCCTGTCACCCATTTGGATTCACCTGTATAAGCGGCAATTTTCCCATCCATAGTCATTGCATATTTCATGACCACATACGGTTTTTTATTTTGGATGTAATAAAAGAATGCTTCATTCAATTTATCACTCTCTTCTTTTAAAATATTTTCTGTTACTTCAATTCCATGATCCTTCAAAATCCGGATTCCTTTTCCTGCAACCAGTGGATTAGGATCTGATGATCCGATGATCACGCGTCTGATTCCGGCCTCCAGGATTGCATTCACGCATGGAGGCTGTTTTCCATAATGGCAGCAGGGTTCTAAAGTAACATATATAGATGCCCCTTCAGGTTCTTCCGTACACGCTGCCAGAGCTTCTCTCTCCGCATGAAGTTCACCGTATTTTCTGTGATATCCCTGACCAATGACCCTTCCGTTTTTAACGATCACAGCACCCACCATCGGATTAGGTGCTGTAAAACCCATTCCTTTTTGTGCCAGTTCCAAAGCCATTTTCATATACTGCCTGTCCTGTTCCATATCCGTTATATTTTTCAATCCATCATCTCCTGCTCTTTTATAACAATTCCATAAAAATTCCATAAAATAAAGCCCCGGTGTTTTTTCAACATCCAGGGCTTGGTAATTAATATTTGATATGAATTATCTGCCGACGAATCTGACTCTTTATTTCATCACTGAAATTACTTTAAATGATATAAAAAGCTCTGGAATAAACTTATTATTCCAGAGCAGTCAGCTTTCACAGATCAGTTAATTCTTCTGTATCTCTACTGTTATCTTCTTTCATCCAGACTGTACTGTCGGCTTCGGAATTGCACCGAATCATACCTTACGGCTCGTGGGCTTTACCACCGGTAGGGAATTGCACCCTGCCCTGAAGATCTTATTTTATTTTTATCAGCAATTTTTACAATTTACCTTGCTGATGTCTGACAGTATACTCTTAACTTTTATCTCTGTCAAGATTTTTTTCAGGAAAGTAACCCTCTTACCATCTCTGCATTAAATGTCACACCTGTCAGGTGATCTACTTCAATCTGATACAGGGCATTGGCTGCGATATGCTCTGCTGCCTGTTCCAAATCACGAATACCGCTTGTATTTTTATGCAATTCAACGATGGCATCCAGACCGTCTTCTGTTACTACACATTCTTCTGCTTTCAGGCTCATGCGTTTCAGAACTTTCGGAAGAACGTATTTGGAGAAGATGATCTTCTTCTCTTCTGATGTATAATCCGGGATATCGATCACCGCGAAACGGGACATCAGAGGTGCGCTGATCTGGGACTTATCGTTTGCCGTAGCAATAGGATAAACGCCCACTGTAGGCACCATACATTCCATATAGTTATCTGTAAATCCAAGGTTATCAAGCAGAGTAAGAAGTACGTCTGCAGGGTTTCCGTTGCCCTTACCTGACGCTGCTTTATCAAGCTCGTTGATAATAAATACAAGGTTGGATTCTCCTGCTGCTGAAAAAGCTTCCATGATGATTCCGGGCTTTGCGTTTGCATAGATTCTGGAACTTCCTGTAAGCTGTTCCGGATCATTGATGGAACTCATGTCCAGAGTTGTCCAAGGCAGTTTCAGGATACGGGCAACTGCGTATGCAATCTGAGATTTGCCTGTACCTGCAGGACCTACAAGGAGAAGTCCGTATGCAGGAAGTGTATGGGTACGGTTGATCTGTATGATTGTTTCAATGATACGCTGCTTTACAGATTCCATTCCGTAGAGTTCCTCATCAAGGATCCTGCGGGCTTCCTGAGGATCGATTGCTTCAAAATAATTGCTCTTCCACTGTACATTCATCATAATGGAAAGTGCTCTCTGAGCATGACGTCTCTCCTCCGGAGATACTTCGTGTGAACGGGCAACTGCAAGGTTTCTTCTCGCCCAGAGACGGATATTATCCGGCAGTGTTCTGCCTGCGCAGGTCATAAAATCAGTGATGCTCTGAATGCTTGTCAGCTTCATCTCGTCCCCTGCTTCTTCCTCATCTTCATCCTCAACAAGCTCTGCAGGTGCACTGCTTGCAAGAAGTCTCTCGATCATAAACTGAAGAAATCCGTCTTCTGCAGAAAGCTTCGTACCGCCGCCAAAAGCAGTTTCACGAATCTTATAAACTGCATAACCATTCTCTTTATTCTCTCCAGAAAGACGCACATTGATATGATTCTCCCCAAGCCATTTCAGAAGACTTACAAATCTTGAATCAATACTGATAATATCTGCACTGAAAACGCCGTCATCCACTTTAAATTCAAAGGATGTACGTTTGATCGGATTAGTAAAAATACCGCAGGAATGATGTTTCCACTGACGGCTGCTGTTATCCAGGATCATGATCGGTTTCTCAGGGGAAGTCTCCTTTTCATTGGACTGGAACGTAGTGTAGGTACATTCAGACTGTACGCCTGTTTTCTTGTCTGAAGCACCGCTGAAATCAAATACTGGCATGGTAAATACTCCTTTTATCTTATCATGCAATGCATGACATATTTCTATTACACATCTCTGCAATCCTGTCGGAAGCTATTTATTATTCTAGCAGAATCTTTTCTTTTAATCAATTCTGTAAATGTATTTATTGCATAAATATTCAATAAATTATATCCTGATTTATTCCCCCAAAATCATTGACGGTAACATTCACAGGCCTTATAATAATAGTAACTGAGAATTTCCAGAAACTCTCTGGAAAATCGGAATTTACTTTTAGGAGAGCAAAATGAGCAAAATTATTTTAACCGGTGACCGCCCAACAGGCCGCCTTCATGTTGGACATTATGTTGGTTCATTATCCGAGCGTGTTCGTTTACAGAACTCCGGCTTATATGATGAAATTTATATTATGATCGCAGATGCACAGGCATTAACAGATAACGCTGAACACCCTGAAAAAGTTCGCCAGAACATCCTTCAGGTTGCCCTGGATTATCTTGCATGCGGCATTGATCCTGAGAAATCCACTATCTTTATCCAGTCCATGGTTCCGGAGCTTACAGAGCTTACTTTTTATTATATGAACCTTGTTACTGTGGCACGTGTACAGCGTAACCCTACAGTAAAAGCCGAAATCCAGATGCGTAATTTCGAGGCAAGCATCCCTGTCGGTTTCTTCTGCTATCCGATCAGCCAGGCTGCAGATATCACTGCATTCCGCGCTACTACTGTTCCGGTTGGCGAAGATCAGCTTCCAATGCTCGAGCAGTGCAAGGAGATTGTCCACAAATTTAATACTGTTTATGGTGAAACTCTGACAGAACCTGAGATTATTCTGCCATCCAATAAAGCATGCTTACGTCTGCCAGGTATTGACGGAAAAGCAAAAATGAGCAAATCTCTCGGAAACTGCATCTACCTTTCAGATGAAGAAGCTGATGTTAAGAAGAAGGTTATGTCCATGTTCACAGACCCGAATCATCTTCGTGTGGAAGATCCGGGACGTGTGGAAGGAAACCCTGTATTTATTTATCTGGACGCATTCTGCAAACCGGAATATTTTGCAGAGTTCCTGCCTGAATATCAGAATCTGGATGAACTGAAAGCCCATTATACACGCGGCGGTCTGGGTGATGTCAAGGTTAAGAAATTCCTGAATAAAGTACTCCAGGCAGAGCTTTCTCCAATCCGCGAGAGACGTAAATACTGGGAACAGCATCTTGATGATGTATATGATATCCTCAAAGAGGGAAGCAAGGTTGCTGAAGCAAAAGCTGCACAGACACTTCATGATGTTCGTTCAGCAATGCAGATCAACTACTTTGATGATAACAGCTTAATCAAATAATTATATGCCGGTGGCTACAGCGACCGACAACAATGCGTAAATAAGAAATTCAAACGCAAGCTTGTTCAAAAATCAACTTATTGACACATCAAAACAGGTTCAGGCAAAAGCATTCTGCTCACGTCTGAACCTGTTCTGTTATTTCTTCACTGACTTTCTTTTCAATCTATTTTACAGATAAAATCTATCCGATATCTTTCATATCTGATACCATTTGATCTCATTTGCCTCCATATGTAACCGGAAGCTGCTTCCATCACCTCTGTAAACTACTGTATCCTGTGGTTCGTAAGTGTTGTTGACTACACAGTATTTTCCATTTTTTACGTAAGCATGTACTTCTACATTGTAGTTGGTTGAATACCAGCAGTGAAGTTCTTCCTCTGCGGATGCTGACCAAAGGACTGCACGATAAAGCACGCGGCTGTTCTTGAAGCTGTATGGAAGTCCGCTGATATAAACGCCTCTTCCTTTACCGAAAGTCTTTACAGCCATCTGCACTTCCTGGTCTTTCTGGATTAAGATTTCTGTTTCCGGTAAGGCATAAATGTTCTTCTTACCTTCACCGAAATCAACCTCGCCTTCTGCATCTTTAAGGATGAAATGATCTCTGTGTTCTTCCCAGTTATATTTATCTGTATTCAGGTTAAATCCATGTTCTTCTTCTACTCCAAGTACATCATCTAACTGAATGAATCTGCCCTGCCACTGATGCGCTGCCGGTTCTCCTACACCGATAAATCCACCGCCATTATATACAAATTCTCTGACTGCTGTGATGATTGTTTCGTCGATCCAGTTCTCGCCGCCTGACTGTGCAGTGTCCGCATCTCCCACATTGATCACTACGTCAAATTTCTTCAGAAGATCTTTGTCTGCTTTGATATCGTCAAAGCTGATAAATGATACATCAAACGGCGCGCCGCTTAATGCTTCGATAATTCCGAAATAAGAATAATTCTGCTTGTAATAGATGGCGTGATGTACCATATGGTTACCCCATGAGCGCATCTTTCCCCAACAATTCAGGACTGCTACCCGTTTTACGCAATAAGGAGTCGTTCCCTGAATGTATCATATAAAGTGCGGAACTCTTCGCAGACTTCTTTGATATACTGTACAAAATCCGGGAATTCCAGGGCAAGTTTCAGATATCCGCCGTATCCGATTCTCTGGATCGGGCTTCGAAGGATTGCTCTTCTTGCTGTTACCCAGTTCACTTTTGCCTCCTTTACAGGATTGCCGCCTTCATGGAACGTATCCGGGAAAAAGTATGGCAAAAATCTTCCTTCTGTATATTTTACATTCTTAATATCGCTGAACAGACGCAGGGTCGCACCATTTCCAACACTTCCAACTACAGCATCCAGTCCGATAGATGCAAATTCGTCCATAAACGGTTCCATGCCAATCCAGTGATCTCCCATGAACATCATGGCCTCTTTTCCGTATTCATGTACGATATCTACCATCTCTTTGGCAAGCTTTGCAACTTCGCGTCTCTGAAATGCCTGGAAATCTTTGAATTCTTTTGAGGGAATCCGATAGGTATTGTTCATGTATCCCTGGTCAATGATATATTCCGGTCTGAAAGGATAGCCCACTTCTTTCTCAAACTGCTCCAGAATATATGGGCTGACTGAAGCTGAATAGCCAAACCAGTCTACATATTTCTCTCTTGCAAGTTCATCAAATATAAGAGTAAACTGATGGAAAAATGTAGTGAAGCGCACAACATCCACATACTCATGAGTATCCAGGAATCTGCGCAGACGTTCCAGGGAATGAGCTTTTGTTTTTGGCTGGCGCACATCAAATGTAATCTGCGGTTCTACGTCTTTCCAGTCATTTACTACTGCATTGTACATATGTACAGGATCCCACATAATATATGCCAGGAAGCTTACAGTGTATTCATGAAACAGCTTTGCAGATCTGATCACTACATTACCTGTTTCTTCCTCATAGCTCCACAGCTCTGTTGATACCGGTTCTCCGGTGGTGCGGTCTATAACTTCCCACCATCTGTAGATATCATCTCTTGTATTCACTGCCAGCATATCCGGATATAAATGATCCATCAGGTGGATTTCCAGTTTCTCCTCTGTTGCTGTATGGAAGGATGTCATGATATACATCTGCTGGATTTCCTCAGGATGTGCCTTTGCCCATTCATTATCCTTACGGGTTGTATAATAGGTTGCATATATCTTGGAGCCAGTGTCTTTTAATTCCTTCGGGAATTCTGTTCCGTCACAGTCACGGATCGCATCTGCACCCCACTCATCCAGTATCTCCAGTGTCTGTGGCACTACATCCAGATTGGTTGGTATTGTTACACGACCTTTTTTCATTGTTGTTTGTCTCCTCTCTCTGTATAAACCTGTCTTATTTTTTACTTATCTGACCTGATTCTGCTCTTTCTTGCGCCTTATCTGTCTATAGAATACGTTCTTTCCAAAACATTTTCAATTCTCTTTTTGCTTTGTTTTTTAGAAATCTTGCTGTACAAATCAAATTGTGATATTATATAAAAAATGTTATCGAGAATTTTGAAAGGAATTCTGTTTTTGATTATAATACCCTATATTTTTTATCTTTCAAAGTTTTTTTATGCATTTAGTCCAATCATAACAACTAAATGCAGAACAGATTCCCTCTATTATTTTTGTTCACTCTTTTGCATTAGACAAAATCACTAAATTATGGAGGAGGAACTTTTTTATGAGTACACATTCTCTTCGCTTCAGCCTGAAGATACTGCTCCACAGGAGGTCACACTTCTGAATGCATCTTCTTCCCTCTATGAAGGTGACTGGCCAAGCATTCCCCACTCCCATGCATTCACTGAATTATTTTATGTGCGGGACGGACAGGGGGAATTTCTGCTTGAAGATGAAATCTACCCTATTTCAAAAGATGACCTGATCATTGTTAACCCTCACATTAATCACACTGAAATTTCCAGAGGAAACCCACCTCTCAGCTATTTCACAGTGGGCGTAGACGGATTATCTTTCTCTTTTAATGATCAGAAAGAATATCGCATCTTTAACTGCAGAAAAAAGAAAACAGATCTGCTTTTTTACTTTAATGCTCTGTTTCAAGAACTGGATAATCAATCGGAAGGGTACGAAAAAATCTGCAGACATATACTTAATATTCTGATCCTTCAGCTTCAGCGGATCACAGATTCTCCTTTTGAACTGATCACTGCACAACATCCAAGCAAGGAATGTGCACATATCAAGCGATATCTTGATTCTAATTACGGAGAAAACATCTCTCTTGATCATCTGTCTGCCATCAGCCACCTGAACAAGTATTATCTCAGCCATGAATTTACCAAATATTATGGGATTTCTCCTATGAACTATCTAAACCGAAAGCGGATGAGTATGTAAAGAGCTTCTGGAAAATACTGATTACGGGATTTCAGATATTGCACATCTCACAGGATTCTCCTCTCAGAGTTATCTCTCCCAGAGCTTTCGCAAATCCTGTGGCATGACTGCAGGAACTTACCGTAAACTTAAGAAAAAAAGAAAGGATCCTATTTAATATCATGCAATACACATTTCCAAACTACTATAAAGAATTTTCCTGCATTGCAGGAGCCTGTCCGGATACCTGCTGCGCAGATGGCAGATCGTGATTGACGATCAGACACTGAAGAAGTACCAGCACTTTAAAGGTCCGTTCCGCAATCGCCTGCACAATGATATTGACTGGAAACAACATGTTTTCCGCCAGTATAACAGACGCTGTGCTTTTCTCAACGAAGAGAACCTGTGTGATATCTACACAGAAGCAGGACCGGAAATGTTCTGCAGAACCTGCAGAAATTATCCTAGACATATTGAAGAATTTGAAGGTCTGCGTGAGATTTCCCTGTCGCTCTCCTGTCCGGAGGCAGCAAGGATTTTACTTTCCCAAAAAGAAAAGGTACACTTTATCACAAAAGAAAAAAAGGCAAAAGAAGAAGTCTATGATGACTTTGATTATTTCCTGTTCACTGCACTTATGGACACCCGTGATATGCTTATAGATATCATCCAGGACAGAGCTGTACCCATGCAGAAACGTCTGTGGAAACTTCTGGCTGCTGCACATGATTTCCAGTTATGTGTAAATAAAAATGAACTCTTTAAATGGGAAGAAATGCGAAAACGACATGAAGATTCCGGATACGGAGATAGATTGCAGCAAAATTTACTCTCGTATAAATGCAGATAACATAGAAAACAGTTCTGCTGCATCTGCCTGCGCAAATACACCAGAACAATTATTTAAAAAAATGTGGAAAACTGTTGTCCCGGAAATGGAGGTTCTGCGCCCGGGATGGCAGGAATACTTAAAGAATTGTCTGACTCCACTGTATAATGGAAATACAGATCCGCAGTCTGACTCCGGAAATCTTTATTCCTGGCAGAAAAGTGAATTTGATTTCTCTTATCCGGACTGGCAGATTCAGGAGGAACAGCTTCTTGTTTACTGGATCTATACCTATTTCTGCGGTGCAGTTTATGATGATGAGATCTTTGCCAAAGTAAAAATGGCAGTTGTATGTACCCTGTTCATCCATGAATTAAATGTGGGAACCTATCTGAAAAACAACCGGCAGTTTAAGCTGGATGACCAGATCCGTATCTGTTATCAGTTTTCAAGAGAACTGGAACACTCAGATCTTAACCTGAACAGATTTGAAGAATTAATGTCTGAAAAAGAGATTTTCTCCTTTGAAAATCTGCTGAAGATCTGCTGATGCAAATAAAAAATCCAGTTATTATGAGCACTAAATCAATCGGAAGGCCTCTGATGGTCTTCCGATTGATTTTAATAATTAATATTGTCCTCTCATTACTGTGTTTTCAGCATATGCCAGAATTCTATCTGTTTTCATTTAGAGCGTGTTTGAAAAATCATTTCAACAATCTGTACTCTCTAATCTACGGATCATAGATACCAGATGTCCGGCACAATTTCGGATTTCTTCTTCTGTAAGTTTACCTTCTTTATATGCCTGGCGAATATTCTTATCATCATCCGGATTTCCAGGCATGATAATGTCATTGCCTGCTGCCACACATTTCCATGGAACGCTTCCATCTTCCGGAACTGTTGTGTTCCAGTCTGACATAATTGCTCCATCAAATCCCCATTCTTTTCTGGCAACTGTCATGCACAGATCTTTGCTGTTCGCCGCATGAATACCGTTGATAAGATTATAGGAAGTCATAATAGAAACAGGATTTCCTTCTTTTACTGCAATTTCAAATCCGCGGAGATAGATTTCTCTGAGCGCACGTTCGGATACACAGGAGTCAACACCCATGCGGTTATCTTCCTGATTATTGCATGCAAAATGCTTGATTGTTACGCCACATCCTGACTTGCTCTGAACACCCCGGATCACTGCTGCTGCCAGCATCCCTGACAGATATGGATCTTCTGAATAATATTCATAATTTCTTCCACATAATGGATTTCTGTGGATATTCATACCCGGTGCAAGCCACAGATTTACATGAAATTCTTCCATTTCTTCTGCGATTGCTTTTCCAAACTCTGTCATAAGATCTGTATCCCAGGTCTGTGCCAGTGCTGTTCCTACCGGAAAAGCAGTACAGTACTGATAATAAGTATCTGCATTCTCATGATGCACACCAGGTTCCAGAATTCCATTTTCCAGTGAACCAAGAACTCCCATTTCATAGATGCTGTCTGTCTCTTTATCTACCTCATACCACTGTCTGAGGCGGATTCCTGCCGGACCGTCTGCCATAACAAGAGACGGGATTCCATCCTCTTCCAAAGTACCGCAGGTTTCACCTGCTGATCCCGGTACTCGAATCCCTGCTGCACCAAGAGTACTGATATTCTCTGAAATCTTTCCATAAAGCAGAGGAATCAGCTCTTCTGTAGTTCTGTCTTCCAGAACAGAAACAAATCTTTTTTCTTCCTCTGTCAGATTTTCCTGATTTTTTCCGGCATTTTCCGATTTTGCCGGTATCATCGCAGGTTTAAAATAATATTCCGGAACCTGCGCTGTTTATCAGTTTTTCCTGTCTCTGCACAGATTTTTCTTTCAATTCTTTTGTCAGATAAATCTGTTCCAGTTCTTCCTGAAGCGGGCAGATTTTATCCATCTGTTCCAGTACTGTATCATCTGAAACTACCAGAACTGCTTCCAGTTTCAGTTTGTCTGAACTGTTTCCGACCAGAATGCCATATTTGCCTTTTTCCACTATCCATGTATGTGTTTCCTCATTGAAAGAAGCCAGTTGTTTCTGTGGAATCTCAACAGTAAGTGTTTGTGTTTCTCCCGGCTTCAGAATTCTGGTTTTTGCAAAACCTGCCAGTCTCTTATACTCTTTTTCCAGTTCTGTCTGCGGAAGCGTAACATAAATCTGTACCACTTCTTTACCAGCATATTCATTTCCTGTATTTGTAACCTGAACCTCTGCTCTGATCTTACTTTCTTCCATATTTATGCTACAACACTTCATCTCAAACATAGTATAAGAAAGACCAAACCCAAACGGAAACATCACCTTTTTGTCAAAGCTGTCAAAATATCTGTAACCTACATAAATACCTTCTTTGTATTTTTCCTTTTCCAGATTGCCATTCAGATACCCATACTCTTCTGAAGCCGGATAATCCTCGTATCGCCTTGCCCAGGTTGTTGTCAGTTTACCGCCCGGCACTTCTTTTCCCAGAAGTACATCAGCCAGGGCATCTCCCCCTTCCTGACCAAGCTGAGAAATATTTAAGATTCCTTTTATATTGTCTGTCTGTTCCAGAATATCTGTCAGCTCCACAGGACCACCTGCATTAAGAATAAGGATCACAGGTTTGTTCATTTCTGCAAGATAACGTAAATCTTCCTCTTCTCTCTCGCTTAAATAGTAATCTCCCTTTACTTTGCGACGGTCTTTTCCTTCTCCTGAAATACGACTGATCACATAAATCACCACATCTGCTTCACAGATATCTTCCTCTGCCACCTTACGTCCCAGCGGCATTGCAAAAGGATTCTCTGCATAGGCATCAAAAGGATTATCTACTTTCTTAGCTTCTTCCAGAACTTTTTCTTTCCACGCCTCTCTCGCCTGCTCATAGCGATTGTGATAATCGCTGATCCAGTCTTCGCTTACAATTTTTACTCCTGCTTCTTTCAGTCCCTGATAAATAGAAATATTCTTTCTGTTGTTAACATCTCCAGAACCAATTCCACCCTTTACGGTTTTCTCTGCTCCATACCCAAGAAGTGCAGCAGCTGTATCTTTCTTTAATGGAAGGATTCCTTCATTTTTCAGCAGAACAATGCCTTCTGACGCCGCTTTTCTGGCAAGCTTTCCATGCATCAGTTCTCTCTCTGACGGCTGTTCTTCTCTAGTTCCACTGTAAATCCATTTCTTCATATAATTATACTCCTGTTTTTAATATTATAATTCTCATGAAAAGAACCTCCATAGCATTCTCTCTATGGGGGTTCTTAATTCTCATTATTCTTTTACACCACCAAGTGTTACACCTGCAATAATGTATTTGGATAAAAGCAGATATACAATAATGATTGGCACGATCGCAACAGTGATCATCATGTAAATTTTACCCATATCAAAGTTCATATAATCAGCACCACGCAGAGTTGCAATCAGGATCGGCACTGTCATTTTGCTCTTTGACTGAATGATCAGGGCAGGAACGAAGTAATTGTTCCAGGATCCTACGAAAGTAAAGATTGCCTGTACTGCTACTGCCGGTTTCATGATCGGAAGTACAATACTGTTAAAGGTTCTGAATTCTCCGGAGCCATCAATTCTTGCCGCTTCCACAAGGGATAAAGGAAGGGAAGACTGAAGGTAACTGTACATAAAGTAAAAGACTGCCGGAGATGCAATGGATGGAATGATCAGCGGAAGTAAAGAGTCATACATTCCCATCTTTGTGATCAGTCGTAAAAATCCCATTGCTGTTACCTGTGTAGCATAACAAGAATTGCCATAATAAAGGTAAAAGCTGCTTTCTTCATTTTAAAATCATAAGCATATAGACCATAAGCTGTCAAAGAAGAAAAATATGTACAAAGTGCAGCACTGCAGGAAGATACAACAACACTGTTAAGAATACCGCGGAACATCGGAAAACTTCCGTCATTTGCCACATTCTTCAGATTCTCAAGAAAATATTTTCCGGGAAGTGCTGAAAATCCTTTCTGCAGATCCGCATGGGAACGTGTTGCATTTACAATCAGAAATGTAAAAGAAAAACAGACACAGGAAGGATAAAAAGATCAGCACAAGATGAACAAAAATACTGCGCACACGACCTGATGTATTTGATTTCATAGTTTATCTCCTCCTTCTTTCTTCTTTTGCTTTTTTCTTTGCAGCTTTCTTGGAACCATCCGGGTCTGTGTCATTTGTCATCTTATATACGATCATACATAAAATACCGCTGACAATAAACAGATATACGGACAGTGCACCTGCCATACCATAGTTCTTGCTCTTTAAGTGGCTATTCAGGAACATGATCAGAGTCATAGATGTACGGTCCGGATTTCCCTGTCCATTTGTAAGAATCTGAGGAACATCGAACATCTGAAGACCACCGATGATAGATGTGATCAGTGTATAAGCAAGGATCGGACGGATCAGCGGCAGTGTGATATAGAAAAATCTCTTGATACTGTTACAGCCATCCAGTTCAGATGCTTCAAAAATATCCATACTGATACCCATAACAGCAGCCATCAGCATAATTGTTGTATTACCAAACCACATCAGGAAGTTCATAAATCCGACCAGAGATCTGGTTCCGATTACAGAACCCAGGAAATCTATCGGTTTTTTAACCCATCCCAGAGACATCAGAATAGAGTTAATCGGTCCGTTGGTAGAGAACATGGTAAAGAACAATAATGCAAATGCAGAAGCCATGATCAGGTTAGGAAGATAAATAACAACCTTGAAAAACTGCTGTCCATGGATCTTCAGACGCGCATCTGTAAACCAGCATGCCAGAACCAGTGCGATCACGATCTGCGGTACAAATCCGATTACCCACAGAATCAGTGTATTAGTACTGTATTTGAGCATATCTGACTTCAACAGACTCAGATAGTTTGCAATTCCAATAAAATTCGGTCCGATTTCTTTAATTCCTGAACGATAATATTCATAGAAACTATAACGTACAGTATCTACCAGCGGAATCAAAGAAAAAGATTAAAAAAGTTATAAAAAATGGAAGGATAAAGATGTATCCCCATTTTGCATAGCTGATGCTTTTCTTTTTTTCATAGTTCAGCATTCCTTCCTTTACATATTAGTGCCAGACACACATCTCTTTCATGCGTGCCTGGGCAAATACAAATGCATCTGTACAGGTTATTTACACCTGAAACTTTTTTAACTGTCAATTCAAAAGCGTTTATTATTCAGCCCAGTTAACTTCCTGGATTTCCGGATAACGTTCTTTGATTGCTGTTTCAAAGTTTGATTTTGCTTTGTCATAGTCTACCTGACCCTGGAAGTAATCGCTGAAAGCGTTCTGGATCAGTTCTACGCAGCCCTGGTCATAAGCAGAAAGTGGTGCGATCTTGATGTTCTCTGCAACCGGTGAGAAATATGTAAATGGATTCTGTCCGCCAAGGAAGTCAGATGCGAAAGTATCATCTTTTGCAACTTCCTGCATACCACTCTTTGTATTTGTAAAGTCAGAATAATCTTTGGAAATCTTTAATAAATTGTCCTTATTTCCTGTCAGTGCAAGAATGATATCTTTTGCATGTTCCGGATTATCTGTTCCTGTTGCTGCATGGATGTAAGAACCGCCCCAATTGTATTCCTGTGGTGGATTTGTAACAGCCCATTCTCCGTCTTCTCCATCCCAGTTTGGTTTCAATGTAAAGTCAATTCCCCATGCCGGGAAGAGGAATGCAAATACTTTGGATTCAGATCCCATAGCTTTGTTCCAGTCATCATTCCACTGACCTTTTACAGTTTTGTTCAGGTATCCTGCATCCAGCCATTCTTTGGAATCTTTGATCCAGTTCATTACCTGCTGGTCTACATTAACAGTTGTTGCACCGTCTTCTACCCATGGCTGGGAAATGCTGTTTCCATACAGTCTAAATGTATCAGCATAAGAAGCAAATGTGTAATATCCTTTTGCTTTCAGTTCTTCAGCTGTAGCTTTTGCTGTATCCCAGTCTTTCATTCTCTTGCCTACTTCTTCAGGATCGTCGGTTCCGAACACATCTTTGGCAATATCACGACGATATACAAGAAGTCCAGGGCAGCACTGCCATGTAGATCCTCTCTGTACTCCATCTGCATCAGATGCAGTTGTTTTTGTAAAGTCATACTGATCTGCAAGATCTTTGTCAGGATCAATTCCAAGATCTTTCAGAGGCATTGCCACATCCGCTGCTGCATCTGTATATTTGTATACATAATCTGTTTCTGATAAGAAGATATCTACCTTATCATCTGCTGATGCATCAGCCTGATTCATAAGAGCTTCATCAAGTTTCTGCTGATAAACACCATCCTGATTTGGATTTATGATCCAGTGAATTTCTGTTCCATCCTTTAATGTTGTTACTGTTCCGTCTTTGGATGTTTCTTTCACTTCAGGATATACTGCTTCCAGACGCTGACGGAATTCATCATTCCAGGAATAAATATTGATTACTTTTCCTTCTTCATCTGCATGTACGATTGTAGCGGTTCCGCCCATTGTACCTGCAATTACGGATGCTGTAAGTAAAACAGCTAATGCTTTCTTTTTCATTAAAAAAGCCCTCCTTTTTCTTTTTTTCTCTTTGTGAGTTTCTTGCCTCACCTGATGTATCAGATTATAGCTTAAGCTGCTTTTCGGGTATATTATAATTTCCACCAAAATGTCAGATTCATGACCTCATTGTGTTCTTTTTATATACAGACAGATTTTGTCATTTAATAAGGAAATCTTTCCTAAAATCATAATCTTTCTGTTTTTTTTATTAGTATTTTTGTATAAAAGGTACCATTTTTCTATAAATCAGCCAGATGAATATTCGCAATCTGATTCATTACCTGCTCATATATTTTTCTGAAATTGTGTTATTTTATGTCATGATTCTGATACTTACTTCATGTTTCTTATTTCCGAAAGATCTCATTTCCGATATAATTTCCATACAATATTTATGGAAGGAGAAAAATGTTGAAACATATTAAGTTTATTGATAATCATGGAAGCTTTTGTGTGAACAGACCGGAAAATACCAGTTATCTTTATTTTCCTCTTGCATCAGAAGCAGGTCTGAAAAGTTCCGTCACACCAGTGCTTGGAGGTGACAGCAAAATTGATCAGGATACCTTCCTGCTAGAACCGGTCAGTTCCGAAAATCTCCATAACAATCGTTCTTCAGAAATTTCTGGATCGTAAAAGAAGGACACATTCCTTATTCAGTAACAGGTTCCTCTGCTCAGCAGGAAGCCGACCGTTTTACTGACAGGCAGGAAGACAGTGAACTAACCGCCGGATTCATGTGGCAGACTTTGAAAAGGACTTCCAGAGAACTTGGCTCATCTCCACAGTTACTTCTTTTATCCCCAAAAGTGATAATGTGGAGATTATGTATGTGACGGTTGAAAACCAGACAGATACTGTACAGAAATTTACTGCATATGGTGCAATTCCTGTTTACGGAAGAAGTGCGGATAACATTCGTGATCATCGAAATGTCACTTCCATGCTCCATCGTATCGAGACAACAGAACATGGAATCAACGTCTGCCCCACCATGTCATTTGACGAGCGGGGACATCAGCCAAATCATAAAATCTATTATGTAAATGGCTGTTCCGGAAAGGGAGAAAATCCGATTTCCTATTATCCGACTGTAGAAGATTTTATCGGAGAAGGTGGTACCTATACACATCCACGCACAGTATATGAAGGATATAAAGGAGTTCCCGCACACAGTCTGGCAGCAGGAAAGGAAGCAATGGGTGCTTTCTGTTTCTCATCTTTCACACTGGCTCCCGGTGAAAAAACAGACTTTATTTTATTATCAGGTATTGCCGACAGTAAAGAAGAAATTGAAAATATTTTTGAAAAATACAATACTTCCGATAAAGTAAAAAATGCACTGGAAGAAACCAGAATTTACTGGAAAAACAGGTAAACGTTGACTTCCACACACAGGATCCTGACTTTGACAGTTATATGAAATGGGTAAGTTTCCAGCCATTCCTGCGCCGTTTATTTGGCTGTTCTTTCCTTCCTCATCATGATTACGGACGTGGTGGACGCGGATGGCGTGATCTGTGGCAGGATTGTCTTTCTCTTCTGCTGATGAATCCTCAGAATGTAGGTGCCATGATTGAAAAGAATTATGGCGGCGTACGTATTGATGGTACAAATGCTACTATTATCGGAGACGGTGACGGCAATTTTATCGCTGACAGAAACGGAATCGCACGTGTATGGATGGATCATGCACTCTGGCCGCTAATCACGACCAGTCTTTATATTAATCAGACCGGAGATATAGAGATTCTTAAGAAACAGGTTCCTTATTTTAAAGATGCACAAACCATGCGCGGCACAGAAATTGATACTCTCTGGAATGACGCATATGGAAATAAACAGCGCACCGAAGACGGTCAGGTATATACCGGAAGTGTTCTGGAGCACATTCTGATCCAGCAGCTTGCCGCTTTTTATGATGTAGGTGTTCATAATATTTACCGTCTCCGCGGAGCTGACTGGAACGATGCCCTGGATATGGCAGCAGAAAATGGTGAAAGTGTTGCCTTTACCTGTGCTTATGCGGGCAATCTCCACACTCTTGCTTCCATATTACGCCTTATGGAATCTGCAGGCGAAACCAGTATCCCGCTGTCAGAGGAAATTGAAATCCTGCTGAACGACCAGACAGATATGTTTGACAGTGTATCTGAAAAGAAAAAGGTTCTTACTGAATATGCCAAAAGCTGCAGGCATAACCTGAGCGGCAGAAAGAAAAACTTCTCTCTCTCCACACTTGCTGCCAACCTGATCCAGAAATCCAACTGGCTGACAAATCATATCCGTTCACAGGAATGGATTGATGGCAAAGACAGCGAAGAAGGATGGTATAACAGCTATTACGATAATCATGGAGAGGCAGTGGAAGGTTTCCACCATGAACAGGTGCGTATGATGCTCACGGGCCAGGTTTTCTCTATTATGGGAAATGTTGCCACTGATGCGCAGATCAGAAAAATCGTAAAAAGCGCAGATCATTATCTTTACAGAAAAGAAATTGGCGGTTACCGCCTGAACACAGATTTTCAGGAACTGAAGTTTGATATGGGACGTATGTTCGGTTTCGCTTATGGCGAAAAAGAAAACGGTGCTGTTTTCTCTCATATGGCAGTTATGTATGCAAATGCCTTATATCAGAGAGGCTTTGCAAAAGAAGGCTGGAAAGCATTGCGTTCTCTGTCTGATACAGCTCTCGACTTTGATACCAGCCATATTTACCCGGGAATTCCTGAATATTTCCGTTCAGACGGACGTGGCATGTATCATTATCTGACAGGTGCTGCAAGCTGGTATCTTTTTACCATGATCACAGAGGTCTTTGGTGTCCGTGGAGTTTTCGGAAACCTTCTGGTTCATCCGAAACTTCTGGCAGAACAGTTCGATGAAGCAGGAACTGCTTCTGTCTCTGTTACTTTTGCAGGAAAACAGTTCCATGTTACCTACCGAAACACAGACAGAAAAGATTATGGTTCTTATCATATCGCCGCTGCGGACTGCGACAAAACAGCAATAGAAATCGTAGAAGATTCCCATATTATGATCTCCAGAGAATTTATTAACAACCTCTCTTCTGATCTTCATGAAATTACAGTGACACTTGCCTGAAAACAATAGCTGCTCAGCCTCCATAAAAGCAGTCGACAGGCATTTATAAATATTGTTCTAACAGAAAGGATTTACTATATGAAATACGGATATTTTGACAATGAAAACCGAGAATACGTGATTACTAATCCGGCAACACCTGCACCATGGGTAAACTATCTGGGTTCCCCGGAGTACGGTGCAATCATTTCCAATAATGCAGGGGGCTACAGTTTTGCAAAATCCGGTGCAAACGGACGTATCCTGCGCTATGTTTTTAATAACTTTGACCAGCCGGGACGTTACATTTACATTCGCGATGACAGATCATCAGACTTCTGGTCTGCATCCTGGCAGCCTGTAGGCAAAGATCTGGCTCAGTATAAGAGCGAATGCCGTCACGGAATCGGTTATACAAAAATTTCTGCCGACTACAGCGATATTCACTCAGAAGCCCTTTACTATGTTCCTCTTGGAAAGAGTTATGAAGTATGGGCATTATCTGTGACCAATCATTCTGATCACGAAAGGAACCTGACTCTCAGCGGATATGCAGAGTTTACCAACCACAGCAATTACGAACAGGATCAGGTTAATTTACAGTACTCTCTTTTTATTTCTCGTACACTGTTCGAAGGAAACAGAATTACTCAGCAGATTCATGGAAATCTTGATGCAATTCCTGAAAATGAGAATGTAGATGAGAAAAATGTGACAGAACGTTTCTTTGGACTTGCAGGTGCTGAGGTTTCTTCTTACTGTGGGGACAAAAATGAATTTCTCGGAAGTTACCATGGATATGGAAACCCTGAAGGTATTGTCTGTGGTGATCTTGGTAATAAGACAAGCTATAATGAAAACTCCTGTGGTGCTCTCTCCTGCAAAATAACTCTTAAAGCAGGTGAAACCAGAACAATTGCTTTTCTTCTTGGAATGAAACCGTCATCTGAAGCTGCTGAAGTAATCAGATGTTACGAAAATCCGGCTCCAACTGTAGCAGAAGAACTGGAGGCATTAAAAGCTGACTGGAACAGTAAGCTTGATAATCTTAAAGTCAGCACTCCAAGTCCGGAATTTGATACTATGATTAATACCTGGAACGCATACAACTGTTTTATGACTTTCATCTGGTCCCGTGCAGCTTCCTTCATTTACTGTGGACTCAGAAATGGATACGGATACAGAGATACTGTACAGGATATTCAGGGAATCATCCATCTGGCACCGGAAATGGCACTGGAAAAGATTCGTTTCATGCTGTCTGCGCAGGTAAATAACGGTGGCGGACTCCCTCTTGTCAAGTTTACTCACACACCTGGAAAAGAAGATACTCCGGATGATGCTTCTTATGTACAGGAAACCGGCCATCCGGCTTACCGTGCAGATGATGCATTATGGCTTTTCCCAACTGTATATAAATATATTTCAGAAACCGGAAACACTGCTTTTCTTGATGAAGTGATTCCTTTTGCCAACAAAGATGAAGCTACTGTATATGAACATCTGAAACGTGCGGTTGCTTTCTCTCTTAATCACCTTGGACCTCATGGAATGCCCGCCGGACTTTATGCAGACTGGAATGACTGTCTCCGTCTGGGTGCAAACGGAGAATCTTCTTTTGTTGCTTTACAGTTCTATTATGCAATGACAATCCTGAAAATCTTTGCCGAATATAAAAAGATACAGAATATGTACAGTATCTTGAAGAAACTCAGAAAGCATTTGGCGAAAAAGTTCAGGAACTGTGCTGGGATAACGACCGCTTCGTACGTGGTTATACAGAATCAGGAGAAAGAATCGGTGAAGCTGCTGCTCCTGAAGCAAATATGTGGCTGAATCCTCAGAGCTGGGCAGTTATCAGTGGTCTTGCTACCCCGGAACAGGGAGACGCAGCACTAAATAATGTATATGAACGTCTGAATACGGAATATGGCGCAATCCTTATGGATCCTCCTTACCATGCACATGCCTTCGATGGTGCACTGGCAGTTATCTATAATCAGGGTACCAAAGAAAACTCCGGTATTTTCTCCCAATCCCAGGGCTGGCTGATTCTTGCTGAAGCACTCCGCGGTCATGGAGAACGTGCTTTTACCTATTTTATGGAAAATTCTCCTGCTGCGCAGAATGACTGTGCCGAAATCCGTCGTCTTGAGCCATACTGCTATGGTCAGTTCACAGAGGGAAAAGCAAGCAAACACTTTGGACGCTCTCATGTTCACTGGCTGACAGGAACTGCTTCTACTGTAATGGTAGGATGTGTGGAAGGTATCCTCGGGCTTCGCCCTGATCTTGAAGGACTTCGACTGTCTCCTTCTGTGCCAAAAAGCTGGAAACACTTTGAGATTGAGAAAGTTTTCCGTGGAAAACAGCTTCATATCTCTGTAGAAAATCCAGACGAAAAAGAATCTGGCTGCTGCAGTCTGGTTCTTAACGGACAGAAATTAGCAGATAATTATATCCCTGAAAACCTTCTTCAGGATAAGAACGAAGTCATATTAACTCTTTAATCCCCCGATATTACCAGATGAAAATAAGCGGCCGGCTTACAGAAAATTTATATTCCCTGTAAGCTAGCCGCTTGTTTTACTTATCTTAATATTTTGATTAATCCTGTTCTTTTTTCAGTTCCGACTCTGATGCGACACAAAGTTCTTTTTCTATATCCCAGTGTATCATATAATGTTCATCCCTGTATTTACCCGGTGTCATTCCCGTAACTTCCCGAAACTGCTGGATGAAATGACTCTGGGAAGAAAAGGAAAGACGGCTTGCAATCTCAATGACCGGATAATCACTGTACTGCAAAAGATTTTTCGCCATTTCTATCTTCTGTCTGCGGATATAGGCACTGACCGATATTCCTGTTTCTTTTTTAAATAATCTGGAGAGATAGCTCGCAGATACTCCAAGTGAATCTGCAAGATCTTCTATTGTAATTCGTTCTTTGATATGAGAATAAATGTATTCTTTACTTGCGTTGATATGTTTAGAATAAGTGTTGTCTCTGAAATATCTGCGCATTTTTTCAGTATAATCCATCACCATCTCATCATGAAGGCTCTGAACCTCTTCTACTGTATGAATGCCATCCAGCTTTTGAATATAAAAATCACTCAAGCGAAATGCCTGTTCCATCTCCAATTCCATTTTGTTTACAGAGTCTGGTTATCATTGCGGTAGTGATAACAAAATGATATTTCATATTTGTGACCGCATTCTTTGACAGTACTCCCACACCATCACACTCTGTAAATCTCTGCCGTTCACAATTCTTCTTAACAGTTTTTATATCTCCACTTGCAACTGCACGATAGAACAATAATTCCTCTGTCGGTTCTCTGTGCTTAATTTCATCAAACTCATCTTCTGCCTCAAAAAGAAGCCATTCGTTCTGATAACTCATATGTCTCTCCTACGCCAGTGCCAGCAATTCTTTTCCTTCTTTCAGTCTCTCATAAAACTGTATGTAGAAATCCTGATTTTGATCATATGGTTTGAGATAGAATCTGTTCACCACAAAGAGGTTCAGATTTCTGATCAGATCCGGATCCTCAGCATTGTACAGTACTTCCTGCACATCCAGCAGAAAATAATGCCAGTCATTGACAAATTTCTCATAATTTTTCAGATCCGGTGTGTCGATCCATTTTTTTACCTTGATTTTACTTCTGTTTGTTTTGGGACATTCATGGATCTGAAGAATGTATTTAAAACTGCCATTCTCGTAGAATCTTCCCAGCGGGAATAATCTGCAGAATCCCGGCCGAATAGAGTGGATGTGACAGCGTCCTTCACTGTTAAGGAATATACACTGTTCCTTAACTCCTGTCATCCGAAGATGCGGAAGGATATTTCCATCTGTCACTCCCAGTTCCAGATATTCCTGTAAAAGCTGCTCTGCTGATTTCTGTAATCCTGCCGACAATCTGTATACATCATATGGATCCAGGAGCACAGAATCTCCCATTCCCTGACAACAGTCACAGCAGCCTTCACAGTCATGGCAGTCTGCCTTTACCATATCATTAGAATCATATAATTTACCATCCGAAATCTCTTCCAGTGTCTGTTCTCTGCGCATATGCTATGCTTTTTCCTTTCTCTCAAAAAGCCTCTAATCCTGTAACACCCCAGTCTGAAGCAAGATCTTTCATACCTTCCAAAACTTCCTCCCTTGAATATCCGTTATCATCCAGGAAATCTCCATCCATATCATTCAGATACAGATAAAAGGTCAGTGCCAGTTCCAGATAGTCTACATCATCCTCTACCATACCCATATATAATTCGTTTTCTGCTTCATTGATCTTGCCTTCTTCTGCCAGTTTCATAATTGTAGCAAAAGCCGGTCTGCCTCTGTGTAATCTGCTTCCTTCTCCGGAAGTTTGTAATTGGGCTGCTGCTCATGAAGCAGAAGCTTCGCGATCAGTCTTCCTACGTCCTGAATATTTCTTATCATATGATCATCCTGTACTGCCATAATATTATCTTCCCTTCTTTTTTATTTTACCTGGTACATCGTTTCGTAAATAACTATACCCATCGCATAGAATGCGGATTCGCAGACAAGAGAGTGATATAGTTATTCCAGTTTTAATCCTGCCAGTGCCTGTGCAAATGCATTATTCACCGACTCCTTGGCTTCTTTCTGCTGCTGTCTCATATATTTTTGAACATCACGCTTATTGACTCCTGCTCCCTCTTTGGCTCTTCTCGCCTGAAAAGCAGAGAGCTTTTCTTTATAGCCGCAGGCACAGATAAATGTCTCTTCCTTACCTTTCACATACATTTCCATACGTTTATGACACTTGGGACAACGGGCATTGGTAGTTCTGGACAGGGTTTCTTTATAACCGCACTCTCTGTCCTGACATACCAGCATCTTTGCATTCTTTCCGTTAACTGCCAAAAGCTTCTTTCCGCAGTTCGGACAGATCTTATTTGTGAGATTGTCATGACGAAAAGTTCCCTGTCCGGTTTTGATCTCATCTACAATATCACAGGTATAGTTCCTGATTTCTTTCAGGAAGGTTTCCTGTTTCATTTTACCTTTTGCAATATTTCCAAGCTTCATCTCCCAGTCTGCGGTCAGTTCCGGCTTACGCAGTTCCTCAGGTACCAGTTCCAGAAGCTGCTTTGCCTTGGAGGTCAGATGGATTTCATTGCCTTTTTTCTCCATCAGAAAGCTGTTAAACAGTTTCTCAATAATATCGGCCCTTGTGGCAACTGTACCCAGACCACCTGTCTCACCGAGAGTTTTCGCTGCCTTCGTATCATGACTCTCCATATAGCGTACCGGATTCTCCATTGCTGCAAGAAGCGTTGCTTCTGTGAATCTTGCAGGCGGCTTTGTCCTGCCTGTATTTATAGATACATTCTCTATGTGCAGTCTCTCACCTTTCTTCATCTGTGGAAGCTTCTGATCTTTCAATGTCTGTGCATCGTCAGCTGTATCCTCATCATCTTCAGTGTCATCCGTATTTTCATACACATCTTTCCATCCGGCACTTTTTACAACTTTTCCGCCGGCAGCAAAAAGTTCTCCTGCAACAGTTCCCTCCATGCTCACCTGTTCATAAACAAAAGGTGGATACAACACACTGAGGAATCTGCGAACTACCATGTCATAAATTTTACGTTCTTCATTTGTCATATGGTCAAGCTGTACAAACTGCTCCGTAGGGATAATTGCATGATGGTCGCTGACCTTTTTATCATCCACAAAACTTCCATTTGCACGAACAGGCTGATTCATCAGTGCACCTGCCGGTTTTCTGTACGGTCCCACTGCACAGGCCTTTAATCGTTCTTTGATTGTAGGAACAATATCCTTTCCGATATATCTGGAGTCTGTTCTGGGATAAGTGAGAACTTTGTGGTTCTCGTACAAACGCTGCATAATATTCAGAGTCTGCTTTGCAGAATACCCATATTTCTGGTTTGCTTCTCTCTGAAGAGTCGTTAAGTCATACAAACCCGGTGAAAAGGATTTTTTCTCTTTGCTGGTTACGGAAGTTACTTCCAGAGACTGATTTCTGAGAACATCGGAAATCTCCTCTGCCCGTTCTTTATTAAAAGTTCTGAAGCTCTTACTCTTTGGTTCCTTCCATGTCCAGGTGATATCACCTGCTTTCAGGGTGATTCCGTAATATTCCTTCGGCTTAAATGCCCGTATCTCTTCTTCCCGTTTCGCAATCATCGCCAGTGTAGGAGTCTGTACACGCCCGCAGGAAAGCTGGGCATTATATTTACAGGTAAGTGCCCTTGTACCGTTCATTCCCACCAGCCAGTCAGCTTCCGCTCTTGCCACAGCTGCTCTGTACAGATTATCATACTCATGTCCGTTTTTCAGATTTCCGAATCCTTCTTTGATAGCTTTGTCTGTAACTGAAGAAATCCACAGTCTGCGGATTGGTTTATGACAGTCCGCTTTGTCAAGAATCCAGCGGGCTACCAGTTCACCTTCTCTTCCGGCATCTGTGGCTATTATAATATCGTTTATGTCTTTTCTGTACAGCTGCGTTTTTACTGCATTGTACTGTTTACCGGTCTGTCGAATAACTACCAGCTTCATTCGATCCGGCATCATGGGAAGTGTGGATATTTCCCATTTCATATACTTCTTATCGTATTCCTCAGGATCTGCCAGCGTAACAAGGTGTCCAAGTGCCCAGGTGACTACGTAATCTTTTCCCTCAAGAGTACCATTTCCTTTCTGTGTACAGTGAAGTACTCTGGCAATATCTCTGGCAACAGAAGGTTTCTCTGCTATTACTAATGATTTCATAAAATAAATAACTCCTTATAAAAATCTACAGTCAGGGTTTCTGATATCCCTGACCGTTGATTTCGGGCAGCTGTCCATTTATTTTTGGCATCTGCTTATATTTAAGATGTCAGGATCAAAAGCTATTTTGCTTTGCTCTTTGCAACTCCTGCAATTCTCATATTTAAAAGTATAGCATAGATAAATTCCTGTTTCCAGTTATTCTTTAACTTTATTTCATATTAATTTTATATCCGACTCCACGAACTGTCTCCACCAGCTCACCGGCACTTCCCAGTTTTTGTCTCAGTGTTCGGATATGTACATCAACGGTTCTGCTCTCTCCGTCGAATTCATACCCCCAGACCTGATTCAGAAGCTGGGTTCTGGAAAATACAGTTCCGCTGTTTTTCAGAAGCAGACATAATACTTCATATTCTTTTAATGTAAGATTTACATTCTTTTTATCTACAGTTGCAATATGTCTGGAAGGGCAGACATAAAGGTTTCCTGTCCGATATTCTTCTGCGCCGTCATCTTCTGTTCTTCTTAATAATGCGCGGATCCTTGAGATCAGTTCCATCATGCGGAATGGTTTTGGAATATAGTCATCTGCTCCGCTGTCAAGACCTACCACTGTATCATATTCACTGCTTTTTGCTGTCAGCATGATAATAGGAAGTTTACGTGTATCCGGACGCATACGCAATTTCTTCAATATGGAAATCCCATCCTCTTCCGGCAACATCACATCAAGGAGCAGAAGTGCAGGTTTTTCCTTTTCCAGGGCTTTCCAGAAGTGAGAAGG
>ENA-OUNI01000113-OUNI01000113.1-human-gut-metagenome-genome-assembly--contig:-NODE-113-length-32978-cov-5.184195_pt1 | contig 32978 bp, 33 predicted proteins | sample MGYA00242499_ERZ504580 | MGnify/ENA primary metagenome ERZ504580 (study PRJEB26092, sample SAMD00036315) | human gut metagenome | host: Homo sapiens | study: EMG produced TPA metagenomics assembly of... | reverse complement strand
TAATGTTAAGAGCATGAAGAAAGCATTACCATATTTATAAGAAGCATTTATTCATTGAAGATAGACAAACAGGAGGAAATTTAAGAAATGGCAAGAATTAAAGGCGGATTAAACGCAAAGAAAAAACATAATCGTACATTAAAACTGGCAAAAGGCTACAGAGGAGCCCGTTCCAAACAGTATAGAGTTGCTAAACAGTCTGTAATGAGAGCACTTGCTAGCTCCTATGCAGGAAGAAAGCAGAAAAAACGTCAGTTCAGACAGCTCTGGATCGCTCGTATCAACGCAGCAGCAAGAATGAACGGATTATCCTACAGCAAACTGATGCACGGACTGAAAGTTGCAAATATCGACATCAACAGAAAGATGCTTGCTGAACTTGCAGTAAACGATGCAGAAGGATTTACAGCACTTGCTGAGATTGCTAAAAAAGCAATTGCATAATTGTCGGTTTTAGAGAGACATAAGATTTGATAAATTAAATCAGAATTTTGAGGTACACATAGAAATTGTTACGGTTTCTGTGTGTACCTTTTTTAATGCATTTTTCGATGAATGGGATAAAATTGCGTGCGCAGTACGGTCAAGTGTCCATGAAAGACGGAAAAATCTTAAATTTCCATAAAGTTTTTCTTGCATGGTCAAATATATGGTGATATAATTCAAAACAGCAACATATTAAAGTGTCAGTGGAAGCCAAAGCCGGCTGGGAACCCAGTTGGCTTTTGTTACTTTTCAGTTCCTCTACATAATAAATGAACTTGCGGAATTTATAACATCAAAAATGATGTACCAGGTGGAATGAATGGTAACGGAAGCTAATCTTATGAGCCGTAAGAGGGACGAAAGGACTGACAAAATATAAGGAGGATTTTATTATGAAAAACCTGAAAAAAATTATCAGTGTTACTGCGGCAGCAGCAATGGTAATGTCAACAGTTGCACCTGTATCTGTATTTGCAGACGATGCTACATTTAAGATCGGTGGAATCGGACCTGTAACCGGAGCAGCAGCAATCTATGGACAGGCTGTAAAGAATGCAACAGAGCTTGCAATCAATGAAGTAAACGAAGACGGCGGAATCAACGGATATCAGGTAGAGTTCAAATTTGAAGATGATGAAAACGATGCTGAGAAAACCCTGAACGCTTACAACGCATTAAAAGACTGGGGAATGAACGTCCTGGTTGGTACAGTTACTTCCACACCTTGTGTAGCTGTAGCAAATGAAACAGCAGCAGACAATATGTTCCAGCTTACTCCATCCGGATCTGCAACAGAGTGTGTTGCTAATCCGAACGTATTCCGTGTATGCTTCTCTGACCCGAACCAGGTACTGCAGCAGCTCAGTACATTGGAGAGCATAAACTTGCTACAAAAGTAGCTATTATCTACGATAGCTCTGATGTATATTCATCAGGTATCACACAGAACTTCACAGCAGAAGCAGCTAATCAGGGTATTGAAATCGTATCTTCCGAAGCATTCACTGCTGATAACAATAAAGACTTCTCCGTACAGCTTCAGAAGGCAAAAGACGGTGGTGCTGAATTAGTATTCCTTCCGATTTATTATACAGAAGCTTCCCTGATCCTTGCACAGGCAGACAGCATGGGATTTGAAACTAAATTCTTCGGATGCGACGGTATGGACGGTATCCTTGGTGTAGAAAACTTTGATACATCTCTTGCAGAGGGGCTGATGCTTCTTACACCATTTGCAGCAGATTCTACAGATGAGAAAACCCAGAACTTTGTAAAAGCATACAAAGATGCTTACAAAGACACACCAAACCAGTTCGCAGCAGATGCTTATGATGCAGTATACGCAGTCAAAGCAGCAGCAGAAAAAGAAGATGTAAAAGCAGACATGGATGTTGCAGATATCTGTGCAGCACTTGAAAAAGGCATGACCGAGATCACACTTGAAGGTGTTACAGGTGACGAGATCACATGGACAGAAGACGGTGAGCCGAACAAAGCTCCGAAAGCTGTAGAAATCAAAGATGGTGCTTACGCAGCAATGGAATAATGAAATTGAAATAACTGAAAAGATTTCATAAGAAATAAAATGCGATTGTTCCTGGAGTGGACAATGGTTGCATGCCAACGGGGCTGTCTGAATTATGCAGACAGCCCTGTTGCCTAATACGTTATTACATTAATGCGTTAATGACAGATTTACTTTTGGCAAAATAAACAAGACAGATTTCGCTAAAGGCAAATCTGCCAGTTTTACACACAATAAAATTATTTAAATATAAGAAAGGAAAGACTTCTATGAGTAGTTTTATATCATATCTTATCAGTGGTATCAGCCTCGGAAGTGTATATGCGATCATCGCCCTTGGTTATACCATGGTATACGGAATCGCTAAAATGCTGAACTTCGCTCATGGAGATGTTATCATGGTCGGCTCTTATGTAGTTTATGTCGCAGTCAGCGGCATGGGATTAAATCCGATTTTAGCCATCCTGCTGTCCATTATCATCTGTACACTCATGGGCGTTGTGATCGAAGGCGTTGCGTATCGACCACTGCGTAATGCAGCTTCACCTCTGGCTGTTCTGATCACAGCAATTGGTGTCAGCTACCTGCTTCAGAACGTGGCCCTTCTGATCTGGGGAGCAGATACCAAATCATTCAGTAACGTGATCAGTCTTCCATCCCTGAAACTTGCAGGTGGTTCTATCGTGATCACTGGTGTAACCATCGTAACCATTATCGGTGGTATCCTGATCATGGCAGGTCTGATGCTCTTTATCAGCAAGACAAAAACAGGACAGGCAATGCTTGCCGTATCTGAGGATAAAGGCGCTGCCCAGTTAATGGGTATTAACGTAAACAAAACAATCTCCATTACTTTTGCAATCGGTTCCGGACTTGCAGCAATCGCAGGTGTGCTTCTCTGCTCTGCATACCCGTCTTTGACACCATATACAGGTGCTATGCCTGGTATCAAAGCATTCGTTGCAGCTGTATTTGGCGGTATCGGATCTATCCCGGGAGCCTTTATCGGAGGTGTTGTTCTGGGTATCCTGGAGATTTTTGGTAAAGCTTATATCTCTTCACAGATGCTGATGCCATTGTATTCGGTGTTCTGATCGTAGTTCTGGTTGTGAAACCTACCGGTATTCTTGGTAAGAACATTCAGGAGAAAGTGTGAGGTGGCAGACATGGAAAAGAAGAAATTAAACAAAACAACAAAAAGCAATCTCATTACATACGGAATGGTTCTTGCAGCATATCTGATCGTACAGGGAATGATCGCAGGGAATCTGCTTTCCAACCTGATGCAGGGTCTTCTGGTGCCTCTTTGTGTATATATTATCCTGGCTCTTTCCCTGAACCTGACGGTTGGTATTCTGGGTGAGTTAAGTCTTGGACATGCCGGATTTATGTGTATCGGTGCTTTCACCAGTGCAGCATTTACAAAGGCAACTATGGATACATTTACAAATGCAGGACTTCGTTTCTTCGTTGCTCTGATCATCGGAGCTGTATGTGCAGGTATCTTTGGATTCCTGATCGGTATTCCTGTACTTCGTCTGAAAGGTGACTACCTTGCTATCGTAACACTGGCATTTGGTGAGATCATTAAGAATATCATCAATGTGCTTTATGTAGGAATTGACGGCAACGGAATCCATTTTTCCATGAAAGACCAGATGTCTCTTGGAATGGAGCCTGGTGGAAAAATGATCATCAGTGGTGCCATGGGTATCACAGGTACACCGAGACAGTCAACCTTTACTATAGGTGTGATTCTGATCCTGGTTACTTTATTCGTAGTTCTGAACCTGATCAATTCCAGAGACGGACGTGCGATCATGGCAATCCGTGATAACCGTATTGCAGCGGAATCAATTGGTATTGATATCACAAAGTATAAACTGAAAGCATTTGCAATCTCAGCAGCATTAGCCGGTATCGGCGGTGTGCTTTATGCTCATAATCTTGCAACTTTAACAGCACTTCCGAAGAACTTCGGTTATAACATGTCTATCATGTTCCTGGTATTCGTAGTTCTCGGTGGAATTGGAAATATGCGTGGTTCTATTATTGCGGCAGTGATTCTGAACCTTCTTCCTGAGCTTCTGCGTGGACTCAGTGATTACCGTATGCTGTTCTATGCAATCGTGCTGATCGTAATGATGCTGATCAACTGGGCACCTAAGGCAATCGAGATGAGAGAGCGTCTTTTCAGTAAATTTAAGAAAAAGGAGGCATAAGCTATGGCATTGCTGGAAGTAAATCATTTAAATATTTCATTCGGCGGTCTTCATGCAGTGGATGATTTCCATGTCTCCATCGAGAAAGGACAGCTTTATGGTCTGATCGGTCCGAATGGTGCCGGTAAGACTACAATCTTTAACCTTCTTACAGGTGTGTATAAGCCGGACGAGGGAATCATCAATCTGGACGGACAGGATATCACCGGAAAGAGTACCATTGATATCAACAAGGCGGGAATCGCCAGAACATTCCAGAATATCCGTCTGTTCCATCAGATGAGTGTGCTGGACAATGTAAAGGCAGGACTTCACAATCATGATAAATACAGCCTTTTTACAGGTATTGTACATACTCCGAAATACTTTAAGGTTGAGAAAACCATGAATGAGGAAGCAATGAAGCTTCTTAAAGTGTTTGATCTGGACAAAGAGGCAGATATCCTTGCATCCAACCTTCCTTATGGTAAACAGAGAAAGCTGGAGATTGCCAGAGCACTGGCAACAAAGCCGAAGCTTCTTCTTCTGGATGAGCCGGCTGCAGGTATGAACCCCAATGAAACTGAGGAACTGATGGATACCATTCGTTTTGTTCGTGATAACTTTGATATGACCATTCTTCTGATCGAGCATGATATGAAGCTGGTTTCAGGTATCTGTGAGGAGCTGACTGTACTGAACTTCGGTCATGTTCTGAGACAGGGCAAGACTTCAGATGTGCTCCATGATCCGGAAGTTATCAAGGCATATCTTGGAGAATAGGAGGAGAGACAGATGGCATTACTGGAAGTACAGGACATACAGGTTTATTATGGAATGATTCAGGCATTGAAGGGTGTTTCTTTCTCTGTAAATGAAGGTGAAGTTATTGCTCTGATCGGTGCAAACGGTGCAGGTAAAACAACTACTCTGCATACAGTGACAGGGCTTCTCCGGGCAAAATCAGGACATATTATTTATGACGGACAGGATATCACAAAGGTTCCGCCTCACAAGATTGTAACAATGGGTATGGCACATGTTCCGGAAGGAAGACGTGTGTTTGCAAATATGACTGTTCTTCAGAATCTGAAGATGGGTGCTTTTACAAGATCTGATAAAAATGAGATTGATGCGACCATTGAGAAAGTATATAAACGTTTTCCGCGTCTGAAGGAACGTCAGAATCAGACTGCAGGTACCTTAAGTGGTGGTGAGCAGCAGATGCTCGCCATGGGACGTGCGCTGATGAGCCAGCCGAAGATCATTCTGATGGACGAGCCGTCCATGGGCCTTTCACCGATCTTTGTAAATGAGATCTTTGATATCATTAAAGAGGTAAGTGAGAGTGGAACAACGGTTCTTCTGGTTGAGCAGAATGCGAAGAAGGCTCTTTCTATTGCTGACAGAGCTTATGTCCTTGAGACCGGAAGGATTACACTGGAAGGTAAGGCAAGTGATCTTCTTCATGATGAATCTGTTCAGAAGGCTTATCTTGGAGAATAAACAGGAGGGGTTTTATGGAGAATTTTGTAATTACCATTGCGAGACAGTATGGAAGCGGTGGACGTACCGTCGGTAAGATGCTGGCAGAGAAACTGGGAGTTTCTTTCTATGACAAGCAGATCATTCAGATGGCTTCTGATGAGAGCGGGATTGATGTGAAGCTTTTTGGACAGGTGGAAGAAGGCTCCAGTGTGAAGGCATCTCTGTTTAATAAGACAGGGTTATATAAAGGAGATCTGATTGCACCGGATCAGAAGGGGTTTGTTTCTGATGAGAATATTTTTAATTATCAGGCGAAGATTGCAACGGATCTGGCAGAGAAGGAATCCTGTGTGATCGTTGGGCGTTGTGTGAATTATGTGTTTAAGGACAGACCGAATACTTTGAGAGTGTTTGTTCATGCACCCTGGGAGTTTCGTGTGGAGAAGTCCAGAGAGAAGATCAGCGGCAGTGATGAGGAGATTGAGAAGTTTCTTCGCAGGGATGATAAGAGAAAGCAGGATTATTATCGCAAATTTGCCGGTGGGGACTGGAGTGATGCGACGAATTATGATCTGTGTCTGAATGCAGGAAAGCTTGGATTTGAGAAGTGTGTGGATGCGATTTTGGCGCAGATGAACGTTATGGGAATTAAATGATGAAAAGGGCAGTCTCTCTTTGGAGGCTGCCCTTTTTGGGATTAAGACTGGGATTTGATTTTGTTTTGGTATTCTTTTAAGGTTTTTTCGTAGCCCATTTCTGAGAGTTCGTAGAAGTGTTCTCCCTGGATTTCGGTGGGGAGGTATTGTTGGTGTACGTAGTGGTTTGGGTAGTCGTGGGCGTATTTGTAGCCGATGCCGTGGCCCAGTTTTTCGTGGCCGCCGTAGTGGGCGTCCTGGAGGTGTGGCGGGACTGTGGTTTTTGTGCGTTTGACGGAGTCCATGGCAGCGAAGATGGCGTTGACTGCGGAGTTGCTTTTGGGGGCGCAGGCCATGTAGGTGACTGCCTGGGAGAGGATGATCTGGGATTCGGGCATTCCTACGCGTTCTACTGCCTGGGCTGCGGCGACTGCTACGCAGAGGGCCTGTGGATCGGCGTTTCCGATGTCTTCGGAGGCGAGGATCATGATTCTTCGGGCTATGAATTTGACGTCTTCTCCGGCGTAGAGCATTTTTGCAAGGTAGTAGACTGCTGCGTCAGGGTCTGAGCCACGCATGCTTTTGATGAAGGCGGAGATGATGTCGTAGTGGTTGTCTCCGTTTTTGTCGTAGCGGACGACGCGTTTCTGGATGCACTGAGATGCCACATCCAGGGTGATGTGGATGAGACCGTCTTCGCTACGGGGGGTAGTGAGGATGCCCAGTTCGATGGCATTGAGGGCATTTCTGGCGTCGCCGCCTGCCATGTCTGCAAGGAAGTCGAGGGCGTCTTCATCTATCCGGGCTTTATAGTTTCCCATTCCTTTTGTTTTGTCGTTGACTGCGCGAAGGATGAGTTCTTTGACTTCGGAGATCTCCAGGGATTTCAGTTCGAAGATGATGGAACGGGAGATTAAAGCAGCGTTGACTTCGAAGTATGGATTCTCTGTTGTGGCACCGATGAGGATGATGGTTCCGTCTTCTACGAATGGGAGGAGATAGTCCTGCTGGCCTTTGTTGAAGCGGTGGATCTCGTCTATGAAGAGGATTGTTTTTTTGCCGTACATACCAGGTTTTGCTGGGCTTCTTTTACAACTGCTTCCATATCTTTTTTGCCTGCTACAGTGGCGTTGATCTGGGTGAATTCTGCACTGGTAGTGTTGGCGATTACTTTTGCCAGAGTGGTCTTGCCGGTTCCGGGAGGGCCGTAGAAGATGACGGAGGTCAGTTTGTCAGCTTTGATAGCCCTGTATAATAAGGTGTTTTTTCCGATGATGTGTTGCTGCCCTACAACTTCATCCAGAGTTGTGGGGCGTAGTCTGGATGCCAGAGGGGATTCCTGGTCCAGGGTTTTTGATTTGGCGTATTCAAATAAATCCATAGTTTTTTTCTCCATAAAGTATGGAAGAGCACTATAAGAGCTCTTCCATTATTTTTCCGTATATTTCCTGGTAATGTGTGGACCATTTTTTACAGATCGACTGTGCGGCCTCGAGGTTTGGGGCTGCGATGTTCAGGTCGATGAGGGAGTTGCCCTTTTCGATGAGCTGGCATCTTACAGAATAGGTTCCCTGTTTGGTGATGTAATAATCGGCAGGAGTGACGATTCGCTCCTGGGCTTTGAAGCCGGTGGATTTCAGGTATTCCCTGACTTCCTGTTTGATCTCAGGAGAGAGATCTTTCTGGAAAAAGGAGAGAGTTTTTATGCCATCTTCGGTAATCCGGTAATGGGAGACATTGGAACGGGTGTCCATGGTGATCAGTTCTGCTTCTACCAGTTCTGAGATTGCTGCTGGAGATGGAAATAGTTTGTATATTCCCGGTCCAGGATAAATTCCGAAATCTGCGAATTTGTCAGGGTATTTTCAGTATTCTGAAGCATGTATAATACGATTAATTTGTAAACTGTGAATGGTGTTGCCATTTTATCCCTCCTTTGCATAGAGTAGCAGAGAATCTTTTAGTGCGAAAACAGTCTTCCCTGGTAGCTTTGTTCTTCTTTCATCCTGTGATGCAGCATATTTAATACCTCACGTTTACGGCTTGCCCACAGTGGTGCGATCAGCAGATCTTTGGGGCCGTCGCCTGTGATGCGGTGTATAACCATATCCGGTCTGAGATGTTCCAGACAGTTTATAAGGAGAGAGATGTATTCATCCCGTTCGTAAGTCTGAAACAGTCCTTTCTCGTAATCTGCTGCCAGATCAGTGCCGCGAAGCACATGAAGTAACTGCAGTTTGATTCCCTGAATATCCATATGGTTGAGGTATTCCATAGTTTCCAGAATATCTGCTGTGTTTTCACCGGGCAATCCGAGGATTGTATGCACGATTACTTCGATATTTTCTTTTCGCAGGCGTTTTACGGCATCATCAAAAACGCAGAGAGGATATCCCCTTCGGATATACCTGGCAGTGGACTCATGGATCGTCTGAAGTCCAAGTTCAATCCAGACAGGTTTCTGTTTATTTAACCGGGACAAAAGTGTCACGATTTCAGGACTGAGGCAGTCTGGTCTGGTGCCGATGGAAAGAGCAACTATCTTTGGATGAGAGATTGCTTCTGTAAAAATTTTCTCCAGATATTCCACAGGTGCGTGGGTATTTGTGTACGCCTGGAAATAGGCAATATATTTATGAATCGGACGTTTCTGTGAAAGGATACTGATCTGGCTTTCTATCTGGTCAGTGATGGAAAGTGCGGCATCTGCAGCGAAATCTCCGCTTCCTCCTGCGCTGCAGAAGATGCAGCCGCGGGTTCCAATCTTACCGTCCCTGTTGGGACAGGACATGCCGCCATTTAGCGTGACCTTATAAACCTTTTCTCCAAACCGCTCTCTCAGCATATAGTCCAGAGAGTGGTATGGTTTTTCTCCCCATTTGGTCATACTGTGTGATCATTTTCTGCTGATGAAGTTTCAGCAGAGTTTTCGTTCTGAAGGTCTGTATCCTGGGTATCTGTATCAGCCGGAATATAATTATCAAAAATCTTTACCAGAAAATGTCCGTTGATAAATGCCTCCAGTGCAAATCCAAACATGCACAGAAGCATGATGGCCATGGACTGTATGCGGAAACTTTTAATAAAAAACACGCCTGCAGGTAACAGAGTGATGACTGCCATCAGGACTGTATACGGAAGATGACGGATAGCCATCAGGAATGCATTGCGGAAGGTGTTTTTGATGGAGTTGTAGAATTTGGCAAGCACCGGATAAATATACAGAAATACCATCATATAAAGGATACCAAATGCAAAGAAAACGATATACAATACCTGAGACATTGTTCCGCCGATATTACCTACAATACGCAGATCCATGTAAAGGATAGCTGCAACTGCAAGCATGATAAGATTGATGACAGTTGCCTGTTTGAAGTTCTGCTTAAAGGATTTGAAGAAGCTTCTGATAATATAAGATTCTTCGTTACGTGTCATTTTCAGTGTGACATAGTGGAGTGCAGTCAGTGACGCACCAATAGTCACGATCGGCAGACAACAGATCAGAAAGACCACATTAAGCATAATAAGATCAGCCACGCGTCCCATGACGGTGAAGAATTTGTTGTCCATGTTAAATAGTCTGTCCATTCGTTTAATTACTCCTTTTGTATATAATGATGTACAGCATACTCTGCGGATAATCCTGCTACAGAGAAATCTGTACAAGCTTTGTATAACAGTATAACGAATCAGGCAGGAAAAAGCAAATCTTTTATGTGAGCAGGAGCTGGTCTGCAGTGACAAAAACATAGCCTTTTTCAGTAAAAAGATCAGCGATTTTCAGGCTGCATCCACAGATGTCTGATAGCCGTCATGCATCAGGATGATAGAACCGTCATGAACTGTTTCTGGGCGATAGACAGGATAGAATCGATGTTTTTGCTTTGCCAGTCCAGAGTGTCTACATCCCAGAATACGGGAAGCATGGTGACAGAAAGTTCCATATCCTTGATCCATGCGCCGAAAGGCGGTCGCACATAAGAAGGGTAAATTCCGGAAGCTTCATAGATTCTGTTATTTGTTTTTTCAATTTCCAGTCGGGCCTTCTCCGCCGGGATCTTGTCAAGCTGTACATGATCCCAGGTGTGATTTCCGATAAGATGTCCGTCTTTTCGCATTTGCAGGAGTATATCTTCGTTTCCTTCAATGTTCTCGCCTATCAGAAAGAAAGATGCCCTGATGTTTCTTTTTTTAATCCATCCAGAAGCATGGGGGTATACCGGGCATTAGGACCGTCATCAAAGGTCAGTGCGATTCTGGGAGGTTCTTCGACGGGAAGCCCGGCGGTGGTGTCAGTTGAAAAATTCTCAGAAGCTGTAGCTTTTGCAGATGCCTGTTTTACAAGGGAAAGCATACCGGGACCTGCCAGTGAAGTAAGGAACTGTGTGCGTTTGTCAGCAGAAGAAAAGAGCAGGAAAAAAATCATGCATAATATTTCAAAAAATATTAAAGTCCGCTTCATGCAAAGATACTCCTCATAAAAATATCTCTCTGATTCAGGAACACAGAGTATGAATATCTGTGTCAGAATGAAAGAAACAGCAGGTGGCAGATGTAATCATTACAGTATATGAAAAAAAGAAAGCAATTCATACCGATTTATTGTATAATAGATTCTGCAAAATATAGAAGAAAGAATTTACGGAGATTGAGATGAAAAAGAAACGGACAAAACTGCTGGTTTTCTTTGCACTGGCAGGAATTTTAGTGCTTTTTTATATGATAGGAGAGTCTTATTGTGAGGGACTGTCCGGGGGGAGTAGTCTGGAAGAGAAGAATGAGGTGATGTGTAAATATAAATACGATATGATCGTAGACAGTCCGAATTCTTCTTTCTGGCAGGCGGTTTATGACTGTGCACAGGAATGGGCGCAAAAGAATGATGCAATTCTTGAACTGAGAGGCAGTGGAAGGGAGAGCGATTACAGTAAGCTTGATTATATGAATATGAGTATTGCTTCAAATTCAGATGGAATCATCCTGCAGTACAGTGGGGAGCAGGGACTGGAAGCGAAGATAAATGAGGCTGTTCAGAAAGGAATTCCGGTTGTTACTGTAATGGGAGATGCAGTTCACAGCAAGCGTCAGAGTTTCGTGGGTGTCAGTGATTATCAGCTTGGAAGTGTCTATGGCGAAAAGGTAGCGGAATATGTGACTGAGGATACGGAAAGTATTCTTATTCTGTTGAAGAAAAATATTGATGATATGAACCAGAGCCAGATATATACACAGATTAGCAATGCAGCCCAGGCAAAGGCGGGTCCTTCGCAAAATATCCAGATAACAGGAAAAAATCTTCGCTTAACAGGGACTTTTGAGACAGAAGAAGCGGTAACAGATATTTTTCAGCAGAAAGATAAAGTACCGGATATTCTCGTGTGCATGGATGAGGAAACTACAGAATGCGCACGTCAGGCAGTACTGGACTTTAATCTTGCAGGAAAGGTTACGATCATAGGATATTACAGCTCTGAAGATATTCTTACAGCAGTGGAAAAGGGAGTGATCTCTGTTACCTGTGATGTGGATACAGAGCAGCTTGGCAGATACAGTATAGAGGCTCTGACAGCATATCAGAAAGATGGAAGGACCAATTCTTATTATAATGTGGATATTAATTTTCTGGACAAGGATGTAGTACGGGAAATGAGAAGGAAGGGGGTGTCCGGGATGAAGCAGCTGCGCTGGAAAGATTTTTCACTGGTCAGTAAAATCGTTATAGAGGTGGGTATGATCGCAGTCCTTCTTTTTGCCATGAATATGCTTTTTTATGTGCGGATCAATAATTCCATGCAAAAGATGGATAATGTTTATGCCAGTAATGCAGAGCTTACCGAACTTTCACAGGTATTTGAGAAGGTACAGGATAATATGTATAAGTATCTTAAGGTTAAGAATTCTCAGACACTTCTTGATTATTATCAGAATGAGGCAAAATACAGAAATGAACTTGAGAAACTTAATGAAGATAATATCAATGATCCCGTAAAGCTTCTGGAACGGAATATCCGGAAAATGTCGGAAACATATCTGGACTGTACTGCGGAAACGGTAGCTGCCAAACGAGGAAGGAACGTTGAGCAGTATAAGCGTAAATATGATGATGCAACAAAGCTTTACAGATATATCCAGTCATCTATTGACGAACTGAATAACCTGATGTTTCAGGAGAACTCCAGTACTTATGCAGTACTTCGTGCAGTGATGAGATATCTGGAGATAAGCAATTCAGTTATTATGATCATAATTGTAGCCGGTGGAATGCTTCTGCTCATCCAGGCCACCAGAAATATGTTTGTTCCCCTTTCCAATATGGCAGAGACAGCACAACTGGTAGGTCAGGGAAATTTCCATGTAAAGATGCACGATACAGATGCACAGGATGAACTGGGAACAGTAACCAGAGCGTTTAATACAATGGTAGAGAATCTTGATCTGTATATGGCAAGGACGAAAGCAAGTATGGAGAAAGAGCAGCAGATGATGGAGAGGGAGCTTCTTATGGAAAATCATCTGAAAGAAGCACAGCTGAAATATCTTCAGTCACAGATCAATCCGCACTTTCTGTTTAATTCCCTGAATGCAGGAGCACAGCTTGCAATGATGGAGGATGCAGAGCAGACCGGGATTTTTGTAGAGAAAATGGCGGATTTTTTTCGCTATAATGTAAAAAAAGGACAGGAAGACGCCACATTGGGAGAAGAACTGGAGGCCGTTGATAACTATATTTATATTCTGAATGTCCGGTTCGCCGGAGATATCCATTTCAGCAAGGAGGTGGATGAATCACTGGAGAATGTGCGTATGCCAAGTATGATCTTGCAGCCGGTTGTGGAAAATGCAGTCAATCATGGAATACGTGACATTGAATGGGAAGGAAAAATACATCTCACAGTTACAGGAGATGCAGATTATATACGTATCAGCGTGAAAGATAATGGAAAGGGAATGACGCAGGAACAGATAGAGGGTGTTCTGTCAGGAAACAGAGAGCGCAGAAATGAAGAAGGTGATTCTACAGGAATCGGTATGAATAATGTGATCAGTCGTCTGGAACTTTATTATGAGGAATCAGGGCTTATGGAGATTAACAGTGAAGGTGAAGGAAAAGGTACAGAAGCAGTAATCTATATACCTGTGCATGAAAACTAAGAGAAGTATTATGGGAGTGAGAGAAGATGTATAGAATTTTGCTGGCAGATGATGAAGGTATCATGCTGGAATCATTAAAGAAAATTATTGAAACTGAATATGGAAATGAATGTGAGATCCACTGTGCAAAGTCAGGCAGAGTTGTGGTGGAGATGGCACAGGCATATCCGCCGGATATCTGTTTTATGGATATCCAGATGCCGGGAATAAGCGGAATCCAGGCAATCAGGGAAATTCAGAAATTTAACAGCTCAGCAGTTTTGTGATCATAACTGCATATGATAAGTTTAATTATGCAAAAGAAGCAGTGAACCTGGGAGTTCAGGAGTTTCTCACAAAGCCTGTAAATAAGAAAGTAATTCTGGAAACCTGCGCGAAGATGATGACAAAGGTAGATCAGATACGGCAGAAGAGAAGCGATGATCTCTGATCAGAGAGAAACTGGAGACAGTGGTACCTATGATTGAGAGTGGATATATCAATAATATTCTTCTGCAGGATGATTTTGTTACTTATCAGGATAATTATACACAGCTTCTTGATATCCGTCAGAAATACGGTTATATGATGGTCATAGAATTTGGAGATTCTATGGAAAATGGGGTGCTCAGTAATGCAGTAGGTGCAAGTGTAAAGGCAAACAAATTTTATTCTACTTTTCGTGAAATCGCACAGGGATTCTTTGAATGCCTTGTAGGTCCTATTATGGGAAACAGGATCGTACTGCTTGTTCCTTATGAAAATGCGAAAGAAGATTACGAAGACAGAGTTGCAATTGTCACAAGAGCCAGAAATATGGTACATAAATTTGAAAACCGGATCGACAGTATGTTCCGCTGTGGAATCGGAAGGGTCAAAGAACTTGGAAGCGTGAAGGAATCTTTTAAGGAAGCGGTGGTCGCACTGAGAGAGAGCATCAGTCATGTAGTGCATATCGAGGATGTACCGGCGGCACAGAAATATGACGGGGAATATCCAAGAGACCTGGAAATCAGATATCAGAAGAGGATCCTTGAGAAGGATGCTGCGGGAGCGATGAACTGCGCAGAGGGATTTTTTGAATGGATGCACAGTCAGCAGGCCGTCACAAGAGAAGACATTGAGATTAAAATCCTGGAGATGGTGATGAATGCGGAACGCAGGGCATTCTTTGCAGGAACTTTGAAATATAATGTTAACAGCAGGAGAAGCTATATCCGGGAGCTTCAGTCCTGTACGGATATAGAAAATCTGAAGAAGTGGTTTCTGGATAAGACGAGAGAAATCTGTACGAAACTGGAGAATTCCAAGGAAAAAGAAGCTGGCAGTATTATTGACAGAGCAAAGGAATATATCAATGAAAATTTCCGCAGGGATATTTCTCTGGATGATGTTTCAAGAGAGGTAGATATCAGTCCGTATTATTTCAGTAAACTTTTTAAACAGGAAACAGGTAAGAACTTTATTGAATATCTTACAGAAATACGTCTGAAAAATGCCAGAGAACTTCTGCAGGATTCCAGACTTTCCATTAAGGAGATATGTGCACAGTCGGGATACAGTGATCCCAATTACTTCAGCAGGATTTTCAAGAAGTATGAAGGAGTTACGCCTAGTGAGTTCAGAGAGAGGTTAGGCTGATGAAATTATATAAGACAAAAAAGAATTGCGGAAAGCTGCTGCTTGGAATACTGGCATTTTGTACAGGGATGATACTGCTGACAGGATGTGGTTCCTCTTCAGAACAAAAACAGAATAAGAATGAAAAAACAGCAGAAGAAAATAAGGAAGAGGATAAGGTTCAGATCGGACTTACAGTGGATTCTTTTGTTATAGAAAGATGGATCCGCGACAGAGATGTATTTGTGGCGACTGCCAGAGAACTGGGAGCAGAGGTAAATGTGCAGGATGCAGGTGCAGATGTCAAAGAGCAGATCAGTCAGATTGAATACTTTATAAATAAGCAGGTGGATGTGATCGTTGTGATCGCAAGAGACTGTGGAGCACTTTCAGATGCCATACAGAAGGCACAGAGTGCGGGAATTCCGGTTATTTCCTATGACAGAATGGTCAATAATGCCAATACAGATCTGTACATTTCCTTTGATAACCGTAAGGTGGGTGAGATCATGGCACAGGCACTTGTCAATGCACTTCCTCAGGGAGGAGATGTCTTTATGATACAGGGATCCTCTTCAGATAATAATGTCCAGATGGTGAAACAGGGGTTTGATGATATGCTTGCAGACACAGATCTGCATGTGGTTTATGAAGCTAACTGTGATGGCTGGACAGCAGAACTGGCTGCCGGATATGTGGAGGAAGCCCTGGAAAAATATCCTCATGTTAAGGGAATTATGTGCGGAAATGATGACATTGCCAGTCAGGTCGTACAGGTACTGGCAGAGAATCAGCTTGCCGGAAATGTGGTTGTTGTAGGTCAGGATGGAGATCTTGCAGCCTGTCAGAGAATAGTAGAAGGAACACAGTATATGACTGCTTTTAAACCAATTGAAGATCTGGCAAGAAAAGCAGCGAAATATGCAGTGGAAATGGGTAGTGGAAAGGGAGTTGCAGAACTGGAAGATGTGACAGAAACAGTAAATGACGGAACTTATGAGATTCCTTCCTGCATCCTTGAACCAACTGCAGTGACAAAAGAGAATATAGATAAGGTGATTATTGAAGGAGGTTTCCACCGCAGAGATGAAGTTTATCTGAATGCGGATTACAGTTAAATAAAATATTCAGAGATTATCCGGCTGCTTTTGCAGAGGTAAGAGTAAATCAGTATATAGCATTATCTTGCAACAAAAATGTCCTGTCCTGTGCAGGGCATTTTTTGTTTTTCTTAAAATGTCTTGTTTCTTGCCAACCATGTCCAGATTGCCCTGTGCTATAGTAATATTATCAAGAAAACGTGAGAAACGTAAAAAGAAATGGAGGATTTTTACAATGAGAAAGAAAGTCGTATCTGCAATTCTTTGTGCATCAATGGTAGCTGGAATGGTAGTTATCCCGGGAGTAGCTGTTAAAGCGGATGACAAGAAACTGATCGGTGTTACAATGCCTACAAAAGATCTTCAGAGATGGAATCAGGATGGCGAGAACATGAAGAAAGAGCTGGAAGCAGCCGGCTATGAAGTAGACCTTCAGTATGCATCCAACGATGTAAGCACACAGGTTTCACAGCTTGAGAATCAGGTTGCAAACGGATGTGATCTTCTGGTTGTGGCATCTATCGACGGAAGCAGTCTTGGTGAGCCGCTGAAACAGGCAAAAGAAGCAGGAATCCCGGTTATCTCCTATGACCGTCTGCTTATGAACTCCGATGCAGTTACATACTATGCAACATTTGATAACTACAAAGTAGGCCAGAAACAGGGCGAATACTTAGTAGATGCACTTGATCTTGACAATCAGGACGGACCGTTCAACATCGAGCTGTTCACAGGTGATCCTGGTGACAACAACTGTAACTTCTTCTTCGGCGGAGCAATGGATGTCCTTCAGAAATACATCGACGAAGGCAAACTGGTAGTTAAATCCGGACAGACAGAGTTCGAGCAGGTTGCAACTGCTAACTGGGACAGTGCAAAAGCTCAGGACAGAATGGATACAATCATCGCTGGTAACTACTCTGACGGAACAAACCTTGACGCAGTTCTCTGCTCCAACGACTCCACAGCACTTGGTGTAGAAAACGCACTTGCAGCTTCCTACACAGGAGAGTATCCGATCATCACTGGTCAGGACTGTGATACACCAAACGTTAAGAACCTTGTAGCAGGAAAACAGGCTATGTCCGTATTCAAAGATACACGTGCTCTTGCATCTGCAGTAGTTAACATGGTTGACGCTATCATGAAAGGCGAAGAACCGGAGATCAACGATACAGAATCTTATGACAACGGCACAGGCGTTATCCCGACATACCTTTGCGATCCGGTTGTTGTAACTGTTGATAATTACAAAGAAATGCTGATTGATTCCGGATATTATACAGAGGATCAGATTAAATAATAAGAATTAACAAACTGTACAGGCGGGCGCAGTTCCCGCCTGTATTAATCAGTAATAAGTATTTATCTTACAAGAAGAACTATCTTAGAGAAATCTATCTTGGAAGAAATTTCCGTTTCTTTCCAAGACGTACTTAAATGCTTTGTTATGGAAAGGGAGGGAAATAGAAATTGGCTAAGATACTTTTGGAAATGAAGAATATCACCAAAACTTTCCCGGGTGTAAAGGCACTGGATAACGTAAATCTTCAGGTAGAAGAAGGCGAGATCCACGCACTGGTAGGTGAGAACGGTGCCGGAAAATCTACCCTGATGAATGTATTAAGTGGTATTTATCCGTATGGAACCTATGAAGGCAACATCATTTATAACGGTGAAATCTGTAAATTCAATACAATCAAAGACAGTGAAGAAAAAGGAATTGTAATCATTCACCAGGAACTTGCGCTGATTCCCTATATGACCATCGGCGAGAACATGTACCTGGGTAATGAAAGAGGTAAATCCTTCTCCATCAACTGGAATGAAACCTATGGAGAAGCAGACAAATATTTGAAAATAGTAGGACTGGAGGAATCCTCCAGAACTTTGATCAAGGATATTGGTGTAGGTAAACAGCAGCTGGTAGAAATCGCGAAAGCACTGGCGAAACATGCGAAACTCCTGATCCTGGATGAGCCGACAGCATCTCTGAATGAAGATGACTCTCAGGCACTGCTGGATCTGCTGTTGAAATTTAAAGAACAGGGAATGACATCGATTATCATTTCCCATAAATTAAATGAAATCTCTTATGTAGCGGATAAGATCACAGTTATCCGTGACGGCTCTACCATTGAGACTCTGGATAAGAAAGTAGATGACTTTTCAGAGCAGCGTATCATTCAGGGTATGGTTGGCCGTGAGATGACAGACCGATTCCCGAAACGCCCAGATGTAAGAGTCGGAGCTGTTTCCATGGAAGTGAAGAACTGGACTGTTTATCATCCGTTGTACTCAGAACGTAAAGTAGTAGACAATGTATCATTTAAGATCCATAAAGGGGAAGTAGTGGGTATTTCCGGACTGATGGGTGCAGGACGTACAGAGCTTGCCATGAGTATCTTCGGAAAGAGCTATGGAACCAAGATTTCCGGTCAGATCTTTATGAACGGAAAAGAAGTGAAACTGAACACTGTACAGGAAGCAATCGATAATAAACTTGCTTATGTTACAGAGGACAGAAAAGGAAACGGACTGATCCTTTCCAAATCCATCAAAATGAACACATCACTTGCAAATATGAAAGGCATCAGCAATGGACAGGTGATCGATGCAGATAAAGAGTATGCAGTAGCCGAAGAATACAGGAAAAAGCTGAAAACAAAATGTCCATCTGTTGAGCAGAATGTAGGTAACTTAAGTGGTGGTAACCAGCAGAAAGTCCTTCTTGCGAAATGGATGTTCGCAGAACCGGATATTCTGATCCTGGATGAGCCTACCCGTGGTATCGACGTAGGTGCGAAGTACGAAATTTACTGTATTATCAACGATCTGGTTGCAGCAGGCAAATCTGTTATCATGATCTCTTCTGAACTTCCGGAAGTACTGGGAATGTCAGACAGAATCTATATCATGAATGAAGGCAAGTTCGTAGGAGAAGTCAGCAAAGAAGAGGCAACCTCCGAACTGATCATGTCAAAGATCGTAAAATCAGGAAAAGGAGCGTAAAGAAGATGGAGAAAAAGCTTAGTTTTTCAGAAGTATTAAAGAAATATACCATGGTGATCGTTCTGGTTCTGGTAGTCATCATGTTTACAGCAAACACCAAAGGTGTTATGCTTCTGCCGCAGAACGTAAATAACCTTGTAGCTCAGAACGCATATGTATTTATCCTTGCAACAGGTATGTTGTTCTGTATCTTAACTGGTGGTAACATCGACCTTTCTGTTGGTTCTGTTGTATGTTTCGTTGCAGCAGTCGGCGGTAAGATGATGGTTCTCAATAATATGAATCCATATCTTACAATGCTTGTTATGCTGATCACAGGTATTGCAATCGGTGCATGGCAGGGATTCTGGATTGCTTATGTACGAATCCCACCGTTTATCGTAACTCTGGCAGGTATGCTTGCGTTCCGTGGTTTATCAAACGTAGTCCTTCAGGGACAGACACTGGCTCCAATGCCTGATTCTTATCTGGCACTGTTTAACAATTACATTCCTGATTTTGTTGGCAAAGAAGGATTTAATGTTACATGTTTTGCAGTTGGTATCATTGTTTGTATTGTTTATGTTTTACTTGTAATGAAAAATCGTGCAGACCGTGCGAAAAAGGGTTACAGTGTGGAAGCTTTTGGCGGTGTGGCAGTTAAGATGGTCCTGATCTGTGCAGTTGTTCTGGCATTTATGTTCCGTCTGGCTCAGTATAAAGGTATTCCGAACTCTCTGGTTTGGGTTGCTGTGATTATTGCGATTTATACATATATTGCTTCCAAACTACTACAGGTCGTTATTTCTATGCAGTTGGTGGTAATGAGAAGGCTACGAAACTTTCCGGTATCAATACTAATAAAGTTTATTTTCTGGCTTATTTAAACATGGGTCTTCTGGCAGCTATCGCAGGTATGGTTACCATGGCGCGTCTGAATTCAGCTAACCCGCAGGCAGGTACAAACTTTGAGATGGATGCGATTGGTTCCTGTTTCATTGGTGGTGCTTCTGCCTATGGTGGAACCGGTACTGTTCCCGGAGTTATCATTGGTGCTCTTCTGATGGGTGTTCTGAACTTAGGTATGAGTATTATGGGTATTGACCAGAATATTCAGAAGGTTGTTAAGGGACTTGTACTTCTGGCAGCGGTTATCTTTGATGTTGTCAGCAAGAGAAAATCTTTTATCGTAAAATAAAAAATTGAATTTCTCCTTGAAATGGAATCTTTTTGCAGGGCTTGCCAAGATGCAGGCTCTGTTTTTTTTATTAAGGGACGCGCAGAAAAATAGTTTGTTTCGTGTGCGGTTTCGGACACTAAGATATTCTAGCCACAAAATCTGCTAAAAGCATGAGAAAACAGAGCCAAACTCGCCTGCGGCTCAGACAGTGTCTCTGTTTTCTCATAACGCAGATTTTTTCTGACCAAGAATATCTAAGTATCCTGCAAATGCACGCGAAACAAACTATTTTTCTGTGCTGGTTACTGGCTGGGGAGGAGAGGTGTGTCTTATAGCAATCCTCTGAAATAATAAATGTGCTTGAGAAATGGGTGGGGGTGGAAGTATAATGTGGGGGAAGATTTTTTACGAAATGAGGAGAGAGTTGTTATGAGATATAATTCAGTGTTGGATCTGCATACACATACTTTGGTGAGTGGACATGCATATTGTTCACTTAGGGAGATGGCGAAGGCAGCTTCTAAGAAAGGACTGGAGGTTCTGGGGATTACGGAGCATGCGCCTGCTATGCCGGGAACCTGTCATAAGTATTATTTTGAGAATCTGAAAATTGTGCCCAGGGAGATGTATGGGATTCAGTTGCTTCTGGGGTCCGAGGTGAATATTCTGGATGCGCAGGGAACTGTGGATCTGGCGCAGCGGACGTTGGAGAGGATGGATGTGGTGATCGCCAGTCTGCATATGCCATGCATGAAGCCGGGGTCTAAGCTGGAGAATACAGAAAGCTATCTGAATGTGATGAAGAATCCCTATGTGAATATTATCGGACATCCGGATGACGGGAGATATGAGATTGATTATGAGGCACTGGTTCAGGGGGCGAAAGAATATGGGAAGGTTCTGGAACTGAATAATCATTCTATGGATCCGGACTGTAATCGACAGAATGCGGTGGAGAATGATACTGTGGTGCTGAATCTGTGTAAGAAATATCATGTTCCGGTGGTGATGGACAGTGATGCCCATTTTGATCTGCTGATAGGGGAGTTTGATCTGGCGAGAGATTTGCTGGAGAAACTGGATTTTCCGGAGGAACTGGTCCTTAATCGGTCTACGGATGCAATCAGGGAGTATGTGAATCGTAAATTCTGATAAACTGAGAAGCAGTTATTTGGTGTAGAGCTGCGTTGCGAAAAAGATGATTTTATTTGCCTTACTCTTCGAAAAAGGCTTTTGTGAGAAAAATAAAAAATCTGTGATTTCTTTTGGGTTAAAGGCTTGCTTCCTATAATTTAACGTGGTAAAATATCACTGTTAGAAACATAACACGGACAGTTTAAAAACAAATGTCCGCAAGTGAAGTACAGAGTTCTAAAAGGAGCATGAAAATGAGTAAAAAAATCAGAACAGAGGCTGTGGATCAGCTTTTTGAAGCGATTTTATGCCTGAAGGATAAAGAAGAGTGCTATACTTTTTTTGAGGATGTGTGCACAATCAATGAACTTCTTTCCTTATCACAGCGTTTTGAGGTTGCCAAGATGCTGATGGACAAGAGAACCTATCTTGATATTTCTGAGAAGACCGGAGCTTCCACAGCAACGATCAGTCGTGTGAATCGTTCACTGAATTATGGAAATGACGGATATGAGATGGTGTTTTCAAGAATGGCAGAGAAGGAAACTAAAGGGGAATAGGATAGCGAAAGGCTGAATAAATGCAGTGCTATTGTGGGGCAGGTGAAGATCACCTGCCTTTTTTGCATAGGGAGTTTTCGGATAAAAGACTATGAAAAGAAAGAAACCTAAAATAGAATTACGCTATTATTACATGCCTGCAGGAAGTCCGATCCTTCCTCTTCTGGGAGAGCGCTGGGTGCAGAATTATGGAACCGGTATAGAGGACCTTCATTTTCATAATTTTATGGAGATTGGTTTTTGCTATTATGGAGAGGGAATCCTTACTCTGGGAGAGGAGAAAAGGAAGTTTACAGGGCGGCAGTTTACTGTGATCCCGGAACGGTTTCCTCATACAACAAACAGCATGGGAAATACGGTCTGTAAATGGGAGTATCTGTTTGTGGATGTTGAGGGATTTTTGCGAAAGAATTGTGAGAGTGCTGTACAGGCTGAGAAAATGCTGCGAAGGATCAACGCCGGGGCATTGTTGATGAACGAGAAAGAGGAACCGTTTATAGCTGAATGTATTATTAGAATTATGGATATCATGCGCCGGGAAGAGGAGTTTTATATTCAGGAGGCATCCGGACTTCTTATGGCTCTGCTGGCAGGGATTGCCCGGCTGAACCGGACGCCGGAACAGGAAATGCTTTATGAAGAGCAGAGCAGGAGCATGAGGATCATTTCAGATACACTGGATTATATTTCAGATCATTACAGAGAGAATATAAAGATAGAGCAGTTGTCTGCAAACTGTCATCTGAGTGAGTCACATTTTCGCAGGATTTTTTCCGGATGTATGCATATGAGCCTGTAGAGTATATAAATTTGATACGTGTCCGCACAGCCTGTGAAAAACTGAAAAAGACAGATAGGTCAGTTACTGACATAGGTACGGAATGTGGTTTTGCATCGGACTCTGCTTTTAACCGGAATTTCCGGAAGCTGATGGGAATGTCACCTGCAGAGTGGAGAAAAAAGGGAGAAAATTATGAGCAGCTTCTCCTGAAGTTTGACATCCGGACAGAGGAAGGATGGTAAATATCAGACACCGGAATATATAAAAGTCGAAAATGAATATTATATAGTCAAATATGCAAACTGTGCGGATTGGTATAATGTTATAATTTTGCTTATGAAGGATAACTGGCTGTTGGCAATATCGTATAAGATATTTTTATGAAAAAAGTCATATATAAAGTATTTTGCTGGAAGTGTTTTACGGATGTATGGCGAAATATAATATTGCAGGCAGAGAGAACAGTTAAAAAAATAAATCATGAGGAGAACATAAGAGTATGAAGGCATTTGATTATTCACTGGTAAAAGATCCACAGTATTTCTGCGATAACCGAATGGAAGCTCATTCAGATCATGTGTATTATAGAGATGGGAATGAAATGCAGACTGCTGTGCAGGATGGGACGGAAACTTCTTTTCGCTACAGTCTGAACGGTTTATGGAAGTTTCATTATGCGCGTAATTACAAAAGTGCAGTTCAGGGATTTGAGAAAGAGGATTACTGTTGCTATGACTGGGAGGACATCCATGTACCGGCACATATCCAGATGGAAGGATATGATGCACCGCAGTATGCTAATGTCCAGTATCCATGGGAAGGACATGAGGAAATTTATCCCGGTCAGATTCCGGAGAGATTTAATCCGGTTGCAAGCTATGTGAAATATTTTACAGTGCCGGAACATATGAAGGGTAAGAGACTGTTTATTTCTTTCCAGGGAGCAGAGAGCGGACTTGCATTGTGGCTGAACGGAGCATTTATTGGGTACAGTGAGGATTCTTTTACTCCATCTGAGTTTGAGTTAACAGATTATCTTAAAGATGGACAGAATAAGCTGGCAGCACAGGTATTCAAATGGACCTCCAGCAGCTGGTGTGAAGATCAGGACTTCTTCCGTTTCTCCGGAATTTACAGAGATGTGTATCTTTATACAGTTCCGGATACCCATGCATATGATCTCCAGATTCGGGCAATCCCGGAAGAGAATCTGGATGTAGCAGATCTTGAAATTAAGGTAAAGACATGGGGAAAGGGAAGCATTGTTTTCAGACTTGAGAAAGATGGAGAATGTGTGCTGGAAGAGAAAAAATCTCTTACAGAAGCTGGAAATGAAGAAGCCGATGCAGAGCCATTTTATATTCAGAGAACAAATAGCAGCAAGACTGTACAGAACAGCTTTGCATGGAAAATTAATAATCCGAAATTATGGAGCGCAGAAGATCCACAGCTTTATGATTTTACAATTGAACTTTATGATGAAGCAGGAACTATTCAGGAGGTAATTCCTCAGAAGGTTGGATTCCGCCGTTTCGAGATGAAGAACGGTATTATGACTCTGAACGGAAAACGTATTGTGTTTAAGGGCGTAAACCGCCATGAGTTCAGCTCTGTCAGCGGAAGACATGTTTCAGAGGAAGAACTTCGCAAGGATCTTCGCATTATGAAGCAGAATAATATTAATGCCATCCGTACCTGTCATTATCCGGATACATCACTGATCTATCAGCTCTGTGATGAATATGGTATTTATATGATCGATGAGACAAACCTGGAATCCCATGGTTCCTGGGATGTGGCGGAATTTACAAAGGATTATACTCATGTTGTTCCTCACAACAAACCGGAATGGCTGGATATGATGCTTGACCGTGCCAACTCCATGTACCAGAGAGACAAGAATCATCCGGCAATCCTGATCTGGTCCTGCGGAAATGAATCTTTTGGCGGAAAAGATATCTATGAAATGTCTCAGCTTTTCCATAAGAATGACCCTACCCGTCTGGTACATTATGAGGGACTTTTCCATGACCGCAGTTATAATGATACCAGCGATATGGAAAGCCAGATGTATCCGTCTGTAGAAGCAATCAAAGAGTTCCTGGCAAAGGATGACAGCAAACCGTTTATCTGCTGTGAGTATACACATGCCATGGGAAATTCCTGCGGTGCCATGCACAAATATACTGACCTGACAGATACAGAGCCTAAATATCAGGGTGGATTTATCTGGGATTACATTGACCAGTCTATTTATAAGAAAGACCGCTATGGAAAAGAGTTCCAGGCATATGGCGGCGATTTCGGAGAACGTCCTACAGACTACAATTTCAGCGGCAACGGAATCGCATATGGCGGTGACAGAGAGCCATCTCCAAAGATGCAGGAAGTGAAATTTAATTATCAGAATATTACAGCAGAGGTGACAGCTGATACAGTAAAAGTGCTTAACAAGAACCTCTTTGTAAATACAGATACTTTTGACTGTAAGGTAACACTTGCAAAGAATGGAAAAGTGATCCGTACAGAAGTACTGGAAACAGCAGTTGAGCCATTGAGTGAGAAAGAATATAAACTGCCTTTTGAAAAAGCAGAAGCAGCCGGAGAATATACAGTTACTGTTTCCTTCCATCTGAAAGAGGAGGAGATATGGGCACCTGCAGGTTATGAAATTGCGTTTGGACAGTATGTATATCAGGTGAAAGAGGATGTTCTGGATGGAAAATCAGATTCAGCAGAAACAGCGATTACAGTGGAAAAAGATGTATGTGTATCAGATGCGTTTGTAAAGAAACCACAGATCATCCGAAGCACACATAATATTGGTGTCCGGGGCGAGCACTTCGAAGTAATGTTCTCCGTCCTCAATGGTGGCCTGGTTTCCTACAAATATGCAGGCAAAGAGATGATCGAAGCAATCCCGAAACCAAACTTCTGGCGTGCACCTACAGATAATGACTGTGGAAATCTTATGCAGATGCGCTACGCACAGTGGAAAATTGCCAGCATGTATTTAAGCCACAAAGAATACAGAAAAGGTGCATACGGTCCATCCAATTCACCACAGACAGAAGAAACAGACCACTCTGTAAAAGTAACATTTACCTATCTGATGCCGACCACACCAGCCAGTGAGTGTCAGCTTACCTACGAAGTATTCGGCGATGGAAAAGTGAAGACAACTTTAACTTATGATCCTGTAAAAGAACTTGGCGATATGCCGGAATTTGGGGTGATTTTCAAATTCAATGCAGATTATGACAATGTCCAGTGGTATGGACTGGGCGAAGCTGAAACCTATGCAGACCGCAAAAAAGGTGCAAAACTGGGCATTTACCAGACAAAGTTGTGGATAATATAGCAAGATACATGGTACCGCAGGAATGCGGAGCAAAAGAGGAAGTACGCTGGGCGAAGGTCACAGACCGCAAGGGCAGAGGAATGTACTTTGAGATGGATGGAGAATCAATGATGTTCTCCGCACTCCCATACACTCCACATGAGATGGAAAATGCCATGCATCCATACGAACTCCCGCAGATCCATTACACAGTAGTACGCGTAGCCAAAGGCAGATGGGAATCGGCGGCGATGACAGCTGGGGAGCATATACCCATCAGGAATATCTGTTAAATGCAGATGGAAAGATGGAATTCTCCTTTAGCTTTAAAGGAATTTAATATAGTTTATTTGTTTAAAAAGGGGCTGTCAGAATAGGCAGTCCCTTTAACTGTTATAGATAAATAGACAACAAAAAAATGATATTTATAACGTCGAAAATGTGATATGATATACAAGTAAATTCTTTGATTTATAATGCAGGGCGAAAACGTGGGCATTATAGTGGTCCAACGATTCTCAAAAGTCGGCGATTGACAATGAAAAGGAGTAACATTAAATGATAGATATATATACAAATAAGATTGATTCAAAAGACTGGATACTTCAAAACGACCTGTACTTTAATCTGAATACAGGTAATGAAGAAATGTCACAAAAAGAAATTGATTTAATCTGGCAAATAGATGAGGCAAAGCTGACTCCGGACAAGCATATAGAAACAAAATATGGATTAGGTACAATTCGTAATTTATCATCAGGCTGCAAGACACTGATAAATATTGTAAAACACCCTGATAAGGTGGTAAATGTTGAGGAATGTGGTCCGAATGTGTTAAAGATCATTTTTGCTATGGAAAATATAAAGATTTATATGTCAAGACCGACACTTTTTGATATCCCAGACAATGCAAAATCCGATTTAATAATTCTGATATAGTTACCGGCGGGAGAGGCTATAATGCCTGGTGGAGTAAGGAGTATGAAAGGAGAGAAGCAGATGATTTATAAGAACATTACTTTTAAAGCAGATCCATTTTCATACGATTTGGAATTTGAGGATAGAATTACTCTTGTTGGCGGAGACAGCGGCACCGGTAAAACAGTGCTTTATGAAATGCTGGAAGATATAAGACTAACAGACGAATACAAGACTATAAAATTATTTAACTATAAATCAGATGATTTTTTAAAAGCAATAAAACAGTGCCGGGATAGTTTCATTGTGGTAGATAATGCAGAGTACTTGATTAATGATGATATCAGGAGATTCATTAATTTTGAGTTCTCAAATCAGTATATGCTTTTTCTGCGAAATTGTGACGGACTTAATGTATCTGATAAAAGTTTTAAGGTGCTGAAGTTTGATAACAACAGAATAACGCTGGAAGAGGAGCTGTGATATGAGATATTTATGGACGGAGGATACTGGTGCAGGGCTTCACTTCTGGAAATTAGTTAACAAGTTTTTCTTTGATAATGAGCTTGTAGTCGAAAGTAAAGGAAGCAATCAGGGATTACTGGATGCGGTAATAGACTTGGACATTAAAGATGACGATAAATATTACGTTGCATTTGATTATGTGGTTGATAATCAGGATATTCGTAACAAGTATCGTATGTTGAAATCAATAACAGATAAGTCGGAAGGAAAAATTGTAATTCTGGATATGATTTGTTTTGAATATCTGATTCTTGCATTTGACAAGCTAATAGCATGGACAGGCACCGGAAAGACAGATAAAATCAAAATTCGTGAAGAAGTCTTGGCAGCAGTTGAGAATCATAGAATCAATTTATCAAAGATTGATGACGAGAAGACATTGCAGTATATAGCAGGTTTTAAAAGATATTCTACAGAACGAGTGATGAAGTCATTGGCAGGCGAATTTACACAAAATGAAAAGTGGTCTGTTAAAGGGACTCTTATGGGTGAATGCTGGTATAAGAATTGCTGTGTGTCGGAGCATCCAGATAGTCTTAGATGTGGTAAGCCTGAGATTGAGGATGGGGATGAGAAGATGAGGATGCTGATACAGTCTGAGAAGGTGCAAAATGTGATTTGCAAAGTTGCAGATTAGAGTAGGATTTAATAAAAGTGAAGATTTGAAAACTGTACGAAAAGGGAGGAATTATTTTATGTATCAGGCAGATGAAAAACGTTATGAAACCATGAAATATCACCGCTGTGGTGCCAGTGGCTGATGCTGCCGGAGTTATCTCTGGGTTTATGGCATAATTTCGGAGACACCGGTGTTTATGAGAATATGAAGCAGATGTGTTTTACAGCATTTGACAATGGGATCACTCATTTTGACCTTGCAAACAACTATGGCCCACAGCCCGGAAGTGCGGAGAAAAATTTTGGAAAAATCCTGAGAGAGGAATTTTCTGCATACAGAGATGAGCTGATCGTCAGCACAAAGGCAGGCTATGATATGTGGCCGGGACCTTATGGAAACTGGGGAAGCCGTAAGTATCTGATCGCCAGTCTTGACCAGAGCCTGAAACGCCTTGGGTTGGATTATGTAGATATCTTCTATCATCACCGTATGGATCCGGAGACTCCTCTTGAGGAGACCATGGAGGCTCTGGCACAGATCGTCAGAAGCGGAAAGGCATTGTATGTTGGAATTTCCAACTATGATGGTGAGACAATGAAACGTGCTGCAGATATTCTGGAAGAACTGCATTGTCCGTTTATCATTAATCAGAACAGATATAATATCTTTAACCGTACCATCGAGACAAATGGCCTGAAACAGGCTGCAGCAGAGAGGAAAAAGGGAATTATCGCATTCAGTCCGTTATCCCAGGGAATGCTCACAGACAGATACCTGAATGGAATTCCAAAGGACAGCCGCGTTAACACAGACGGACGTTTTCTCCATGCAGACCAGTTCAGTGAGGAACGTCTTAACAGTATCCGCAGTCTGAATGCAATTGCAGCAGAGCGAGGGGAAAGTCTTGCGCAGATGGCACTGAAATGGATTCTCCGCGACGGAATCGTAACCAGTGTGCTTATAGGAGCATCCCGTCCGCAGCAGATCCTTGAGAACCTGAAAGTGCTGGACAGTGAATCTTTCAGTGAAGAGGAATTAAAGAAGATAGATGAGTGTTCACTGGCCTTATGATATAGCCGAAAGTTAATGGTTGTTTATAAAACAGGAGAGCAGACTTATATTATGGAAGATTCATATGTCTTACAATTACAGGAACCGAAATTCAGAGAATTTTATCTAAGCTACAGCGGTTACGCACAATGCGGGCCGCTGCATTGCTATGGTCCGGCGTCCCGTCCGCATTATCTGATCCATTTTGTAGTGAAAGGAAAGGGGATGTATCAGGCGTCAGGACAAAAACATTATCTCACTGCCGGACAGGGGTTTCTGATCGAGCCGGGTACACAGACTTTCTATCAGGCAGATAAAGATGATCCGTGGAGTTATCTTTGGATCGGAGTAGGTGGCACCAATGCAGGAAAATATATTCGGGATATCGGATTAAACAGCGAGCAGTTGATCTTCCGTTCAGAAAGTGGAGAAGAGTTAAAGAAAATTGTGCTGGATATTCTGAAACATACAGAAAGCACCACCTCAAATCTGTATTATCTGCAGGGCCGATTATATGATTTCTTTTCAGTTCTTACAAAAGATGTAGTGATTGATACTTATCTGGGTAATACAAAAGAAAAGAAATATGGAAGAGAAAACGGGTATGGAGAATATATCAAAGAAGCCATGGCATTTATAAAAAATGAATATGCCTGTGGAATCGGAGTACAGGAACTGGCAGAGCATTTGAATGTTAACCGCAGTTATCTGTACACCATCTTCATGAATGAACTTCATATTTCACCAAAGGATTTTCTGCAGAAATACCGTGTTACAAGGGCAAGAGAATTGCTGGTGCTTACAGAACTGTCTGTAGAATCAATTGGAAAATCCTGTGGCTATGGAAATGCAGAACGGTTTGCCAGGGCATTCAAGCATGAAACAGGACTGACACCAACTCAGTTTCGAAGGCAGGACAGAAGTAAAAACCGCAGGAACCTGGAAGTGTCAGAGGATGGGCTGGAAAAGCTGATCAACAGTTAACATTTTGAAGGTTCAGACAAACATAATGCCATAACACCTCAGAATAACTTTCTCTATAATAATGTATATGATATCAGCACAGCCGCGGAGCAATCCGTGATATCAAGTTAGGGTCAAAAAAACTTTTGCCCCTAACTTCATGTATATTGAGTTTATTATAGAAAGGGGACAGTTATGAGTATTATTTTTCACGAAAGTTCAAAGACATTCCATTTATACAACAATAACATCAGTTATATTATGACCGTACTTCCCAATGGACATCTTGGAAACCTCTATTTTGGGAAAAGAATCCATGACAGAGAAGATTTCTCATATCTTCTTGAAATGAAGCAAAGAGCAATGACAGCCTGTGTTTATGAGGGAAACCGCAAATTTTCGCTGGAGCATTTGAAACTGGAATATCCGGTATATGGAAGCTCTGATTATCGTTATCCGGCAGTGGAAATCCTTCAGGAAAACGGCAGCAGGATCTCGGAATTTACTTATGTCAGTCACACTGTTACAGATGGAAAGCCAAAGCTTTCAGGACTTCCGGCTACCTATACGGAGAATGACGAAGAAGCCCAGACCTTATGTGTAAAACTGAAAGATGAAGTAACAGGAATTGTACTGGAATTGCTTTATACTATTTTTGCACAGGGGGGAATCATCACCAGAAGCGCCAGATTTACAAATGAGGGTACATCATTAGTACATCTGTTAAATGCAATGAGTCTCAGCCTTGATCTTCCGGATAAAGATTATGTGTGGATGCAGTTTTCGGGCGCATGGTCCAGAGAACGTCATGTGAAAGAACGCAGATTAGAGCAGGGAATCCAGTCTGTGGGAAGCATCAGAGGAAATTCTTCCCATGAACATAATCCCTTTATTGTGCTCCGACGTCCGTCGGCAACAGAAAATGCAGGAGAAGTGATGGGATTCAGCCTGATCTACAGCGGAAATCACAGAATGCAGGCAGAGGTGGATACTCATGATACAACCCGCATCACTGTGGGAATCAATCCGCAGAATTTTGACTGGAAGCTGGACTGTGGTGAGAGCTTTCAGACTCCGGAAGCAGTAGTAGTATTTTCTGATAAGGGTCTGAATGGAATGAGCCAGACTTTCCATAAATTATATCAGAAGAGACTGGCAAGAGGTTACTGGAGAGACCGTCCCAGGCCAATCCTTAACAATAACTGGGAAGCTACTTATTTTGATTTTACAGAGGACCGTCTGGTAGAAATCGCAGCAAAGGCAAAGGAATGTGGTGTTGAATTATTTGTACTGGATGACGGATGGTTCGGTGCACGAAGCAACGATCATGCAGGACTTGGTGACTGGGTTGCGAACAGAGAACGTCTTCCGCGGGGAATTAAAGGAATCGCAGACAGAATTGAAGAGATGGGTATGAAATTCGGCCTGTGGTTTGAGCCGGAGATGGTGAATAAGGATTCCGACCTTTACCGTGCACATCCGGACTGGATCCTGCAGACACCCCAGAGACTTTCCTGCCATGGAAGAAACCAGTATGTGCTGGACTTCTCCAGAAAAGAAGTGGTGGACTGTATTTATGAGATGATGTATAAAATCCTCTCAGAAGCAAAGGTTTCCTACATCAAGTGGGATATGAACAGAAGTATCACGGAATGTTATTCGGCAGCACTTCCTGCAGACCGTCAGGGAGAAGTGTTCCACAGATATATTCTTGGAGTTTATGATTTGTATGAGCGGTTAAATACTGCATTCCCGCAAATCCTCTTTGAGTCCTGTGCAAGCGGCGGCGGACGTTTTGATCCGGGAATCCTTTATTATGCGCCACAGGGATGGACCAGTGATGATACAGATGCGGCAGAGCGTGTAAAAATCCAGTACGGCACAAGTATGTGTTATCCTGTAAGTTCCATGGGAAGCCATGTATCTGTAGTACCCAACCATCAGTTAAACCGGAAAACTCCGTTACATACAAGAGCAAATGTAGCTTATTTCGGAACCTTCGGATATGAACTGGATCTGAATAAACTGTCTTACGAAGAAATCAGTGAAGTAAAACAGCAAATTGCTTTTATGAAAGAATACAGAGAACTGATTCAGTTTGGAACTTTTTACAGATTGAAGAGTCCTTTTGAGGGCAATGAAACAGCGTGGATGACAGTCAGTGAGGACAAAAAGACAGCGCTGGTATTCTGGTACAGGGAAAGAAATGTAGTAAATGCTGATTTTACCAGAGTACGGCTTCAGGGACTGGATCCGGATTTTATCTACAGAAATGAGTATAATGGAACAGAAAACTACGGGGATGAGCTGATGAATCTGGGACTGCTCACCACAGACTGTACAGCAGGTGAACCTACAAGTGAAGATGCACCATGCACAGACTATGAGTCCAGAATTTATGTTTTAACAACCGTAGCAAGAATTCCCTCACCTCTATAGGGACGCACTGAAAAACTATTTTTATACACATTATATAGTAGATTGAAACAAATAAAAACACTTTATATTGTGTTGTTTTATGCAAAATAAGACTTTTTTCAGTGGCGTCCTATAGGTGATGGGATGAATTGCACATTCGAGCATGTCTGCTCAAATTCATAAAAAATCGCAAAAACACTTGTTCTGATACAATAAATATATTATAATAGAAAAAGAACAATATGCTCTTGAAATTTAGATCGGTCGAAATAAGCAATAAGCAATAAGTGAGTGTACATAATGAGTTTAG
>ENA-OUNI01000111-OUNI01000111.1-human-gut-metagenome-genome-assembly--contig:-NODE-111-length-33071-cov-3.975382_pt1 | contig 33071 bp, 29 predicted proteins | sample MGYA00242499_ERZ504580 | MGnify/ENA primary metagenome ERZ504580 (study PRJEB26092, sample SAMD00036315) | human gut metagenome | host: Homo sapiens | study: EMG produced TPA metagenomics assembly of... | reverse complement strand
TACAACTGCTACACAAGCGGCCGAAATAGCCAGGAGGGCTGAGGTGAAGAAGTTGTTGATAGGACATTTTTCGGCACGATACGAAGATGAAAATGTCTTGCTTCAAGAAGCATCCGCTATTTTTCCGGATACTCAGCTTGCCAAAGAAACACTTTGTGTATCGGTATGAATTAAACTTTTCGTATCTTTGGCAGTCTAAAACAACAAATGCGAATAGAAATTTATGACCCCTTCCTATAATGAACGCGAAGTGTTGGCTCTTCTACAAGAAGAAAGCACACAAAAGCGGGGATTTGAGATGATTGTTACCCAATATAGCGAGCAGTTGTATTGCAGATTCGTCGTATGGTCCTCTCTCATGAAGATGCCAATGATTTACTTCAGAATACTTTCATTAAAGCATGGATTAATATAGATTATTTCCGGGCAGAGGCTAAACTCTCTACCTGGCTCTATCGCATAGCCTTGAATGAATGCCTCACTTTTCTGAACAAACAACGGGCTGCTTCCACAGTCTCTTTGGATGACCCCGAGGCAGATGCACTTCAAAAGCTTGAAAGTGATCCTTACTTCTCCGGTGATAAAGCAGAGATGCTTTGCAAAAAGCCTTGCTTGCCTTGCCGGAAAAACAACGTATGGTGTTTAACCTGAAGTATTACCAGGAAATGAAATACGAAGAGATGTCCGATATATTTGGTACTTCCGTAGGTGCCTTGAAGGCTTCCTATCACCATGCGTGAAGAAAATAGAAAAGTTTTTGGGTGAGGAGTATTAAACCTTTGCCACAAAACAATGTCTAATTAAACAGAAAGGAGAAAGCTTATGAAAGAAGAAGATAAAATACAGAAAAAGATAGGGACGGAAAATCCTTTCCGCGTTCCTGAAGGCTACTTTGAGAATCTTACTTCAGAGGTAATGAACCGGCTTCCCGAAAAAGAGAAACTCATTGCTGTGCAGACAGAGCCTACAATGTGGCAGAAGGTAAGGCCTTGGTTGTATATGACCGCCATGTTTATAGGTGCGGCATTGATTATCCGTGTAGCTTCTTCGGAGCATACTCCATCTGTAGAGCGTATGGCTGCTGATGATACGGAAACAGAAATGGAATATATTAATATGGCTGTAGAGAATTCCATGCTGGATGATTATTCATTGTATGTTTATTTGGCAGACTCTGATGCAGAATAAGGTAACAACACTCAACTATTTAAAAATGAAGAAACTAATTGTTTTATTGGTTATGATATGTGGCATTATGCCTCTGCTTTGGGCTAGCGATGGATGTGACCAGCATCTGTCACCTGAAGAGTTTCGTGCCAAACAAAAAGCGTTTATAACGGAGAAAGCCGGACTGACGAGTGAGGAGGCAGCCAAGTTCTTCCCATTGTATTTTGAATTGCAGGACCGGAAAAAGCAGCTAAATGACGAGGCTTGGAAGTTGCTTCGACAAGGGAAAGATGAAAAAACAACCGAAGCCCAGTATGAGGAAATTATGGAAGGTGTATATGATGCCCGTATCGCTTCTGACCGGTTGGACAAGACCTACTTTGATAAGTTCAAGAAAATATTGCCTTGTAAAAAGATTTATCTGGTGCAAAGGGCTGAAATGCGTTTCCACCGTGAATTACTGAAAGGCATGCATAAAAAGGGGGATGCTTCTCCACGAAAAACACAAGGAAAAAGATGAATAGTGAATGAATACAAATAAGGAAGGTTGCCACAATGATGTGAGCAACCTTCTTTTTTAAATGATAGATACCTTGTTTTAGCCTTGCTAAACCTCTACTTTAGTTCCCTAAACCTTTACTTTAGCCAGCTAAACCTGACCTTTAGAAGAATCATTTTGTTTCCCTTCTTTTTCCAGTACTTTCGCTTCGTTCCATAGCTTATCCATCTCCTCCAGCGTCATGTCATGGAGGTTTTTGCCCTCCTTGATGCTGTGCGCTTCTACATAGTTGAAGCGGTTGATGAACTTCTGGTTGGTCTGTTCCAGCGCATTGTCCGGATTGATTTTGTAGAGGCGGGCAGCATTGATGAGGCTGAACATGACATCGCCGAATTCAGCTTCAGCCTTTTCTTTATCCATGTGGCGACTTCAGCCTGGAATTCTTGGATTTCTTCTTTTACCTTATCCCACACTTGCTCGCGTTCCTCCCAGTCAAATCCTACATTACGGGCCTTGTCCTGGATACGATAGGCCTTGATGAGTGAGGGTAGGGCAGCGGGTACACCGCTCAGCACTGTTTTGTTCCCATCTTTTTCCTTCAATTTTAGCTGTTCCCAGTTTTCAGAAACCTGGCCTGCGGTTTCGGCCTTTACATCGCCGAAGACATGGGGATGGCGGAAAATAAGTTTCTCACAAAGACGGTCGCATACGTCTTTCATATCGAAATCATCGGTTTCGGAGCCTATCTTTGCGTAAAAAGCCACATGCAGCAACACATCGCCCAACTCTTTGCAGATGTCATTCTTGTCATCGCGCATCAAGGCGTCACAAAGTTCATAAGTCTCTTCGATAGTATTGGGGCGCAGACTTTCGTTGGTCTGCTTGCGGTCCCAGGGACATTTCTCGCGGAGCTCGTCGAGTATGTCGAGGAAGCGGCCGAAGGCTTCCATCTGTTCTTTTCTTGTATGCATGATTTTGAAATTTAGTTTTTCCATTCTTCGTATGAGATGAGTAATCCTATCACTTCCGAATAGTTCTTGCGTCCGCTTTGAATCTTGTTTCCTTTAAGGTACAAGTCGTAGATAAAGTTCTGGATGTCTCCGATGAGCGGACTGTATTTCTCCATCCAGTATTGTTGATTCTTTTGGGCCAGTTCTATGATTTCAGGACGTATCCGGCTGAAAAGTTCTGCGTATTCTTCTTCGCTCATCAGTCGGCGGGCATTGCCCAGCACATGTGGGAGTACGGAGAAATACCCACTGAAACGAATCTCTTTCACCTGCGAACGGGTGCAGACCTGGTAAGCGTAGAAGTTGGCTTCTGCCTCGCTGGTGATGCCTAAAAAGTGTGCCAGCTCGTGGGCATAAGTAGCAGGATATTGTGGTGGAAGCAAATCGCCGTTCAGCGTGAATTCGCAGAAGAAAGGTCCCATGCTTCCCGTAACACCGACCATGGAAATGAACGGAGTGAAAAGCATGGTCTTCACGCGCGGAGAGGAGTGGGGAGGGCGATGTATCCCCAGCGTATCGCTGATTTGGTTGTATCCGTGTACGCTTTCCCGGCAGACCAATGGTTCGTCAATGGAGGTGACATCTGTATAGGAAGCATTCAGCTTGTCTATATAGTTGTCTACAAATGACTGAAAGATTTCGGGAGTATAGGCAGTATAAGGAATGTTTGTCCTGCCATAGAAATCTTTCTGTGAGTAGTTCAGTCCCCATGCCAGATAGAACCATGCATATATCCACAGCAAGTATTCCATTTCGTTCAGCAGAATCTGTTTCCACTTTTTCTTTTGGATATAGCGTGCCCTGATTGGATTGAAAAGAAGTCCGAGTACACTGAGGAAAATAAACAAGTCGCCTATGGCAAAAGGCATGAGTTTTGAAAAGGAGGACAAGAAATGGGAAATCACCGGATATACAGACTGTGCATATACTTCTCCCAATATTGGAATGAGCTGCGTTGCCCATACAACAGACAGTAATACGATTAATACGACATACCGGATTTTCAATTTGTCTCTCATTTTTATTTTCAACCTACCATTAAGAGGACTATCGACCTCTAACTCCTAAGCCCGGAGGGCGATAACTCCCTTTAACTCCTACTAACTCCTGACTCATTTTGTAGGGACAAAAATATATATTTAAATTTTAATTCATTAATTTTGCGCCCGTTATTCGCAATAAATTAATTATAGAGATTTAAAAACATGGAATTAGCAAGTAAGTACAATCCCGCTGACGTGGAGGGAAAGTGGTACCAGTATTGGTTGGACCACAAATTATTCAGTTCGAAACCCGATGGTCGTGAGCCTTACACCGTCGTCATCCCGCCCCCCAACGTCACCGGTGTGTTGCACATGGGACACATGCTTAATAATACCATACAAGATATTCTGGTACGCCGTGCCCGCATGGAAGGCAAGAATGCCTGCTGGGTGCCGGGAACCGACCATGCATCCATTGCTACCGAGGCCAAGGTGGTGAACAAACTTGCCGCACAAGGCATCAAGAAGACAGACCTTACCCGCGACGAGTTCTTGAAGCATGCCTGGGAATGGACTGACGAACATGGCGGCATCATCTTGAAGCAGCTCCGCAAGCTGGGTGCTTCTTGCGATTGGGATCGTACAGCTTTTACTATGGATGAGAAACGCAGTGAAAGCGTGCTCAAGGTTTTTGTTGACTTGTATAACAAAGGTCTGATTTATCGTGGTGTCCGCATGGTGAACTGGGACCCTAAGGCACTGACCGCACTTAGTGACGAGGAAGTTATCTACAAGGAAGAGCACAGCAAGCTGTACTATCTGAAGTATATGGTAGAAGGTGACCCCGAAGGACGTTATGCAGTGGTTGCTACCACCCGCCCTGAAACCATCATGGGAGATACAGCCATGTGCATCAATCCGAATGACCCCAAGAATACCTGGTTGAAGGGTAAGAAGGTGATTGTTCCGTTGGTAGGACGTGTTATTCCGGTTATCGAGGACGATTACGTAGATATAGAGTTCGGTACCGGTTGTCTGAAGGTAACTCCTGCCCACGATGTGAACGACTACATGCTGGGTGAGAAGTACAATCTGCCGAGCATCGACATCTTCAATGATAACGGAACGCTTAGTGAAGCTGCCGGCTTGTATATCGGTATGGACCGTTTCGATGTGCGCGAGCAGATTGAGAAGGACCTGGCTGCTGCCGGTCTGTTGGAGAAAGTGGAAGCCTATACCAACAAGGTAGGTTTCTCCGAACGTACCAATGTGCCCATCGAACCGAAGCTTTCCATGCAATGGTTCCTGAAGATGCAGCACTTTGCCGACATGGCTTTGCCGCCGGTAATGAATGATGAATTGAAGTTCTATCCTGCCAAATATAAGAACACGTACAAGAACTGGCTGGAAAATATCAAGGACTGGTGTATCAGCCGCCAGTTGTGGTGGGGACACCGTATTCCTGCCTATTTCTTGCCGGAAGGTGGCTATGTAGTGGCTGCCACTCCCGAAGAAGCCTTGGCTTTGGCAAAAGAGAAAACGGGTAATGCCGGTCTTAAACAGGAAGACCTTCGTCAAGACGAAGACTGCTTGGATACTTGGTTCTCTTCCTGGCTGTGGCCTATCTCTTTGTTTGACGGTATCAATAATCCGGGCAATGAGGAAATCAGCTACTATTATCCTACCAGCGACTTGGTGACCGGTCCGGACATTATCTTCTTCTGGGTAGCCCGTATGATTATGGCAGGCTATGAGTACGAAGGCAAGATGCCGTTCAAGAACGTTTACTTTACGGGTATTGTCCGTGACAAGCTGGGACGTAAGATGTCCAAGTCGTTGGGTAATTCTCCCGACCCGCTGGATTTGATTGAGAAATACGGTGCCGACGGTGTACGTATGGGCATGATGCTTTCAGCTCCTGCCGGAAACGACATCCTCTTTGACGATGCATTGTGTGAGCAAGGACGTAACTTCAATAATAAGATATGGAACGCTTTCCGTCTGATTAAAGGTTGGGAAGTCAGTGCGGAAGTTCCGGTACCGGAAGCTTCAGAACTGGCAGTACGCTGGTTTGAGGCCAAGCAGAATGAAGTAGCTGCCGAAGTGGCTGATTTGTTCAGCAAGTACCGTTTGAGTGAAGCGCTGATGGCTGTTTACAAACTGTTCTGGGACGAATTCTCTTCCTGGTATCTGGAAATGATTAAACCGGCATACGGCCAGCCCATCAACCGGAAAGTGTATGAAGCAACTATCGGTTTCTTTGATAACTTGTTGCATCTGCTCCATCCGTTCATGCCATTTATTACAGAGGAGTTGTGGCAGCATCTTTGCGACCGTACAGACGGTGAGAGCTTGATGGTAAGCCCGTTGTCAATGTCGGCATTGGTAGATGAGGATATCATCCGGGAGTTTGAAGTGGTGAAAGAGGTTATCAGCAATATCCGTTCCATCCGTTTGCAGAAGAACATCGCCCAAAAAGAGGCACTTGAGTTGCAGGTTATCGGTGAGAATCCGGTTGTGGCATTCAACGCGGTTATCATGAAAATGTGTAACCTTTCCTCCATCAATATAGTGGAGAACAAGGCCGACGGTGCTGCTTCCTTCATGGTAGGTACTACGGAATATACTGTACCTTTGGGTAATATGATTGACGTGGAAGCCGAGATAGCCCGTATGGAGGCCGAACTGAAGCATAAGGAAGGATTCTTGCAGGGTGTGCTGAAGAAGCTGGGTAACGAGAAGTTTGTGAACAACGCTCCTGCCGCTGTTCTTGAGATGGAACGCAAGAAGCAGGCAGATGCTGAAAGTATCATCAAATCTCTCAAGGAAAGTATTGCAGCATTGAAAAAGGCATAACTGTCCATCACACATAAAAACAGAGAAAAAGCTCCGGAACCTTCAACTCCGGAGCTTTTTTTAGCGGTATAATGAACTGTTTATTTGAACAGTTCTGCTACGCACCACATTAGGCGTGCGGTGGTGTGTGTCCAGATTTCCTTGTAAGTGCAGTTATTTTGCATCGGGAAGTAGGGTTCGTCCTCATTTTCGAATGTTTCGATCCCTACGGGTACAGCTCCCACCACATCTCCGGCATAGGCCCCGTAAAGTGGCGGGTAGTCATATCCGTCTCCATAAACGGTACTCATGGCAAAAGGGTTGTAGCCCAATATATACTCTATCTGGCGGGTTGCAATATCCCTTAACGCTTTATCATTGAATAGGCGTGCAAGGATAAAGGCAGCCTTGGCTTTGCCCATGACAACGGCGTGGAATCCCCTGAACTGGTAGGCAACGGGGAAACGGCGCAGGTAGAAGTTCTTTGAGAGAGGGATACCGTTGCGCACTTGTGCATTGTATTCTTCCAGACTGGGAAGCCCTACCTGCTCGCCTTCATGGTACAGATTCTTATAATCGGTATTATCCACCTCGTATACGGCGCTTGGCAGTATGCCATACGGCTCAATCAGTTGTGAAACCCCGCGTAGATAGTCTGCATAGGCTTCACAAGATGCCTGCCACAACGGGGCGTCCGGATGGGTGGGGGCATCTGTCAGTAGCATCGAGAGTCCTTCGGCCATCAAGTGCTCTTGGCTTTGGTGATAATAGGCCAGAATACGCTTTTTCCGGGAAGATTCATAGAAGAAACCTCGCAGGGGGATTTTCCAGTCGGTACGCTTTTCCAACTGTTGGCCCGCCATGACGGTACGTGCCAGCCGGGTTGCCCAGTCCAGATAGTAAACATCTTGTGTAAGGCGGTACAAACGCATGGCTGTGACGGTGGCAAGGGCATAAAGTTCGGTTTCGTTCTGTTCCGTCCTTTGCGTATCCAGCAGGTCGATGGTGAATTGGAAGTCCTCAATGGCACTGTTCCGGCACCACCGTGCAAACACTGGGTCTTTCTTTTCAAAATGAGGGGCGGCGAGTGCGCAACTGGAAGCGGCTTTCAGATTGTCCGTAGGCGTATTTCGTGCTTCTGTCTGCATGTCGTCTTTGTCACCACGGATATTCTTTGTCCAAATGCCGATAATCAGTCCACCCAGTCGGTAGCCGTCACCGAAGCGGGTACGCAGAATCCAGTTCACTCCCCAGCGTGCCTCTTCCAGCAGGCGTTCGTAGAAGATACTGTCTTTGCTTTGTACGGCACCGGCCATTTCGAGGAGGGCGATGCACGATTCGGCTGTATTTCCCGTTCCTTGAGTCAGGTCGGCTGCATCGTGCCATCCTCCGGCAATGCTCATGCTCCGTCCGTCGGATGATAGGCGAATACATCCTGATGGCATTCCTGATGAATGCCGGGCTGGTCGAAACCGCAACGTTCGGAAAAGAAGAAGTTCAGCGTGTGCCAGGCGGTAGACAGGTAGGCATCATTTCCGATGGGGAAAGGCTTTGATTGTACATCACCGATGGAGAGGAAGTATTGTCCGGGCGTATTGAAACTGCTGAAGTCCAGCACAAGAAATCCTTTGTCCTGCTTCTTGTCTTGATTCAGAGGACTGGCCTTACCTTGATAAACGGTTTGTCCCGTGGCGGCATCGTGTAGGCTGAAAGTCCTTTCCGGTACGTGCTGCACCAAAGCCTGCTTGCGTGCTCCCGGCTTGTATCCGCTGTGGCAGTAGGCCATTGCATCTTTTCGCAGGTCGAATCCCCGGCTGTTTTCCGCTTCTACCTTTTCGATGCGCATGTCGTCTATGTATAGGCTCATGCATTCGCTGGCTCCTGCAGGAGCACCTGCCAGCATGATGTTTACCGAAAAGCCGGTGACACAGTCACGGTATAGGTCCGGTATCTCCCATATGATGTGCTGCCATTTGTTGGGATAGACAGTCTCGAAGTGTTGTCCTTCAAAGCGTCCGGGAGTCGGCATGATTTTCTCCCCTTCATTGTATAGGGTGAATCCGGCAAAGGTCAGATAAACGCCCGGTGCATCCACATATACCCAAACGGAAAAGCGGTTGTATTCCCGCAAGTCTTCCCGGTCGAGGGGACGGATAATCTCCGGGGTGGCGTAATTCCGGTTTGTTGGATTCTTCTTGCCCAAGGAGGCAGGAGTGTCCAGACGGACACTTCCTTTGCCTGAGACAGTGACTTTACGGTCTACATGTATGGTTCCGGGTCCGGTATGGCGCAGAGCACCGAAATCTTCGGCCAGAGGGAGTACCCTGCTTTTCAATACCTCTTTCTTTTCCCACCGCGTCAGTCCGGCGTGTGCGGGATTAGCTTTCATTATGCGGTGCACATGATTGCTTTGCTGTAATTGTTTCTCCAGTTCCGTATCGGGTTTCCACGGAGCTTGTGCTTGTGCCTGCATGCAGCAGCATGCCAGCAGTAGTGTTCGGATGATGTATTTCATGGTATTCAGTGTTTGGTTTTAGGGTAAGCATGAAAAGGAGCCTTGAACTCCGGACGTAATGTATAAGTATCCTTCAGTGGGAAATCTGCGGGAACTTCTTGGGTGACGGCGCCGGTGGCAGCCCATTCGCATCCCCGGAGTAAAGTCACCTGGAAACCGGTGCAGCGCATGGAGTAAGTCATGTTCGGGTCGTTGCCGCAGTGCCCCAGGAGGTCGACGAATATGCGCCCTTTCCCGTAGCTACTGTCCACATCAACGGTTCATGCCGTCCGCGTTCGTAGGCGGTTGCCAATATTTCCATGTTTCTTACCGGACCGCGTAGGCGGGTATATATCTCGTCCTTGAAGTGTTTCCATTGAGGAGGCAATCCTTGCAGGATAGATGATGGGGGGCGCGGTGTTCTATGACGGTTTCGTGCTGCAAGCGTGGTAGCGGCATACCCCGGAGAGTAGTCGTAGACGTATTGTCCGTCTTTCCAGTACAGATACGGACCGTCCTTTTCGTTTCGTCCGTCCCATGCCCCCATGCCTATTATCTCGTTGTATTCTTTCCAGTCGGCCATCGGGACGACGGAAGAATGTATCACTACCACACCGCCTCCATCGGCAACGTATTTCTCGAAATTCTTGCGTACGGGCTCTGTCCATGTAGCTCCGCCGTAGTTGATGACGATTAAATCATATTGGTGGAAATCGGGTTTGAAGGTAGCGATGTCTCCACCAAAGTCGGGTGTAAAGGCGAAGTCCACTTTGAACATTCCGCTGTTTTCCAATATCTGCTTCATGGCTTCGCAGGCGCCTTGCCAGTAATGGCTGCCGTCCTGCCCGGCTATCATCATGGTTTTGATTACTTTCTTTTGCTGTGCGTGTGTGTGCGAGGCAGCTCCTATATAAATAAGGAGTACCAGGATAAGTGTCAGTCTTGTTTTCATTTTCCGGAAGATTTAAAGTTTTTGCCAGTAGGGTTCCATTCTATACGGTCGTAGCAGCGTGTGGTGCGCAGATTGTAACCTTGTTCGTCTACGCTGAACTTTCCGTCTTTGAAGTAGGATATGTAGAGCTCGGAGATGCCGTCCTTGTTGCGGTCTTCTACAAGGAGATTGTACTTGTCGGTGACATAAATCTCGTCGGAAATGTATTGTACTTCTTTGGTATAGTTGTCTACGATTGCATAGTAGGCCTTGAAAAGGTCGAAAGTGGGGTAGTGTCCGTTGTCACGTCCGAAAAGCATTACTTCTTCAAGGGCATCGTCCCCGTCCATATTGGCAAATACGGATTGCTGAAAGGAAAATCCCGGTTTTTGTACTTGTGGAGGGATATTGTCCCATCCTTCCTGATGGGCTGTCACTGAAAATTGCGCTTGTGCATGGATGACGTACACCAGCGCCGACAATAGGATAATCAGTTTTCTCATTGCGTGCATTTTGAGGTTATGATAATAATAGGGTTGCTTCTTGCTTATATGACCGGTGGCCCGGAGTTTTCCCTAACTTTTTTTAGAAAAATTAATGAATACGGGATGTATAGGGACTTAGTGCCTCTCCCATCAGGACTGAACCAGTCTGACCCGTATACTGAGAGGTCATAACATCCGCATCCTTTCCATTAATACACCCGGATGTTTTGGGGTAATACATCCGGGTGTTTTGGGTGAAAACATCCCCATGTATTGGGGTAAAACATCCGGATGTTTTGACCTCTCAGTTCTATACTCTTTAGGGCTAAGTCCCGGTGTGTAGCCGACAAGGTATAGGGGACGTTCCGCTTATGTATGGTCTTAATGCGAGGTGAGCAGGTGCATCAATATCAGTGGCAGATAATCTTTCAGCTTGACCCTTAAAATCTTCAAAGCCTGCTGAATGCGGTAGTCTACCGTTTTTGGGGAAACGTTGAGTAGTTCGGCAGCTTCCTTGTAACTCAGATTCTGGAAACGATGCATGATGAAAGCTTCCCTATAAGTAGGCGGCAGTTCGTTGATGGCCCTTTGTATATGCTTGCTTAATTCGTTGATTTGATAGATATCCACCTCCTGCAGCATGGTGAACATTCGTTCATAGTAAGCGGTGTCTGCCCGTTGCTTCACTTCATTTTGGGCAATCCGGGTCATGCAACGATGGTAGACAGCCTTGAACAGATATTGCTTGAGCGAATATTCGATAATGGGTCTTTCGCGGTTTTCCCAAAGCCATAGCATGACGTCCTGAACAATCTCTTCTGCATCTTCCAACCGGACAAAACGATAGCAGTAGGTGCAGAGCACAGAATAGTACTTTTGAAATAACACATCAAAAGCACTTCTATCTCCTTTTTGTATGGCGGATAATAAAGATGTATCTTCCAATGGTATGTTTCTCATAGGGTGGGGGGTTCATTATTGTTGGGCAAAAATAGCTTTTTTTTTCCCATTATAATCTAAGTGTATAAAATATTTTTTAGCTTTTTTGTTTAGGAGTTCTTTTCGCCCGTTTGTCTTTTGATTAAAGCTAGCAATAAAAATTATGGTAAAAAGAGAGGGAATGGAGGATCTGCTTCTCAGGTATTATGAAGGAGAGACAACGGAGGATGAAACTGCTCTGGTAGAGGAGTGCTGGAGGCATCGGAAGAGAACCGCAGGACAGCCCGCCAGGTTCAGACACTCGGTCTGGCAGCGGACATGGCGCAGATTTCATCCAGGCTGGATGTAAAGAAGGCCTTGGAGGATGTACATCGTAAGATGAAACAGAAAAAGGTCAATAGGTATCAGGTATTATTTAGAGGGATGCAACGGGCGGCCGCCATTTTATTCATCCCTTTGATGGTATCGTGGTCTATCCTTTATTGGGACAAGGATAAAGAAGAGATACATATGATGGAAGTCAGGACAAATCCGGGAATGACTACTTCTGTCGAATTGCCGGATGGAACGGAAGTCGTTCTGAACTCGTCGTCGTCGTTGCGCTATCCTTCCCGGTTTGCCGATGATAAAAGGGAAGTGAAGTTGGTGGGTGAAGCATTCTTTTCTGTCGCAAAAGATGAAAAGAAGTTCATTGTCGGCACGCTGAACAATTCCGAGATAGCGGTACATGGAACGGAGTTCAACGTAGAGGCTTACAAAGGGAGCAGGACGGTACAGACCACTTTGGTTTCGGGTAAAGTCAGTTTCTCCTATGTGGATAACGGCAGGAGGAATAATGTAATGATGATACCGGGGCAAAAGGTTATTTATGATATAGTGCGGGAAAAGGTCGTTGTGAAAGAAGTCAATGTAGACGTGGAAACATGTTGGAAGGACGGACGCTTGATTTTCAGGAACACTCCGTTTGAAGATATATTGAAGAGTCTGAGCAAAAGGTATAATGTGGAATTCATTCTGAAAAAGGCTTCATTGAAGCAGAATTCCTTTACGGCTACATTTACCAAACAACGTTTGGAGCGAATATTGGAGCACTTCCGAATATCCTCGAATATTCATTTCAAGTTTGTTGAAGATGGTGATGTGGATGCCGAGAGACAGGTAATAGAAGTTTATTAACCCTTTAAAAAGTAGTATGATGAAACACAAGTCCGTTTAGAAAAACATGCAGGAAAATGTTGGCGCATTTTCCTGCATGAAACACAGTAACTTTTAAATATCTGTTTGGCGACAGATAAAGTAACTTTATTTTTTCACTAGAAATCAATACAAAATTATGAAAAAACACTATTGTATCCAATCATTTAGGGCAAAAAGTGTCCTGATGAGATGCATGAAAAAAATTCCTCTTGCTATGAGGTGCACATTATTTATGTTGTTTTGTTTGGTTGGTATGACTTTTGCCAATGAAGGTTATGCTCAAAAGACAATGGTAAACATTACTCTTGAGAACAAGACTGTTGATGAAGTACTGACGGAGCTGGAACAAGGTACCGAATTTGTTTTCTTCTACAACAACAAGCAGATTGACGTTAAGCGCCGTGTATCGGTCCGGGCAAATAACAAAACCATATTCAAGGTTCTGAACGATGTATTCAAAGGAACCAATATAGGCTATAAGGTATTGGACCGTAATATAATCCTTTATGATAAAGCTGTAGGAGCTGATGGGGTACAGATGGCTTTGCAGGCTGCGACGGTAGTAAGTCTGTGTCGATGCAACCGGTGAACCGGTGATTGGTGCCAGTATCCTGGTGCAGGGAACTACCAACGGTGTCATAACAGACATTGACGGTAATTTCATTCTGACCAATGTGGGCTCTGATGCTACTCTTATAATAAGCTATGTAGGTTATAAGACACAGAACATAAAGGTTGCAGGCCGAAATTCGTTCAAGATAGTTTGGTAGAAGATGCTGAGATATTGGATGAAGTGGTTGTTGTAGGATATGGTGTACAGAAGAAAGAATCACTGACCGGTGCCATTGCAGCCATTGGCGCTGATGAAATAGCTACGACCAAGACCGAGAATCTGATTAGCAATATTCAAGGTAAGATGCCGGGACTGTTGATTCGCCAGAAAACCGGAGAGCCGGGAACTTTCGACAATATGGTGAGCATTCGCGGTTATGGTGACCCGTTGGTGGTAATTGACGGCATCACACGTGAAGGTACCGAAGAACTTGCACAGCTGAATTCTGAGGATATAGAAAGTATCTCTATTTTGAAAGATGCTTCTGCCGCTATTTATGGTATGAATGCGGCCAATGGCGTAATCATTGTTACTACCAAAAAGGTGTAGCCGAAAAGACCCGGGTATCTTACTCCGCATTGTTCGGTATGAAGAATGCACGGGTATGGAAGAAACGGTAGATGCTTATACTTATCGCATGTTGGCCAATGAAAGGGCACGTAATGACCAGGCTGCCCCTGAATACACCGACGATATTCTGGAACTGTATAGAACCGGGGCTAAGGGTTATACAGACAATAACTGGATTGACATGTTTATGAATAAACTGGCGTTCCAGCAATCGCATACTGTTTCTGTGAGAGGCGGAACGGATAAGGTGAAGTATTATGTGAGCTTCGGCTATAATGGCGATAATGGTTTGCTGAAGAGTGGTATCCAATACTATCATAGATATAATCTGAGAAGTAACCTGACTGCAGAGCTTACGAAAGGGCTGAAACTGAATGTGAATCTGTCCGGACGTTGGGATGAAACCCAAAGGCCGAGAGAGGATTTTATGTGGACTTTTAAGACTTTGATGGTTAATGACCGTGGTATCGGTACTCATACGATTGACAATCCCAATCATCTCTCTGCAATCGGTCCTGAAAACAAGAATCCTTTTGCGTTGGTTGATCCGGATATAGACGGTTATCGCAAGAACAGAGGTCTGACGTATTCTGCCGATGTGGAATTGAATTGGCAAGTTCCTTTTGTAAAAGGGATGTCATTGAGTCTTTTGGGGTCATTTGACGGTAACAATCGTAACAACTCTTCTTTAAATCGTTCTTATCCGTTGTATGATTATTATACAGATGCGCCTGCCGGTACGGGAGGTAGTACTGACGCTTATTCCAATACGATGAGAATATATCAGAAGATTTATGGTAGGGTGCAGGCTCAATATATGCGTTCTTTCAATCAGCACAATTTTGAATGTGACAGCTGTGGCAGAGTTGAGCAGTACACGACGCGATGAATTATCCGGTTCCCGGCAATATTCAGAGTTGTTTACTAATGATATTTTGAATCAGGCAAGTCCGGGTACAGCTACCAATTCAGGGTATCGTAGTTTTGGCCGTTTGGCAGCCTATCTGATGCGTGCGAACTATGATTATGCCGGTAAATACTTGTTGGAGGTAGTAGGACGTTATGATGGTTCTTATCGTTATGCTCCTTCTAAGCGTTGGACGTTCTTCCCGTCGGTAAGTGCCGGATGGCGACTTTCGGAAGAAAGTTTCATCAAGGACAATTTGCCGTTTATTACTAATTTGAAAATCAGGGGTTCTTTTGGGCAAAGTGGATATGATGCCGGTGATCCTTTCCAATATGTATCTGCTTATAATTCAGCTTCTAATGGTTATGTTTTTGATGGTGCCAGCCAGATTATGGGTATGGTAGCTCCTGGTGTAGTGACTGACCGGCTTTCTTGGGTTACATCTTCTATTTCCAATGTAGGTCTGGATTTTGACTTATGGAACGGTAAGTTGAGTGGTACTATCGAGTGGTTCAATCGTAAGAATGAAGGCATTTTGGCCGACCGTGCACAATCTGCTCCTGATACATTTGGTGCAAGTTTCCCGAAGGAAAATCTGAATTCTAACCGGAACCGGGGTTTTGAGATTGAATTGGGACACAGAGGACAAATCGGTAAGGACTTCTCATATTCAGTAAGTGCTAATTTTACGTATGCCCGTGAAAGAAGTCTGCATGTGGAACATGCAGAATATACCAGTTCTATGGATAGATGGCTGAATGGAAAGGAAAACCGTAACAGTAATGTGATGTGGTTGTATAAATACGATGGCCAATATACTTCTTTGGAACAGTATGAAACGGCTCCTTTGATTGGTGGAAACTTGGGTAACTCTAAGATGCTTCCGGGTAGTTACAGATTGCTTGACCTGAATGGTGATGGCAGGATTAACAGCAGTGACCGTGTTCCGGAGTTTTGGGCAACCGGTGCAAATCCTCCTATCCAGTATGGGTTGACTTTGGCGGCTTCTTATAAGAATTTTGATCTCAATATGCTGTTTCAAGGAGCTTCCGGTTACTCCATCGGATATGCCAATGATGATGTTTGGGGATATGGTGGCAAGACAAATAAATCTTATTTAATTGCGAAATATGTAGATCGTTGGCATCCTGCAAATATAACAGATGATCCGTATAATCCTGCCACACAATGGGTAGCCGGCTATTATCCGGCATTACGCCACAATTTCTCCAATACTTCGGATAATGGTAGCAGATGGAATTATGGTATTTCCGTTTGGCTTCCGCAAGCTACTTATCTCCGTTTGAAGAGTATGGAGATCGGTTACAATCTGCCAAAATCATTTATGAAAAGAATCGGGTTGAACAGTGCCCGTATCTTTGTCAATGGTTCAAACCTGCTTACGTTCTGTAACAAGGCTTTGAAGGATGCTGACCCCGAACGTGAGGAAAGGGATTGGGGACCAACCTGGCATATCCGTTGATGAGAACTTATAACTTTGGGTTAAACATAAACTTTTAATTCTGAAATACCATGAAAAAAAATATTTTATCGATATTCTCATTATGTGCATTGATGGGATTGTCCGGTTGTAATGCCTTCTTGGAACTTGAACCGCTGGATAAAGTGTCTCCCGAGCAGTTATTGGAGACAGAAGGTGGTGTAAAGGCACTATTGGCAAACATATATACCATGATTCCTATGGAAGATTTTAATTATCGTCCGAACGCTGGTTTTAATCAACGCGGTTATGATGGTGTGAATGAAACTACTAATTTGGCATTTCTCACCGACGAAGCTACCCGTAGTGACGGAGGAGTGGGTATAGGTTACGAAGGATTCAATTATTGGCCCTATGGAGATATTCGTCAGGTGAATATTTTTATGCAGAATGTAGAGAAAGCCAAAGAAGCCGGAACAATTTCTGTTGCAGATGCGGATCGTATGACTGGTGAAGCCCATTTTGCACGTGCTTATATGTATTATGGGCTTGTAAAAAGATATGGCGGCGTTCCTCTGATTGACAAAGTGCAGGACGATGATTATGCCAATGGTGGACCGGGTGCTGTGGCAGTTCCTCGCAGTACAGAGTTGGATACTTGGAAATTTGTATTGAATGAGTGTACCCTTGCTGCTGCTACTTTGCCCGATGCGACTTCTGGTTCGGATTTGTATCGCGTAACCAAGTGGGCAGCTTATGCGTTGAAGTCAAGAGTTGCACTTCATGCAGCTTCTGTAGCCAAGTATTGGAATCTGGCACCTTTGGCTGGTGAGGCTGTCACTCAGAAACTGGTGGGTGGAATGACTTCTGCCGATGCCGATGCATTCTATAAAGAATGTATTGAAGCATCTAAGTTCCTTATAGAGAATTCCGGTAAATCTCTTTATAAGCCTGCTCCGGCTACTGTTAAGGAGGCTGCATCAAACTTCCAGGCCTTGTTCCTGAATGACCAGAATGAAGAGGTCATTTTCAGTAAAGCGTATCTTAATGGAACAACCAATACTAATCAGGGACATAGCTATGCCCAGTTTAATATCCTTCCTCAAGTCAATCCGGGCGCTCTGAAATATGGACGTTTCAATCCGATGTTGGAAATCGTTGATTTGTTTGAAGATTATACGGATGAGGCATGGGAAAAAGTGCAAAGATTGTAACTCGTACGGATGGGAATGAAGATGCTTATATCGCTAATTTCCATAATATGAATAATGCTTCTGTAGTGAACACCTTGATGTCGGTACCTTTTGTTAAATACAACGATTTGTATGAACCGTTTGCCAACAAGGATGCACGTCTGCTGGCAAGTGTGGTTGTGCCGGTTCATCTTATGCCGGCACTGAGATTATTATCCAGGGCGGATTTATCAAGGACAATAATAGCTATGTGGCTTATTCAAACGAGTCTACTCAGAAAAATGGAACAACATATTATGCTTTAGGAGCCGAAGGTGAAACCATGTTCTCCGGATTTAATAATGTGAACAGTGGTGAGGATGCCAATTGGACTGCTACAGGTTTTGGAGTCCGTAAGTATATGCCCGAGGGCGAGAGCATGTCTCCCGACCGTCTTTCGTCCACTACCTCTTATATTGATATGCGTTTGGCAGAAGTCTACCTGAATTATGCTGAGGCTGTTGTGGAAAATGGTAGTGGATTTGGCGATAAGGAATTGGCTGAGAACTATTTGAATGCTTTGCGACGTAGAGCCGGACATACCGACCGGATATCTTTGACATTAGAGAGTGTTTTGAAGGAACGTCGTGTGGAGATGGCGTTTGAAGGAAAGCGTTTTTGGGATATGAATCGTCGTAGGGAATTCCATACTGAGTTCAGCAATAATAGAATTCGTAAAGCTTTGGTGCCGATGCTTGACTTGCGTGGTGCAGAGCCTAAATATGTCTTTGCAAGGGTGAACTACTTTGGTGACGAAACAAGAGGAGGGCGTACTTTCCAGAACATCAACTACTATAGGGCATACCTAATATTGCCACGAATGGTTTAGTTCAGAATCCAGGTCATTAATTTGAATAATATTAAGTAGAAAGTTATGAAAAAGATATTGTTATTTGTGTCATGCTTCTTATTTGCATTGACATCTTGTGAAATTGATAATTATGAGGGACCGGATGCTTCCATACATGGTTCTATCCTTGACGAACAGACAGGTGAACTTGTAGGTTCTGATATGGAAAACGGTAATGCAATTAAAGTGAGGGAGCATGGATTACTAATGCTACGGATCAACCTGGTATATCACAAATACCGGAGAATACCGTAACAATATGGTTTTTGCCGCCACTTATGATGTTCGTTTTGAAAATGGGAATTTTTATCCATTTGAAGTGAAGGATTTTGTTGTTAAGTCAGGGGATAATGTGTATGATTTCAAGGTTATTCCTTATATTCGCGTCAAAAGTCCAAAAGTAGAAAAGAATGGCAATGTGATTACTGCTACATTCTCGTTGGAAGCTGGTAAACAAGAAGTGAAATTGAAAGAGATTCAGTTGTTTGCTTTTTCAGATATGTGGGTAGGTAACAATGTGAAATTGACGTTGAATGGAGGGACTGATAAGCAAGTGTTTAGTCCGAGTACTGCTATAAATAGCGCTGATATTTATACATTGTCCATCGATCTGGGACAAAATGCTGATGTCTTGAAATACAGCAAGAATTATTATTTCCGTATTGGCGCTCTGGCTGATGTTTCGGGTGTGGGTACTGTACGGCATAATTATGCGCCGGTAGTAGTTATAAAATTGTAATTTATAGCAGAGGAAGACGTTCTGCTTGACGGCAGAACGTCTTTTTTATCCATACATTAAAAATAAGACCATGAAGAAATTGAACACGATTATTTTAATTTTGCTGGGGATGATATGTACTCAGTTGTATGCTGTACAATTGAATTCGATTTATCCTCTAAAACCCAATGACTCCGAAGCTTTTTATTTCACTCCCGAGAACTATCCTATAAAGGCGGATGGAAAGATGGATGTATCGGATGCTTTGCAGGCAGCGATTAATCAAGTGAAGAAAGAAAAGAATTTCGGAATCCTTTTTATCCCTGAAGGTAAATATAAAATCAGCAAGACCATTTATATTCCTACGGCTATTCGTTTGATTGGCTATGGAAAGAATCGCCCGGAATTTATTCTGGCTAAGAATTCTCCGGGTTTTCAGGAGGAAGTAGCTGATGATAAAGGAAAAGCTAAATACATGTTCTGGTTTACGGGAGCCGTTGTCAAGGAAGGTGAGAAACCCCGTGATGCCGGTGCCAGTACGTTCTACAGTGCCATGTCGAATATCAACTTGCGTATAGAAGATGGCAATCCGCATGCAGTGGCGCTACGCACACACTTTGCCCAACACAGTTTTATCAGTTATGTGGCGTATCATAGGTAAAGGAAGGCTGGTCTGTTCGATGTGGGCAATGAGTTGGAAAACGTTGCTTTTTACGGGGGAGATTATGGCATTTATACGACAAAAGCTTCTCCCGGATGGCCGGTAATGATGGTCGACTCTTATTTTGAGGGACAACGTGTAGCTGCTCTTCGTTGTCAGGAGTCCGGTTTGGCAATGGTGAATCTGTATGCAAGAATGTTCCGGCTGTATTTGATATTGACCCTAATTATTGCGACAAGTTATTTTTGGAAAACAGCTATTTTGAAAATGTAAGTGGTCCGGCAGTGGTGATTACCAACGAGAACAACAGCAACAATCAGATAACCTTCCGCAATGTATATTGTAAGAATGTACCGACCTTGGCGAAATATACCCGTAGCAATACGGCCACCCATGTTGCTCATAAAATCTATAAGGTAAAGTCATACGACCACGGCTTGCAGATGGATAACATGGTGGATATGCCGGAATATGAAACGTTGGTTGATATTGAACCGATACAGAAGATGCCGGTTGCCCAACTGATGGACATCCCTGCACTGCCTGCAATGGCAACATGGGTAAATCTGCGCGAACTCGGTGCAAAGGGAGATGGGGAAACGATGATACGAAGGCCATCCAGGAGGCTATTGACAAGTATGATAATATCTATGTACCCCAGGCTGGTATCGCATTACCGAAACTTTGAAGATGAAGCCCGATACCAAGTTGATAGGCCTGCATCCTTTTGGCACTCAGTTCCAGCTGGACGAAAGTACTGCTGCATTCAGTGGTTTTGGCGGTCCGAAAGCGATGGTGGAATCTTCGGAAGGCGGTGCAAATATGCTGGTGGGCATTGGTATCAATACCGGCGGTTATAACTATCGTGCTGTAGGTGTGAAGTGGATGGCAAATGCAGATTCTTATATGAATGACGTGAAGTTTGTAGGCGGGCATGGTGGTTTATGGAAACCTAAACCGGGTGTTGAGGAACCACGTGGCCGGTGGAACAGACCGGCTCGTATCAGTTCTCCCGATAATCCGGTAGCGGCTTCGGGCATGGACCTTGCTTGGGACAACCAGTATTGGAGTCTGTGGGTGACCAACAACGGTGGCGGCACCTTTAAAGACATCTGGACAGCAAGCACATATGCCACCAATGGTTTCTATGCCAACAATACTTCTACTCCGGGGCGTATCTATGCCGTGTCCATCGAGCATCATGTAAGAAATGAAGTACGTTTCAACAAGGTGTCCAACTGGAAGGTGTATTGCATGCAAACCGAGGAAGAGAGCCGCGAAAGTACCGATTGCCAACCGATAGAGATGGACGACTGCAAAGATGTGACCTTTGCAAACTTGTATATGTTCCGCGTTATCCGTGTCAATGAACCGTATCACAGTTCTGTACGTATCCGCAATTGCGAGAACATCGCATTTCTGAACCTGCATAACTATTCTCAGATTAAATATACGAATAACATTGCAGTGTTCGATGTCAACAAAGACATTGACATCCGCCCGTGGGAACTTTCTCGCTTGATTGTAACCGGAAAAGAACCTCATCAGCAACCGTTAGGCAATGAAATAGGTAAGGTGAACCAATTGGCTTCCGATTTGGAATTTGCCGAAGGCATTGCGCGCGACAGTAAAGGTAACATTTACTTCTGCGACCATCGGATGCGTCGTATCTTTAAGTGGTCGGTAGAGACAAACAGCTTGTCGCTGCTGGCAGATTTCCCGTGGAAACCCTCCAATCTGGCTTTTGATTCAGAAGATAATCTGTTGGTATTGTTCAGATATGATGCGCAGCCGGGCTATCTGATTAATGGTAAGCCGGAGGAAATGCCGGTAATGCCTGATACAAAAGGTACTTCTTTCAGCGGATATGGTAATTCCGCATATACAATGAGAGTCTACTCCATTGACCCGGAAAATCCGGAAGAGACCATCAAACTGTTGCCGCGTGTTCCGATGGGTCAAGTGAAGAACGTGTATAAGGCTCTTTATCCTTCTAACCGTTGGAGAGACTTCCACGATTTCAATGCGGTGTCGGTCTATGTTCCTGAAATGTGCTTCCTGGCACCGGATGGAAAAACTATCATTCCTCATTATTTCGACTTGTCACGTAGTTCTTCCCTGCTGGAAGCCTATCCGGGAAAGCCTTTCTATACCTCTGATGAATATGACCGCAGAATGGTGAAGATGGATGTGGCCAATGACGGCACGCTCTCTAACTTGAGCTATTTTGTGGAGCAGGGCGAATTTGGTTCTGCTGTAGATAAGGAAGGGAACTTGTATGTGGCTGACGGAGAAATATATGTATTTGATAAGGATGGCAAGAAGAAAGGGATGATTCGTGTTCCCGAACGTCCGTCCACATTACAGTTTGGCGGTAAGGATGGCAATACATTGTTTGTCACAGGCCGTTCCAAGTTCTTTGGTGTACGTATTAAATAAGGAAAATCCATATTAAAACAATCTGTGTAATGAGAAATTATCAAATAATGAGATACCTGCTGATAGTCTGTTGGATTATCTGTAATATGTCGTCCGGGTGGGCGGTAGGGGGTGGTTCCGCCTATACGCAAAGACCGGACGATCCGGAAGCATTCTACTTTACCCCGGAGAATTACGGCTTCAAGGCTGATGGAAAGTCCGACGTGACCGATGCGCTTCAAGAGGCAATCAATCAGGTGAAGCGCGAAAAGAATTTTGGGATACTGTTTCTGCCGGAAGGAAATTATCGCATTAGCAAGACGATTCAAATTCCCTCATCCATTCGGCTGATTGGTTATGGGAAGAAACGGCCGGTGATTTATTTGGGAGCCGATACACCCGGTTTCCAGACTACTCAAAATTATATGATATGGTTTACGGGAGGGCTGGCACAAGAGGGCAGGAAGCCTTCGGATGCTGGTGCAGGTACTTTCTATAGTGCGGTGTCCAATGTGGATTTCCGTATAGACAAAGGTAATCCTCAAGCCGTCGCCATTCGTGCGCATTTTGCCCAGCATGGATTTATCAATCATTGCGACATTCGGATTGGTTCGGGAAAAGCCGGCATGTATGATGTTGGCAATGAACTGGAAGACGTTAGGTTCTATGGCGGTGAATATGGGATAATTTCTTCCAGGACTTCTCCGGGATGGCCTATGATGATGGTCGATACTTACTTTGAGGGGCAGAGAAAGGCGGCTGTCTATTCAAAAGAGGTGGGGTTTGCCATCGTCAATATGCATGTGAAGAATACGCCGTTGCCTTTGAAATGGCAGAGAATCTGGCAGACCGCCTTCATGTGGAGAATTCGTTGTGGGAGAATATTTCGGAAGCCGGTGTCAGGGTAAGCGTAGAGGGAAATACTTTTTCGCAATTGAATCTGGTGAATGTGGATTGCAGGAATGTTCCCGTACTGGTGGATTATGCTCAAAGTGGAAAGAAGTTGCCGGAAAAGCAAAAATGTACAGAGTCAAGGAGTTTACTTACGGTCTGGTGTATCAGGATTTGAATGATGCTTCTTCTTTCAGGGAAATATGTGAAATAGAGCCGGTGGCAAAACTGCCAGTTACACTTGGCAAGGACCTTCCGGTTCTTCCGGCAATGGAGACATGGGTCAATATCCGAGACTTAGGGGCAAAAGGTGATGGTGAGACTGATGATACGGAAGTTTTTGAGAAAGCTGTCTCTTTGCATAAAAACATCTATGTGCCCAGGGTTGGTATCGCCTGACGAGAACGTTGAAGCTGTCTCCCGGTACTAAGCTGATTGGGCTGCATCCTTTTGGGACTCAATTTCTGTTGAAGGAAAGCGAGCCTGCATTCAGTGGTTTCGGCGTGCCTGTGCCTTTGGTTGAATCTTCCGAAGGCGGCGACGACGTACTGAATGGTATAGGTATTAATACCGGTGCGTATAATTACCGTGCTGTCGGCTGTAAATGGATGGCGGGTGAGCGTTCGTACTTGAATGATATGAAGTTTGTAGGCGGGCACGGCACCTTGCGCAAACCGGCTCCGAATGCTTCCAGACAGTCGTCTTACCGCAGGGGCGAGCGTCGAATTAGTTCTCCGTCTTCTCCGGTCATGGAGACCGGTAAGGATATGGCTTGGGACAACCAGTATTGGAGTTTGTGGATTACAAACAATGGCGGCGGGACAATTAAGGATGTTTGGACAGCTAGTACGTATGCTGCCAGTGGGCTTTATATTAGCGAAACGAAGACTCCGGGACGTATTTATGCCATGTCTTTGGAGCATCATGTCCGTACTGAAGCCCGTTTCCATAATGTGGCCAACTGGAAAATTTATGCTTTCCAGTTTGAGGAAGAAGGTCGTGAAGGGCCTGATTGTTATATGGCAGAAATGTCCAACTGTCAAAATATCGAAATGGTAAATGTGTGGATGTATCGCGTAATCCGTGCCTTTATGCCGAAGAGGATAGGTTTCCGCATATGGGATTGCAAGAATATCACTTTCCGTAATATGCACAATTATACGCAGATATTGCCAGTCATAGAGTTTCCTATATATGATATGAATAAGAAGTTGCCCGTTTATTCGTGGGACTTTGCCCGTCTCACTGTTTCGGGTAGCGAGAAGAGCCTTCGCCCTTCCTGCACGGTCATGGACAAGCCAGTGAAGCTGGCTACCGGTTTTGAACTAGCCTCCGGAGCTACTACCGACAGTAAAGGAAATATCTACTTCTGTGAAAACCGTCTGAAGAAAATCTATAAATGGTCGGCAGACACGGAGCAGATTACTTTGATAGCCGATTATCCCTGGAAGCCTTTTACATTGACTACTGATACGCAAGACAATCTGCTGGTTATTTTCCGCTATGACCCTCAGCCGGGTTATCTGGTGAACGGCAAGCAGGAAACGGTAGTGCGCTTGCCGGATGATAATCCGATGTACAGTGGTTGGGGTAACAGTGGCTGGAGTGCTTGGGGGTATTCTTTTAATCCGGATAACGTGGATGCTACGATGAAGCCTATGCCACGTGTCGTTACAGCCGGTATGAAGAATATACAGAAAGTCATTCACCCTTCCAGTCGTTGGAGAGGTGACTTTGACAAGGTGGTTGCCAGTATGCCTGAGTATAGTTTTGTCGCTCCGGATGGCGTGACAATTATTCCGGATACCTATGATTTGGGACGTTCTTGTGCTTTGACTGTTACAGTTCCCGGTCAGTCAGAACCGGTTTATATTGTAAATGAGATGAATAAAACGACAGTACAACTTTCCGTTGGTGGGGATGGCCGTTTGACAGAACAAGGAATAATATGTCCTTATGGCCAATACAGTAATGTGACTGATGCTGACGGGAATGTTTATGTTGCTGATGGTGAAATATTTGTCTATGACAAATCTGGTAAAGAGCAGAGACGTATTCAGATAGAAGAACGCCCGATTTCCTTGGCAATTGGTGGAAGGCAGAAGGATATGCTTTTTGTTACCACCTCAAGTTCTTTCTATGGAATTAAGATACGTTAGGTATTGTATAGGTAAAAAGAATTAGCCCCTGCGGTCGTTTTTATATCGCAGGGGCTAATTTATTATAAGAAGGTCTCTTTTCCTTATAGGCTGATTGTTTGGAATATTATTTTTCCAGCAGCTCTTTCAGAAAAGAATCCAGTTCCTCATCCAATCCTTTCAGTAGCTCTTCATTGACCAATAGAGTATCATCATCCATCAGCAACAGTTCTGCTATTGTTTCTCTATCATCATCCACCAGTACAAAAGAGAATGGTTTCAGAATAGTCAGCTTGTCGAACTTTCCTTCATTTTTCATGTTGCAGAGCAGTGAGGACAAGATACGCTCTACATTTTCGTAGAAATCATCCCCCTCGTATGTCATCCATTCTTCAATGGAAGTATTGGCAAGCTCTTTATCTTCATCATCAAAGATAGACAGTTCGCCCGAATTCTGATTCGGTTGCAGATGAATGTCTGTAACGATAGTCTGTTCGCAACCGCAGGTGTATTTGCCGATTGCTTTTTTAAGAGTGTCCTCCAAGAGTGCTAATGACGATTGACTGAGCTTCATAATAACTTTCTTTTCTTAATGGTTGTTCAAAGGTATAAAAAAAACGGTTATCTCTGCATCATTTGACTAAAAATCATCATCAAATCTGTTCATTTGCATGTTCAGGCGTGCCATTCCCTCTTTTCGTTTCTCCAATTCGTCTACATACATGCTGATAAAGATGTAATAGGAGATGGTTCCATCATGTATTTCGCCTGTCTCTTTTTGTCTGTCTTGCTTTTCTCACGGGCAAGGGTTTGCGCTTTTAATGCCCATTCCAAGGCAGTATCTATGCTGTCTTGCATTTCGTAGCCCAAAGCGGTGTTATAGGCTGCATACATTTTCTGTTTTCCTTTTTTTGTTTCGTAGGTCTGCTTCCAGAGCTCTACTGCTTTACTCCAATTTTCTTCTTTGGCATATACGGCTGCGTCACGCATATTTACAGAACCACCACTGAAGAGATAGCGGTTACCAGTTTTCCAATAGGGGAGTAGATGTCTTACCGGAACCGTTCCTGCAAATTCAGATGCTTGCTTCACCATGTCTTCTTCGCTGATGAGGCGGGAACGTACTGACGCTTCACCATTTCCTGCCTCTTCCCAGAAAATACTGTCATTGCTGTTGACGGTTACCATAGGACCTTTGCGGTTAGGCAAATATATTCTGACGGTAGGATATACCTTACGTCCACTGTGCCGAGGAACGCACCCCAGTCGCATATAACTTATCTTGCGATTGGAACGCATTTGTATGTTTTCCAGGGCTATCAGGAAATCTACGTCCAAATTCTGTGTAAGTTCCAGTACTTCATCCCTCGATAATGTGCTTTCGCGGGGATTGATGTCTTTACTCCGGAGCAGAGTCGCATATCACAACCTCTTCAAAGTAGTTTTCGTTGGCAAGGGCCTCTGCAAGAGATTCGGTTGTTATTGCGGCGTCTCCATTGTAGTAGTTGGTGAGGCGTGCCACCTCATTCTCGCTTTTTTTCTGTTCTTCCTCACTGATGATGAGTTTGTTGTCCGGTACGTTTGGCATGTTGTTGACAACAGCCACACGTTTCAATGTTGCCGGGAAACTGACTTCTGCCGGCAGCATGTAATCAATGGACAGTTGTTCTACACTCTGACAGCTGCCTAACAGCAGAGAACCCATCAATAACAGACAATAGTGATATTTGGTCATAGTCTTTGGTTTTGTTCTTTGGAGCAAAAGTACTCTTTTAGCTGAATATTCAAAAGCTGGAACGAATAAAAAATGTGATAATGTGGTAGGAGAAAAAGTGATAGGGTGATAAAAGATACCTGACGGTATCATCTTATCACCCTATCGCCTTATCATTTTATAGCTTTGCTTTATGCATTCCTTCCGTGGCAGTTTTTGTATTTCTTACCGCTTCCGCAAGGACAAGGATCATTGCGTCCTACGGTCTTCTCGGCACGGATAGGTTCGCGTCTTGGTTGTTCACGTGTATCTTGTGCCGCAGCGGCCTGCTGGTTCGGGTCATTCAAATCAACCTTCTGTTCGCGATACTTGCTCATATCCTGGCGTTGTTCCGGAGCAGCCTGGCGCACCTCTACTTGGCGGGGAGCTGGGGAGCCTCAGGGGCTTCAGCCGGAGCCTCTTGTACCGGGATTTGTCCACGCATTAAGATAGAGATAGTCTGATTATTAATCTTATTCACCATGGCATCAAACAAGTTCACAGATTCCAGCTTGTAAATCAGTAGCGGGTCTTTCTGCTCGTAACTTGCATTCTGCACGGAGTGTTTCAGCTCGTCCAGCTCGCGCAGGTTTTCTTTCCATGCTTCGTCGATGACGTGCAGCAAGATGGATTTCTCGAATGACTTCACCACCTCCTTACATTCTGTCTCATAAGCTCTCTTCAGGTTGCAGGAGATGTTGTACATACGTTTTCCGTCTGTGATGGGGATAAGTATGTTTTCGTACATGTGTCCCTGCGTTTCGTATACTTGTTTGATGACCGGATAGGCTATCTGTGCCATACGTTCTGTCTTGCGTTTGAAGAGTTCCATGGCAGCGTCAAAAGTTCTGTCTGCCAGTTTTTCTTTCTTCTCATTACGGAATTCCTCTTCGGTGAAAGGTACTTCCATGGCAAGTGTCTGGAGCACATCCATCTTGCAGTTTTCGTAGTCGGGCGCTTCAATGGCATTGGCACAACGGTCCCAAATCATGTTCACGATATCCATGCCGATACGTTCGCCCATCAAAGCGTGGCGGCGTTTGGTGTAGACTACTGTACGTTGCTTGTTCATCACGTCGTCATATTCCAACAGACGCTTACGGATGCCGAAGTTGTTTTCCTCAACTTTCTTTTGCGCACGTTCAATGGATTTGGAAATCATGCTGTGTTCAATCATTTCACCTTCTTTGAAACCCAGTTTGTCCATTACACTGGCAATGCGGTCACTGGAGAACAAACGCATCAGGTCATCTTCCAAAGATACGAAGAATACAGAAGAACCCGGGTCGCCTTGACGTCCTGCACGACCACGTAACTGACGGTCCACACGGCGTGATTCGTGGCGTTCTGTACCGATGATGGCAAGACCGCCTGCAGCTTTCACTTCCGGACTCAGCTTGATGTCGGTACCACGGCCGGCCATATTGGTAGCGATGGTTACAGCACATTTCAAACCGGCAGTAGCCACAATATCCGCTTCCTTCTGATGCAGTTTGGCATTCAATACACTATGTTCAATCTTACGCATGGTAAGCATTTTGCTCAACATTTCAGAGATTTCAACAGAAGTGGTACCCACCAGTACGGGGCGTCCTGCTGCCACCATTTTTTCTATCTCTTCGATGACTGCTTTATATTTTTCACGTTTTGTCTTGTAAACGCGGTCATTCATGTCATTACGGGCAATGGGGCGGTTAGTCGGAATAACCACTACATCCAGTTTGTAGATGTCCCACAACTCGCCGGCTTCTGTTTCTGCCGTACCGGTCATACCGGATAGTTTGTGGTACATACGGAAATAGTTCTGTAATGTAATGGTGGCAAAAGTCTGGGTGGCAGCTTCTACTTTCACGCCTTCTTTGGCTTCGATGGCTTGGTGCAAACCGTCAGAATAACGACGTCCTTCCATGATACGTCCCGTCTGCTCATCCACAATCTTCACTTGGCCGTCAATTACCACATATTCGTCATCTTTCTCGAACATGGTGTATGCTTCAACAGTTGGTTGATGGTATGCACACGTTCGCTTTTGATGGCATAGTTGGTCATCAGGGCATCCTTCTTTTCAAGGCGCTGTTCGTCTGTCAGCTCTGTTTCGTTTTCCAAGGCAGAGAGTTGCGCTGTGATATCGGGGAGTACGAAGAAAGTGGGGTCCTCTACATTGCTACTAATCAAGTCTACGCCCTTGTCCGTCAAATCCACGCTGTTCATTTTCTCTTCGATAACGAAGTACAGCGGGTCAGTCACCTCGTGCATGCGCTTGTTGTTCTGCTCCATGTAGATTTCTTCGGTCTTCAGCATACCGGCCTTGATGCCTTGTTCGCTGAGGAACTTGATGAGTGCCTTGTTCTTGGGCAGGCACTTGTGACTGCGGTACAAAGCGAGGAAGCCTTCTTCCTGGTCTTTCTTATCGTTTGATGCAATCAGGCGCTTGGCATCGGCCAGGTATTGGGTAGCCAGTTTTTTCTGAGCTTCTACCAGACGTTCCACTTGCGGGCGGAGCTGTTCGAAGAGTTGGTCATCGCCTTTGGGAACCGGTCCGGAGATAATCAGCGGAGTACGGGCATCATCAATCAATACTGAGTCCACCTCATCGACAATGGCATAATTATGTTGGCGTTGTACCAGGTCTTTGGGCTGATAGCATGTTGTCACGCAGGTAGTCGAAACCGAATTCATTGTTTGTACCGAACGTGATATCTGCCAGATAAGCTTTGCGACGGGCATCAGAGTTGCTGGTGCTTGTCGATGCAATCTACACTCAAACCGTGGAACATGTAAAGAGGACCCATCCATTCGGAGTCACGTTTTGCCAGATAGTCGTTCACTGTTACCACGTGCACGCCGTTACCAGTCAGGGCATTGAGGAATACCGGTAGGGTAGCTACCAATGTCTTACCTTCACCGGTTGCCATTTCGGCAATCTTACCTTTATGTAGAACCACACCACCGAATAGCTGTACATCATAATGTACCATGTTCCATACAGTATCGTTACCACCTGCTATCCAATGGTTCTGGTAGATGGCTTTATCGCCTTCGATGCGTACAAAGTCTTTAGTGGCAGCCAGTTGGCGGTCAAAATCGGTAGCTGTAACCACTATTTCTTCATTTTCAGAGAATCGTTTGGCTGTTTCCTTTACAATAGAGAAAGCGGTGGGTAATACTTCGTCCAGCGCTTTTTCATAAATCTCCAATATCTCTTTCTCGATTTTGTCGATTTGGTTGAAGAGGTCTTCGCGTTTTTCCAGTTCGGTATCTTCAACGCTGGCTTTCAGTTCTTCCACTTTGGCGCGTTGTTCGGCTGCCGAATCGTGGATGTAGGCTTTCAGTTCTTCTGTCTTGGCGCGTAGGGCGTCGTTGTCGAGTTTGGCTACTTCCGGGTAAGCGGCTTTGATTTTCTCCACCCACGGTTGTATTTCTTTCATGTCGCGTGTGGATTTGTTGCCGAAAATCGAGCTTAAAAATTCATTAAATCCCATTATATATTTGTTTTTATTATTATTGCTGAGTTAGTTGAGCGTGCAAAGTTACTGATTTCTATACAGATTATCCAGATTTGCACAGATTATTTTAGAATCAAAAGTCAAGGGGAGATGCTGTACTTGCATTAGGGGCGCGGATGCGCATTACACTTGCCAAGGTAGGGGCAATGCGGTCAATACTGATGGGGGTACGGATGGTTTCAGCCTTCATTCCTCCTCCCAATAAAATGAGGGGAGCAGGAATATCGGCCGTACGTACTACACGGTTATCAGTACTATTTTCCTGCATGATAGTCCAGCCCGGGAGTATTTCAATGAGCAAATCGCCAGAGCGCTTGCGATGAAAACTATTGCGTATACGTTCTATTTGCGGTGACCAGGGGCCCAAAAGCAGGCGATGAGCTGAATATACTTCGCTCACGCCACTAAACTGAACCAGAAATTCGGCAGATTTTTCTTGAATTTCAGTCAGGCTCAACTGCTTGTTCTCAATAAGTTTATGGTTGAGATAGATTTGTTGGTCATAATAAGCTTCCACATATTGTCCCTCGCCATAGGATGCCATGAGGTACATGTTTAGCAGGGCGGCACAGCGGTTCAGGTAGAATTCACCACCCGGTATCCGGTATACGCCCGGGTCGGCTGCTTCCGGGTCGCATAGCCGGTGGAAGTGATGCAGAAAAGTACGTTGTGGAGCCCAACTTTACGTTCTATGAGCTCTAATAAGGAAGCTATACTACGGTCCAGTCGCACGTAGGTGTCTTGCATTTCCATGGCACATTCCTGCGTACTTCGGTGGTTATAATTTCCTGCGTAGTAAGTCAGCGATAATAGGTCGGGCACGTCATCTTGTCCGATAGTGCTCTTATTCAGCAGCTCTTCGGTCAGCAGGTTGACTTCCTCATTGATGAAAGGGCTGGTTATCAAGCGGCGGAACTTGTTTGTCCGTTCACCATCCAGCTTGTATTTGAATGGCTCGTTGCGCCATTCGGGCAGAAATGTATAGTTGGTAAAAGGAAGTGCAGGTGTCCATACCATATCCTTGATACGGTAGTCAGGAGATTTCCGGTCGTTGTATTGGCTCAGCCACCACGGAAATTCATTATAATAAGTCGTACTGCACCATTTTCCGGTATTGTTATTAAGCCAGAAAGCACCGTTCCCCGCGTGCCCGGCACCCAATATGGCGGCATCGCGGAACGGCGCGATGGCATAGACCAGACCTTTGTTGCGGGTAGCTATTTTCAGCTCGTCGGCAATAGTAGAGGTCAGTAATTGGGAGGGGGAAGTGCTTTCGTCGGTATAGTTGCCCATGAAGTTGGGGTCTTCTACACAGTTTATGGGGCGTAGTGTACCTGCATCCAGCCACTGCTCTGCAATGATGCCGTTCATGGACGGTGTTGTCCCGGTATAGATGGCGGCAATGGCCGAGGCTCGGTCCGTTCCGCAAAAAGGAAATTCTGCTTGACGGAATACTTTACCTTCACGCAGTAAGCGCTTAAACCCCTTTTCTCCGTATAAGGACGAAAATGCTTCCATATAGTCTGTACGCAACTGGTCAATGGTCAATGTTACCACCAGCTTTGGGGAGGCAGGCAGCGGTTGGGCTTGCAGACCACTGAATGTAAGTGCGAGTATGGAAGTTATCAGTCCTTTTTTCATTACTTTCGTTTGTATGTTAGAATGAGGTTGCTTGCAGAACGTATCAGCAAACACAGTGCCAAAGGTAATACTGCTGGCGGAATTCTCTGCGGAATTATTGTCCAAAGCCCTATAAAAAGTGTTAAAACTACAAAATCAACCAGCATATAGCGGCTTATTTCCCTTTTTCGTACCCTGGATAGCATGAATGGAAGGCAGAAAAGGTGAAATGGATGGAATACAAATAATATATAATTGGGACTTACTGCCGGATGCTGTGAGAATAGTGCTAAAAATGCCAGTATACATCCAGCCATTCCGGCAACCAAGAAGAGTATGAGGTCTATGCCCCAAAGAGTTTTCCCTCTTCGTATGCCGTAAATGCTGATGCCTGCTACAAGTATCAGTAATAGCGAAGCCGACTGCATCGGTGTGATGCCTCTGCTGACGAAGTCGGCTGGTGTTTTACCCGTTACTACGATTTTTTCTTCTTTGGCAACCAGTGGCCGTGCTTGTCCTTCTTTGTCCACAATCTGCGCTTTATTGAAATACTCCTGCATGTAGAAGGGGACGAACATTGCCAGCCGCCGGTTGATGGGTTCGTCTGCTTTGCTGCCCATGCATAGGTCCATGCCGAAACGTGACCACAAATGGCCTTCACTGTATTTATGCAGCAAATCCCTGAAAGAGATTCCCGTACTGTTAGCAGTCATATTGTCAGCGTATTGCAGAGTGCCGTTGATGGCACGCTCTATCTGGTCCCGCGGGCGGGTGGCACAATTGTCGTAGAAAAAATTGTAGCGGTATACTCGGTTTTCAGGGCGGTAGTTCTCTGTCAATAGTGCTATCAGGCGTTCTTTTTCCTCTTCTGTTAGATTTAACGTTTGTTGCCAGACATCGCGTCCCAGATAGTTGTATTCGGCGGCGAAATGCTCATAATCGGTTACTCCAAGTTGATAATCCGTTTCTCCCAAGGCAAAACGGAAGATGAAGTTAGGGGCGTTGAAGTTGAACATGCCGTAATTGAAGACGGCGTCAATGCCACGTGTATAGTTCTCGTACCGTATGGCAGTGTGTCCGAATAGGGAATAAATCTCTCCTCCTGCAGCGCAAGTCAGTAGGCTGACGCGTACGGAGTCTGTTGCAGCAGTCTTTTGCTGTTGTGTCACCTGGGCATTTGCTGAAGGCAAACAGAAGAAAAAGATTACTATAT